>JGI12383J13903_1000163_pt1 | contig 58400 bp, 58 predicted proteins | sample Passage237B_FD_13903 | JGI IMG/M metagenome (IMG submission 13903)
TAACTCATTCAGAGTATCCAGAATTATTCAATCAACTATCCATCCATTCAGACAAATAAGATATTCCGAAATGAATTTTCCCCCAACCGCAGCCTAATCCCAAAGGGATTATATGTTTATAGAAAAAAACAGTTCGAGCAAAGTACGACCCTGAAGGGGTCGAATGTAAATTCTATAAATGTACTTTAGATTAAGATTCAAACAAGAAGTGAGGAATTACGAGGGAAAAAACTTTTATCAAAAAGCATTTAGCTATGCTTTAATTCCTATGTCCTCTTAACAACAACCTGTATCTTTTATTAATAAATGCCTCTTACTATCTATTATTCTGACCTTTCATTTCAAATGGTTCTTTCAAAAACAGATCAAAATAATTTTTCTTATTAGAAAACCCCTCTAAAAATTTACCTCCCCATCTCCTGCTTCACTATTTCCTCTATCTTTTCCCACACGCCTTTATCTTCCGAAAATGCCTCTACGTTTTCCAGCTTCATAATTTCTTCCATTAACTGATCCTGTTTTTTACCTTTTTCCAATGCTTCATGATACGGAAGATCACTGAATGTCACCATAGTATAGAGCGGAAGGTACCCCGGTATCTTCTGATGAATTTTTGCTTCGATCTTTTTTCTCAGTAGAAATTTCTTATCATTTACCAGATCGCGCATTTCGATAAAGTTCTGAAGTGCAAGTTGCCCTACGGCATCGCCTGCGGGTTTCCTAAGCTTCTGATATTCCTGAAGACTGGCTTTTAAACTTCCGTTTTGGGTTACAAGATCGTACAACACCCTGCAGTCTTCAAAGCCAGCATTCATGCCTTGTCCATAAAATGGAACAATTGCATGCGCTGCATCTCCGATCAGTGCAATACGATTTTCATATACCCATGGATAGCATCGCACTGTAACCAGTGCAGAAGTAGGATGCGCGGAAAACTGCTCCTTCAACTCTGGTATAAGATTTACCACATCCGCAAAATTCTCTTTAAAAAATGCTTCTACCTGTGAGTCTGTCTTTAAAGACTCAAACGAAGTATCTCCTTCAAATGGAAGAAACAGCGTTGCGGTGAATGTACCATCCAGATTAGGAAGTGCAATCAGCATATATTTTTCCCTTGGCCAGATGTGCAGAGCATGTTTTTCCATGCGGTGTGTTCCTGCATCGGAAGGGATTGTCAATTCTTTATACCCATATTCCAGATATTCCTGAGTATAATTGAACCTGGTTGTCGGCAGCAAAGAACTTCTCACCTGAGAAAATGCCCCGTCTGCTCCAAACAACACAGAGAACTCCCTACTCTTTACGGTTCCATCCTGCTTGTTTTCAAATTCAATGACAGAATCTTCAATACAAACCTTTACACATCTTTCATTAAAGAACAGGTTCACATTGTGTGCTTCTCTGGCTTTATTGAGCAGGGTTTTGTTCAGATCGGCCCTGGAAACCGCGTAGATCACCTGTCCCTCTTCGCCATAAGGCTGAAACGAATGGGTTCCGTCTTCATGGTGAATGAAACGGCCTTTCATGGGAATGGCAATATTCAGCATTTCCTGTTCCAGCCCTGCGGCCTGTAATGCTCTTATTCCCCGGTGGCTTAGTGCCAGGTTTATGGATCTTCCTCTTTCCGGAGCCGTCATTAAAGGATCAGGGCGTTTTTCATATACCTCCACTTCATATCCTGCCTTGCCTAACAACAATGCAAGTAAACTTCCTACCAGTCCGCCTCCGGATATCAGTACTTTCTTGTCCTCCATCGCAGTTTATTGTATATACTCACAGAAATCGGCCAATCGTTCCACAAAGGTATAGACCTCTGTATAAGTATTGTAAAGTGGTGCAGGCGAAACCCTGAGTACATTGGGCGATCGCCAGTCCAGAATAAACCCTTCCTTACCCAACTGCTGCACCAGTTTTTTTCCATCTCCTTTTATAAAATAGATGGAAAGCTGAGCTCCTCTTCTGTTGGACTCTGTCGGTGTTATTATTTTGATTTTATATGGTTTTTCTTTTGGGCCCGGAGTACATTTGATTTTAATCAGATACTCCAGATAAGCTGTCAGTTGCTCGCTCTTTTTAAATATTTTCTTTAACCCTGCCTTTTGGAAAATATCCAGAGAGGCCTTCAATGCTGCCATGGACAATACCGGAGCATTGCTCAACTGCCATCCTTCTGCACCAATAGCTGGCTCATACTCCCGCTTCATCAAAAACCTTTCTTTTTCATCATTTCCCCACCATCCTGCAAATCGCGGCATGTGGAAATTTTCACTGTGCACAAACAATCCCGCGGTGCCACCCGGACCTGCATTCAGATATTTGTACGAACACCAGGTGGCAAAATCTACCTGCCACTCATGAAGGTGCAGTGGAATATTGCCTATCGCATGCGCAAGGTCAAAACCAACATAAGCACCAACATTATGCGCTGCTTCCGCAATAGCTTCCATGTCAAATGCCTGACCCGTATAATAGTTGACCCCACTCATCATGACGAGGGCCAGTTCATCTCCAAGCTCCTCGATTTTGCTTATGATGTCTTCGTCACGAATGGCAAATTCTCCTTCACGCGGACCTACTTCCACCAGGCACTCTTCGGGATTAAAGCCTCTGATTTCAATCTGGGAGGTAAGTGCATAGATGTCGGAAGAAAAGCTACCGGCCTCTGTAAGGATCTTTACACGTTTTTCCCGTGGCCAGTAAAAACTTACCAGCAGGAAATGAAGGTTGGCTGTTAGACTGTTCATGGCTACAACCTCTTCCGGCAAAGCTCCACAAAGCGCGGCCAGTGGTTTTCTGAATAGCTTGTGATAATCTGCCCAGGGATTAGGTCCCCTGAAATGCCCCTCAACCGCCAGTTCCGCCCAGCTTTTCAGTTCTGTTTCAATATATTTCTTTGCCGTTACCGGCTGTAGTCCCAGAGAATTACCACAGAAGTAAATCTGACTTTTTTTCCCTTTTCCCGGAATTAAAAATTGCTTTCTGAAAACTTTTAAAGGATCTTTTACATCCAGACTTTTTGCGAATTTTTTATCCGTGGAAAACTTCATTTTTTTCATTGCCATTAAGCAGAAGGTAAAAATTTTATATACGCTGTACTTTGTCCGGAAGAAACTCTCCCTAAATCCCTCTCCTTCAGGAAAAGGCTAAGGATGAAGTTCATTTATTTGATATTCTACCTATGCTTTTGGTTTCACCGGAGGCTCCATCACTGTTCCGCACTTTTTGCAGGTTCTTAACTCCAAAGAGGAATAAAACCTCTCCATAATAGGCGGAAGCTGTTTTACAATGTCTGAAATGTATTCGTACTCTTCGTAGAGCTTGTTTCCGCAATTTTCACAGATCCAGATAAACCCGTCTTTTTCTCCCGGTTTTCTGTAACGCTCCATTACCAGACCTACTGTATTGGCCGGCCTTTGTGGACAATGAGGCACTTTTGGGGGTAATAAAAATATTTCACCTTCTTTTATCGGGATATCAACCGGTTTACCATCTTCAATAATCTTGAGATTCATATCGCCTTCTAACTGATAGAAAAACTCTTCTCCCTCATTGTAGTGATAATCCTTTCTGGAGTTAGGTCCGCCGACTACCATGACTATAAAGTCGTCGTTACCTTTATATACCTGCTGGTTTCCAACCGGAGGCTTCAGCAAATGTCTGTTCTCTTCAATCCATTTTTTAAAACTGAATGGTCTCTGAATTGCCATAAATTTTTCTCCTTTAAATAGTGAACAAGCTCCTTTTATTTAAGTGCCCAATTTAACAATCAATATGGTATTTTTTAATGATCTAAGTCTCTTTAGAGAAAGATCCTTTCCGGGATTTTGAAATGCCTGTTTGGACTATTTATAACAATTTATTAACCAGTTCCTTAAACACTATGAATACTTCAGGGTTAATATAGCCAGGAAAAAAATACTTTTTATGGCGAAATATTTAGTGTCTGTTGTTGTTCCGCTTTACAATGAGGAAGAAAATGTCTATGAACTGGTACACGAGCTGGTAACGGTCATGAATACTACCGACTATACGTATCAGATATTACTGGTCAATGACGGAAGCAGGGACAATACATGGGCAAAAATACAGGCCCTGGCAAAGGAGTTTAAGCAAATAGAGGCTATAAACCTTGCCGGCAACTATGGCCAGACCATGGCATTGCGGGCAGGATTTGAACAGGCTTCGGGGGAAATTATCGTTGCCATGGACGGAGACTTGCAGCACAACCCTCAATACATTCCCGTTTTTGTAGAAAAAATGCAAAAAGAGAATTATGACATGGTGGGTGGGGCAAAAATCCGAAGACCTGAATCCGCTTTTAAGAATTTTCTTGCCGAAACCGGTCATAAGATCATAAAAAGTATTTCCGGAGTCAACCTCAGGTATTTTGGAGCTACCTTTAAAGCCTATAGAAGTTACCTGCTTCAGGGCAGTAATATGCTGGGCGACAGCCACAGATTTCTGGGCGCCATTGTTGCCCGAAAAGGCACGCGCTATACGGAGGTACCCATAGAGATACGCGAAAGAAAAAGAGGAACAAGCAATTATAAAATCAGCAAGGTCTTTTTGGTGATTCTTGATCTGCTGTTTTTAAAGTTCTTTATCTCATACATCAACAAACCTTTCAGAATTTTTGGTCTTATCGGGCTCATCAATTTTCTGATTGGAATCGGGCTTACCACCAGCTTTACGGTAGGGTCGTTATTTTTTCAGGTAAACATCAAAGAACATTACCTGGCCGAGTTCCTGTTTAGTGTGTTTCTCATCCTCATAGGAACCATGTTTTTATCCATTGGAATCATTGCCGAAATAGGTGTTTACAATTATTTCCAAAAATCTTTTTCTCCTCCATACAGAATCAGGGAAATCATAACAGACGATAAAATCTTAATTCCTTTAACAGTAGAAAACCAAAGCTCCGGAAAATTAATGAATGGATAAACGGCTGATTATAAATGCGGATGATTTTGGATGGGATACGTTCGCAACAGAAGGAATACTGGATCTGGCCAAAAGACAGGCTATTTCCAGCACTACTGTCCTGGCAACGCACGTCTGTGCGGAAGATCTGAAGGAACTGTTAAAAATAAAGAATGTTTCTGCAGGCTTTCACTTAAATCTTATCGACGGCAATCCGGTTTCCCGGCCTTCCCTTGTGAAATCGCTCACAGATTCCAATGGTCAGTTTTTCCCTGCGCCAATATTCTACAAAAAGTTTTTACTGAACACGTTGAACAAGACTGAAGTAAAAACAGAGGTACTCAATCAGATCAAACGGTTGAAATACCTGGGCCTTGATATTTCGCATGCAGACAGTCATCAGCACATTCACCAATATCCGATATTGGGAGACTTTATTTTAAGAATTTTAGAGGAAGCTGGTATTAGAAAAATCAGAAAGCTGAACACCAATCGCTTTTCTGATAAACGACGAATGATATTGAAAGCCATGAGTCTTTATCCTCAGCGGAAAACAAGAAATTTTATAAGCCCGGAAATTCTTCTTTCTGATTTTTCTGCCGAACGAAAAGCAAATCTGAGTGTATTTATAAAATCCATCTCTGCCGCTTTCAAAAAATACAAAACAGCAGAAATGATGACACATCCCGGCATTACAGACAAACCCGGCTCTTATCTGAAAAGAAAAGAGGAATATGAATTTTTAAAATCCTGTGAATGGAAATCTTTTCTTGAAAAAAACGCAATCAAACTAATCTCTTTTAGAGAGTTATATTAATAAGCATTCTGATGTTGGAGAAAACAGAACGTAACAACTACCTTGTTGCTCTTATATGTATACTCGCAGTTCCTGCCCTGTTGATCAACCTGGGCCTCATGCCCACGCTTGGAGATGAAGCAACAAGAGCACTTGTTGCTCTTGAATTTATTCTGAGAAAAAATTATATCGTTTCCACCATTAACGGGGAGCCATACTACAACAAACCTCCTCTGTACAACTGGCTGCTGGTCTTACTTTTTAATGCCTGCGGCCGCGCCGACGAATGGATTCTGCGCTTGCCGGCAGTACTTTCTCTGCTGGCCTTTTGCAGTACCATTTATTTTACCATGAAAAAACACATAGGGCCCAAAATTGCACTGCTTTCTGCCTTTGCCTTTTTAACATTTGGCAGAATGCTTTTTTACGACTCCATGCTGGGCCACATCGACTTACTGTTTTCACTGATACTCTATCTCGCCCTTTATTCCACATTTCATTTTATAGCTAAAGAGCGCTATTTCCTTCTATTCCCCACAGCTTACGTCCTTACTGCACTTGCCTTTCTAATGAAAGGCCATCCTGCTCTGGTCTTTCTGGGATTATCCTTATCTGCTACGTTTTTAACTTTTAAGAAACCCAGAGCATTGTTGCATCCTGCCCATTTTACCGGAATTGGTATCTTCCTGATCATTATTGGAAGTTATTTCCTGGTCTATAATGCATACAATTCTTCCAACGATTTTCTAAGAACTTTATGGAGTGAATCAAGCAAAAGAACGGCGTTTGAAAACAACTGGAAGGCTTCACTTTCTTTCCTGTTCATCTTTCCATTCGAATACCTTTTTCATCTGATGCCCTGGTCTTTACTGATTGTGAGCTCTTTCAGAACGGATTTTTTCAGCATTGCCAGAAAGAATCCGTTCGTTCTTTTCTGTCTGATTGTTGTTGCAGTAAACATTCCTGTATACTGGATCTCTCCTGAAACCAGACCCAGGTACTTATTCCTGCTTTTTCCATTCATTTTCGCACTGTTGATTTATATCCATTTTCAGAATGGTGCGGAGAAGCAAAAGTTTATAACCTCCATTTTATTGTCCATAGCTTTTATGGTATTTATCGTGTTAGGATTCTTTCCATTTTTTGTGGAAATCCACGCTCCGATTGAGTATAAATACCTTAAAGCAACTATACTCCTTATCCTTATGATTGGCACGGCATTTCTTTTTTTAAAAAACAACAGGAAAAATCTCTTCTACCTGCCTCTCGCATTGCTGATAGCCAGAATTGGATTTGACCTCTTTGTATTACCGGAAAGGGCCACAGTATCTCCGGAAGTAAAATGGAAGGGAGATGCCATAGCTTCAGCAAAGATTTCAAACGATCTTCCGTTGTATATTTATAAACACAGTTTTATAAAACACAATCTCTCTTATTATTATACCATCCATAACAATAAATTGCTGGAGAGAGACTTTGCGGGAAACAGAAAGAATGTATATTACATAATGGAATCTTCGTATTTTGACGAACAGCCTTTCAAAAAACTGTTTGAATTTCAATACGATGGCCGAAATTATTACATTGTAAAAAGGTGAATAAAGAATCAATTATCAAACTGCTAAAGCTTTTTTTAAAGATTTCGGTTTCCTCTGTTGCCTTATACTTTGTATTCCGGTCTGTCAACATCAGAGATATATACAACCTCCTTAAAAACTCTGAATACTGGCTTTTATTCCCTACCCTCTTCTTATACCTGGTATCAAAATACATTACTGCCATACGCTTTAAGCGTTTCCTGAAAGTTATAAACCTGGATATATCCGATGCCCTGAATTTTCGACTGTATCTGCTGGGTATGTACTACAACCTGCTCCTTCCCGGAGGAGTGGGCGGTGACGGCTATAAGGTGTATTATTTGAATAAACTGTTTAAAAGTCCTCTGAAAAGTCTTCTTTCTCTTAGCATTATAGACCGGGTAAGTGGAATGGTGGCGATACTACTGTTAGGCGAACTTTGTGGAGTGTTTCTGTTTAACAACAATTCGGTATTATTCTGCCTTTCGTTGTTCTCCATACCTGCGACGCTGGCTGCGTTCTGGGGCGGACTCTATCTTTTTTACAACAACTACCTCACGGTTTTTTACAAAACCACTCTGCAAAGTCTTGCCGGACAATTCCTTCAGGTGGTGTGTGTCGTACTCCTTCTCGTGCTGATCGGGATAAAACAGGATTATCTTCCTTACCTGTTCATATTTCTGGTATCTTCAATAGTCGCTGCTTTTCCATTTACCATTGGCGGTATTGGAGCGAGAGAACTTACCTTTCTTTACGGCGCAGAATTCTTTCACCTGGATATGAGTGCCTCTGTAACTGTAAGCATGCTTTTCTATATGTTAACTGCTACCTCTTCTTTATGTGGTATTTACTTCGGAATTTTTCCTGAGAAGGTGTATGTCCGGGAGAAGCAATTTGATAATTCTAATTCTTAGGTCCTTATACTTAAAGAATCCAATTTTTTAGAAATGTGGAAGTACCTTATGCGACCCCCTCGGGGTCGGTTTCAAAGTACATACGGTTATAAACAATTGAGCTTTCAAAGCAGATGCTCAAAGTATATACTTGAAGGACGCCACAATCCCTTACTCTTTCATTATAGCTGCTTTTAAAGAAGACGGACTTTTGCCCGTTTTTTTCTTCATAGCCCTGCTGAAACTTTGCGCGCTATCAAAACCCAGAATAAATGCCACTTCCTGAATTTGTACTCCTGGCCTCGATAGCAGAGTGGTAGCGCTTTCTATAAAATGTTCATCCAAAATTCTCTGATAGGTATATCCTTCGTCTTTTAAATGCCTCTGCAAGGTGCGGGTACTTGTATTAAGCATTGCCGCCACCTCTTCAATTTTCAGGTTGTAATAACTTTCTTTATTTAAAAGAATACGCTTCACTTTTGAGTAATACCCGGTAGCGCGTTTTATGCTGCTGAGCTTTTCTGAACAAAGTTTTAGCATAAACTCATAGGTAAGCGGATTTCCTGAAACTGTTTTCAACTCAGCTGTTTCCTTAGAAAAGAGAAGGCTGTTTTCATTTTCCCCAAATGCAACATTTTCAAACAGGTCGATAAACAGTCTTCTGTCTGCGGGTCGTACGTCGTATGCAAAACTCGCTTTCAAAGGTATGATTTTCCGGCTCACCAAAAAGCCCGATAGCGCCAGTGTCAGACTCATGGCATGTTCCGTAGCCATTGCTGCAGTGACAGAACTTTTTTCAACCCAGGATGGAGCAGGATGATAAGTCAGTTTAACAGAACCATCCGATAGTAATAGCAGTTTGTACTCAAACATTTCACCCAGCAGGGGGAAAAAGCTTACAATACTTTTCCAGGAAGTAAGCAGGTCCGAGCTGCTGGATACCAGGGGAGAGATCCATCCAAGAACGGAGAACGTGATGCGTTTCCCGAAGTTGAGGCTGATGTATCTGTAATTCGATCTGTTTAATATGGATTCCCACACTTTTATTCCAACACTCCAATCCTGCATACCATCTGCCACATTTAACAGTTCTGTGGTAAGTCCGGTATCTCTGTATATCTCCACCTCGTCCACTCCAAAATGAGAAGCGTTGCGGATCAGCGTTTTTAAGATTTCATTATGTACACGCATGGCGTATTTGTGCTAACAATTTGGCGTAAAGAGCAACCCGCCTTCATTGAAGATACGCTTATTTTGCCTCCACAACAACAATCAATTATATGAACAGATTTATAAATTTATCCTCATCCTTCATCATTGGCCTCACAGCAGCAGGCATTCTGATGGTAAGTGTAATGGCATTTGCTGATCCTCAGTCTGTAATGGACCTGGTACAGGTAAAACTCACCAACAACGATGCCTTCAGCTCGATCCGGGGAGTTTATGGAGGAGCGGGACTTACGATTTTTATCGCACTGGTATATCTCTTATTTCATAACAAAATTCAGGGTCTGGCATTCGTAGCCATCCTCTGCGGATTCTACTCTGTCTCAAGAATTACTACAATCTTTAGTGAAGGGGCTTTAGGAAGTTTCGGCACCAACTGGATGGTCACCGAAGGGGTACTGTGTGTGTTGGCAATAACGCTGCTGTTGGCCAACAGAAAACTTTCCAGAATTTAACATCACTTTTTAACTACTTAATTTTTATAAACCCCTGACTGTATCAGATCATTAGAATTTTTGACTGAGAAGGCAGGGGTTTTAGTTTTTTAGCTTTTATTGAAGAAATTCTGAGATATATAATAAACCCCTAAGAAAACTTATAATTCGAATTGAAGGACAGTGAGAGGATTTTATGTGTTTAGACCGCAACTATATTAATTGCCAATTGAAAAGGATTGTGCTCAATTACACTTCTATTTTTTGCATAACGTACTTTTGAAACCATGCTGGATAACTTTTACCATAAAACTCAGAATGTTTTCCTTCATAAAACTGGGCAATCAACCTATACGTTTTTCCTGAATTATCAAAAATATATGCACGGTGAACTGTTTGGATTACTTCATACAACAAATCAAGTGACCTATAATATCTGGACTCTATTTTATCTGCTGACACCGCATGCCCTCCTTTTTCAACCCTATCATGTACCCTATGTTGGTTAATAATAGGTGATTCTGTGCAGATGTAATATAGATAAGTTTTATAGCCCGCTGCATTCACTTGTTTAATTTCTTCTATTTTGGATCTGTGGGAAAGTACTGTCTCGAAAGAGAATGTTTGTTCAGATTTTATAAGTTGTTCCCTTATACACGCTGCTACAAAAGCTGCTTCATAAGAATGTGTTTCTTTTGGGAAGATTACAAGAAGTTTATTTCTTAATTTGTATATCGATTTTGTATCCTGAATTTTCAGCCTTTGCTTTAAGAGTAGATTTTTTTGCAAAAATTTCGAAGACCTTGAAGTGCATATAAGATTTAAGTTGCTAAGAGTAATAGATCCTTTTGCCACTAAATCCTTTTCAATTTCATCCGCATTAAGGAAATACCCCGTATTCAAATTTGAGGGGAATGCTGAAACAAAGTACTTTTTCCAGATCCATTAGGTCCTGCAAAAATTCGCAACCTTTTCATTCTGCCTTCTAAATTTAGTCGATTACCGCAACGACCTCTTTTTTCCCATCCGGCCATTCTTTATAAATTGTTTTTCCCTCCAAATAGGTTATGGTTAAATTCATTGCTTTTGATTCCTGAATAGCCGTTTTAGCACTAATGTTGCCAGCCTCTATTAAGAATTCTGCTTCATTTTCTCTTTTTATGGACTTTTTCCTTTTCATGTAGTCAGAGGATTGTAATCAAATATACATTTTCTTTCAAAATCATATCTTGTTGCTAATAATACGAAAGCCACATTTTAATAGTACTGATTGTAGTTTCTAGGATAAAATTCGTTGAATTCCTCAATTCCAATATCCATTTCCTCATATATCCCTGACAATTTTTGTGTATATTAGATATTCAAAACTGTTTTTATGAGTTTTTTTAACCGGAAAAACCCCATAGTTGTATTTCTTGCTACTGTTATTCTACTCTATATTGTCTGGGAAACTTTTTATGTAGCTTACCTGAGCGAAACTCCTCTTTCCTATAAAATATCTTCTTCTCTGGGCAGATCCTGCAGTTATGCATTTTCTTTATTCGGATTAAACATGAACTGGATTGAAGACACGCATTGTATTTCTATCGACGGGCATCCTGCTCTCTATATCGGAACTCCCTGTAACGGACTGGCTTTCTTTGGATTGTTTACCTGTTTTGTGCTTGCTTTTCCCGCCCCCTGGAAATCGAAACTGTGGTTTCTCCCTGCCGGCGTTCTTTGCATTCATATATTAAACATGGTCAGAGTGATGCTTCTGATCGTCAATTTCTATTATTACAATTCAAGTTTTGATTTCAACCATAAATACACATTTAATTTCGTAGTATATGGATTCATGCTTTTAGTCTGGTTGAAATGGGCGCAAAAACAACTACCTCATGTGGCACAAACTGCTTAATAAAAGAACATTAGCCTGCATGGGACTGTATTTGTATCAGAGTTTTCTGGATCAGTTTCGGACCTATTTTTTAAACTTATTCACAACGTATTCACCAGTGATCGGTCCGCAGGTCGCCAAATTGCCTTTGATTTTTCTCCTCCTTTATGTGGTACACAGAGCATTTATACACGGACTTATTGTGAAAATTTTTACCGGAGAGAAAAAGATTCTGTTTTACTATATGTTAACAGACCTGTGCATATTTGGAATTGCCGGACTGATTGTAGTAATCAGGAGAGTTTTTCCACAGCTAAATGAGGTAACAGAACCCCTCACCTTTGCTTTCATGAACTTACTGGATACCCCGATTTTACTACTTTTCTTCCTTCCTTCTTTTTATTTATATAAAAAAATGGAACAGCCTTCGTCCAGCCATTCTTCAAATTAATTTTTTATTGATTTGCCGGACAAATGCTATCCACTTAAGTTATCTCTCTTTTTATTTTATCCTGACGATTAGTAGTTTTATCCTTAGTAAAAACCAACCAGATTCTTATGAAAAATCTCTTTGTAGTAATATTACTAGTCTCATTTTCTGCCATTTTTCCGTCCCAAACCATTGCGCAATATTCAGGGGATGAAATCATTGGAATCTGGGAAACACCCGGAGACGACAACGGAAGAATTGAAATTTATAAATCTGGTAATAAATACTCTGGCAAAATAGTATGGCTTAAAAGAAAAGAGGAGAATGGTCAGGTGCTAACCGACAAAAACAATCCCGACAAATCCTTACAAAGCCGGCCAATTATAGGTCTGGAAATTCTGAAAGGATTTGTCTTTAAAGACAATATATGGCAGGATGGAGAAATCTATGACCCCAAAAGCGGAAATACCTATAGTTGCCAACTGTCTCTTCAGGATAAAAATACCTTAAAAGTCAGAGGATACATTGGCTTTTCCTTGCTGGGAAGGACAGAATATTGGAAAAAGGTAAAATAAATAAAAGCAGTATTCGGGAGATTTATTCAAATACGAAGCTAATTTTTGCGTACTTTGCTTCTATTGTTGTGCATATATGAAGCTTCAAAAGCTTAGCATTCTCATACCCACTTACAACGAGGGGAAAACCTTATACCAGATTCTGGACAAAATCCGTCAGGTTGAGCTTCTCTATCCTACGAAAAAAGAAGTCATCATTATCGACGATGCCTCCACCGATAATACCGCTGAGATTATTTTTTCCTACAAAAATAAATATCCTGATTTTCCAATCATTCATCTCACGCATGATAGGAACAAAGGTAAAGGTGCTGCCCTGCATACAGGAATAAAAAAAGCTACCGGAGAATACCTTATCATTCAGGACGCTGATCTGGAATACGATCCGAACGACTATAACGATCTTCTAAAACCGGTTTACGAAGGCGTTGCAGATGTTGTCTATGGCTCCAGATTTGTTGGGAGTAAGCCACACAGGGTTCTTTTTTTCTGGCATTACGTGGGGAACAAGCTGGTAACTTCTTTATCCAATGTGCTTACCAATTTAAACCTCACAGACATGGAAAGTTGTTACAAGGTGTTCAATACAACTCTTATTCAGACACTTCAGCTTAAAGAAGAGGGATTTGGTTTTGAACCAGAGGTCACAGCAAAAATTGCAAAGATTCCCAATATCAGAATTTATGAAGTAGGCATTTCTTATTATGGCAGGACCTATGCTGAAGGAAAAAAAATAAACTGGAAAGATGGAATTTGGGCTCTTATCTGCATCTTCCGGTACAATCTGTTCCGATAAAAATGATTTAATTTTGGAATATTGAATAAAAAATAAGGGAAGATCCCTCATCTTCCCTTTTACTATCTATCTTTTTACAATAGATCGTACAATTTTGACCAGCTCGGGATTTCCTTCTTCTTTAGTGACAGAAGCTGGTAAAGATCTCAAATACCATTTCACCTCCCAGGTAATTTTCTCTCCTGGTGCAAGAGTTTTATAAGCACCCTGCTGTTCCATTTCAATGAAAGGATTCTGTGTATCTGCAAAAATCTCTATTTCTCCTTCTCCCGGTGCACGCTCACTTGCCTTAGTATCTTCAAACTTTTTGATCAGCAAAAGACCTTCATCGGTATTGGCGATCCAGCCCTCGCTTCCATCTGCATACAGCTTAGCCATGTTGCCGTCGGTAACTCTCTCAGGAGCATAAGCAAACCATCTGATCCCGTCAAAATCGTTCATCTTGAGAATACTCATCACCGGACTGCTTTGCTCAAACTCTTTTTCTCCACGTGGATAAAATGTTAAGGACGATTTTTTAGTTCTCGTATTCTCCCATGGTGCTACCTGCAATTCTTTTCCACTTTCGTTGATTATTGTGTAGGTAACTATAAAACTTGTATCGGAAGGATTTGCTGTGATATGCTTTTTGATTACTACTCCCAGTTTAGTGTCTTTTTCACTGACGAATTCCACAGCATTTTTGGTGGCTTTCACTTTGTACGCATTATCATGATGCTCAGGAATCGGAGGCCATCCCCAAGGATCCTGCGGACTAGTCCAGAACGTGGAACCTCCCGGTCCGATAATCTCTTTCCCTCCAAGGGTAAAAGAAGTTATTCTTGCTCCCTGACCGGCATCTATTGTCATAACTGTATTCCCCAGAGACACTTTGTAGTTTTGTTGTCCTGCAGCAGGAGTCTCAATTTTTACAGTCTCGGCAGCTTTTTTCTTTTGTGCAAAAGTGGTGGTTGCCGCCATGAATGTGACACTGAAAAAAATAGCTTTAATTAAATTTCTTTTCATGAAATATAGTAGGTCTTTTTGTTAAGGTTCCTGATACATCTTTTCAATCACCTCTTTAAAGTTTTCCAGAATAACTTTTCTTTTGAGCTTTAAAGTCGGTGTCATTTCTCCTGACTCGATAGTCCATGGATCTTTTACCAGTTGAAATTTCTTTATTTTTTCAAACTGAGCAAAATATTCATTAAAAGCTTCTACCTCTTTTTTAAACTTCTCCACAACAGCTTCATTTTTTATTAAAGAAGCTTCATCAGAATAGGAAATACCTTTTTTATCACACCAGGCCTTCAATCCCGTATAGGAAGGCACAATCAGTGCCGAAGCAAATTTTCTTCCTTCCCCAATCACCATTATCTGCTCAATAATCCGGGACTCTTTAAATTTATTCTCTATCGCCTGAGGTGCTATATACTTACCCCCGGAAGTTTTGAACATTTCTTTTTTCCGATCGGTGATTTTAAGGAATTTTCCATTTACTAACTCGCCGATATCACCTGTATGGAACCAGCCATCGCTGTCAATTACTTCCGCTGTAAGGTCAGGTTTATTATAATAGCCTTTCATTATACTCGGACCTTTTGCCAGAATTTCTCCGTCCGGAGCAATTTTCACTTCTACATTTGGAAGAGGTATTCCTACCGTACCCACCATACTTTCACCTTCTTTCGGCCTGTTAACTGCTATTACCGGAGAAGTTTCAGTGAGACCGTATCCTTCCATCACTTTTACCTGAGCGGCCCAGAACACTTTTGCAAGCCTGGGCTGTAATGCAGCTCCACCTGAAATAATTACCACTATATTTCCACCCAGCGCTGCCCTCCACTGGTTGAAAATTATTTTGTTGGCCAGCCAGAGTTGAAAGTTATAAAAAATACCTTGATTTTCATTGTTTTCATACTGGTGACCCAAATCTAATGCCCAGTAAAACAATTTCTTTTTTATACCACTCAGGGAAGCACCTTTTTCTATAATCTTGTCATAGACTTTTTCCAGCAGCCGAGGTACTGTTACGAATATATGCGGTCGTACTTCTTTCAGATTTTCTGCAACCGTGTTGATATTCTCCGCATAATAAATGGAAATGCCACAACGCGTGTAAAGATAATTTAGCATCCGCTCGTACACATGGCTGAGCGGTAAAAAACTTAAGGCTCTATGATGATGGTTTACAGGCAATAAGGGAGCGCATGCGGATACATTGCTGAGAATGTTGAAATGTGTCAACATCACCCCTTTTGGATTGCCGGTAGTACCGGAAGTATAAATCAATGTGACCAGATTCTCCGATTTGATTGATTCCTTTATAGCCGATAAGTTTGTTGTGTTAATTTCTTCCCCAAGTTTTTTTATCTCCTCCCAGTGCTTAACTCCCTTTATAGGATCAAAAGAGTAAATCTCCAAAATATCTGAAATTCCTTTCGAAGCCTCTTTTGATTTGTCATACAATTCCTGATCGGCCGCAAAAATGAGCTTTACACCTGCGTCTTTAAAGATGAAATTGTAGTTTTCAATTGTATTTGTAGGATAAATGGGTACACTTACTGCTCCGATCTGTTGTAGAGCCATGTCAACAAAATTCCATTCGGGTCTGTTGGGAGAAACAATGGCAACTTTATCCTCTTTTTGTATTCCGAGTTTTAAAAGTCCGGTACTTAATTTATCTGCAGTTGTAGCATATTCCTGAGAACTGTATTTTTTCCAACTGCCGTTTATTTTACAGGCAAGTGCATCGTCTTTTGGAAATGCTTTTACCTGATAATCCAGCAAATCGAACAATCGTTTAAATTCCATAGCTTTAAAGAAATTGGTGGAAATGAATATCGGGAAGTGCAGGGCGTTAAAATCCGCGAAGCGGAAAATTTTTTTAAAATCAGCAGTCCGATCAGATTTTATCTCCCCTAAGTTTTCTGAAACGTTTTCTTGCTTCTACGTTGAAGATGCTTCCGGGATATTTAATCATGAAATCCTGGTAAACCTGCATGGCTTTCTGATAATCTTTTAAATTTTCTTCATAGATAAGCCCTGTTAAAAACAAGGCATCATCACCCAGAATATCCGTGGAGTATGAGTTGTTAATTTTTTCCAGCGCCAGTAGGCTTTTCTCAAATTCACCTAATTTTCTGAAAATGTTTGCCTGTAATAACAGTACCTCATCTACAAGAGAATGGTTCGGATACTTTTTTAAAATTTCCTCTGTTTTTTCAATAGCCTCCTGATTTTTGTTTCTGAAAAGGAGAAAGTCTATTTTGGCATACTCCTTCATTGCCTGATTAGTCGTATCCATATCCAGAATGGTATTGTCCTGAATAAGAAGGCTAAGATTCATAGCATCGTTTGAAATCTCTCTGGACGTAGCAATTTTAAGGATATCAAGATGCTCCTGTGCCAGTTCAAATTCTCCTTTATAATAATTTAATTTGGCATTCTTTAATTTTGCTTCATGACCAATAGGGTCTTCCTTCATTGCTTTTTCTGCCTGTGAATACAAAAGTGTCGCTTCCCAGGGTTCTTCCTTTAAAAGGTAAATATCTCCCAGGTCAATTTTAATTTTAGCTGTAAGACGTGCATCGTGTTTGGAGTAATTCAGAGCATCGTTCAAAATTAAAATGGCAGTATCCTTATTGTCCAGGTAAAAAGCTTCCAGCAAAGCCATGTTTCTCATTGCCTCTGTGGTGAAGGGAGATTTGCCCAATTCTTTAATGAGATTGGCATAATCCGTTATCAACAGGCGGATGTGACTTTCATTGACGGGAAAGGTATTTTTTACCAGTTCTTCTCTGGAATTAATTAACAATCTTTTCGCCTGACCATAATGCACCCCATTGCGGTATTCTTCTACTACGTACTGGAAAAATTTAGAAGCTGCCTCATAATCCTTGTTTTCCATTGCAATTCTTCCCACCTCAATCATTTTCATTCCCTGCATTTTATTTCTTTTATCCAATGCTTTTGACTGCAGGAAGGCTTTGGTAAAATTTTTCTGCTGAATATTCATCCATAGAAGCAGCTCGTTAAACGCTGCATCATTGGGATCTTTCTGAATTCTTTCGTATAGGGTGGTCTCCAGCAATTCAAAATCCTCTTTTTCTGATAAAATATTCTGAAACTGGTTTTTCACATTTTCCAGTTCATTTGGATTATTTTTCAGAAAATTCAGCATTTCTTCTACCATCAGGGGATTGTTGTTTTGCATTTTGTACAGTTCCGCAAGTTTAAAACTATACAAATACTTATCATTTAAGGCTTTTCTGGAGATTATATATAATTCAGCAGCTTTATCAACATTTCCACTTTTAACAAGGTAATCGGCAATTTTTTCGGTTAACGACTGATTTTGACGAACAGCTTCTGCAAGGTTTAAAAATTCCTTCTGCGCTTTGTCTGGTGAAGAGAACTTTTTTAAATGAAGGAAGAGGTCAGCTTTATAAAAGGATTCGTTAGGATGGCTCTTAATCATTTTTTTGATGAGCTTTTCTCCTTCCGAAATGTTTTTTTCCTGAATTAACGAATTGTAATAATTAGCATAGATAGCTGGAAGATTTTCAACCTTTTTGCCAATTTTCTCGTATTCAGAAAGTGCTTTACTATATTCCTGGTTGTTGTAGTATTCATTGGCAATTTTTATTTCCTGCGAAAGTTGTGCATAAACAGAAGAACAACCTGCTCCAAACAAAAAAGCAATTAAAATAGTTAAGGATACATAAAGCTGCTTCACTGTCATATTTTTTAAACTGAGTTATTAATCCCCAATTATATTAATTAAATATTTAAATAATTATTATTTATAATATACCCCTGTGAATAAGTTGAAAACTTTAATTATTCACTTCTTGATTTTTTGAGAAGTTTATAATGCCTGATTTATTTTTCTATTATCCACAAGTTGTTGTTTGATTTATTGTCTGATTTCTAGATTATTTTAAATTTTATTAACGAAAGAAAATTTTTTTATGTGCATTTATCCTTAAACATTGTGGATTGAGGATTGTTGTAAATAATCCACCTTTTTTGATCATGTTATTTTGCCTGTTTTTTCTTCCGTTGATTAAAATCTGTTCTCACATTGTTTACCGATTTTGAAAATTTATTTTTTGCTGATTTAACCACACGCAATGTTGAAAATGTTTACTTTTTAAGTCTTTTAAATCAGATAGTTATATATTTATTAATAAATCTTAAAATTCTATGTTGATATCTCTGATCTCCCAGTTGGCTCTTAAACTGATTTTCTCTTTATAAAAGATTACTGGTTCTGCCTGGATGAGTTTGGTGAGATCTGTATTATCCCATTTGCCATTGTTATTCGCATCTACCAGTATTCTTAAATAATAGTTTCCCGGAGCCAGGTAATTCAGTTCGTATTTCTTCGGATTTTTTAATGTGAGTATTGGGTTATACTTATCATCCAGTAGTTGGAGGAAATAACTTGGAGCACTGGTCGTAATTGTACCGGAAAGAATTGCGTAGTCGTCTTCATTTTTCTTTGTGAACCGTTCTTTGATTCCCTTATTAAAGTTGTTTAAATAGTCTTTAATAGAGCTGTCTGGTACAATTAGAAAGAGGGAGTCTATATTCTCCGGATAATAGATTGCAAGATCTGCCTGAAGCTTTTGGTCATTAAGCGTAAAGTTTTTCTTATCTATCTTTTTTACAATAGAGTCTTCTTTTATTTGGATCTGGTTATAGTCTATTTCTGTTACAGGACTCGAAAAGTTGAGCTTTACTATATTTTGTTTTGGATTTAGCTTTCCATTGTTAGGGTTTGTTGTAATAAGTACTGGTGTTGGTGTTTCTGTTTCCTGCTTCTTTTTGTTCTTTGCTTCGAAGATTATATTTAGTTCTCCTCTTCCAATATTACCAGCTGAATCTTCAAGTGTTAGTTTAATTGGAATGCTGTCACCTACAATTTTCCAGGTATTGAATAGTTTTAGTGTATTACCTTGATTTTCAATAAGATAGCTTATTTTAAATGACGTATCTTTTTGATATTCAATTTTTTCTGATTTTATACCTTCTCTTAATCTGATAAGGTATTCATTCTCATCTATTGTTGTTGCTGATATAATTTCAGGGGCTAATGTATCTATTCTTGTTAAAAAAATATTTACGTTATATACATTAGAATCAATTTGAATATTAGTTTTAAAACCTATTTTTTCTTTTGGATCATGCTTGAGGTTGTTGTTTTGATCTTCTAATGCGTACAGGTTATAGGTTCCTTTTTTAATGTTGCTGATTCTAAACTGATCGTTTTCTGACTTTGCGTAGTAGATGGGTTTTGAATTGGATATGTTTAACGTATCATCACTTTTATACAATGCTACAGATACGTTAGACATTGGATTATTCGTAAGCAAATCTGTTACTTTTCCAGTTACCATTAAAGAATCCAGTACAGGTCCTGTGCTAAAAGCAATAGTAAGGTTTTTGGGTGCATTGCTTTCGGTTATGTCCTGGATTGCATTTCTGAAATTTAATGTATAGGTAGTATTTTCTTCAAAGGGTTCATTAAATGTAATGGTGAGTTTTTTCCCTCTTATTTTGTAGGTGTATTCTGAGTTAATGGTTGGGGAAATTATAAGTTGTTCAATGAAATTATTTTCTTTGATATCCTCATTAAACTCAAATACCATTGTATTGGATTTAAATCCTAATGAATTTGGTTTAGGATGTGATCTTACCATTTTTGGAGGATCTTCATCTTTTGGACCTCCGTGTGGTGCCTGGATATTGGCACAGGACTTTAAAAATATAAGTATAAAAGTTCCTATTGCTACGCTAAGAATGTTTCTTATCATTTCTTTATTCTGGCAATGTAAATAATACTAGAGTAGTTACCTGATTCTTTCTTTGCTTTTCGGTTTGATTTTATTCCTGTAATAAATGCGTTAAAAAGGCTATTGTTGCCTTTATATTTCTCGCTTAACATGCTTACATAAAAACTATCAAATATCATTGGCTTTGTTTGCAGGAGTTGAAATCCTGTTTCCTGTAGGAGATTATTTAAAGCTGTTTTTGAAAAATGATATAGGTGTCGTGGTACATCATAAGCTGCCCATGTTTCTTTATAGTATTTTGCATCATAAGATTCATGGTTTGGTACAGCTATTATAAGTATTCCTTCGTCTTTTAATAATTCCTTTATTTTTAAAAGAGTTTTTACTGGATCATGAATATGTTCCAAAACATGCCATAAGGTGATTACATTAAATTCTTTTATTGCTTTAATGTCGTTTATACTGGCATAAATTTCTTTACCTGTTATTTGTTTAGATTTTTCTCTTGCTCCCTGGTCTGGTTCTGTCCCTGTTATTCTCCATCCGTTTTCCTGGCATTTCTTTAGAAAGTATCCGGTTCCACATCCTATATCCAACAGATTTCCCGGTTTAGAATAGCTGTTAATTAATTCCAGCTTAGAATTAAGTGTTATTGATCTTATTCTATGATAAACTGCGTTAATAATCCCTTTTTTGGAATCACTATGTGAAATGTATTCTTCCGACTGGTAGTATTTTCCAATATTTTCTTCGCTGGGTTGAGGGGAGGTTATCTGAAGTTTACATTGGAGACACTCAACCAGGTTGAATGTCTCCTGTGTTATGGAATAGTCTTTTATGGTCTGTTTAAATTCCAGTTTAGTTGAATTACAGACTGGGCATTTAGTTATTTCTTTCATTTATTTTCCTAAGTAGATCATTAGAACTGAAATATCAGATGGAGTTATTCCACTTATTCTTGATGCTTGTCCCAGGGTTTTTGGTTTTATTTTCTTTAGTTTTTCCCTTGCCTCTGCAGATAATGCAACAAGGTTATCGTAATTGAGAGAATCGCTTAATAGAAAGTTTTCCATGTTTGCCATCTTCTTGGCTAGTGCTTCTTCTTTTTGGATATAACTTTCATATTTTATCTCTATGGATGTTTGCTCTATTACATCATTGCTATAGTTTGATAAAAGCTTTTGTGTTTCTGAATTAACAGTTGCAAGATCTTTGATATCTATATCAGGCCTCTTTATCAGGTTTAGGTAGGTTGCTTTTTCTCTGATTTGAGCACTTCCAAGTTCCTCTAATTTGGCATTAATCTCATTAGGTTGAAACTTGAATGTTTTTAGTTCCTCTGTGAGTTTAGCTACGCCATTTTTTTTCTCAAGTATCTTCTCGTAGCGTTCTTTACTGGCAAGACCAAGGGTATATCCTTTTTCTGTTAATCTTAGATCTGCATTATCCTGTCTCAATAAGATTCTGTATTCTGCTCTTGAGGTGAACATTCTATAGGGTTCTTCAGTACCTTTATTTACCAAATCATCTATTAGAACTCCTATGTAGGCTTCTGATCTTCCGAGAATAAATTCTTCTTTTTCATGAACCTTATTATGGGCATTTATTCCTGCAATTAATCCCTGACAAGCTGCCTCCTCATATCCTGTAGTTCCATTGATTTGTCCTGCAAAGTATAGGTTCTCAAGAATTTTAGTTTCTAAAGTCAGTTTTAATTGTGTTGGAGGAAAATAATCGTATTCAATGGCATATCCTGGTCGGAACATTTTGGCATTTTCAAATCCAGGTATAAGTCTGAGAGCTTTGTATTGGACATCCTCAGGCAAGGATGTTGAGAATCCATTTACGTATATTTCTACAGTATTCCATCCTTCTGGTTCTACAAAGATCTGGTGTCTTTCTTTATCAGCGAATCTGTTTATTTTATCTTCAACGGATGGACAATATCTTGGCCCTAAACCTTTGATTCTACCAGTGTACATGGGTGATTTATCGAATCCTGTTTTGAGTACCTCATGTACATCTTTATTTGTATAGGTTATATAACAGCTTCTTTGTTCCTGGAGAATAGTTGTTTCATCTGAATAGGAGAATTTTCCTGGTTGTTCATCACCTTTTTGCTCTTCCATTCTTTCGTAGTTCAGGGACCTTCCATCAATTCTGGGTGGTGTTCCTGTTTTCATTCTTCCTGCTTCAAATCCCAATTCAACCAGTTGTTCTGTAATTCCTGTTGCTGCTTTTTCTCCTGTTCTTCCTCCACCAAATCTTTTTTCGCCAATATGAATTATTCCATTTAGGAAAGTTCCGTTTGTTAGTATTACTGATTTGGATTTTATTTCTATTCCCATTCCAGTCCTTACCCCTGCTACTCTTCCGTCTTTCACTAATAATCCACTTATCATTTCCTGCCAGAAATCGACATTTGGAGTTCTTTCCAGGGCCAGTCTCCATTCTTCAGCAAACTTCATTCTGTCGTTTTGACTTCTTGGACTCCACATGGCAGGACCTTTCGATCTGTTGAGCATTCTGAATTGGATCATTGATTTGTCAGATATAATACCTGACATACCTCCCAATGCATCAATTTCCCTAACTATTTGTCCTTTTGCTACTCCACCCATTGCCGGATTACAAGACATTTGGGCAATGGTTTGCATGTTCATTGTTGCGAGTAGTACTGTAGAACCCATTTTTGCAGCAGCAGCAGCAGCTTCACACCCGGCATGACCTGCACCTACAACAATTACATCGTATTCTTTAAACATTCTGAAAGGATAGTTTTATGTTCCACGTGGAACGTCGTGTTTTGGTGTCTCTATATTAGATTTGGTTTATCTTATTGTTATATAGAGAATGTTTCACGTGGAACATGTGTTAATGTGTTTGAATTTATGTTCCACGTGGAACGTTGTATTTTGATTTTAGTAATTTCAGATATTTGTTTTCTTTTTCTCTCATTAGGATTTTTTCCTCTTCCTTTTTGTCTTTATAACCACATAGGTGTAATACACCATGGATTATCACCCTGTATAGTTCTGATTGGAACGATGTGTCGAATTTAGATGCGTTATCTCTGACTCTTTCAATACTTATAAAGATGTCAGATTCGATTGAAGTTCCATCAGAATTATCAAAGGTGATAATATCAGTTAGTGTTTTATGGTTAAGGTATTCCTTATTGAGTTCTAAAAGATAATTATCAGAACAGAAAATATAGTTGATGTATCCAATGGATTTCTTCTCTTTCTTAGCTACCTCTTTTATCCATTGGATAATTTGATCTTTGTGTAAAAAGCGAAAGGATATATCTTCTTTATGGAAAAAAATTTCAGATGTATTTGACATTAATTAAAATAAAATGAAAGTTCTACAGTTCTTCCTTCATTTTTGAATTCAACCAGGTCTGACAGGTGTTTCATAAGGAATATACCTCTTCCTCCTATTTTATCCAGGTTTTCTGGAGCGGTTGGATCAGGTAGAGAGTCATAGTTGAAACCTGGACCTTCATCTTCAATAATGAATTTTAAGTGATTATCCTGGCATTCTGCGGCTAGGATTACATTTTTTGTTTTGTCTCCTTTGTTTCCATGTACAATAGCATTGTTTACGGATTCGGTTACAGCAACCATAATGTTTCCGTAAATGTCATCGTCAATCTGAAATTTGTCTTTTACATTGTCGATAAAGCTTTCAACAATTCTAATGTTTTCCGGTAAGGAAGGGATTTGTATCCTAAGCGAATTCATCATTCTTTAACTTTATAATACGTTTTAATCTTAATTGTCTATCTTCTGAAAGTATTCATTTACCTCCTGCTTATAATAAGGGGTTAAAGCAGGGGAAATTGATTTTAAAAGGTCTATTTGTCTTTCTTTTGCTCTAAGGTATTTTTCAAATGATGGCGGTATTTCCTGTGTCGGTTCTTTCGCTGATTCTGCTTCTCTTTTATCATCAAGCTCTCTTTCTCTTACAGCTTTTTCTGCTTCTAATAATCTGGTTAATATTTCCTGTTGTCTCATGATCATCTCCTGAGTGAGTCGTTTATTTACCAGATCGTTTTCTGTTTCTTCCATTTTTTGCATCAGCTGATTAAGGTTGTTCCCTGGAGCTTGTCCTCCCTCCTTATTCATCATCTTTTCAAGCTCTTTCATGGCTTTTCTGATCGCTTCCTGTTCTGCAGCAAGTTTGGCCAGTTCTTCAGAAAGCTCTTTTCCGGTTTTTCCTCCCTGCTTCAACTGTTGAATTTTCTGGTTGAGTTGTTTCTGTAATTCTCCTATTCCGGGTTTTTGATTTTTTCCCGGTTTCTTGCACATAGACGATCCTCCTTTTTTGGATTCGGCCATTTGTTCCTGCATCTGCTTTAATACATCATTCAGCATCAGGGCAAGGTTATTGATAGAAGTCATTGCAAATTGCTGTTTTCCTGCTGCAATGTCTGGTCTTCTGTCTTTTATGGCTTTAGCACTCTCGTCCATATAGCCTTTCATCTGACCTACCTCACGGGTTACAAATGATTCTATCTGGTAGACTCGTTTAGCCAGGGCCATTAGACTATCTTCTATTATTTTGCTGTCGTCTTTCAGCTTTAATTGCTTTTGTGATAAAGTAATAAACCTTGGATCGCTCTGATTTACTTTCTTAAATTCCTTCATGACATCTTCCTGATCAAAGGAGAGCCTTACCAGGTTCTCAAGGATCATTCGGAGATCTTCCATGTTCTCTTCTGCCTGTTCCTGTTCGTTAGACTTCTGCATGGAAGAAAGTTTTTCAGCCAGTTCATTCATTTTATCGGCTGCATTTTTCTGGGAATTTCCCGCTTTTTTGTTCTGATTGTTTTTTAGCTGATCAGAACTATTCTGTTGTTCTTTGGAAATTTCATCTTCCTTCGAATCGGTGTTTTCTAGATTGTTTTTATTTTCCAAAGACTCGTTAATCTTCTCTAGGTCGTCCAGTTTTTCCTGAATGTTTTTAAATTCTTCATTCAGTTTTTCCTGTTGCTCCTGAAGTGATTTTTGATCTTCAAGTTTCTGATTTGTCTTTTCAGCTAACTCTTCCTGTTTCTTTGCTGTTTCTTTAAGATCATTGATAATCTCTTCTGTCTTTTGATCAAATTTGAGCTGTTTAAACATCTCTAAAGCTCTGTCGAGCTCTTTGTCCAGCATATTTTCTTTCTTCTGAATGGCATCCAGAATTTTTTGCAGATCCTGCTTAGGAGCGTTTTTCTCCATTAGTTTTTGGAGTTCATCATAAAGCTTCTTGGTTTCCTCATCCAGTAATTCATTCATGAGCTTTTGAAGTTGCTCCATTTTTCTCGCCATTTCTTCACTGGAGGGATTAAACTTATCCTGTTGCTGATTGAGTTTTTCATTTGCTCTTTTCAGTTCTTCCAGTTCTTTTCGAAGTTCTTCGTGTTTGTTTAGAAGTTCTTCTATACTCTTTTTATCCTGCCAGTTCAGGTTGTTCTTACCTTTTAGCTTTTCTTCAATTTTATTCAGGTCTTTTTGGATTTCCTGAGATTTACTCAAGGCTTTTTCTATTTTACTTTCTGCCTGATTGGAGTTATTGGAAAGTGCTTTTGACATTTCCTCTTTGGAGGGCAGTTTTAATCCATAAGTTTTGGATTTAGAACTTTTTCTTCCATTTACGCCATCGTTGTCCCACACCTGAAGGTAGTACTCAAGACTTTCTCCCGGTTTTAAATTCAGGGAATCTATATTCCAGTTGAAAATAAAATTCTGAGACAGATACTTTTGATCTATTGGAATAGTAATCGATCTGAAAGGCGTTTCTTTCTTTTTGCTATCTTCCTGATTTTTTTTGTAAAATAGTTTTAATCCGGTTAATCCGTAATCATCATTAATGCTTCCTCCAAGGCTGATGAAATTATAAAGAATGGAGTCATGGTATTCTTCACTGGAAATTTGTGGAAACTGATCAGGTACCACATTTATTGTATAGCTGATTTTCTCCTTACTTTTAACCTGCTTGTTCTGTAATTCCAGATCATAACTTTCGGTTTTGGTAAAAATCTTTGAGAGTTTATACCGGTTATCTTCTATTTTTTCGGTAATATGCTTTCCTGAGGAAAACTGAATACTGATTTCTTCTGCAGATTTTGTATTGAACTGCCAGGTGACAGAAGTTCCTTCTGGTACGCTCAGGTTCCCTATATTTTTAACCTTTTCAGATTGTTTCTTTAAATAAGGTGGATAGTGTAAAAAAACATCAAAGGAGCTAAGTTCCGGCCTGTTGATTAAATCAATTGAATAGCCATCTGAAACAAAGCCCGCTGCCTCGAAATTAAAGTCTTCTTTTCGTTGAATATTTTTAAAGGTATAAGAGAATCTTCCTCCCCCAAGGTTCTTCAATTTTGACCTTTTATTGGAGGAAATGAGATAGACGGATTCCGGAATGGAATTCCCTTTAATGGATAAGTGAACTTCAAAATCCTCGTTTTTAAATGCTTTTAGTGATTTGTTTTCTAAAATAAAGTCAAAAGGAGGCTTTTCCTTGTAATCTGTATTATAATTAATAATTCGCGCAGTACTTTCCACAAAAATATGTGGCAGGAAAAATACAATCAGCGCAATGATCACTATCGGTGCAATGAGGTATCTTAAATATCTTTTATTTTCCTTTATGTCAATCGCATTTGAAAAAGGAATTATAGATAGTGAGCTTGTCTTTTGTTCTATACTCGCCCTGATCAGTTCGCTATCCGGTTCACTCATTTTTTTGAGTTGAAGCGTATTGAGCAGTTTGTCCTTTATTTCCGGAAAGTAATGCCCTATTTGTCGCGACGCTTCTTCGTCAGAAATTTGCTTATTGATGGCAAAGTATTTCAAAACGGGATCCAGTATCCAGGTGATGAATGCCAGTGACCCTGTGATAAGATAGGTGAAGAAAAACAGTACTCTTACGATCTGACTGAATTTCCCATAATATTCCAGTAGTGCAAAAAATAGATAGGTAGAAGATAGAAGTGTTAAGAATAGTATTCCACCCTTAAGTATTTGGTTAAGGTAATACTTTCTTTTGTAGGCCTTTAGGTTTACTAAGAGTTTATCGAAGTTTTCTGCTGGTTTCATCACTTCTAAACGAGGTTGTCCAGTTGATTATTTTTGTAGGCCTTTTAAATTAAGATGAGCAGGACCGAACTTCGATCCTGCTCAAAATGGTTTATATTAAATTTTGTTTCAACCAATTACATGTCCGCTTTTTTAGGATACTCAAAGTAGACACTTGAGAAATCCCTGTATTGCATTGCGTTGTTAGGGAAATTTTTCACAAATGACTGCATTAGTCTGTATCCTTCATCGTACCATAAAACCATTATTGGAGCATCCTGCATTACAACATTTTCTGCCTCAAGGAAATGTTTGAATGCTTCTTCCTGAGTGGTAGCTTTCAAACCTGCTTCGTATAGGTTATCAAACTTATCACTCTTATATCTCATCATGTTTGGATAAGATGGTTTTTCGATGCTTGATGGAACTGTTTTTCCATAGAAGAACCATAGGAAGTTTTCAGGGTTTGGATAATCTGCAATCCATCCACCTCTGAAGAAATCACTCTTTCCATTGATCATGTTTTCAACTAACTGAGCAAATGGTACAATGTTCAGCTCGATTGAAATGTTCAAATGTTCTTTAAGTTGTTTCTGTATTTCTTCCGCAACAGCAGCGTTTCTTTCACCGTCTGAGTTAAGCTCCAGCGTAATTTTAGGGAAGCCTTTTCCATCAGGATAACCTGCTTTTGCAAGATAGAATTTCGCAGAATCCAGGTTTAGATCGTACCCATTGATTTTTGCAACATCGTAAGATGGGTTTTTGAAGATGTCTATCGGAGTAATACCATGGGTTGCTGGTGCATAACCTTCTCCGTTAAGTACGAACTCAAGGATCTTTTTCCTGTCGATTGCAAACGAGAATGCCTTTCTTAAATCCTTGTTGTTAAAGATTTTACCCTGATTCAGGAATGAAAGGAAGTGCGTTGCCATTTCAGGTGTTCTCTGAAGATCATATTGGCTGTATTGACCTTTGTTTGAACTTACTTCTTCCAGAATTTCAATGATGTGATCTGTTGGAAGTCTGTACATCATGTCAAGGTTACCCTTTTTGAATTCCAGAAGTTCAGTCTTCTTGTCTTTAATGAATTTAATTTTGATGGCATCCAGGAATGGAAGTTTGTTTCCATGCTCATCAGAACCCCAGTAGTTCTCATTTTTCTTAAGGATGATGGAAATATCGTCCTCAATGCTGAAAATTTTGAAAGGTCCTGTTCCTACTGCTTTTGTTCTCATCTCCAGACCATATTTCTCAAATGCTTCTTTAGCGAAGATGTAGGTGAATGGTCTTGCAAGATTGTAAAGGAAGATTGAATTTGGAGCAGTAAGCGTAAATTCAATGGTATAAGGATCTATTACTTTGATACCTTCTACTTCGAAATTCGGTGTTTTTCCACCTTCTGAAGCTTTATAGTATTCATCTGCACCTTTCAGAATACCCTGAAAAACGCTAAATCCTTGATTGTTAATGTTTTGTGTGCAAAGTTGAGTAAAGCAGAACTTAACATCTTCTGCAGTTAATTCACGGCCTTTACCGTCTGGGAAACATTCATTATCGTGGAAGAATACACCTTTTCTGATTTTAAAGGTATAAACTGTTTGACTTGGATCTACAGAATAATCTTCGGCCAGACCTTTTACGAGGCTTAGGTCGGACTGATTAAACTTCATTAGTCCTTCGTAAACCTGATTTGCCACGCGATAAGATATAGCGTCGGTAATATTGTGAGGAAACAGGTTCTTAATGTAGTCGGACTCATTAACTTTAAACACTCCGCCATAATATCTTCCTCCTTTTGCAGCAGTTAGGCTGGAGGATTCTCCGCTGCCAGTTTCTTTTGTCGTATCACATGAGGATAACAGCACCCCGGCGCACGCTAAGGTTAATAATAATCTCTTCATTTATTTTTTAAAAAATTGGTTGAACATTCAGAACCCAATTATATTTTAAAGAGCCCAATTTAATAACAAATTGTATTAAACGAAAATTATGATCTAAACAATTTCAATTAGTACCGGACAGTGGTCAGAATGTTTAGCTTCGTTCAATATTACTGCCCTTTTCAGGCGCTCTTTTAAGTTTTCTGTAACGGCATGATAATCGATGCGCCAGCCAAGATTTTTGCTTCTTGCATTCATTCTGTAGGTCCACCAGGTGTAGTGGTGTGGCTCAGAATTAAAGTGCCGGAACGCATCTACAAAACCGCTTTCAAAAAACCTGGTCATCCATGCTCGCTCTTCCGGCAAAAAGCCTGAAGAATTGGCATTGGATTTTGGGTTGTGTATATCTATTGCTTGATGGCAGATATTAAAATCTCCACAAACAATTAAACGGGGGAAATCGGTCCTAAGTGTGGTGAGATAATTATAAAAATCATCCAACCAGCACATTTTATAGGCTTGTCTCTCTTCTCCGCTAGATCCTGAAGGCATATATACGTTGAGAACAGAAAAAGTTTCAAAATCTATTCTTAAAACTCTGCCCTCCTGATCGTATTTTTCCATACCGCATCCAACACAGGCATTTACGGGTTTTACCTTTGAAAAGGTTGCTACACCACTATATCCTTTTTTGACGGCCGGGTGCCAGTAGAAATGTTTAAAGCCTATTGCTTCAAATTCTGTAGTATCGATCTGTTCCGGTGTGGATTTTATCTCCTGAAAGCATATTACATCGGCTCCGGTAGCCTCAAGCCATTTTACCAATCCTTTACTAATCGCTGACCGTAACCCATTAACGTTATAAGTAATTATCTTCAATTTTGGAATGCTGTTAAAGTGTTTTGAAATATTCTTTTATGTGCATTTTGAGCAGTTTTTCCTGTTCTCTGAGGTCAAATTGCGGTAGGCTTTTAACAAGCTTCCAATGTGGCCAGCCATCCTGATCCAGTCCTTCCAGTTCATAGTAGCCGGATAAACTCAGAAGTTTGCATATGCCAATATGCATGAGGTCCTGCTTTTCTTCCTTGGAATAATTCCTTTTTCCCTGTCCAAGTTCCTGTACTCCAATTAAAAAAAGGATAGCATCCAGATTGGGTCTTTTGCCAATTATCGCTTTCAGTTTGTCTAGTAATTCAATCCATTCGGGGTCAAAATCTTTATCTGCTGCCATTTGTATCTGTGAAAATATGGTTCAAGTTATGAAATGATAATTAGTTTTACTTTATTTTAATTCAACTTTTAACCAGCTATGAAGAACATATTTAATTCATTTTTAGAACTGATCTATCCTCAGTTATGTGCCGGCTGTGATGCAGGTTTATTGGCCAATGAAGAAATTCTTTGTACTTCCTGTCTCGTTCACTTACCCAGAGCGGAAACGGGACTTTTATCCGAGAACGAACTACAAAAGCGGTTTTATGGAAAGGTCATGATTGACCAGGCTTTTGTGTATCTGAAGTTTCAGAAGAAAAGTATTGTGCAAAACCTCCTGTTTGATATCAAATACGGAGGGAACAAAGCAGCGGGAAAATATCTGGGCGAGCGGTTTGGTATGGAAATACGCAGTAAACTCCCCTCTTTTAAACCCGATTTGATTGTGCCGGTTCCTTTGCATTCGAAAAGACTAAAGACACGGGGATATAATCAGAGTTATGTAATTGGGGAAGGACTTGCCAGGAGCTTTGGGATAACCTGTAAGGAAGTTGTGGGAAGGGTGGTTTCAAACGCTACTCAAACGAAGATTAGCAGGGTGCTGAGGTGGAAAAATGTTGAAGGTATTTTTAAGGTGTTGGATGTTTCAGAAGTTTCGGGTAAACACATTTTGCTGGTCGACGATGTGGTTACAACAGGTTCTACTATGGAAGCCTGCCTTGTCACGCTTCTTGATGCAGGAGCTTCAAAAGTAAGTATTGCAGCGGTAGCCATTGCAATATGAGAAAACGAAAAAGCCCCAGGTATATCCCGGGGCTTTTATAGTTAGTTGATTTAAACTTCTATTAGTAGTTTGTTCCAGCCTGGATCATTGCGCAACGGAAACCGATTGTTGCAGTACAAGAATCTTCAGCAAGGTATCTTCTTGTTCCAGGAGACATCCAGTATGCAACGTCTTTCCAGCTTCCACCTTTGTAAACTCTTACGTGGTCGTCGATTAGAGACTGGAATCCAGCTTTGTCGTATCCTTTTTCTTCGTCAAGGAATCCGTTTCTTCTAAGCGGGTTCAGATCATCGAAATCCTGGAATGAAAGCGGACGATAAACGTCGTATACCCATTCGTTTACGTTACCTGCCATGTTGTAAAGACCAAAATCATTTGGAGGATATTCGTAGATATAGGTTGTGATCATAGCTCCGTCGTTCAGCTTACCAGCTATACCGGCATAGTCACCTCTACCTCTCTTGAAGTTAGCAAGGAACATACCCATTTGTTTTCCATATGGGTTTCTAAGGGCGTGACCATCCCAAGGATATAGTCTTTTGTGTGTTTGGTTTTCATCCAGCCACTGGTTTCCGATAAGAGCCTGAGCTGCATATTCCCACTCTGCTTCAGATGGAAGTCTGTAGTTTGGAAGAACCACACCAGATTCAAGAGGAATTCTTCCTCCGCCTTCAGGTACTTCAACTCCTGCATCTTTAGCAAGCTCGTTGTTTACAACTCTTGTTCTCCAGGTACAGTAGTCAACTGCCTGAATCCAGTTAACTCCTACAAGGGGGAAGTAACGGAATCCCGGATATCTTAAATAATGCTCAACATAAGGGTCGTTGTAAGCAAGTTCACTAGCCCAAACGTTGGTATCAGGGAGCGCTGATTCATAAAATTCCTGAGAAGAGTCTCTCTGAATATAGAACAGATACTCTAACCAGTGGATGTTTGCGATCTCAGTCTCGTCCATGTAGAAAGATGCTACTGTAACAGTTCTTTCCACGTTGTCACCTGACTTAAGGATATCTTCTTCAAAAGAACCCAGAACTGTTCTACCTCCCTCGATATACACGAGGTTCGGTCCTTCAGGCTGGCCCTTGAAATCTTTTACTTCAAAACCGTTTTCTTCATTGTAAGCCAGTCCCGTAACCGTACTTTCTTTTCCCGGTTTAGTACTGGTAGGATTTCCCTTGGAACAGGCACTAATGATTATAGCTCCTGCCGCTATAAGAGAAAGTCCTTTTAAAGTGGTGAAAATTTTATTCATAACCTGTTTCTTAAATTGTATACACTTCCAGAATAATTCGCTAATTTATGTACTTCCAATACAAAATACAATTATTTAATTGAATTATATAATAATTTTTTTTGTTTAGGGAATTTTCTCCCCAATCAACGATTAATCTCTAAACTATATTACTAAATTATAATTTTATAGGCAAAAAATTAAATTTTTGTGAAATTTATTCAAGCTAAGTATATACTTGTACGATAGGGCTAAAGTTTTATTTTTTTTATGAAAATTTTATAAGTCCTGATTAAAACGCAAAAATAAGGCCCGCATTGGCACCAACAGAGTATAATCGTTCTTTAACGGGTACATCTTTATATAATGGAGTAAAAAAATAGGTGAACTGAGGCATTATTATAAAACCGACATTCTTGGAGAGAAAAGCCTGTATTCCTGTTCCGATGTTCCCCGCCATTATAAAATTGTTCAGGTTGGCATCGTCCCTTAATTTTTCCTGTGTTTCAAGGAGGGTTCCAGAAGTATAAAATTCTGTTTTTTCTTTGGCTTCAATTAAATAATTGAAGGAAGGCCCCAGTCGCAGAAAGAGGGAAAATTTTTCCTTTTTAATGTAGCTGTAACTTACAAAAACAGGAAACTCCAATAACTCTGTTTTTAAAGTTCCTTTACTTTGGTCAAAGCCATTGACAGGGGTTTCCAAAGGCTTTAGTGGTTTTTTATACCCTTTTTTGCTATACTTTCCTCCCAGTCCGAATGAAAATCGTGCATTTAAATGTTTTTCAAAATTAAGCCCTGCAGAATAGCCATAGATTCCTTTTTCACTTTTTCGCAGTTCTTTAATATTTGTCTGGTCGTTGGTAACACTTATAAATCTGGAGGTGTATTCCGGAGAATAATAAATGGATATTTTCCAGGGATCGTGTATTTTCTGTGCAACAGCACTGTTAATATTTGTACTTGTTAAAGTAACAATTGCTGCAAGAAATAAACCTATAAACCAGTTTTTTAGAAGTGCTTTCATTAAGGCTGTGATTTATAAAAATCTAACCATGTAAAAGTATTTTTGTTTTTTCTGAGGAAGTCCTGGTTGTAACGAATCTGTAGTAGTAACAAAACTAAATAATTTGTTAGGAGACTCGTTCTTACATAAAAATTAATGGACTATGAAAGCCAAAGGTTTAATTTTGTTTTTTCTGGGAATATCCACTATGGTACAAAGCCAAAACTATGTTCGGGAGCAGGATGTTTTGTTCAGGAAACACCTTGTGAGAGCAATAAATCTTAAAGATCCTCAAAATATCCGTTTGTTCGGGGAAAAGGCGCTCTTGTCTGCTATTTTGCTTGATGCCTATGAGAAGGGAAAGATCCCTGCCTACAGAGACAGAACGTGTGAAGAGGAAGTAAACCGGGAAGATATTGAGTCAAGAATTATTTCTTCCGATGAAGATACTGTAGGATTTTTATACCCACATGTATTGACAGAGGTAGAACTCGGGGAAGATATACTTTTTGACAAACACAGGTCGGAATTTGCCTTTGATCAAAAATACATTGCAGTACTCATTCCGGAATCTGTGAATTACAGAGGTATTAAAGAAGTACTTGCTTATTTTAAGTATTCCGATTGTGTAAAGGCGTTTAAACAGGATGAAAGAGCTTTCAGCCTAAAGTTTTCAGGAGTCAAAGTTCCTTTTAATGAACTGTTTCTGGCACATTCTTATAAATCTTACATAGTAAAAATCGGTGATGGTGACTATTTTGACCAGCTTTATGCTGATCCCGTAAAAGCGTTTATAGCAGGGAAACATCAGGAAAACCTGCTTATTGAACAGCTTTATAAATTCTTTAATCCTCAATAAAAAAGCGAAAAGAATTAACAAGATATCTGGTAATACGTACACCAACGGTTAATTGTCACAACGAATATTTTTCAGGAAAAAGCAATAGAAGGATAAAAAGGTTTTGTAATTTTAGTGCATGGCAACTAGTGCTAAGGAAAAAATTCAACAGGATCATCTTATTACGGAAGAAACACTTGTAGATCTGTTAAAAAACAAAGATCAACAAGCCTTGGAGTATTTGTACGACCACTATTCTCCCGCTGTATATGGAATAGTGTTGCGCATAGCCAACTCCGAAAAAGCTGCAGAAAAGATTTTTAAAGAAGTGTTTTCTGAAATTCTCAAGAGAATAACAGAGTTCAATTTTAAAACGGAACGTTTTTTTGACTGGCTTTTGAGAATCGCAAGAAATACAGCTTTGGAGCTGGTTAGCCAGAGAGGATTTATCCAGAATAATCAGCCGGATATTGTACCGGTAAAAGTGCACGAAGGATTCTGGGGAAATCCAGAACCTCTTGTATCCAAGGATTTTCTTAATACACTGAATCCGGAGCAAAAACACTATCTGGATCTGATTTATTTTCAAGGGCTAACCATTGAGCAGATTGCTGAAAAATTCAATCAGCCTGTAGGCATCGTCAGAAGTAAAGCAAAAGCAGCTTTACACATGTTAAAAGCATTACATTCCTGAAAATGACAACACAAGAATTACTAAATTCCGGAAAACTGGAACTATACGTTTTGGGAGAATTGTCAGAAGCAGATGCCCGCGAAGTTGAAACAGCGAGTGCAGGAAATCCGGAAGTGAATGAGGAAATCAGAACGCTTCAGAATGCATTGAGAAAATACATAATGTGTTTTGAAAAGACCCCTCCATTGGGTTTCAAAAGAGAAGTGCTGGAAGAACTGTTGAGACAGGGAAAGGAAAAGCAAGCTGAGGAAAATGCCCGGAAGGAAGCAAGCGAAAAATTTGAGGCAATTAAAAAGGAAGCAGAAGAGAAAACCAGAACCTCCAAGGTACTGCTTCCGATATTTATTATAACATCCGTTCTATCTTTACTGTCAGCTGCTTTTTTTGCCTACAGGATGCACAATGCCAATAATAGTATTGAGTTGCTGAGCTCCGATAACTCCCTGGTGAAAGAAGCTTCTTTAAAAGAAAAAGAAGTGCTTTTGAATGAGATTGTTGCTGTCAGGGGTACATTGGAACAGGCGTTGCTCAGTGTTGAAGTTCTAAAGGATTCAAACTACAAAAAAATAAATATGCATACCCTGGATGGGGCTACAAAAGTTCCTTTGTACTGGAATAAATCAAGCGGGGAACTTTTTATTGATGCAGCATTGCTGCAGCCTATCACAGATGACCAAACGTATCAGCTTTGGACTATCAACGAAGGTATTCCTGAACATTCCGGAACGGTAGTGCCTCAGTTAAAATATTTACAGAAAATGAAAAATGTTTCTGTTGCTGAGGAATTCACTCTGACTATTGAACAGAAGGGAGAAACGACAGATCCATCATTTGAAAACAAATACGCAGCAGTTGCATTAGACTAGTCGAAGCACACTCCCGGATAAAAGAATAAAACCGGACGATACATCATTATCGTCCGGTTTTATTTTATTCACCTGATTATATTTTTAATATGGATAATAGATCATATTTCTGTATTCTGGATGCTCGGTAAGAAAATCCTGCACGCAGGTGCAGGTAGCCTTGATCCGGGCATTTTGTGTTTTTGCTACATTGAGTGCATAGCGAACAATGGCAGACTTGAGTTCATTAGCCTGTTTTAAGGTCTGTGGAATAAACGCACTGATAAAGTCCCAGACCAGGTCATTCCATTTGATGTATTTCAAATGACATTCAACTCCCTCTACAGTAGTGAAGAATTTTCTTTCTTCTTCATTATGTCTGATCACCACTTTCGTCATTTTCTCCATTGTTTATTTCTCCTTTAATTTAAACTGCAAAAGATAAAGGTTTGTTCAAAAGATAAAGGTTTGTTAAAGTGGTGAATCGGTCAGGGCTTTAAGTCGAAAATTTTTGCTCCAAAAGTATTTGGTAATGAAGTTATAAGGTCATAATTCAGATTGTACCAGGAAGAAACTCTGTCCAATATTGGGCCATCGGTTGTTACGATTATTCCTTTTGAAAGAAGTAATTCTTTGTCTGCATTGGGAACAAGTTCCACATTGGTGTCAGGGGAAATTTCTTTAAGAAGGGTTTTGATCCTTCCACTGTTGGAAACCGGGGCATCCAAAAACCAGGTTACCGATTCTGGTTTTAAGTTCCATAAAAATGAGCACAACTGAGAGAGCGCTTCAGGAGTTTCTTTTACTTTTCTGTAACTGCCATGAATGGATGCCAGGTCTCTAATACAGTTGTCCATTCCGAGAAAGAGATAAGCTCCGGAATAAAAAGATTCTATGGTGATTAAGGTGTTAAACCCGTCAACAAACACATTGGCATTTTCCAGTGCAGCTCCGTTTTTTTGGTTCGCCATCCGGTGGTGCAGTGCATCATAGGAGCAACAGCTTCGACGCACGGCCATTTGCTGACGCAGGTTTAGTCGATACCGGTCTCCTACCAGCTTGAGAGAGGATGTTTCATTATAGTTTTTTGATAACAGCCAGGAAAGATCTGCCACAGCATTTTTTAAGTCCGGAAGCCTTGCTTCATTAAAGTTGTTTCGATCATCCGGATGAGCGCCCCGGTGTTTTCTTTTATCTGGCATTGATCAGAGCTTCTCTTTAAGGAAGGTGGCTGTATAGTTGTTTTTCAGCTTTATCATATCTTCCGGTATTCCTTCAAAGGTAACATTTCCTCCCTGGTCTCCTCCTTCCGGTCCCATATCAATGATCCAGTCTGCACACTTGATCATATCCATATTGTGCTCTATGACGATTACGGAGTTCCCTTGTTCTACAAGAGCGTTAAGCGCTGACAATAACTTTTTGATGTCGTGAAAATGCAGTCCTGTGGTAGGTTCGTCAAAAATGAACAGGATATGTTCTTTGGTTTCTGATCCTTTTCCAAGGAAGCTGGCCAGTTTTACTCTTTGTGCCTCTCCTCCACTCAGAGAGCTGGAAGACTGTCCGAGTTTAATATAGCCGAGCCCAACATCTGCCAGAGGTTTTAGCTTTTCAAGGATCTTAGGTTTATCTGCAAAGAAGGTAAGACTTTCATCTATGGTCATGTCCAGCACGTCTGTGATGTTTTTGTCTTTATAGGTAACATCCAGAATTTCCTGTTTGAATCGTTTGCCATTACACCCTTCGCATTTGAGGTGAATGTCGGCCATAAACTGCATTTCTACTGTGACCACTCCTTCCCCCTGACAGATCTCGCATCGGCCCCCTTCAATATTGAAGGAAAAGTTACCGGGTTTATAAGCCCTGGCTTTTGCCAGCGGTTGTTCGCTATACAGGCTTCGGATAGCATCGTAGGCTTTTACATAGGTAACGGGGTTGGAACGTGAGCTTTTTCCAATCGGGTTCTGGTCCACAAATTCTACCTGGGAAATTTTTCCCAAAGACCCTCCGATTCCGTCGTAACGACCGGTAAATTCACCCATGTTGCCATGAAGTTTCTTAAGGGCCGGATAAAGAATTTTTTTAACCAGAGTGGATTTTCCGGAACCACTGACACCTGTAACCATACAAAGTGTGTTCAGAGGGAATTTTACCGTGAGGTTTTTAAGGTTATTTTCTCTAGCTCCTTTTACCTCTACATAGTCGTGCCAGCGGCGTCTCCTTTTAGGTACGGCAATGCCTTCGACTCCATGTAAATATCTGGAAGTATGAGAGATATTTTCTTCTTTCATTTCTTCGATACTCCCCTGAAAGATTAGCTGGCCGCCATGAGCACCCGCATCAGGTCCGATATCAATGATCTGATCTGCAGCCCTCATCACTTCCTCTTCATGCTCTACCACAATGACGGTGTTGCCGATGTTTCTTAAGTCTTCCAGAACTGAAACCAGCTTTCGGGTATCTCTGGGGTGTAAGCCGATACTTGGTTCATCCAGGATGTACATAGACCCCACCAGGGCACTTCCAAGAGAAGTGGCAAGCCTGATTCTCTGGTACTCTCCTCCTGATAAGGTTGAAGAAACCCTGTTTAAAGTTAGGTAGCCAAGTCCTACTCTGTCCAGATAATTCAATCTGCTGGATATTTCCTTTAGAATTCTGCCCCCGACCTGTTGCTCGTGGCTGTTCAGTTTTATCTGGTTAAAAAATTCGATGCTCTTGCTAATTGGCATTAATACCAGATCTACAATGGACTTTCCGTCTATTTTAACATAAGAAGCATCTTTTCTCAATCTTGTTCCCCGGCAGTCAGGACAGGTAGTTCTTCCCCTGTACCTGGACAACATAACCCTGTACTGAATTTTGTGGGTCTTACTTTCAAGGTAATCGAAGAAATCGTTTAAGCCTTTAAAGTATTTATTTCCTTCCCAAAGAAGTGCTTTTTCCTTATCGTCCAGATCGGAATAAGATCTGTGGATGGGGAAGTCGAATTTTATCCCATTTTTTAAAAGGGGCTCAACCCATTTGTGCATTTTTTCACTTCTCCATGGAGCTATTGCACCTTCGTATATAGACAACGACTTGTCAGGAAAAACAAGATCTTCATCTATGCCAAGGACGTGACCAAACCCTTCACAGCGTTTGCAGGCACCATAGGGGTTATTGAAGCTGAACAAATTGACGGAAGGCTCTTCAAATGCAATCCCGTCGAGTTCAAATTTGTCTGAAAACGTTTCTCTTTTCTTTCCGGGAACTTCAACAATGCAGGATCCTTCCCCTTCTGTAAATCCGGTTTGAATGGAATCTGAAAGACGGAAGGTTAAATCTTCGTCGTTTTTATTGACCATTGCCCGGTCTATTAACAGGTAAAATTCTTTTACCTTTTTTATGGAAGACGCATTTTCTATCAGGTCTTCAATAGGATGTACTTCCTCGTTGATTAATATCCTGGAAAATCCCTTTTGCAAAAGCAGATTGAGGATCTCTTCCTTTTTTCTTTTTTCCGGAAAGGTTTGTGGAGCGAGGATCTGGATTTTTTCTCCTTCCGGCAGGCGGTTGATGAAATTTAAAACATCGTCTACCGTATGTTTTTTTACTTCATTTCCTGAAACCGGAGAAAATGTTTTTCCGATTCGCGCAAATAAAAGCTTTAAATAATCGTATATCTCAGTAGTTGTTCCAACAGTGGAGCGGGGATTTTTGCTATTGATTTTCTGTTCAATGGCGATTGCGGGAGAAATACCCCTGATGTAGTCCACTTCGGGTTTTTCCATTCTCACCAGGAATTGGCGGGCATAGGCATTTAAACTTTCCACATACATTCTCTGCCCTTCGGCAAATAAAGTATCAAATGCGAGAGAAGATTTTCCCGATCCCGACAGCCCTGTAATTACCACCAGCTTATTTCTGGGAATAGCGACAGAAAGGTTTTTCAGATTATTTACCCGTGCATTTTTTATGATGATGTATTTTTTGGGATCAAGTTGATCTAAAACATCTGCTTTTTCCGCCGTAACTGTTTTCCCCATAAAGGCTCCGTGATAACTGTTTTGTAACAAATTTTCTTAAAATAAGTATATATTTCCGTTGTGTTCTTGGAATATCCAAAATTAATAATTAACTTTAAAATACATTAGTTCAATTATTTTGTACATAAAACTATTGTTCCACCCTAAACCCCTACAATATCGAGATAGACGACTACGTTAACTAAACGTGGAATTGAAAATGAAAAACGCTGCTATTATTAGTGATGCTAAGTTAGTATCGCTTTACATCAGTGGTGACGAGAGTGCTTTTGCTCACTTACTAAAAAGACATAAGGCAAAAGTTTACACTACCATCTATCTCATAGTCAAAGATCAGTACATAGCCGAAGACCTGCTTCAGGAAACTTTTATCAAGGCTATAAAAAAACTAAAATCCGGTGATTATAACGAGGAAGGGAAGTTTTTGCCCTGGATTGTGAGGATTGCTCATAACCTGGCGATAGACTATTTCCGTAGAGAAAAGCGTTATCCTACTATAATCATGGAAGATGGTTCGAATATTTTCAATTCACTCGATTTTTCAGAGGATTCTACTGAGTCGTTGCAAATAAAAGACGAGACGCATGCAATTCTCAGAAAATTGATTCAAACCCTTCCCGAGCCTCAGAGAGAGGTCTTGTTAATGAGGCATTATGGAGAAATGAGTTTCCAGGAAATTGCTGATGCAACAGGTGTAAGCATCAACACGGCACTGGGAAGAATGCGCTATGCTCTCATTAACCTGAGGAAAAAGCTAGAAAAACAAAATGTAGCCTATGATAAAAACTTTTACCCAGAATGATGTAATTCGTTTGGTATACAACGAAGTAAATGATGAAGAAAGGGATGAAATTTTCCATGCCATCATTAAGGATGACGACCTGGCTCTCTTTTATGCTGAGCTGCTTGAACTTGAAAGTTCCATGCTGAGTCTTAAAGTTGAACCATCTCAAAAGGTTCTTGATGATATCATAAATTTTTCAAAAACTTACGAACATCGTTAAGAAACTAAGAAAGGGCTTTGATTCAAAGCCCTTTTTTCTTTTAAAAAATTTTTTCTAAAGCCGAAAATCCTCTATTTTTCTACAATGGAACATTCCGGAAACTTTGATGTTGAAGAAAGAACGTTTTGAAAAATTTCTGGATCATTTTAGCAAAAATTTTCCCGAGCCTGAAACAGAACTGCATTATAATAACCCCTACGAATTGCTGGTTGCTGTTATACTTAGTGCACAGTGTACAGATAAGAGGGTTAATATGGTTACTCCGAAGCTGTTTGAGCGATACCCTACTCCGGAAATAATGGCACAGGCTTCTCCGGAGGAAATTTTTGAGCTTATAAAAAGTATTTCGTATCCCAATAATAAATCAAAGCACCTGGCTGGAATGGCCCGGATGCTTGTAAAAGACTTTAATGGAGAGGTTCCTGAAAAAGTGGAAGACCTTCAGAAACTGCCCGGGGTGGGTAGAAAGACTGCAAATGTGGTCGCTTCCGTCATCTACAATCAACCAACCATGGCTGTAGATACCCACGTGTTCAGAGTGAGCAAACGGATTGGTCTGGTTTCTGAAAAAGCTAAAACACCACTTGAGGTAGAAAAGGAATTAGTTCGACATATTCCCAAAGAGCTCATTCATAAAAGTCATCACTGGCTTATTTTGCACGGCAGATATATATGTCTGGCAAGAAAACCACTATGTTCCGAATGTCCACTTACAGATATATGTAAGTATTATCAAAAATCCTCCACGATCAGACAGGAAGAAATGAAATATTAACTATATGTGCGGAATCAATGTAATCGTAGATAAAACACGTCTTCTTGATGACAGCTACATCAGGAAAATGAACATTGCTACGATGCACAGAGGTCCGGATCATTCGGGTAGTTGCTTTTTTCAAAATCCTTCCTTCAATATTTATCTGGGAAACAACAGGCTGAAAATAACAGATCCGCATAGCAGGGCAGATCAGCCTATGATAAGTGATGATCAGAGGTTTGCAATTTCATATAATGGAGAGGTATATAACTTCAGATCGTTAAAAAATGCCTTGTCCTCCGAATTTGCCTTTAAAACGGATGGTGATACCGAAACGGTATTTTTAAATCTTATAAAAAACGGAATCAATGCTGCCAGTGCATTTCAGGGCATGTTTGCATTTGCTTTTTATGATCATATAAAAGAAACCATCACCATTTGCAGAGATGAAAGAGGAATAAAACCCCTTTATTATTTTGAAGATGAAAATTATTTTATCATATCTTCTGAAATCAAAGGAATACTGGCAACAGGACTTGTAAAGAAGGAGTTAAATGAAAACGAATTGTATCATTACCTTCAGTTTAAATATGCCCGGAGACCTTATACCTTTTACAAAAATATTTATGAGCTGGAGCCGGGTACATTTCTTTGCCTGAACAATCATTATCAGAAAGTATCTCAGTCTTTTGTATCTACTTCAGAAGAGAATAGTCCTTTTGTGAAAAAGGATTATTCAAAAGCAGAAATTTTAAATACCTCTGAAGAACTAATTCGGCAGGCTGTTAAGGAGCAGACCTATTCATCAGGTGCAACCGGCATATTTTTAAGTGGAGGTGTAGATTCTACCTTGCTGCTGGCTTTTTCAAAGGAGTTGTTCGGAAGCGGGGTAAGGACTTATAGCATCGTAAATACCCGGGAAGAGGCATGGGCAGGAACAGAGGACTTTTCCTATTCAAGGCTTGCAGCTAAAAAGTATCAGTCTGCTCATACGGAGGTTACGATTTCTTCGTCAGATCTTGGTCGTCTGGATGAGATCATTCAAAAGCTTGACCAGCCAATAGCAGATAGTGCTTTGTTGCTGACCTATTTATTGGCAGAAAAAGCAGTTAAAGAGGTAAAAGTCATTTTATCCGGAGCTGGGGCAGACGAGGTTTTTGCAGGGTATAACAGACATAAAGCTTTCAATTTATATTTAAAATATTTCCAAAACACCCTGGCGATTCGGACGGGACAGTTTTTGGGAGAAATACCATCTTACAAGTCGAAGTCCCTTCGGCTTATAGCCCGATTTTTAAGTGAACTGGACGAAGATCCTCAGACCACCTTTTATAATTTTTCCAATTTAAAATTCAGAGACGTTCTTCGTTCAGAGGTACCGGAAACTGCGTGGTCTAAAGACAATTTGCTACAGGCCGCATTAAATTATGACAGAGACCATTACCTGGTGAGTGACATACTGAATCTTACGGATCAGATGACTATGGCACATTGCCTGGAAGCCCGTGTTCCTTATCTGGATAAGCATATCGTTGCCTGGTCGGAAACATTAGGAGCACAAACACGGCTTCAAAACGGACCTAAATGGATTCTGAAAGAATTACTGCAAAGAAAAGACGGAGAAGAATTTGTAAAGCGAAAAAAAGAAGGCTTTGGTTTACCTCTTAAGAGCTGGTTTGAAAAGGAAGAAGGGAAACATCTGCTAAACCAGCTTAGAGAGAAAAACCAGCTTTTATACAGGTATTTCCCTTATTACAAAGTAGAGCAACTGATTGAGCATCAGAAGCGGAAGTCTCTGGACTATACTGCCGAACTCTGGGCGCTTATTGTGTTAAGCCGATGGCTTAGATTAAATTTTGAATGAGAATCATTTACATTCATCAGTATTTTAGGACTCCAGAGGAAGGGGGCGCTATCCGTTCATGGCACCTGGCGAATGCACTGGCAACAGAAGGGCATGACGTAATGGTAATAACTTCACACAATGCACTGTCAGAAATCCGTCAGCTGGGAAATATAAAAGTGTGTTATATCCAGGTTTCCTATGATAACTCTTTTGGGATCAGAAAAAGAATACAAGCCTTTCTTTCCTTTTTTTACAAGGCATTCAAATTTATCCTTTCGGAGAAAAAACCGGACCTGTTGTTTGCTACTTCTACTCCGCTGACTGTGGGGGTTCTGGCATTATTGTTAAAGAAAGTTAAAGGTATTCCTTATTATTTTGAAGTACGGGATCTATGGCCTCTGGTACCAGAAGAGATGGGCATTATCAGTAACCCGTTGCTGCTTAAAACAGCCTATTCTTTTGAAAAAAGCATCTATCAAAATGCCCGGCGCATAATTGCCCTGTCTCCTTCTATGGAAGCATATATATCAGAGAGAATTAAAGAAAAGGAAAAACTCCTGTGTATTCCTAATTTCGCTGATTGTGAATTTTTTACAACGGAAAAAAACCTTCCTTCAGAAAGATATCCTCAGCTTATAGACAAGTTTGTTATAGGCTATTTCGGGGCAGCAGGAAAAGCCAACGACCTTTTACAGTTGGCAAAAGCGGCACATTATTTAAAGGCGAGTGGGATAACTAAAGTTGTTTTCTGGATTATGGCTTCGGGCAGCGAACTTAAGAGGCTAAAGAATTTTGCGCAACAACATGAACTGGATTCGATGGTTTTTTCAGACTATCTGGATAAAGAAAGCATTCGTAAGGCACTGACTTATTGCGATGCTTCTTATGTTTCGTATGCAGATTATCCTTCTCTGTGGACCGGAAGTCCTAACAAATTTTTTGACAGCATTGCTGCCGGGAAGCTAGTAATCCTGAATTTTGGAGGCTGGTTAAAAGAGGTGGTAGAAGACTATCATTGCGGGTTTTATTATGACCGCCGCAGGCCGGAGCAGTTCTGGCAAAAACTTGAACCTTTTCTCTCAAATGCTGAACTATTGCAAAAGGCACAGGCGAATTCCCGCAGACTAGCATTACAAAAATTTTCCCGGACTGAACAGGTTTCGACCTTTCTGAACCTCTTCAGACCGGGAACATCCTTTCGCAATTAGTTATTTACCAGATGGCTTTTTAGGTTTGTACCTCGACTCTTCAAAAATTTTCCTTGCATCATTATCAGCCATCAGCTCCTGAACTGTAACTTCGGGATGATCTTTCATATATTTTCGTACGATTTGCCATCCGAGCCAGCGCCCAATGCGGCCGGGGCATTTGTCTCCTATTTCACTTACTTTCGGAGCTTCTCCTGTATATTTTTCAATGATTCTGGGTTTGGTTTCATAGAACAGTTTTTTGTCAATGAAATGTGCCCAAATCACATCCAGGTTGTTTTCAACTTCTTCTATTGTTTTTTGCGGATACATGATCAGAAGACTGTCAGGTGTTTCTGGCAAAACCCTCTCCATAAAATAAAGTGTTTTTCCATGATAGATCATATGCGCCAGCATGGTTTCATCTTTGGGGTCCACTTCATTGTATTTGTTGGATAGCGCCATGGCTATCATTGGAGTAATAAAAGGCTTGTCGTAACGGGTAAGAAAGTATTCATACGCCAAAGGTCTGAACTCCGCCTTGGGGCCAAGGAAGTAGTCCGTGCTTATGACAACAAGGCTGTCGGATACAGACAGATCTTTGTTAAACTTGAATCCGGTGACGATTGTGTTTACTTCCGGAGCACTGTAGTCAGGGTAATAGTATTTGATGTTTTCAAAAAGATCTTTAAGCTGATCTTTCAGATAAGGAGGCTGATTGATATATTTTTCTGATTCCTCGTAGAATGCTTTAAGCTGTTCATTGCTGTAAAGATTGTACATGAAATCAATCATTTTAGGATCATTAGCAGCATTGGGCACTTCGAGGTATTCAGCACAGAAACGAGGATGTTTTTCCAAAAAAACTTTAACATCTTCGGAAGACTTCACGTTAAAAAGCTCTTGTGACAGATTTTCAAAGTGTATTTGAAGTTTAGGCTTTTTGTCTTGCGGAATTGAGATTCTTTCCTTCTTAGAGTTGTCTTCCTTACAGGACACCAGCGCAAGTACTATAAAAGTGTAAATGAAAAACCTGAGAAACATATTATTGGAATTAAGTATCTTTACCGTAAACAAAATTACTTTTATCAAATCGTAAAACTATGAAAAAAGCATTTTTATTATGTTGTATTCTTTTTCTAAGCATTACATCATATTCTCAGGTGAAGTTGGGTTTGAAGTTTGCTCCGGGCTTCAGTTTTAACAGGGTTACAGGCGAAGACCTTAGCGGATATTCAGCTTATAAGAAAAACGGCTTAGGTGTACGATTCATTGCTGGTCCTGAAGTTTATTTTCAAATGGGAGATAATGCCGCGCTGGTAACAGGTGTCTGGTTTTCTTCCAGAAGGGTAGCTCTTAAATACCAGTCTCCGTTTGCTGATGTGAAAGAGACCTACAATCTTCAGTACATTTCTTTACCATTATATCTGAAATTGTATACAAACGAAATTGCTACAGACACAAAGGTATATTTTAATGTGGGTGGAACCTTTGATGTTAAACTGAAAGATAATAATCTGAAAACCAATGTAGCTACACCAACCATTAGCAAATGGAAACCAATAGATGCAATGGTTACGCTTGGTACAGGTATTCAGCTGCAAATGGGTGAAAGCACTTATCTTCTTGCAGGGATTAGTTATAACAGAGGTCTTGTTAATGTAGTAGGAAGTAAAACTAAGTTTTCAGATGGTGCTGGTAATATTGTAGATCCGAAAATTAAACTGAATTCGGATTTGCTATTGCTTGATATAGGATTGAGATTTTAATACGTAGGAAGGAATAAAATCCTGAATGAACAGGGAGAAGAAAGGAGGTTATCAGACGATCTCAATTTCTTCTCCCTGTTCGTTTTTAAACTTAAATTCAGTGATTCCCAGAGAGGTATCTTTTTCCATGCGTATCCATCTCTGATATTTAAAGAACCATTTTAATCGGCGGGAGATAAGTCCTTGTGTAAAGTAGGCGTGCAGGTAGGGGTGTAAAGCAATACGGATGTGTTTTTCGTTTTGCTTGTTGATGATGTATTCAAGGTTGTTTTCCAGCTGATCGGAAACGAGAATACTTGCAGTAATTTTTCCTGTGCCGTTACAGGTTGGGCAGGTTTCCAGAGTACTGATGTTCATTTCAGGTCTTACCCTTTGTCGGGTAATCTGCATCAGACCAAATTTGGATAAAGGAAGAATGACAAACTTGGCTCTGTCGTCCTTCATCTCCTCCTTCATTTTTTCATAGATAATTCTTCTGTTATCAGCTTTCTTCATATCTATGAAATCCACCACAATGATTCCGCCCATATCGCGAAGTCTGAGCTGTCGTCCGATTTCTTTGGCGGCTTCAAGGTTTACGGCAAGAGCAGTGTTTTCCTGATCGCTTTCTGCATTGGATTTGTTTCCACTGTTAACATCTATCACATGCAGCGCTTCGGTATGCTCTATAATAAGGTATCCACCGCCAGGTAGACTAACGGATTTTCCGAAAAGGCTTTTAAGCTGTTTTTCAATTCCTGCAGCTTCAAAAAGCTTAACTTTTCCCTGATGGAGTTTTACAATTTTTTCCTTTTCCGGAGCGATCGTTTTGATATAATTTTTAATTTCCTCGTAGGCTTCTTTGTTGTCGACGGAAATACTATCAAAACTTTCGTTGAGCATGTCTCTTAAAATTGAAGAGGCTCTGCTTAGTTCTCCGATTACCAGATCTCTGGGTTTTGCCGTTTTAAGAGCTTTGAATCCGTCTTCCCACTTTTTAATGAGGCCTCTCAGATCTCTGTCGAGTTCGGCAACATCTTTTCCTTCAGCAACCGTACGGATGATTACACCGAAATTTTCAGGTTTTATGGAAGTGACAAGTCTGGTAAGGCGGAGTCGTTCGTCTTTTTCGGTTATTTTTTTAGAGACGCTGATGACATCAGAGAAGGGGACAAGTACCAAATATCTTCCAGCAAGGGATATTTCGCAAGACAATCTTGGCCCTTTGCTGGATATGGGCTCTTTGACGACCTGTACAAGTATCTGCTGATTTTTGGTCAGCACCTGACTAATCTTCCCGTCTTTGGGAATATCCTTTTCCAGCGTAAATTTATTTAGCTTGGAAGTCGCTTTGGCATTTGTCTGAACGTACTTAGAGTACTTGGTCAGGGATTTAAATTGGGGGCCCAGATCAAGGTAATGAAGAAAGGCATCTTTCTCATAACCCAGATCGATAAAGGCAGCATTTAACCCAGGTACAAGTTTTTTAACAGTTCCCAGATAAATATCTCCCACGTTAAACTGATGGCCACTTGATTCAAAGTGACATTCAATTAAACGTTTGTCTTTCAGAAGGGCAATACGATTCCCTTTCTGAGTAACATTAATTAGGAGTTCGTTACTCAAACCAGTTATTTTGTTTTAAAAAATAAACAAATAGAAATTACCAGTCCAAAAGAAACTATTGAACTGGCGGAAAAGTGGAAAACTGGAAACTGAAAAGGATTATTTTTTCTTATGTCTGTTTTTTCTTAGACGTTTTTTCCTTTTGTGAGTAGCAATTTTATGTCTCTTTCTTTTTTTTCCGCAAGGCATAATCTGTAAATTTTTATTTTGTAAACGTTATTTTAATTCCTTTAAGTAACTGTCTATTGTCGAGGCAAATACAGGGTCTGTATTCAACCTTCTTGCTTTTTCAAAATAGACTTTTGCTTCAGACCTTTTGCCCATTTCATACTGAGCTATTCCCATATACACGAGACCAGCGGTGTGGTTTGGGTTTATTTTCAGAAGATCTTCAAACCTGGAAATTGCCTTTTCGTGCTGCCTGGACTGAAGGGAAAGAATTCCCAGATTAAAGATTGCTTCCTCATTATCGGGAGCCTCCTTTAAAATATCCCTAAGCATCGCAATGCCTTTCATAGGTTCAGGACCTCCTACATATGTCATTGCCATTTTGGCTTTAACATTGTAAGACTTAGGATTGTTCTCTATGATTTTCCCATAGAAAAACTTGGATTTGTCGCTGAGCTCGGCTTTTTTAGCATCATCCGCCACAATTGCAGCCTGATAATACACGTCTCCTGCTCTTTCCCAGGTTTCCGGCCTTGGATCCAAAGCCGCAACTTCCCCTGAAAATTTGGCTGCACTGTCAAAAACCATGGCTTTTAAATACAGCCTGGAAATTGAGTCGGCAAATTTAAGTTTTTTTTCTGTATCAGAAAAGGAATAATAATTCTTTCTGAGATCCTCTATTTTTTCGAGGTCTTCTGCTTTAACAGATTGGGTATGCTCATCGGGAATAGCAGATGCAGATGCCCCTTCGGCATTCTGATCAGAGGTTTTTAATTGCTTGTCATTTTTAATAATGACTTTCGGCAATTGAAAAATCAAAACCACAAATACGATTGAGGTTATAATCAGGGCTATTTGTGGTTTTGTCATTAGTTCTTTTTTGTCCAAAATTACTAATTTCTTTCTTCTTTAACAGGACCTTCTTTAACAGAAGTTTTAATTTTTTCAATAAAAGTTTTGGAAGGTTTGAAGCTAGGAATATAGTGCTCGTCTATAATGATAGCTGTATTTTTTGAAATGTTCCTTGCAACTTTCTTTGCTCTTTTCTTATTTACAAAGCTTCCAAAGCCTCTTACATAAATGTTTTCACCTTCAGACATAGTTGTTTTGACAACACTAAAGAAAGCCTCTACCGTTGCAGAAACATCTGTTTTATCTACGCCGGTTCTTTCAGCAATTTCTGCGATTACTTCTGCTTTTGTCATAATTATAAATTATATTTAATTAATAGGGAATTACGTGTAGTAAATGATAGCTGATTTACTTCACAAGCAAATTTGGGAAATAAAAATTTGCATGGCGTTCCTAATTCTCTCTAAATCTTACTTTTGTAATATAATAACGTGGAAAACAAAGAATTCGTTTGTCAATTAATTACCTGGTACTCAAAAAACAAGCGCGATTTACCCTGGAGAGAAACCCAAAATCCTTATATAATATGGCTTTCCGAGATACTTCTTCAACAGACAAGGGTCGATCAGGGACTGCCTTACTTTTATAAATTCGTTGATACTTACCCTGATGTAAGCAAGTTGGCAAATGCGGAAGAAAGAGAGGTTTTAAGATTGTGGGAGGGCCTGGGATACTATTCAAGGGCCAGAAACTTACATGCGACGGCAAAAATGATTGTGGAAAAATATAGTGGAAAATTTCCACAAACCTATAAAGAATTGCTAAAACTTAAAGGTGTTGGGCCATATACTGCTGCCGCTATTGCCTCTTTCTCTTTTAATGAGGCAGTTGCAGTAGTGGATGGAAACGTGTACAGGGTTCTTTCCCGTTTTTTCGGAATTCGGGACGATATCAGTTCCCCTTCAGGGATAAAGAAGTTTCGGGAACTGGCAAATCTCCTGATCCCCAATGAGGATCCTGGTACCTACAATCAGGCAATTATGGAATTTGGCGCGTTACAGTGTGTACCTGCCAAACCCAGTTGCGAAGCATGCCCGGTGGCAGCCCGGTGTTATGCCTATGCTGCGAAAGCCCAATCGGAACTTCCGGTTAAAAATAAAAAGATTGTTAAAAAGAACAGGCATTTTAATTATCTGGCATTTAGGTGGAAAGACAAAATATTGATGCGGGAACGGAAAGAAAAAGATATCTGGCAGGGACTGTATGAATTTTATAACAAAGAATCCGAGGAAATTATGGATCCTGGAAAATTATTGAAGAAACTGCCGATAAAAGAGTTAACGCTTGTGCACTCCTCTGAGGTAATGAAACACATACTTTCTCACCAGATACTTATATGTCAGGGACATATTATTAACGTTAATTCAAAAACGGATTTTAATACAATAAAAAAGACCCTGGATCTGAAGGAATTTGCTATAAATCAGGTAAATGATCTTCCAAAGCCTGTTTTAATTCAAAGATTTTTGAAGCAATGTAATTTTTAATTATCTTTAACTCTAATAGTTTTTCTATGATTAATAACCAATAAACAATCAGCTATGAGCGTAAACAAAGTAATTCTGGTAGGACGCCTTGGGAAGGATCCGGAAATCAGAGTAATGGAATCAGGAAGAAAGGTGGCAAGTTTTACACTGGCCACGTCAGAGGTCTACAAAGACAAAAATGGGGAAAGAGTTGAGCAAACAGAATGGCACAATGTATCTTTCTGGGGGCCCATTGCCGATGTAATTGAAAAATATTTGAAAAAAGGAAATCAGCTGTATGTCGAAGGAAAGCTGAGAACTCGTTCTTATGAAGATAAGGAAGGGGTTAAAAAATATGTTACTGAAATTATCGGGCAGAACATGACAATGCTTGGAGGTGGCGGAGCGAGACAGGCAGATGGAGGTGAGGCAAGACCTGCATACAGCTCTGAACCTGTTGCGCAGCCTGCAGCAGAGGACGATATTGATGATTTACCTTTCTAATTAACTGAAGTTTAACTTAACCACTAACGTATATGGATTCGGATGAACCTGGCCCCGCCAAAACAAAGGAGCAAACAGTTGCTGTATCTCCTTATTTTTTCATCGAATCAGTAATTTCACAAAGAGTTTATTGTAAGTTCCTGGTTATTTTTATCCGGACAGTAATTTCTGTCCTGAATAAAAATAATTTCAGGAACTTATTGTTTTGCCAATACGGTTCACAATTAATGACAACAAATTATGGCTTATAATCCTTTTACCTGGGTAATAAAGTCAATGTCGTTGCTTGAAAAGAGATTGGTGAAACGAAATCAGTCTCCTTTAGATAAGATTAACGAAGAGTTTGAGGCGGCTACCGGTGAAGAAACGACGGTTGAAGAAAAAGAAATGATCAAAGGTCTGGTCAAGTTTGGAAAAACTTCGGTTAAGCAGATCATGAAAAGCCGCATTGATATTACCGCATTTAGTTCTGAATTATCATTCCGGGAGGTTTTGGAAAACATTAGCAAACATGGCTTTTCCAGGATACCAGTGTACAAAGACGGAATTGATAATATCGAAGGCATTCTTAATATAAAGGACTTGTTCGCTCATATCAGGGAGCAGGACAATCCGGACTTTGACTGGCTTAAACTTTTGCGTCCCGCTTATTTTATTCCGGAAACCAAAAAAATTGAAGAGCTTTTAAAGGACTTCCAGGGAATGCGGCAGCATATGGCCATTGTAGTAAATGAGTATGGAGGTACTGCAGGTCTTGTGACGCTGGAGGATATTATCGAGGAAATTGTTGGGGAGATTGCAGATGAGTTTGACGAGGACGATCAAACCTATGTGAAGATCGGCGACAATTCCTGGTTATTTGAGGGAAAAATTTCTCTTAATGATTTCTGTAAGGTATTCGACATTGACCCTGTTCTTTTCGAAGATGTGAAGGGGGAGGCCGAATCGCTTGGAGGACTGCTGCTTCAGTTGAACTCAGACCTTCCAGAACTGGGCGACAAAATCATGTTTGAACGATTCCTCTTTACGGTAGAATCGGTGAATAATAAAACAATCAAAAAAGTAAAAGTATCAATTGTTGAGGCCAATGAGGTTAATGAAACAGGCAGCTAAGTTTTTATCTGTTTTTGTGGCTATAGCTGCACTAAGTTCCTGCGGTGATCAGGATGAATATATTCCGAAACCAAAAGGATATAACCGCATCGATCTTCCTGAACATGAATATGTAAAACTACAGGAGGATCATCCTTACACATTTGAAATTTCCAAATATGCAAAGGTTCTGCCGGACACTTCTGGTATTGCAGAGCCCCACTGGATAGATATTTATTATCCGGACTATAAATGCAATGTTCAGATTACTTACAAGGATCTGAAAAATAATAAAGAAACGCTGAATGAGCTTTTTTCGGATGCCCACCGACTGAAGGGGGGACATCAGAAAAAGGCTACGTCCATCGACGAGCTTGTCACCAAAACAGACAAGGGTAAATATATAACCTATTTTGAGCTGGAAGGCGAGGTGCCAAGTCAGTTCCAGTTTTATGTAACAGATTCTACCAGGCATTTCCTGAGGGGCGCATTGTATTTCCGTACCGCAACCAAAAATGACTCACTTTCTCCGGTTATTGAATACATGAAAAACGATATTGTGCACATGATGAATACGCTGGAGTGGAAAAACTAAAAAATTTAGTTTTCTTTTTTTACCTTTATTCCTTTAAAGTTTTTCGAAGGAATAATGGCTGGATTTTTTGAAACCAGAATCGAGTTTCTAAAAGGAATGGGTCCCCAGAAGGCAGCCTCCTTAAATAAGGGGCTGTCAATATTCACTTATGCGGACCTGATTCAGCATTATCCATTCCGGTACGAAGACCGGTCCAAAATCTATAAAATTTCCGAAGTTCATGAGGGGCTGCCCTATATCCAGATAAAAGGAAGAATTATAAGTATGTCTTCCGCCGGCACCATGACTAAAAAAAGGCTTATAGCCGAATTCTCTGATGGTACCGGGAATATTGAGCTTGTCTGGTTCCAGGGGGCAAAATGGATATTGAGTTCCTTAAAAACAGGAGTAGAATATCTGGTATACGGAAAGCCCAATGTCTTTAACGGAAAGATTACCCTGGCACACCCTGAAATGGAGCTGTTTATGGAAAAGTCCCTTGATAAAGGACTTCAGCCTGTATACAGCACAACAGAAAACCTGAAGCGCAAACATCTGGACAGTAGGGCAATTGCCGCTTTTCAGGAAAAGCTTCTTGAAATTGCAATGCCGGCAATTCAGGAAACACTTCCCTCCGACCTGATACTACGCTATCGCCTTCTTTCCAAAAAGGAAGCTATAAAAAACATACATTTTCCCGGATCTCTCAAGTTGTTGGATGAGGCGAAACGAAGGCTTAAGTTTGAAGAGCTGTTTTTTATTCAGCTTCGGCTATTCATGCAGAAGCAGATGCGTAAGGAAAATTTCAGGGGGCAGGTATTCCGAAACATCCCTTTGGTGAATGAGTTTTATAAAAACCATTTGCCGTTTGACCTTACCGACGCGCAAAAAAGAGTTGTACGGGAAATTTATAAAGATCTCTGTTCAGGAAAACAAATGAACCGCCTTCTTCAGGGAGATGTGGGAAGTGGGAAAACGATTGTGGCATTTGTATGTATGCTCATGGCGGTAGACAACGGAGCGCAGGCAGCTTTAATGGCTCCCACTGAAATTCTCGCGGATCAGCACTTTAAGGGATTAAAGGAATTTGCAGATAAACTGGGGCTGTCCATGGCCCTGCTTACAGGTTCCACAAAACAGAAGGATCGAAAAGTTATCTTTAAAGATCTGGAAGAGGGGAGGCTGAATTTTATCGTAGGGACGCATGCCCTGATAGAAGACAATGTTAAGTTTAAAAATCTGGGCCTTGTCATTATTGATGAGCAGCATCGTTTTGGTGTAGCACAACGGGCTAAGCTATGGAAGAAAAATGTTATTCCTCCGCATATTCTCGTGATGACCGCCACGCCTATTCCGCGTACGCTTGCCATGACGCTTTACGGAGATCTTGATATATCTGTAATTGATGAATTGCCGAAAGGCAGAAAGCCAATTAAGACCATTCATCAGTTTGACAAAGACCGCATAAAACTGTTTGGTTTTATGAGAAAGCAAATTGAAGAAGGGCGTCAGGTGTATGTAGTCTATCCATTAATAGAAGAAAGCGAAACATTGGATCTTAAAGATTTGATGGATGGATATGAAAGCATCAGCAGGGCGTTTCCGGACTATGCACTGGGAATTCTTCATGGCCGCATGACTCCTGATGCGAAGGAATATGAAATGAACCGGTTTGCGAAAGGAGAAACGAAAATCCTTGTTTCTACCACTGTGATTGAGGTTGGGGTAAACGTTCCCAATGCCAGTGTTATGGTCATTGAAAATGCAGAGCGGTTTGGTCTTTCTCAGTTGCATCAGCTTAGAGGTCGTGTAGGGCGGGGCTCTGACCAGTCGTATTGCATCCTTATGTCCAATTACAAACTGAGCCGTGATAGCAAAATCCGCCTGGAGACAATGGTCAGAACCAACAATGGGTTCGAGATTGCGGATGTTGACTTAAAATTACGAGGACCTGGAGATTTGGCGGGTACCCAGCAGAGTGGTGTTCCCAATCTTCTGATTGCTGATTTGTCTCAGGATGCCGCAATTGTAAAGGAAGCAAGAAAAGCAGCAGAAGAGATTATCAGTAAAGATCCCAGTCTGGAAAGCGATGAAAACAGGAACATCAGGCGACAAATCAATTCATTTTCCAAAAACGATTTGAACTGGAGCAGGATAAGCTAATTAAGTTGTAAGTACTAAGGCATAAGTTTTAAGTAAGCTTAAAGCTGAAAGGCATTAAGGAATATGTTGCAGTCGTAGAGACGCCATACTGGAGTCTCCTTTTCATTAAGTATTGGTGGACTAAAAAGGATTAATGCTGACAATTTCTTATTCTTATAAATTAGGATTGATGGTGCGGTTTTTTCCAATTTGAAATTGCCAACGGGAGATAAACAACTAATCCACAAAACAAGACCTCATGAAAATCAGCGCAGGGCTTATGATGTATGTTCTTCAGCCGGAATTGCGGCTGTTGCTTGCACATCCGGGAGGTCCTTATTTTAGAAAGAAAGACGATGGTAGCTGGACAATTCCGAAGGGAGAGGTGGAGATGGAAGAAGACTTACGCTCTGCGGCAATAAGAGAATTTTCAGAGGAGACTGGTATTCCTGTCCATGATCCATTGATTGATCTGTCATTTATTCGGCAGAAATCAGGAAAAAAAGTATATTGCTGGGCATTTGAAGGAGAGGCCCGTTTTGTTGATCACTTTACTTCCAATTCTTTTGAATTAGAGTGGCCTCCAGCTTCCGGGAACACTGCGGTTTTTCCAGAAGTGGACCGGATAGAGTTATTTACTCCTGAGGAAGCAAGAAAAAAAATTATGGAAGCACAGATTGCTTTTATAGATCGTCTGGAAACATATCTGAACAGAGAAGTACAGAAAGGTTAAACATACACATAGAATTAAAAGTTATTTTTTTATCCATTGTATATCATGAAAAAAATCATTCGTCTTTATCCAATAGTATTTATTCTGCTTTTTACCTGTTGCAAGCCTTTTCAGGAAGTAAAAGTTACGGAGATCGAATCTGTAGCGTTGGCAGAAAGAACAAATACAATGGTAAAGGTAGATGTAGGTGTAAAGATCAATAATCCGAACGGATATAGAATCAAAATTAAGAAAAGCGAACTGGAAGGGTTTCTTAATGGCAAGTCTGTAGGAAACGTAAACATGACGAATAAAATAGTGCTTGAGGCAAAGACGGAGAAAAGTTATACGTTGTCCTTTACAGCCGACATGACTCAACTCATGAAGTCATTGCCAATTTTAATGATTACCCAATCTGCAGTACTAAATGTAAAGGGTTATATAACGGCAAAGGTTTTCCTTTTCCGCAAAAGAGTTCCGGTAGATATGAAGGAGCAGTTTTCTCCAAATGATATACAGTTTTAAAGAATAGCAGCTATTGTTACAGGGATTCGCAGGCTCCTGTATTCAGAGGTCGCTAACGCGTCAGGTCAAAATAACGTTTACCTAATTTTTCTTATTCCCTTTAAAATTAATACATTAGAGGTCGGTTAGACTTTCAGAAGAAAAGAGAGTAGTTTTTTGTGTACTCAAAATCCCGGAATAATTTCCGGCTTTTTTGAATGCGCTCACTTTTATCGGAATTTTTAAAAGATAAACGAATCCGTTATGGGAGAATTTTTAAGGAAGAATCGTCAGGCCTTTGACAATAATTCAACTCTTCATCAAAGCCAACAAGCTCAGACAGATCGTAAGCCAGTCCATAAATCGGAAGTGGTCTTCAGGAGCTGCGAGATGATTCAGCCAACAGGATTTTAGCTATAGCTGCAACCATAAAAGGAATTGCTAACGCTCCTGGTAACGCATCTGTATCTATAGGAGAGCTTAAAAGAGCTATGGGCAATAATAAAATTGATAATGCAGAGGCAAATAAGACTTTGGATAAGGCGATGGAAGTGACGAAAGATGTACAAACGGTGATTGACAAAAAAGAGGTTATAGATAAATTAGTAGGTACTACCAAGAAGTTTGAGGAATCTTCTCTTCTTGTGAGAAATGCTGATACTTTAAAAATGAGAGAGCTGGCTTATGCAAGGTTGAAAGATGCAAGGACTAGTTTGATACAAATTATTAAAGATATAACAGCCAGTCAGTATAAAAAAATATATAGTTTACCTGCGTTTGGAACTTTATTGTTCCTTATAGATAGAGAAATGGCAATTTTAGCTCCAGCATACACCTAAGAACAACTTAGTATGCTAAATGACACAAATCCGTCTAAAGAATTACCACAATCAACAGTTGTACTACCTTCCCTTTCCAGAGTCGATGCATTGTCTGTGGATGATAGCAAGAAAAAAGCTATTAAAGAGTTATTACTAACCTCAAGAGAAATAATTGATCATCCTTACAATTCCTCCTGGTGGAAACAACATGTATTGCAATTCATTAACCAGCATCATGATCAGATTCGAGAAGAAATAAAGGCAAGAAATGCAGGGTATGCTAATTTTGGAGGAGAGCATCATTAATATAAAATTTTCATGGTATGATGAGACTAATATTTTTTCTTTGTTTCTTTTTTCTGGCTTTACAAGGAGAGGGCCAGAAAGCGACCTTTGATACACTGGCGTATTATACGATTAATAAAAAGATTGGGATTGTTGATGATAAAGGGAATATAATAGTGAAACCAATTTATGACCTTCTTCTTCTGTCTTGCAGGGATAGCTTGATTTCGGTAACCAGGAACGAACGAGATGGTTTTATAGATAGACATGGCAATATTGTCATACCGCTTATATATAGCCTTGCTTTTTCACTGAAAAACGGACTTGCTTTGGTACAGGATACATTGGGTAAGTATGGTTTGATAAATAATAGAGGCCAAGTTGTGATTCCATTAATTTATGATCGTTTTACATTCGATTCATTCAAGAGCATATATTCTTCAGGATTAATAAATAAGTCTAAGGCCTTTTTATACGGTTATGTAGATTCTTCGGATTCAACCATCATTCCGTATGAGTATGACAAAGCAGGAGTATTTTTAGATGGTAAAGCAATAGTAGGCAAGAAAGATCGATGGTCCATTGTTCTATATGGTACTATAGATAAGCACAATCAGATCCAGATTCCCTTGGAATACAATTATCTGGAGTATCAGTATGATGGGTTATACTACGCAGGTAAGTTTTTTAATTATGGAGAGCCGGATTATCATTATGCCATGGGCTGTGTGAACAGCAAAAACGAGATAGTCGTTCCGTTTAAATACGATTCGATACGCTTACGTCATAAGTTTCTTTATATCAGAGGTAATGAATGCCATGAGTTGAAGCTGGAGCCTTACATCGCCTGTAATATAAGAGAAGAGGGATGGCGTATTGTTGATGTGAGGAGTGGAAAGGAGACAGCCTGTTGTTATGAACAAGTTGGAGAAGTAAAAGGAGGTTATCTTGAGGTAAAGAGAGGTCAATGGGGTTTGGTGGATAGTCTGGAGACTGTAAAGATCCCTTTTGAATATGACTATGTTCAGTTGTATGACGATGAAATGGTGGGAGTACGAAAGGGAAGTAAGTGGGCCTATTATAAAACAGATGGTTCACGAGTTACAGATTTTACATACGACTATATATCGGAGTATCGCTTAGGATTAGCTCTTGTAAAGGAAAAAG
>JGI12383J13903_1000165_pt1 | contig 58202 bp, 64 predicted proteins | sample Passage237B_FD_13903 | JGI IMG/M metagenome (IMG submission 13903)
ACCGCCAACTTACTTATATGCGCAGTTTTTTCGCATCTAAAATACAATATACGAGAAATATGTATAGTTTTATACACTTTTATAAGTCATCAAAAGGCGAACGAATACGCTGCAAACTATGGGTGCTTACATGGGTGTATATCTCGGTCGTCCTGCTGCTCTTATGACCCAATAACTCTTGTATATATCGGAGATCTGTACCACTCTCTAACAAATGAGTAGCATAGCTGTGCCTTAACCAATGTAAGGTTACTGGCTTCTTTATCCCTGATTCCTGAACCGATTGCTTTAATACAGCCTGTAAACTCCCCTCTGAATAAGCCTCACCTGCTCTCTGACCCTCAAACAACCATACCTTAGGCTTATACAATTTCACGTATTCCTCCAATATACTCATCAGCCTGGAACTTATAGGTATAATCCTGTCTTTCCTCCCTTTCGACTGCCTAATGACTATTAACATCCGCTCCTTTAAAATATCCTCTATCTTTAAATTCAATAACTCACTCCGCCTTAAACCACACGCATATATTAAACTCAACATAGCGCGATGCTTCAAATTACGAGGCGATTCTATTATCCTCTTTACCTCCTCTTTACTAAGTACATTGGGCAACTTTTTCTCCGGACGAGGACGATGAACTAAGTCTGGATCTATCTTGCGGTCTTCTACACTGCGGAAAAATAATTTGATGGCATTTACTACCTGATTCTGATAAGATGCTGAATATTTACCAGCATGTATATACTCATTATTAAATCTAATCACATCCTCATTGTCAATATGACTTATGGGCTTGTCATGAAAAAAACGCAAAAATATTCGCATGGCATCCATATAGGTCTTGATGGTATTGCTGCTATACCGCCTCGACAATAACCACCTGTTAAACTTCTGCATAGCTTTTTCTGCCTCTACACTCAATGTTTTTTTAACTTTCACTGACTTACCGACAAGCTTATCTGTTGCTGTAGTTTTATGAAAAACTGCCGAAAAATCAACCCAAGCCACCTGCTTCAGTGTTGCTAATGCCTGACGAAAATGATCCGGATCATGGGGGATATACCAACACCTCATGGTTTGACTCCATCTTCTATCGGGCAATTGTCGAATCAATAAGTCTATGGAGGTATCCTTGTCATAATAAAAACATAGCACACATACCCCCTTGTGAATGGCTTTTCGAATGATAACTTTCTTCTTTTTCATTTCTCAATCTGCACTTTTTCCTAAACACATCGCTCTGTAAGTGAAGTAAATAAAAAGTATTCTGAAGCTTCAATGCCTTTCTGAATTCCTATGGTTAAATGAACTTACACTTACGAGAAACCTTCACTATATATTACCATTACTCAAATTTACACCAAAACATAACACATTACTTCCTGTCTTTATAATCATATCATTTTATCCCTATATTGCGCACAGAGTTTACTACGCAAGCTCGTAAAGACAAATACTATCTTCTAGAATGGGAAACGTATTTTTCTTCTCCTCATTAAAATATCATAGCCCTCATGCTATCATACCCATCATAGTTCAAGACAAATAAAATCCTACCATCTAAAATCATATACCCATTATGACTCTGACTGAGGAAGGGATTCAGGGGCTTTCACACTCTTTAATATCATATACCCTACTATGCCTCCTATTATGGATGCTATAAATATCCCAATCTTAGCTTGCATCATGTAGAGTTCATGGGTAAAAGCAAGGGAAGTAATAAACAATGACATGGTAAATCCTATGGAAGCCAAAAACCCTAAGCCTAAAAGACTTTTGAAGTTCATACCATTGGGATAGGGAGCTACTTTGAGCTTTACACACAACCAAGTAAATCCTACTACTCCTACTACTTTCCCTAATAACAAACCTAATCCTACTCCCATGGCTATATGAGTACTAAACAAGGTCTCTAACTCGATATCCAAAACGGAAACTCCGGCATTGGCTAAGGCAAATATGGGCAATATCACAAAGGCTACCATAGGGTGCATGGCATGCTCTAACTTCTGCAAAGGAGGAATTGCCTTGTCAGTACTCTTCTTGATTTCATCAAGTATATGCAACTGCTCGTTGGTGAGAGTAGTAAATTTTTGATTGGAATCTGCTTCGTTGAATAACCTTAGATACTTTTGAATCTTCTGAATATACGACTGCTCACTCAAGGTAACGTCTGCCGGAATGGTAAAGGCGGCTAATACCGCTGCTATGGTGGCATGCACACCAGAAAGCAGAAAGGTAGTCCATACTCCCGCTATACCTACTACTGCATAAAATAGGATATTGCGTATCCCAGCCCTGTTGCCTGCATACATTATGGCTAAAAAGATAAAACCTAAGAAAAGATTCATCAAAGAAATATCGGAGGTATAAAAAAAGGCTATCACGAGCACAGCACCTAAATCATCTACTATGGCTAAGGCTGTCAAAAATACTTTTAAAGCTAAAGGAATACGACTGCCTAATAAATACAACACGCCTAAGGCAAAAGCAATATCTGTAGCCATCGGTATCCCCCACCCGCTATGCGCCTCTCCTGTGGGATTTAAACTTAAATAAATCAATGCAGGCACTAACATGCCGCCTATAGCCGCTGCAATGGGTAACATGGCTTTACGCGGATTGGAAAGCTCTCCTGCTACAATCTCTCGCTTGAGTTCTAACCCTACTACAAAAAAGAAAACTGACATCAAACCATCGTTGATCCAGTGATGTAAATTGTATTCTAAATAGGTAGCTCCATCAAACTGAAATCCAAAAGTATGTTCCAATACATGATGATAGGCTTCTGATAAAGGTGAATTGGCTAAAATCAATGCTAACAACACGCTAATGCCTAACACTATACCACCCGCTTTTTCGTTTTGAATAAACTTCTGAATGGGCTTGGTTACTATATCTATGGGAGCTTTTCTGGATGGTGTCATAACAATAACAATAAAAAGTGACTTACAAACCCGTAAAGATAGGTATTCCACCGTTTGCATACATTAGGAATCTCATTTCTCTATTACTGGATTTTATATTTTTTGAAAAAAAATTTGCGAAAACAAATGGTTGCATATATATTTGCAACTAAATAGGTTCCTAATGAAAATTAGAAGAGATATTTTTCAAGCTATTGCAGACCCTACGAGACGCGCCATCATGGTATTGATAGCTATTCAAGCAATGACACCCAATGCTATTGCTTCTCATTTCAATACTACTCGTCAGGCTGTTTCTAAACACTTACGCATCTTATCTGAATGCGATCTGGTGATACAACAAAAAGATGGCAGAGAAATCTATTACCAACTCGCCTTAGAAAAAATGAAGGAAATTGATATCTGGCTGGAACAATTCCGTAAAATCTGGGAATCTAGATTCCAGCAACTCGACAACATATTAGTAAACCTCAAAAACAACAAACCATGAACAATGTTCTTTTATTTGACTTTACGGTTGACAAAGCCACAAACACAATACTGGTAACTCGTGAATTTAATGCCGAACTCCCACTGGTATGGAAAGCCTGGACAACGGCTGAATTACTGGAAAAATGGTGATCTCCACATCCCTTTACCATTGAAACACGAAGTTTCAATTTTAGCGAAGGCGGAGCATGGCACTATGCCATGGTAAGTCCTGAACAGGAAAAACACTGGTGCAGATTTGATTACGAAACCATCGAGGCACTGAAAAGCTATACAGGTAGAGATGCTTTTTGTGATGAAGAAGGAATTGTGAACCCTGATTTTTCGAGAATGCATTGGACAAACTCTTTTCAAACTGAAGACTCAAAAACAAAAGTTTCTATTGTGATAAAGGTGGATACCTGGGAAACTATAGAAAAAATAATCGCTATGGGCTTCAAAGAAGGCTTTACAATGTGCTTACAGCAATTGGAAAACTTATTACCTACACTAAAATAATATCCTATGCGCCATACATTATCTAATGACATCCTTGCTTACAACAATAGTCAATCCGGAAATGAAAAGGTTATCTGCGAACAACTGGCTACAATCATCTGTCAGCAACTTCCCAATGCAGAGAATAAAGTTTGGCATGGCCACCCTGTATGGTTTCTTGATGAAAATCCTATTGTAGGCTATAGCAAAGAAAAAAAGGGTATGCGCCTGATGTTTTGGAGTGGTGCCGATTTTGAAGAACCTGCATTATCCGTCCTAGGGAAAAAATTTAAAGACGCTTCTATATTTTATAATAATCCCAATGAGATTCATCAGGATGATCTAATTAGATGGCTGGAGAAATCAAGAGATATTCAATGGGATTATAAAAACATTGTAAAACGTAAGGGAGTTTTACTCCGCCTGAAATAGCATAACTAAACAGCCCCGAAAATAATTCGGGGCTGTTTATACTGTATAAGGTAGGTATTATTTGGTAGGCAGGTTTTTCTTGAGAGCCAGCAGACTAAAATCTGTTTCTTCTGCAATAATGGTATTTTTCAGTACACCCAAACCTTCAATTTCCATTTCTACTACATCTCCTGGTTGTAACCATTGTACTTTGTAATTGGGGTTATGTAATAAGCCTGTACCATTTAATTCCAGAAAACAGCCTGTACCTACGGTGCCACTTCCGATCACATCGCCGGGTAATACATCTACTCCATAAGCACAACGCTCAATAATTTCTGCAAAGGTCCAGTCCATATCTCCCATACTACCTTCACTTACCTGTATGCCATTTACTTTGCAAGTCATTTTTAAGTTGTAGTTATTACCGATATGGCCAGGTTTAGCAGGAACTTTATATGCTTCTAATTCATCGGGAGTTACCAGCATAGGGCCAATTACTGTAGAAAAATCCTTTCCTTTGGCAGGTCCCAGATTAAGCAACATCTCTTCCATCTGTAGCGTTCTGGCACTCATGTCGTTCATAATCATATACCCTGCAATATAATCGTCGGCTTCTGCAGCTTTAATATTTCTTCCTTTTTTTCCTAAAACTACAGCTACTTCTAGTTCAAAATCAAGTTTCTGAAAATGATCTGGCATGCAGCGAATTTCTCCGGGTCCCTGAATGGCATTATGATTGGTAAAGTAAAAAATGGGATATTGATCAAATTCAGGAATCATATCCACTTTACGATTACGACGGGCAGCTGCTACGTGCTGACGAAAAGCGTACCCATCTCTGCAAGAAGTAGGACGCGGTACAGGTGCCATAATGGATGCTGCGTCAAATTGCGCCTGTGGGGAATGATGGGCATTACCAGAAACGATACTATGATAGGTTTCTTTTGCCATATTTTCTAAGTTTTCCCATTGCTGCAGCAATTCCATCATGGTAGAAGGCAATTGGGAATTTGCCAGTTGTGTATCAAAAAGCTGGTTGTTATGCAAAAAAGCAAGTTGCTCTTTTTCGTTTTTTAAATAGGTTACAAGTTTCATAAAGTCTATTGATTAAATATCGGTAAAATATGGCTGCGGATTGCTGAAATACTACATGCAAATATGGGGCAAAGATATAACTACCCGGCTATTTATCCCAATGACTAATGTCTAAGCATATATGAAAAAAGCCCGGAGTATCCGGGCTTGTCCAAATATCTTTATAGTATAGAATCTAGTACACAGAATTACCACTTACAGAAGAAGTATGATTGCTTCTGCCATCTAAATTATCTACAGCAGGAGAACATTCGATCAATCCGTTAATCAACTGTTTCCAGATTTTATCTCCATTATTAACATTCAGGCAGTATAAGTATTTATCATGGCTACCAAAATAGAGCTTGTTATCATACACCATAGGTGATGATTTGATAATTGCGTCTGTCTGATATTCCCACAACAGATTTCCATCTATGATATGAACAGCATACATTTTATAATCATAGCTACCTACATAAATTACCTGATTATGTACAAAGGGCGAAGAAACTATTCTGTCTTTTGTACTCATAGGCGTCCATCTGGGAAAACCACTGGGAATATCCAAGCAGTACAGTTTATAGTCGTTACAACCAAAAATTACATTACCGTGATAGGCTACAGGAGAACTTAGTATGGCACCGCCTACTGGGAATTTCCATTGAAGCGTACCGGTAAGTCTGCTAATAGCAAACATAGCACCACCACTACCACCACTGTTGCTACTACCTATAAATATAAGACTATCTTCAATGGTGGGATTTGTGTAAAATTCTTCACTACCACCTGCATTGAATGTCCAAACTTCCTGAGCTGTATCAATACGGTCCACTGCATATACTTTTCCATCAGCACTACCAAAAATACAAAGTGTATCAAACAGTACCGGAGATGCTTTTACGGGTCCGCCGGTAGGGAAAATCCATTCCAACGTATCTGCATTAACATCTATGGCAATCATACTACTTCCTACTCCGAAATAAATGAAATCCCCATCTCCTACAGGTGTAGAATATAGCGAACCACTACCGAAATGAAATGTCTTTAATACTGTTCCACGTTTAGCGTCAATTTTGTACATCGTACCTGTTTCAGATCCCACATACAGATTTTCACCTAAAACCAGTGGAGACGCTGCTATGTTAGCATTGATTTTCAATTCCCATTTTTTATCACCGGTTTGAGGATCTAAAGCATATAGGAATTCATTTTGGCTTCCAATAAAGACAGTAGGTGAAAACTCTTCTGGTAGAGGTTCGTCAGGGCTATAATCTTTTTTACAAGAGCTAAATGCTGTCAGTATCAATACAAAGAGACATAAACTTTTCGTAATGCAGTGCTGCATATAATATCTGGTTTGATTGTGTTTTGGTTATGCAAAATAATGTTTTCATAGCTATCATGCAAGTAACTATAAAAAACTTTGTCCGGTCTATTTAAAAAAGACCGGACAAAGTTATAATTTGGTTGGTTTTCAATATAATTAAGCGGCTGTAAGCTTCTCTTTATTGCGTTTTAGCTGGTTTACCATAGATTCAAAAGCACGGTCAAAAGACTCTTCGAATGTCTTGGTACATTGTTTTACAAAAAAAGAATGTTTGGGAACATATACCTTGATTTCGGCTATTTTATCCTTAATCTGATGTGCCAGATTATCTAGTTTAAGATATATTTCCACTCCGATAATATGATCATGAAAAGTGCGAAGTTTTTCGACTTTCTTTTGCACATGTTGTATCAGTTTGGAATCAGCATCAAAATGCACCGTTTGAATTTGCACATTCATAGTTCTGCAATTTTTGTGGTTTAACAATAGAGCTCATCCCCGAGGATGACTCATTTTATGAATAGATTTAAGTCTTTCGATTTGGGTGTGTGTATATACTTGTGTGGCGGCCAGACTGCTATGACCCAGCAATTCTTTGATTGCCTGTATATTAGCACCTCTATTGAGCAAATGGGTAGCAAAGCTGTGTCTTAGCACGTGTGGACTCTTCTTTTTTAACGTAGTAATCAGTGTTAAATATTTTTTTATGGTTCTGTACACAAACATTGGATATAAAGGTTCACCATTTTCTAATACAAACAAATGATTGTGGTCAGTTTTAACAAGACTTTTCTTTTCTCTAATATAGTCCTTGATAGATTGAATTACTTCGGGAAGCAAGGGAATGAGTCTTTCTTTCTGACCTTTTCCCATTACACGGAGGCAAGAACTACCCCACTCTATATCTTGTTCTTTCAGCTGCAGAATTTCATTTCTTCTTAAACCACAATAGTAGAGGATACAGCATATCATACGCTCGGTATGGCCTTTAAAATCGTCCTGAAAAAGCCCATCTGTATCTAGGAGCTGTGCAGTTTCATTTTCTTTAAGAAATACAGGAAGGCGATCGGGTATTTTTTGAGAAGAAATTCTTTTAGCCGGATCCTGAGTAATTATTTTGGTGGTCAGCAAAAACTTAAAAAAAGAACGTAAGGATGCTAGTTTTCGGTTGAGGGATGTAGGTTGCAGATTTTGGGTTTTAAGATCTGCCATCCAGCTACGGATATGAAAATGGGTGACTAGAGAAGGATTTTCTATAGTACCGTAGGTAATATATAAGTATTGGATAAATTGTTGTATATCTCGTTCATATGCGTGGAGGGTATGGGTCGCATAACGTTTTTCAAAACGCAGATATCTTATAAAATCATCGAGCTGTTGCTCCATTCGCAAAAAAACCTGATACCGCAATATAATAAATTACGGTATCAGGTCAAAATAAATTTTAGTCGCGTGGCGTGGGAAATTAAATATTTCCTGAAGCCAGTTGTTGCTTATATATAGCTTTTAAGACTTGGGCGCGGCGTTTTACTGATTTTTTAGTAAAGGCTTGGCGTTCGCGCAATTGGTTTAATGTACGCGACTTTTCGTATTTCTTTTTATACTTTTTAAGCGCCTTGTCAATATTTTCGCAATCTTTTGAATCGATGATGAGCATATGATAATACCTCTTGTTTTAAAAATACAAAGTTATGGATTTTCCGCCTAACAACCACGGTAGTGGTAAATTAAGGAGGATAGGTGTTTATCCGTTAAATACCTTTTTAAGGTTGACATTTCTATCTTTAGCCACCTGAACAGGTTCGCGCAGCATGCTTAGTGCTTTGAAGGTAGCTTTCACCACGTTGTGTGGGTTAGCAGAACCTAAAGATTTAGAAAGCACGTCAGTAATACCAGCAGACTCCAGTACAGCACGCATGCTACCTCCGGCGATTACACCTGTACCTTGTGCGGCAGGTTTAATCAGTACTTTTGCAGCACCTTCTTTAGCAAACTGGTCGTGAGGTATAGTACCGTTCATAACGGGTACATGGATCAGATTTTTGCGGGCATCATCGATACCTTTGCTGATAGCTTCCTGAACTTCCTTAGCTTTACCCAGCCCGTGACCAACAATACCGTTTCCGTTACCAACTACGACAAGAGCAGAGAAGCTAAAGGTACGTCCGCCTTTAGTAGTTTTTACCACGCGATTGATGGCAACTACTTTTTCCTGTAATTCCAGTTCGCCGGCTTTAATTCGATTCAGTTGTTTTGTTGACATTATTATCGTATCTGTTTAATGTTCACCCGGTTCATCAAAGTTTATCCGGGGAAGAATAATTTTTAGAATTGTAATCCACCTTCACGAGCACCATCTGCCAGTGATTTTACACGGCCGTGGTAAAGATAACCTCCGCGGTCAAAAACACAGGTTGTGATACCCAGTTCTTTTGCTTTAGCAGCCAGTGCTTTTCCCACTAGAGCAGCGCGTTCTACTTTAGTCCCAGTAGTAGCAGCTACATCTTTTTGACGAGAATTGGCAGACGCCAAAGTAGTTCCGGTAGTATCGTCAATCAGTTGTGCATATATTTCCTTGTTGCTGCGAAATACAGACAATCTGGGTTTTTGTGCCGTACCTTTCACTTTGGCACGAATACGCCAACGTAATTTCTGGCGGCGGATAACTTTAGGATCGATTGACATTTTTATCTTGTTTTTACGGGCTTCCCTTGCAGGAGCTACCGAAATTTAATTATTAAAAAATCTTGTTTATCAAACTAATAAAATCAGCAGTAGCTTATTTTATTATTTACCAGCAGCTTTACCAGCTTTTCTGCGAACCACTTCATCAGAGTAACGCACACCTTTCCCTTTGTAGGGCTCTGGTTTACGCAGGCTTCTGATTTTAGCCGCAACCTGACCTAATAATTGTTTATCAATACTTTCGAGGATAATGCGTGGGTTTTGTCCTTTTTCAGATATAGCAGAAGGTTTAACTTCTTTAGGAACTTCCATAATAATATTGTGAGAGAAGCCCAGTGCCATATCAATTTGTTGGCCTTGTACGGCAGCACGATAACCCACACCCACTAATTCAAGTTCTTTCTTAAATCCAGTAGTAACGCCCTGAACCATATTAGAGATTAAGGCGCGATACAAACCATGGAGAGCACGATGGCGGATTTGATCTGTAGGACGAGTAACTTCGAGGATACCGTCTTTAACTTCTACCTTGATATCACGATCAAGAGTTTGTTTCAGTTCACCTTTAGGACCTTTCACGGTAATCTCATTAGAAGGAGATACAGTGATGGTAACACCTGCAGGGATTGTAATTGGTTTCTTACCGATACGAGACATAGTCTGTTATTTTTATTTTAAGTTTCTCGCTGACCGATCAGCCTGGTAAGAGGCCGGCTTAATGTATCAGAGAGCATTTAGGTTATACATTAGAATATAGAGCACAAAACTTCACCACCGATATTATTAGCTCTTGCTTCCTTATCAGTCATCACACCTTTAGAAGTAGAGATAATGGCTATGCCCAGTCCATTATGAACGCGTGGCAGTTCAGCGGGTTTAGCATATTGACGTAAGCCTGGACGGCTAATACGACGCAAAGACTTAATAGCAGGTTCTTTTGTAGCAGGATCGTATTTGAGTGCTATTTTAATGATACCCTGTTTATTATCGTCTTCAAATTTATACTTTAAGATATAGCCTTTATCGTAAAGTATCTCTGTCATCCTTTTTTTCAGGTTTGAGGCAGGGACTTCTACGATACGGTGACGCGCCATTTGAGCGTTACGGATGCGCGTCAAAAAATCTGCTATAGGATCTGTTACCATTTTTAGTTTACTGTTTTATAAAAATTATCTTGTCAACTGCTATTCCCGACAGACCAGGAATCTGGGTAAAATCTTACCAACTAGCTTTACGTACGCCAGGGATTTTTCCATCAAGGGCCATATCGCGGAAGATATTTCTGCAGATACCGAAATGGCGCATATAACCTTTCGGACGGCCGGTAAGCTGGCAACGATTTTTCAGACGTACGGGAGAAGAATTCTTAGGAAGCTTATCCAGCGCCTTAAGATCTCCAGCTGCTTTCAGTGCTGCACGTTTTTCAGCATATTTAGCAACCATACGTTCACGTTTACGTTGACGGGCTTTTACTGATTCTTTAGCCATTTATTAAGATTTATACTTTTGAGCTATTATTTTTTAATGTTTTTGAAAGGCATACCTAGTTCTTTCAGTAATTCGTAAGCCTCTTCGTTAGTTTTTGCGGTAGTTACGAAAGTGATATCCATACCGCTGATACGATGCACTTTATCGATATCGATTTCAGGGTAGATAATTTGTTCGGTAATACCCATGGTATAGTTTCCTCTACCATCAAAAGATTTATCGTTTACACCTTTAAAGTCGCGCACACGAGGCAGAGATACTGCGATAAAGCGATCCAAGAATTCATACATACGAGAGCCGCGCAGTGTAACACGGACGCCGATAGGCATGTTTTTACGGAGCTTAAAGTTAGAGATATCTCTTTTAGAAACTGTAGGCACAGCTTTTTGTCCAGAAATGAGTGTCATTTCGTTCACTGCATCATCGATCAGTTTCTTATCAGCTACGGCACCTTTCACACCCTGGTTCAAACAAATTTTAACCAGGCGAGGGCATTGCATAATTGTTTTGTACCCGAACTTTTTCATCAAAGCCGGAACCGCTTCTTCGTTATATTTCTTCTGTAAGCGGGGTAGGTATGTGATTGTTGTTGCCATTATTTAATTTCTTCTCCGGATTTTTTAGAAATACGTGAATAACCATTTTCATTCCTAACGCGGCGTACGCGAGATGGAGCTTTAGCTTTTGCATCCCAGAGCTGCACATTAGATACATGGATAGGCGCTTCTTCTTTTACGATAGAACCCTGTGGGTTTTGCGCAGTAGGTTTTAAATGTTTAGTAACGATATTGACACCTTCTACCAGCACACGGCTTTTAGAGGGGTACACAGCCAATACCTTACGAGGTTTACTGCGGTCTTTGTCGTCTCCGGCAATGACAACTACCGTATCGCCTTTCCGGATGTTGAATTTAGGTTGAAATCTCTGTTTCACAATGTATATATTATCTTATTAGAAGCTTATTATTTTTCAAACGGGCAGCAAAGGTACAACAATTTTACAATACTTCTGGTGCCAGGGAAACAATTTTCATGTAACCTTTATCACGCAATTCACGTGCTACAGGTCCGAAAATACGTGTTCCACGGGGTTCGTCTGCATTATTCAGCAGTACAACGGCGTTATCATCAAAAGAGATATAAGAGCCATCTCTGCGACGCAGTTTATTTTTAGTACGAACGATTACCGCCTTAGAAACAACTCCCTTTTTGATGCCGCCACCTGGCAGGGCATCCTTTACGGTTACCACGATTTTATCGCCAATACCTGCGTAGTTCTGTCCCGAATTGCCTAACACGCGAATACACAATACTTCTTTTGCTCCGCTGTTATCGGCTACACTGAGCCGGGATTCCTGTTGTATCATTTTCTATTAAATTTTTATCATAAGCCTTTAGCATACACAAACATCTGTGATGCAGCAGGATAACTTATTTTGCTTTTTCAATAATTTCCACCAGACGCCAGCGCTTGGTTTTGCTAAGAGGGCGAATTTCCATGATGCGTACCACATCTCCGATGTTTGCGGTATTCGCTTCATCGTGTGCATGGAATTTCTTAGTCTTTTTTAAGAACTTACCGTAAATGGGGTGTTTGATCTTCCTTTCTACGGAAACCGTAATGGTTTTGTCCATTTTATTGCTACTAACAACCCCGATACGGGTCTTTCTGCGTTTTCTTTCAGTCGTTGTTGACATGATTCAAATTATTTTAAATACCTAATGTCCTTCTGCGTTGTTCCGTTTTCATTCTTGCGATAGTACGGCGCAACTGGCGGATCGTAAGTGGATTTTCAAGAGGATTTACAGCATGTGTAAACTGTAACTTCCGAAGTCTTACTTCTTCATCCTGAATGGCGTTGGCAAGTGCCTGGTCATCAAGAGCGCGATAATCCGTTCCTTTTGCCTTGTTTGTTTTTGCCATGTTATTTACTTATGTCTTTTATGATATACAATTTATAGCATGGTATATTATGCGCCTGCATAATCAGGGCGAACCACAACTTTTGTCTTAATAGGAAGTTTTTGTGCTGCCAGTTCTAAAGCCTCTTGTGCCAGTTTCATAGGCACACCATCAATTTCAAACATGATTCTGCCTGGCTTTACTACTGCTGCCCAAAACTCAAGGTTACCTTTACCTTTACCCATACGTACCTCTAAAGGCTTACGTGTAATAGGTTTATCAGGAAATATACGGATCCAAACGTTACCTTCTCTCTTCATATGGCGGGTCATAGCCTGACGAGCAGCTTCAATTTGGCGGTTGGTAATCCATTTGGGTTCCAATGCTTTTAATCCGAATGAACCGAAAGCTATCGTAGCGCCGCGCTGTGCATTACCTTTAATCCGTCCTTTATGTGCTTTACGATGTTTTACTTTTTTAGGTTGTAACATGGTTACAAATTTTTAATGTTCCAGGATATTTTTTAGGATTTTCTATTGCCACGCGCGCCACCTCTTCCGCCTCTGCGTTCACCACGTGATTCACTAACTCGGTTATTACCTCTATTATCTGAACCTGCTGAGAAGTTCGGATTCAAATCTCTTTTGCCTAATACTTCTCCTTTACAAATCCAAACTTTGATACCGATTTTACCATATACAGTCATCGCATATACACTAGCATAATCGATATCCATACGGAAAGTATGCAGCGGTGTTCTTCCTTGTTTAAATTCTTCTGAGCGGGCAATTTCAGCTCCAGCCAGACGGCCAGATACTTTAATTTTAATTCCCTCAGCGCCCATACGCATAGCTGTAGCAATAGCCATCTTCACAGCTCTTTTATAGCTAACGCGACTTTCAATCTGACGGGCAATGGTTTCACCTACGATCATCGCATCCAGTTCCGGGCGGCGAATTTCCATGATATTAATCTGAACATCTTCGTTGCCGGTAAGTTTTTTCAACTCTTCCTTAATACGATCTACTTCAGATCCACCTTTACCGATGATGATACCCGGTTTGGAAGTATGAATGGTAACAATCAGTTTACCTAATGTACGCTCAATTACAATACGGGAAATACCCCCTTTGTTGATACGTGCATTCAGGTATGTGCGGATTTTGTGGTCTTCAACAACTTTCTGACCGAAATCCTTTTTTTCACTATACCACATGGAATCCCATCCACGGATGATACCTAACCTGTTACCTATAGGATTTGCTTTTTGACCCATTCTAAATGAATATTAATATTTTTGGTTTATTCTTTGTTTATGCTTCTTGTGCTGGTTCAATCACCGGTTGCATGTTACGACTGTCCACAACAATAGTAACATGGTTACTGCGTTTACGAATACGATTTGCTCTTCCTTGAGGTGCAGGTTGCATTCTTTTTAATGTACGGCCACCATCTACCATAATGGTTTTTACGTATAAATTGGCACCAGCCACATCTGCATCACCGTTTTTCACTCTCCAGTTGGCTATAGCACTCAAAAGCAGTTTTTCAAGCGCAACAGAAGGATGCTTAGTACTGAATTTCAGCGTGTTTAATGCTTTTTCCACATCCATACCACGAACCAAATCGGCTAAAAGACGCATTTTGCGAGGGGATGTTGGATAATTTCGTAAACGAGCTACTGCTTCCATTGTATCTGTTTTAAACACCTGCAAGGCAGGTAATCTTCTAAAAAACGTTTTTAATTATGGGTTGCTTCAAAGGATTGTCCTTTTTCAGCTATTAGGCTTATTTATTTCCGCTGTGACCTTTAAAGTTGCGGGTAGGTGCAAATTCGCCCAGCTTATGTCCTACCATGTATTCTGTAACATATACAGGGATAAATTTATTCCCGTTATGCACAGCAAAGGTATGTCCTACAAAATCAGGTGTAATGGTAGAGCGGCGGCTCCATGTTTTGATAACACCTTTTTTTGTTTTGCCTTCGTTAACAGCCAATACCTTGGCTTCTAAGGAAGCATCTACGTAGGGACCTTTTTTTATTGAACGAGCCATTCTTTACTATTGTGTTTATTAAAAATTACTTGCTAATATTATTTCTTGTATTGAGATGAAAGTTTCTTACCATCGCGGCGCTGAATGATCAGTTTGTTGCTAGCCTTGTTCACATTTCTTGTTTTTTCACCTTTAGCATATTTACCGCTACGGCTTCTTGGGTGACCACCCGAAGCACGACCTTCACCACCACCCATTGGGTGATCTACTGGGTTCATAGCCACACCTCTGTTGCGTGGGCGAATACCTTTCCAACGGTTACGACCAGCTTTACCCATACTTTGGAGAGCGTGATCACTGTTAGAAACGATACCTACAGTAGCCATACAAGTACCCAATACTTTACGAAGCTCACCAGAAGGCATTTTTAATACTGCGTATCTTTCTTCTTTTGCGTTTAATTGTGCATATGTACCAGCTGAGCGAGCCAAAGCACCACCTTTACCGGGTTGCATTTCGATATTATGCACTACAGTACCCAAAGGCATATTTTTCAATGGCAATGCATTTCCCACTTCAGGAGCTACTTCATCTCCGCTCATGATTACTGAACCTACTTCAAGTCCCTGAGGAGCAATAATATAGCGTTTCTCACCATCAGCATACGCCAGCAAAGCGATGAATGCAGATCTGTTTGGATCGTATTCAATGGTTTTTACGGTAGCAGGGATATTTTTCTTATCTCTTTTAAAATCAATGATACGATACTTTCTTTTGTTACCGCCACCAATATAACGCATAGAGCGACGTCCCTGCGCATTACGTCCACCAGTACCAGGAAGCGCTTCTAGAAGGCTTTTTTCGGGAGTGGTAGTTGTTACTTCCGCATATGCATTACCGATTCTCCAACGGGTACCGGCTGTAACCGGTTTATATTTACGTAGTGCCATTTTCTTATCTTTTTAAGGTTTTGCGGGCCAGAGCACGCTTTCCTGAATAGCTTTTAGTTTGCAAATAAATCAATTGTATCTCCTTCAGCCAGGGTAACGATAGCTTTTTTATACGAAGGTTTTACCCCTTGTAAAAAACCCGCTTTTGTATAACGTGTTTTGTTTTTTCCGGGTACTACCATAGTACGTACGTCCGTAACCTTAACCCCGTAAAACTGTTCTACAGCATTTTTAATTTCAAGCTTATTCGCTCTTTTATCAACACGGAACGTGTAGCGGCCGAGTTTTTCCATCTGTCCGTTCACCTTCTCCGTAAGTACCGGCTTCACTATGATGTCAGCTAGTTTCATAATTTTATAATTTCAAATTGCGATAGTTATTTTGATTACGCTTCCGCCACCTCTGGTTCTTCTGTAAACAGTTTGGCTGCTGATTCGGTAAATATTAACACGTTAGCATTTACCAGATCATAAGTGTTTATATCGCTTAAAACAACTGTTTTGTTGGAAGGTAGGTTTCTGCCACTCAGATAAATGGATCTGTCGTGCTCTGATAAGATAGTTAATGACTTTCTGTTGTCGCCTTTTACAGCATTTACAATAGCCAAGAAATCTTTTGTTTTAGGAGCATCGAAAGAAAAATCTTCTACTACTACTATCTTGCCTTCCTGAGCTTTATAAGACAGCGCAGACATTTTGGCCAGGTCTTTTACTTTACGATTCAGTTTGAAATCGTAATCGTGTGGTTTAGGACCATTGATCGTACCACCACCTTTATACAGTGGGTTACGAATGTTACCCTTACGGGATCCACCTGTACCTTTTTGTTTATGCAATTTCTTAGAAGAACCATGCACTTCTGCACGAGTCTTTGTGGAGTGTGTACCTTGACGTTGTGCCGCCAGATACTGCTTCACAGCAAGATAAATGCAATGATCGTTTGGTTCTATCCCAAAAATCCCGTCAGGAAGTTCGAGTGTACGACCTGTTTTTTCGCCTTTAATATTTAATACGTCAATCTGCATGACTTAACTTAATTCTGGATTAAAACAATAGATCCGTTATGACCTGGCACAGAGCCGGCAACGAGGATATAATTCTTATCAGGGAAAACCTTGATTACGCGGAGCGCTTTAATTTTCACGCGATCTCCTCCCATGCGGCCTGCCATACGAAGGCCTTTGAAAACACGGCTAGGGTAAGAAGATCCACCCACAGAACCAGGTGCACGCTGACGATCATGCTGACCGTGAGACGCCTCACCCACCCCATGGAAGCCGTGACGTTTCACAACCCCTTGGAATCCTTTACCTTTTGTAGTACCAATCACAGATACTTTTTCTCCTTCAGAAAAAATATCACATGTAATGGTTTCACCAACTTGTTTATCGAGAGAACAATTACGAATTTCTTTTACAACGGCTTTGGGAGTAGTATTTGCTTTTGCAAAATGATGAAGCAATGCTTTAGGAGTGTTTTTCTCTTTGGCTTCGCCGAATGCGATCTGCAACGCTTCATAGCCGTCAGACTCAAGAGTCTTCTTTTGCGTAACTACGCAAGGACCAGCTTCAATGATGGTGCAAGCCGTTTGCTTACCATTGGGCTCAAACACGCTGGTCATGCCGATTTTTTTACCAATAATACCTTTCATTATCCATGTATTTTAGTCAAGCGCCCGATTGCCTATAAGGCTCGGGATTGACGGTATATATTTCCGCCTAGAGACGGACTATTTTTTCCTATTATAAAGAACCACTTGAACTTAAATGCCCTCTGGCACCATCGTTCCGGCATTTCTATATTATGCCTTAATCTCTACCTCCACACCACTAGGTAAATCCAACTTAGAAAGCGCATCTACCGTACGAGAAGAAGAGGTGTATATGTCCAGCAGACGTTTGTGCGTACACAACTGGAATTGTTCACGACTTTTCTTGTTAACATGCGGTGAACGCAATACCGTAAATATCTTTTTCTCTGTAGGCAAAGGAATGGGGCCTGTAACCACCGCTCCTGTATTGCGTACAGTTTTGACAATTTTCTCGGCGGATTTATCCACCAGATTGTGGTCGTAAGACTTCAGTTTGATTCTGATACGCTGTGACATACTTATAAATAACTTCTACCCGTAAATTTTGGGACTGCAAAGGTAAGTCCAGTTTTTATTTAAGCAAAATATTTTTCGAGTTTTTTTCTTAAGCGAGCTTTTTAAAGGAATTTACTCCTTCAAAATTACGAGCATCAATATCCATATTTCTCTTTCCAACAATATTTAAGATACTCACGCATCCTACTTTCTGACTGATTATTACCCGGCTCATAAAATTTGGTCCCGCTTATCTCTTCGGGTAAAAATTCCTGAAATACAAAGTTTCCAGGAAAGTCATGGGCATACTGATAATTGTTTCCATACCCTATTTTCCTCATCAAATGGGTAGGTGCATTTCTTAAATGCATGGGAACGGGTAAATCTCCAGTCTGCTTAACAAAAGCCTCTGCCTTGCCTATAGCCATATAGCTGGCATTGCTCTTCACTGAACAGGCAAGATATACAGCACATTGTGACAAAATTATCCGACTTTCTGGCCAGCCTATCATTTGTACTGCCTGAAAGGTAGTAGTAGCCATTAATAGGGCATTGGGATTGGCATTGCCAATATCTTCACTAGCTAAAATCACCATCCTCCGTGCAATAAATTCAGGCTTTTCTCCCCCTTCTATCATTCGTGCCAGATAATACACGGCGGCATTGGGATCACTACCTCTAATCGACTTAATAAAGGCTGAAATAATATCATAATGCTGCTCTCCATTTTTATCGTATAATGCTGATTTTTGCTGCACTACACTGGTCACTGAAGCATTGGTAATCTCTGTTTGCCCTTCCGGAATGGCATTGACTACTAGCTCCAGAAGGTTCATTAACCTGCGTGCATCTCCGCCTGATAAGCCCAGCAATGCCTCCCACTCTTTTACCACTATATTTCTACGTTGCAACCAGACGTCTTCCGTCAATGCTCGATTTACCAACAATCGAAGATCTTCCTCTGTAAGTGCCTGCAATACATATACCTGACAGCGACTCAGCAATGCACTGATCACTTCAAAAGAAGGATTCTCTGTGGTGGCACCAATAAGAGTAATTATCCCCTGCTCTACGGCACCTAGCAAGCTATCTTGCTGAGATTTACTAAAACGGTGTATTTCATCAATAAACAACAATGCATGGCCTATCTGACGTGCTTTTTCGATCACTGCTCTTACTTCTTTCACCCCGCTATCCACTGCACTTAAGGTGTAAAAAGGCATATCTAAAGCCTGAGCAATAATTTTGGCCAAGGTAGTCTTCCCTACTCCAGGAGGACCCCAAAAGATCATGGAATGGGCTTTTTTATGCTGAATCATAAGATCCAGTACCTTTCCTGAGCCTACTAAATGCTTCTGTCCCACAAAAGTATCGAGGCTTTGTGGGCGCATTCTTTCTGCTAACGGCTTTTCAAAATTCATAGGATGTAAATTTCGTAAAATTTGAGGGAGTTTGGCGAACTTCTATTCCTGTATGACTTGTACATAGATTATGCATATTGAAAAATCTTGCTAACATACATACAATGCTCATTCCAATTCTTTTTTAGGAAGAAATTCAGACAGCATTACAAAAAATACTCCTGCACCCCCTCCTATTACGGTATCTACAGTTCCAGAGTATTTCTTTATAGGCTCATTTTTCCGGAATATTCTGTTTTACTAACTTGCAGGGCATGAAGCTCAATAAACTATTTATACTCTTATGCATGGTATCCTGTGTACCTATGGCTTGCGGACAATCTCCCAAAGGGAAGAAAAATACAAAGTCAGCAGTGCCCTCTGCAACTGTTGACTATACGCAAATAGGAGCTTCACTTCCTGCGATGAAAATATATACCATAGAAGGGCAACGTCTTACAGAAAATGATCTGAAAGGAGAAGGGAATCTAATTGTTATGCTTTTTAATCCTACCTGTGGACACTGTGAAGATCAGGTATTGTTGCTGAAAGAGCATAGGGATAAAATACAAAACCACAAACTTGTATTACTGGCAGCTGATAATATGGTGGCCCATTTAGGCTATTTTCAACAAATTACAGGTACTGCTGAAATGAAAGAAATGATTTTAGGTGTTGACAGTGCAGCATATATTGAGCAGACATTTTTGCAAACTACACTCCCACAACTGAATGTTTACAATAAAGATCGGAAGCTAGTGCACATTTTCCAGGGACTAACGCCCATAGATTCGCTCAAAAGTTATTTAGACTAAAAAAACATGACTTATTACCTTTGACGAGGCAGATAAAGATGGCCACAGCATCTATAAAACCGTTACACACAAATAGTTTCTGTATCCAAAATGAGTCAACTGTTGCTTAATGCACTACCCCAGATTCTTTCACAAAATTTCTGATTTTGCGGATATAGTCAAAATAGCCAGATTCCATACGGAACCAAAACACAACAAAAATAAATAAACTGATGCCCAACAGGATATAGGTATAGGTGTTGTATTCACCACCGCCAAATACTATCGTGAGCAGTCCTGCAACTAGTAAGAAGAAACAGAAGATAACGATCAGCAATGGGCCTCCTGAATCAATCTTGCGCATTTTAGCACTAATCTTCACCGTAGTCTTGGCACCGTTAGGTTGAAATTCCACATGGGTAATGGGTAAGGTACGAATAGAAGTTTCCATTTCAGCATGAGGGATGATGCGAAGCATATTGTCTTTTTCTGAGATTTCAAAATCCATATCATGCACTTTTAGATGCTTCCCTTTAAGGCTGGCAATGATCTCTTCAATTCTTTTTGAAGACTCATATTTGTAGGTTCGAGAAAACAACATACACAAACGGTTTTTAGGAGTGTGAACAAATAATTGGATATGATATGAAAGATAGCTACATTTTTTTTCTTTTCAAATAGTAACAAAAAAAATTAGTAAACTGTATTGATTTTTTTGACAACAAACATTTCATAAGTTTACTTATACATATAGACACATAAAAAAGAAGCTAGGTTTGTTCTTTTTCAAAATCAATGTGTAAGCAGTAAAAAACCATGCCTTGAAGGCACGGTTTTTTACTTATGAAAACAATAAAAAATGTGGATTGTTTGTGGATTATTTTTTTCCAGAATTCATGATCGAATAATAGTTTTCTGCCATACTTTTATAATATGGCTTCAACTGAGCAGGCACGGTCTTATACAATTCTGTTAATTGCTGTTTTTGGCGTATAAACTTTTGCAATTCGGGAGGCACAGGTCTTGATAATTCCTTACCCGAAGTAGCAGATCGCTTATCATCTTCTTCCTGTTCTCGGATTGCCTTTTCTGTTTCCAGTAATCTAGATAAGATATTTTTTTGACGCAACAGCAATTCAGCTGTCAGTCTGCGATTCACAATATCTGTTTCCATGCGATCCATATTCTCCTGAATTTCTTTTAAGGCACCCGCATGATTTTTATAACCTTTGCTATTAAGTAAACTTTGTAATTCTTGTAACTGACGACGAATCATAGCCTGTTCTCTTGCTAATCTTGCCAGCATTTCGGCATTGCCATCGGAGCCACCATTTTCATTACCTCCTTCTTTTTGTCCATCACGCTGAGCATTATTGCCTTCCTGCTCTCCAGGCTGCTGACCCGACTGTCGTTTTTGCTTGGCGTCTTTCATCTGTTGGTATGCATCACCTAGGTCTTTCTGCCGCGTAATAATATCACTAAGCTGCTGCCCCGGCCCGGGTTTAGGCTTATTACCCCCAGGATTATTACACATACCTTCCTGTTGCGACTGGCTTTCACTCTGCATCTGCATTAGATTCGATAAAGTTTCGTTTAGCAAAAGTGCTAGATTGTTAGCGCTGGTCATTACATACTGCTGACGCGCAGCAGCTACATGCACCTGACGATCCTCCAGTGCCTTTACCGCTGCCTGCAAATGCTGCTCCATCAAAGCAGTCTCTTTATTGATGGTAGGTCCTAGTTTGAAAAGTCGTTTACTTAATGCATATAAACTATCCCTAATCATCCTCGAATTTCTATGCAGGTGATTTTGAGATTCTTGATTTTCAAGATATACGGGTGAAGACATAGAAGTCTGTTGCACCTTGGTCATTAGTGATTCCTGATCAAAAGACAGGCGAATTAGATTGGTGAGTATCTGACGGACCGCCTTGATATCCATCTCAATTTGTTCCATACTCATTCCTCCAGCAGCTTTTTGTAAGGCGGCTGCCATCTGCTGAAGGTTTTCTGCTGCCTTTTGTTGTTTTTTGCCTGCCTGCTGACTATGTTGCTTATTCAGATCTTCTTCACTACCCTTCATCTGTTCCTGAGCATCCTGTGCTTTATTTGCAATATCCTCCAATGATTGAGGCTGAGACAACTTATCATTCAACTCATTCATTTCCTTAAAATCTTCCTTCATGGCTTTATCCAGCTCGTCTTTCAGATCCGCCTGTTCTTGACTTAGTTTTTCGAAATCTTCTTTTCCTGATTCAGTTTTTTCTTTTAAGTCTAATTGTTTATTGGCTAATTCTTCCATTTTACCTGCCATATCTTCCATCCGCATTTGCATTTCCAGACGATTCATAAGCTCCTGCACACGTTTCAAATCCATCTGAAACAGTTTATTTTCCTGCTCCATTTGTTTGAGTTGGTTCACTGCATTATCCCGATTCATTTTAGCCATGAGTTCTTCCAGTTTCTTCAGCTGCTCTTTCAGTTCTTTGTCTATCAAGTTGTCTAGTTGCTCCTTTAATGCCTCCTGTTTTTCTAAAATATCCTCGCTATAGGGCTTTTGCTTACTTTGCTGCATTTGTTCTTCAAAGCGTTTGCGGGCCTCTTCCATAAGTTGTTGTAATTGCTGATGTTGAGCAACCATATCTTTCATAGACTCCTGCTGTTCCCAGCTGGGTTTATCCTGCTGCAATAACTTACGTTGAATATCCTGTATTTCTCTCGACAAGTTTTTCACCTGCTTTTCTCCTTGGCTTAAACCTGAGCTAATCTTAGAAGCATTCATCTGCATGGCAGAATCGAGTTCTTCTTTAGTGTACATAAAGTACGACATCACCTCACTCCGCACAGATTTAGGTCCATTCACCCCATCGTTGTCCCAGGCTTCCACATAATAGCTCAGTTTTTGTCCCTGCTCTAATGAAAGTGCATCAATATCAAAATAATGTGTAAAATTGGCTATGACACCGGGAGTAAACACTAAAGGAATGACCTCTGTTTTTATGAATTTATCCTGAGGATCAGCAATTGAATAATGAAAATTGAGTCTGGAAATTCCATAATCATCCCCGGCTACCCCCAGTAAAACCACTTTTTTCCCTGTTAGGGTATCTCTATGTTCTTCTAACTGCAAAGTAGGATACTGATCTTCAATAGCCTGAATCCGATAAGGTAATTTTTCCTGAATGCCGCTGCTTTTATTGGTTAATACTATCTGATAACTGGTATCCTGCATGATGCTAGCAGAAGCCTGATACTTACCAGCACTCGCTTCCATAGGTATGATATGCGAAACATCAAATTCCACGCTCGCTTTATCGGTATAAGCAGTGGTAAGCTCCCAAGTAACTTTCGTACCCTGAGGTACAGCCATATCGCCCAGACTGAGCATTTGCTCATCCTTTTTCCCTGTATGCTTGGGATACTGCAAAAGCATTTTCACCCGACTGAGTATGGGTGTATTCACTACCTGCAAGGTATATTCCTTAGAATAAAATTTAGCTGCACTTAATCTGAAACGCACAGATTCTGTTACATTTCGAAATGTAAACGAAAAGCTATGCGTTCCACTTGGAGACATATCAATAGTTTGCCCCTGAATCAAAATGCCCATAGTTTGTGGAATTGCCTCACCCGTGAGTTTAACCTGTAAGGTATAATCTTTCCCACGAGGAGTTTGCAAGGGTTCAGATACAATATGAAATTGAAACGGAGCCGGTCTTTCAAATTCACGTGTTGGCTGTAATAAACGCTGTGACGCATCAGTAAACACTCCAGGAGCTACCATAAAAATAATTATACCAATCAATATCAGGGGCAGCATATACCTGAGGTATTTCCTGTTCTCACGAAGATCGACAGCCTTGGTAAGGGGTATTAATACAATCTTAGAAGCTTTTTGATCTATGCTGGCAGCAATGAGGTCACGACTTACCGTGGGATCATTTTCATTTTTTTTAAGTTGGAGCATATTCAGCAACTGATCGCTGATTTGAGGAAAATGAGTACCAATGATTTTAGCTGCCTGCTCATAACTCAACCCACTTCGTAACCTAAGCATTTTCAATAAAGGAATAACAATCCATATAACCAAGGAAAAGCTTGCTGCTACCACAAAGAACACGGCAATAGATAGGCGCAGCCATGAGGGCATATATAGAAAGTATTCCCCAATACTGGTAATAAGAAAAAAGCAAAGCAGACTAATTAAAAGTACCAGAGTGCCTCTTAGCACTTGATTCGCATAATATTTTCTAATAAATGCATCTAACTTGCTGATCAGCCAGTCATAATTATTCATAGCACACACCTGTCATTTTTGATTTTTCATTTTTTCTTCGATGGAAACTTTCACTTACCCTTTATTCCTAAGCAGTTTATAACTTTTTCACGGTAGATATCCTCTCAGGCACACATCATTGCAATTTAAGGTAAAAAGCAATGGGAAACTTACAATGATCTGTTATTTTGATTTTTTAAAAAAAAGGGACATTCGAGACGAAAATGACGCATCCCTTTACCATTCATAGAAATATGCAAAATTGCATTAACAAATAAATACAAACTATCAATCTGGAGCATTTATTACCTTTGCTCGCGATCTCAAAATCATAATAATAATTTTCCATATTTCGGATGATGTCAGAAAAAATAAAATTCGGGACAGATGGCTGGAGAGCCATTATTGCTAAGGACTTTACTGTTTATAATGTAGCACGCGTAAGTCGTGGATTAGCCACTTGGTTAAAACAACACCATGCTTCTCCTACGGTTGTAGTAGGCCATGATTGTCGTTTTGGCGGAGCCATGTTTGCAGATATGGTAGCACGTGTACTTTGTTCAGAAAATATTCGTGTGTTATTAGCGAAAGGTTTTGTAAGCACCCCGATGATTTCTTACGGTGTATTGGCTAGTAAAGCACAGCAGGGCGTAGTAATTACGGCTTCTCACAATCCGCCTTCTTACAACGGATATAAACTCAAAGGTGCACATGGCGGTCCTTCTAATCCTCAGGACATTGCAGCCGTGGAGGCATTGATTCCGGATCATACTACCTTACCCAGTGAAGATCTGGCCTATTGGGAACAGCAAGGTTTATTAAGTTACATTAACCTGGAAGACATGTATGTGTCATATTTAGAAACCAAATTTGATTTTGAATCATTAAGGAAATCGCCTTATAAAATGGCTTACGATGCCATGTATGGTGCAGGTCAAAATGTGATCAGGAGATTGCTTCCCAATGCCGTATTGTTACATTGCGATGATAACCCAGGGTTTAAAGGGCAAGCGCCAGAACCCCTAGATCGTAACTTACAGGAGCTAGCTCAAACTGTAAAAAACACACCTGAAATCAAGATTGGTTTAGCTACCGATGGAGATGCAGATAGGATTGGTTTGTATGATGAAGATGGAAATTTTGTTGATGCACATCATATCCTATTACTGCTATTGCAATACTTGTACACCCATAAAAAATATACGGGGAAAGTGGCCATTGCCTTTTCTTGTACAGACCGTATCAAGCGGATGGCAGAGGCTTATGGACTTCCTGTAGAGGTAACTCCTATTGGGTTTAAGTATATCAGTGAGATTATGACCCGTGAAGATGTTTTAATTGGTGGTGAAGAAAGCGGTGGCATTGCGGTCAAAGGGCATATTCCAGAAAGAGATGGGATATATGATGGGCTTGTATTGTATGAGTATATGACGCAAACCGGTAAAACTCTGAAAGAGTTAGTGCAGGATGTATATGCCGTTGTGGGTGCATTTGTGTATGAGCGCAATGATCTTACGCTCGACAATGCGCTGAAAGAATCCATTATTCTAAAAGCTCAGGCCAATGGTTATAAGCAATTTGGAAAATACACGTTCCATAGGATTGAGACCATAGATGGGGTAAAATATCATTTAGACAATGGGGGATGGATTATGCTGAGGGCTTCCGGGACAGAGCCATTGTTGCGTGTATATGCAGAAGGTAATAGTAAAGAAGAAACTTTAGACATCTTAGAAGATGTAAAGAAAGAAATTTTACAATAAGCAGAAAAAGTAGAAGGTTAATTTCCAGATGCTTCAGTTTATAAAGGCTGAAGCATCTTTATTTATGCAGGATAGTAAGGAATGCGGGTGTTATATAGCGAAAGGGTTTCAGCTTTGTGACTGAAACCCTTTATTTTCAAGTGACTCCGTCAGGATTCAAACCTGAAACCTTCTGATCCGTAGTCAGATGCTCTATTCAGTTGAGCTACGGAGCCTTGATTTAGGAGTGCAAAGATAATTCTTGTCTTGCAGAATGCAAATAGTTTTTTTAGCTCGTTTCATAATTATTTTTTTCCTCAGTCATGGCCGTTGATGCTACATGGTAAGAGATAGATTGTGGTATCCAATCTAGGAATTCATACCATTTCCCTTGCAGTTGGATATTTAAGTGGGTTATACGGAGCCGATATCTTTTTGTGGAGAGCATACCAGAAAGCTGTAACAACAGTTTGTATGGGCAGTAATAACTTATTGTTTCCCATGATTTAGGTAGTTATCACATGGGATTAGCGATTTAAAAAATTGGTTATTGCCAAAAAAGTTGTCACCTTATATTGCCGATATACAGAAATAAAATCTCACTGAGCATATAAACCCTGTGGATTAGCCTGTATGCTTAATCAGAGGGTTTATCCTTTCTTTTTTTACGGCTTACCAGGGGGATAGGAATGGTTTGTCTTATATCGGCTGTGCGTACGATTCTCACCTTTCCCGATGCAGTTGTCAGAATACCTATTTCATAGCAAAACAGATACATTTTATTGTTAGCATCTTTTTGTGTATGGGTATGGTATTTAAAATTAAAACCACGGGCGATAAGTTCATCTCTCGACACGATAACCGTATTTTTGTCAGCAGGGACCAATTCATCTAACACTTTACGGTTGTGCCGGAGCGTATAATTAATATGTCGAATCAGATTGTTATTGTAGCTGTTTTTCCGATTATGATAGGCATTTCTACAGGTACCATTACAAAATTTCTGGTCTGTTCGCCCTCTTAATACTTTCCCACACTCCCAACACATACGATTTTTTACATCCATATAACTCGCACACTTTAAATGATACATCAGCACATTTAGGACGTAGTAAAAATAATAATTTTAGAATTAGTTATCCGTTTACAAATGCTTATATGCGTATATAAACGTTTAAAAACACTTAAACTACTTTCCCTAGTGGATATTTGTGTATAAACTGTTGCAACAGATTTTACAATCTTATCATTAAAATGTTCACCTAAAAAACCGTGTGATTATGAATGCGTTTAGAAACAGAGTGCAGCTTATCGGGTACCTAGGTATGGATCCAGAACTAAAAATTACTGAGTCAGGAAAAAAACTTACCAGGCTACGGATTGCTACCAATGAAAGTTATAAAAACCCTAAAGGGGAATATGTAACCCAGACCCAATGGCATAATGTAGTTGCCTGGGAAAAAACAGCGGAATCATTGGCCGATAAACTACAAAAAGGAAATGAAGTAATAATTGAAGGTCGCCTCGTCCATAATGAATACGTGGATAAAGAAGGGATCAAACGGTACACTTCAGATATAGTGGTTTCTGAGTACCTACTCCTTAGCAAGTAACTTATTGAAATGATATGGCTCCAGTGTCTGAACAAAATGTGAAAACTAAACGTTCAGACACGGTGCTATTTCAACTTTATTTACCTTTGCACCAAATGTTACATTACCACAAAAGCCACGAGGAGTAGTGCTATTTCAACTTTATTTACCTTTGCACCCATCTATGCAACAAGTACAAAATCAATCCATCAGCCTGGACAAACTGGAAGTAGGTCGTAAAGGAATTATCTACGCCCATCAGGCTGGTAATCTGGAACAAATATTAATGGAAATGGGTTGCATACCAGGTGAGGAAATCTTAGTGGAAATGATTGCTCCACTGGGAGACCCTATGGCTGTAAGCATTGCTGGATATCGATTGGGCATCCGAAAAGCACACGCTGCTCAGATTGAAGTGAATTTACTTCCCTAACCTTTTTAGGCAAAAAGAATATGGAATGTCAGTTTACAAAACCTAGCCTACCACTTACATGTATTCCCTTACCCTTCCCAACCTTTTGAATCTTTCAAAAGTCTTATTGAGGGAAGAGCGCGATAAAAATCAAAAACTATATACTTAAAAAAACTCAAAGATGTAATGGGTAATCAATTCTAGATTGGAAGGCCGGTTTCTACCGGCTTTCTTTTTTTATATACCTATATTGGCTGCTTATTAATGCATATATACATTTTACGTAAGCGTACAGTTTCTCCCCTCCAAGCCAACTTCTTTTTTTAAAAATACATATAAAAACAGGGCTGATAAATTCCAATTTTCACAAAAAGGTTTTGAAAAAAGGTATATACACTCATTAAAACAGTTTACAATCCATTTACTACCTTTTACAATTTTCTCTTATTTTTTTTCAAATATTTAGCGGAAATTAGACGTCATAAAGAGTACAAGGAGTTCAAGCTTATAAAAAAATGTGTTGCTCTTACCAAGCAACACATTCAAGAGATAAAATGGGTAACCAAAAAAACGATGTAATGGGTAATCAATTCTAGGTTCGAAGGCCGGTTTCTACCGGCTTTCTTCATTGTATGGCTATAAAGTTATACTATTAATTTGCTTTTAAAAATTTTTTTTAGCCTGTTCTCAAATTTTAATTCCCATCATATCAAAACTTTACGCCTACTCATCACGCATAGGTTTGATTTCCCCCGTTTCTCCATTAATATGCACGAGCAAATAAAACTCTCTGTGATGAGGGTTTTCCAGTAAGAATACATTTCCCCTCTTCCTGAGGATTATTTAATGGAATACAACGTATCGTAGCTTTGGTCAATTCTTTTATTTTTTCTTCTGTCTCTGAGGTTCCATCCCAATGCGCAGCAACAAAGCCACCCTTTTCATCTAAAGTATGCACAAAATCATCCCAAGTATCAACAGGTGTAGTGTGTGCTTCTCTATATTCCAGAGCTCTCTGGAAAAGGTTTTGCTGAATGGCATCCAGTGTTTGTACAATAACATCTTCCATTCCATCGAAAGAAACATTTTGTTTTTCTCCTGTATCTCTGCGTGCTAATTCAGCAAGATTTTGAGCAAAATCCCTAGCCCCGAGAGTAATCCGCAGAGGAACTCCCTGTAATTCATATTCTGCAAACTTCCATCCTGGACGAGTAGAATCATCATCATCAAACTTGGCTTTGACACCAAGCTTTTGAAGGGTTTTCACTAACTCTTTCCCTTTAGCCTGAATACTTTCTCTTATTGCTTCATCTTTACTGAAAATAGGAACAATGACTACCTGTAAAGGAGCAATTTTAGGTGGTAATACTAACCCTTTATCATCACTATGTGCCATTACCAGCGCTCCTATTAATCTTGTAGATACGCCCCATGATGTTGCCCATACATATTCTATGCTATTGTTACGATCCAAAAATTTCACATCAAATGCCTTAGCAAAATTTTGCCCCAGAAAATGAGAAGTACCAGCCTGTAAGGCTTTTCCATCCTGCATAAGCGCTTCGATACAATAGGTATCTTCTGCACCTGCAAATCTTTCCAAAGGCGTTTTTACCCCTCTTACTACAGGCAGAGCCATGTATTCTTCGGCAAAACGAGCATATACGTCCAGCATTTTCTGAGCTTCTTCTACGGCTTCTTCACGGGTAGCATGGGCTGTATGTCCTTCCTGCCATAAGAATTCAGTCGTCCTTAAAAACAACCGAGTACGCATTTCCCAACGAACCACATTAGCCCATTGATTAATCAGCAATGGTAAATCACGATACGACTGAATCCAATTTTTATAAGTACTCCATATAATGGTTTCAGAAGTTGGGCGTACAATAAGTTCTTCTTCAAGACGAGCTTCTGGATCAACAATTACGCCTGAACCATTAGGATCATTTTTTAAACGATAGTGCGTTACCACTGCGCATTCTTTAGCAAATCCTTCTACATGTGCAGCTTCTTTGCTTAAAAAGCTTTTAGGAATAAATAAAGGGAAATAGGCATTCTGATGGCCAGTTTCTTTAAACATGCGATCCAGCTGATCTCGCATGTTTTCCCATAAGCCAAATCCGTAAGGTTTAATTACCATACAACCTCTTACCGCCGAATAATCGGCTAACCCTCCTTTAAGAATTAAATCGTTATACCACTGGGCATAATCTTGTGCGCGTGTTGTTAATGTACTCATAAAATATCAATTCGGCATGGTTTTCGATTGGTGATTCTAATTGGCAGAATGCCGCAAATGTAGTAATTTCACAAAGTAATTTCAGCAAAAAACATAAGCCATGAAGCGTTTCATTTTTGCAGGTTTCGTTTTCTTCATCTTAGGATTGGGAAACTCATATGCACAAGGCAGTTATACAGACGATATATATTTCAACAGTTCAGATATTGAAAAATTGAAGGCTGAAGAAAAACGTCAACGTGAAGAAGTCCAAAGCAATCGTACTAGTGCACGTCAGAGTCAGGATTCCTATTACGAAGACGATTCCTATGCAAATGAAAGCTATGGCAGGGGGTATTATGATGATGATTATATAGACTATGAATACGATGACTATAGCTACTCCCGTAACATCAGACGCTTTAATTATGGCTTTTACAACATGGGATATTATAGTCCGTTTTACGATCCATTTTGGTACAACCCTACTTGGTATGATCCTTATTGGGGTTGGAGTCCCTGGGCTCGCCCCGGATTTACGGTTAGCTTTGGTGTAGGTCCATACTGGAATTCATATTGGGGCTGGCATACATGGTATGGTTATGCTCCTTTCCATAGCTTCTATTATTATCCTTGTTATGCAGGAATGTATGGAAGTCCTTATTACAGCGGTTATTGGAATGGATATTATGCCGGACTGCACCATGCGGGCTACTACCATAAACCCATTACCTACGGACCCAGAAATGCCACCAATTATGCCTACAATTCTGAAATTCGTCCTCACCCAAGTCGTGTAGCACCTGGTGCAGAAAGAACTTCTCCTGGAGCTTCTCCTCGTGCCAATATGAGAACTTCTCCTACTTCTGGCACCAATGTAAGGGAAAGCTCTATCAGAGATAGAGAACCTTCCAACAGAAACGTGGTGCCTACTCCTAGAACTCGTGAAAACACACGTGAGAACNCGGCTGAGACTCCANCTACCGGAAGTAACCCAAGAAACCGATTTATCAGAAATAATAATACTGAAAATGCGGCTCCTACTGAAAGAACGCCGCGAAATAACCGTATTAGCAACCCTACAAGAAATCAGGAGTATCAACAACCAAGAAGTACTCCTTCTCGTACCAGAGAAGTCAATCCTACGCCTTCTTCTACCCCGAGATCTACTCCTTCTAACTGGAATAACTATAGTAATCCAGCACCATCTAGACAAATGTCTTCACCTTCTATGGGCGCTCCTAGCAGAACTGTTTCGCCTGCCTCACCAGCTCCCAGAAGTGGCGGTGGTGGTGGAAGAGGAAGATAATAACCTTAATCTATCATCTAAAAGACCATGTCATACTCACATGGTCTTTTTTAAATTTCGGTATCATTTTTGCAACACACCTCAACATAAGAAAGAACTATTATTTATACAAAATCACAAGCAGCATGCATTTTTCAAAATCATTAACCGTTTTGTGTCTTAGTAGTTTTGTTGTTTCTCACGCATTAAAGGCACAAGATCACTACGATGCACTTAGATATTCCTATACCAGCCCTATGGGTACTGCGCGTTCGATGGGTTTTGGTAATGCCTTGGGATCTGTAGGAGGCGATTTTGCCACGTTAAGTGTAAACCCTGCGGGTATTGGTATTTACCGTACCTCTGAAGTTATGTTTACTCCTAGCCTAAAATTTAGTAGCGTACAAAGCAGTTATCTGGGGGCTACCAATACAGATCAGCATACTCGTTTCAACTTAAACAACCTAGGCATAGTATTTACTTATGCACAAAAAGGCAATCGCTACGATAAATCAAATTGGAAGGCTGTATCGGTAGGACTTGGATTTAATCGTATTGCTGATTTCAGCCGCAACTATTATTATAATGGTTTGATGAAAGGTGATGGAGATAATTACAGTAGCTTTAGTGAAATATTTGTGGATGACGCGAATCTCTATAATAATGTTACTACTCCCGGCAATCTGGGCTATCTTGGATATCAATCTTATCTCGTAGATTATGACCCCAATTATAACAGCTATTTTACCTATGCCGACTGGCGCACTGGCTTGAATCAGAAAAGATCGATGGAAGAGAGAGGAGGCATAAATGAAGTAGTACTTTCTTTGGGCGGAAACTATAAAGAAAAACTCATGCTGGGTGCCACATTAGGCATCCCGGTAATACGTTACAAAAGAGATGCATATTTTCAGGAAGATGATGCGTCAGGAGATCCCAATAATAGCTTTCATAGCTTTCGATATTCAGAAAGACTCAACACTTCCGGGGTTGGGGCCAATCTTAAACTTGGTGCCATCTATAAACCTTCCGATTATTTCAGAGCCGGTGTGGCCATACATACTCCCACTATATATGGCATGTCAGATATTTTCAATGAAAGTCTAACCGCCAATACTGAAGCTTATGCTGGCATCACAACCGTTAGCAATCCAGAAAACCGATTTAATTATACTTTATTTACTCCTTGGAAAGGTATTATAAGTGCTACGGCTATGCTGGGTAAATATGGATTTATTACGGTAGATTATGAATTTGTAGATTACAGTTCTGCTCGCTTTCGTTTCCAAAACAACTACAGAGAAAATGAAAGAGTTCGCAATCAGGATATTCGAAAAAATTACCAGTCAGCATCCAATTTTAGAGTAGGCATTGAAGGTAAACTTGATAATTTTCTGCTAAGAGGTGGTTTTGGTTACTATGGCAGCCCTTATAGTAGTCAACCAAATGGTAGCCGATACGATTATTCTGCCGGTGCTGGATATCGTTACAACAGCTTTTTTGCAGATATAGCATGGGTACAGTCGGTAGGAGACTCCTACGAAAAACCTTATACCCTGCTACCTCCAGTAACTACTCCTACTGCTACTTTATCAGGCAAGAGATCACAGATGGTGATTACCGTAGGCTGGAAAATGTAAAACATAGCTCCTTTCATATATCTAAGAGTCGCGTTATAGAAAATCAAATTCATAACACGACTCTATTTTTTTTTTAGTTTGTTAGCTTTTGTCCAGTTTGATGGGAAAACATTTCTGAATACTATCTTTGCGGTCATGCAAAAAATTTTGATTGCCAATCGTGGTGAAATTGCCATGCGCATCATGCGTACGGCTAGAGAAATGGGTATCCAAACGGTAGCTGTCTTTTCAGAAGCCGACCGAGATATGCCATTTGTACGTTATGCTGACGAAGCAGTATGCATTGGTCCTCCCCTTTCTGCTCAGAGCTATCTTAGAGCCGATAAGATTATTGCTGTGGCTAAAGAGACAGGGGCTGATGCTATACATCCTGGTTATGGTTTTCTGAGTGAAAGGGCGGAGTTTGCAGCTGCCTGTGAAGAAGCTGGCATTACTTTTATAGGTCCTTCTTCCAGAAGCATTGAAATGATGGGAAGTAAAATTGCAGCCAAACAGGCTGCGAAAAAATTCAATGTACCCATGGTTCCCGGTACGGAAGATCCCATACAAACCTTGGAAGAAGCCATTGAAATTGCTAATCGTATTGGCTACCCGGTGCTCATTAAAGCTTCAGCAGGTGGAGGAGGGAAAGGTATGCGTGTGGTGACTGACGAAGCTTCATTGGCTGAACAGATGCGTACCGCAAAAAGTGAAGCGCTTAGTGCATTTGGAGACGATGCGGTATTTATGGAAAAATATGTAGCCGCTCCAAGGCATGTGGAAATACAAATCTTAGGTGACCAGCACGGCAATTATGTCTATCTATTTGAGAGAGAATGTTCCATTCAACGCCGCCACCAAAAACTAATTGAAGAAGCCCCTTCCTCTTGCCTTACACCTGATATCAGGAAAGCCATGGGAGAAAGTGCTGTGGCTGTAGCCCAGAGTTGTAAATATCATGGTGCCGGCACAGTAGAATTTCTTGTAGATGAAAATCTGAATTTTTATTTTCTGGAAATGAATACCCGTTTGCAGGTAGAACACTGTGTGACGGAAATGATCACGGGTATAGACCTCGTTAGAGAACAAATTAAAATAGCCAGAGGTGAAAAACTATCCTTTTCTCAGGAAGATCTACGCATTCAGGGGCATGCTATTGAACTCAGAGTATGTGCAGAAGATCCTTTAAACAATTTCCTGCCTGATACTGGCACACTCAAAATTTATCAGCCACCCAAGGGTCCAGGTGTACGCATAGATGATGGTTATGAAGAAGGCATGGAAATCCCCGTTTTCTATGACCCCATGATTGCCAAACTTATTGTGCATGCAGCTAGCAGAGATGAAGCGATAGCAAGACTATGCAGAGCGGTAGATGAATATTACATACAGGGCATACATACCACGCTTAGTTTTGGTAAATGGGCTGTACAAACAGAGCCATTCCGTTCGGGAAATTTTGATACAAAATTTATCGAAAGATATTTCAAGCCTGAATACCTGCAAGAATCTTCTGAAGAAGAAGCAGCTGTGGCAGCCCTGTTAGCTACTACTCTTTGGGATAGAGAAAAAGGCAAACAAAATCAGACGGTAAAAGCGCCCCAGCATCAATCTCTATCAGCTTGGAAAATGAATCGGAGAAAATAAAAAATCTGCTTTCCTCTATAACGATAATAAATAAACGGGTTGCAACTATTGCTGCAGCCCGTTTTTACTGAAAGTATTATGATTCCTTTTTAGGAGTATTAGTAAAGTTTACTTTTTTAAGAATGGGAGCTTTGATATAGGTAATCCATACTACAAGTAAGGTGATGCAACCTCCCATGATCACAGCAGGTACAGCACCTAAAAAACGGGCGGCCACCCCACTTTCTAAGGCTCCTAACTCATTCGATGAACTAATAAACATGGTATTTACAGCCGCAACTCTTCCCCGCATAGCATCGGGTGTATGCATTTGAAGAATGGTACCTCGGATTACTACACTTACTGCATCAAACATTCCTCCCATCCACAGCATCATAAACGACAATAAGAATATATCCGAAAATCCAAAAATAATTGTTGACAAGCCAAACCCGGCTACACATACCAGCATTTTAATACCTGCTTTTGTTTTAATAGGAACCCATGACAAAAGCAATAAAGTAGAAATTGCACCAATACCCGGAGCTGCACGCAGCCAGCCATACCCTACTTCTCCCACTTGTAAAATATCATCTGCGAAAACAGGCAATAATGCTTCCGGTCCTCCAAATAAAACGGCAAACATATCTAAAGCGAGGACAGCTAATATTATTTCTGTTTTAAACACAAACCTTATTCCCTCCAGTAAACTTTTAAAAATGGGTTCTTTTTCTTTTTTGAGAATGGGTTGCCGCGGAATGGAAAGCATGAAAAACAATGCTATAAACTGTAATAACCATACACAGCTTAAGCTGAGTGTATAATTTAGCCAAGAAATAATAAACCCACCCAAAAGAGGCCCACACACTACTCCTATCTGCCAGGCTAATCCTGTCCATGTAGTAGCATTAGGATATAGTTTTCTTGGAACCAAAAGTCCAATCATGGAAAAAGAAGAAGGACCCAAAAAGGCACGAATTACTCCACCAATAAAAACACAAGAATAAACACCCCATAAAGTAAGGGAGGTACCTAAATAATTCAAACTAACCTCAGATGAAAGCAACATAAAGGCTCCTGATAGAAATAGATAACTCACATTACAGAGTAGAAGCAGATTTCGCTTTTCAGACTGATCTACGAAATGCCCTGAGAAAAAAGAACAAATAATGGCGGGAATTACTTCTGCTAGTCCAATTAATCCAAGTGATAAAGGGTCTTTTGTGAGTTGATATACCCAATAACTGACTATAGTAAGTTGCATATTCAATGCAAAGACCAGAAGTACCCGGAAAGTGAGATATCTCCGAAAGACTGCATAATGCAGTACCTTATTCTTAATGAGAAACCGTATGGAGTATCGCAAGTTTTTCCGTCAAAATTACCTATTTCAGCAAAAGAAAACATGGATTTCCATCTCTGAAAACCTTGCTAAAATATCTTATAAGTAGATGAATAAAGGATAATTAATAAGATATTTACCAGAAAAGAAAGATTAGCAGGCAAACATCCTTTACATTTGCGTATATGCAATTGGGTTCGCTCATCCAAATCAGTTTACTCCAGGCTTTTCAGGAATTAAAGACGAATAAGCTGCGGACCTTTTTGTCGTTGCTGGGGGTGACTATCGGTATATTTTGCATTATTGCAGTGCTCACATTAGTAGATAGTTTAAAAGCAAACATTGAAAAAAGCATGTCGGGTTTGGGCAATGACATATTATATATCAATAAAAAACCTTGGGTACCTGAAGAAACAGAATATAAGTGGTGGGAATATCTGCAAAGAAAACCTATGACAGAAAGAGAATTGCAGGCTATTAGCCAAGTACCTGGTGTACAACATGCCACCATCACCTATACTACTGGTATTACTGCTAAATATCATGATATTGAGCTTTCTGGTGTATCGGGCTATGCAGTAGCGCAGTATTTCGATCAGATACAACAAATTGAAATTTCCGACGGTCGGTATTTGAGCAATAGTGAAATTGCAGGCGGTACACCATCCTGTGTTTTAGGATCTGAAATCAGCAATTATTTTTTTGGATCCGGGGTTTCTCCTATTGGAAAGTCTATCAGCTTTTTTGGGAAAAAGTTTGTAGTTGTGGGTGTTCTCAAAAAAATGGGACGGAATATGGCAGGGTTAGACTTTGATAATGCTGTTTTTTATCCCTATAAAATAGCTAAAACAGTTAGGAATCTAGCAGCTATAGACTGGAGTACCGATCCTCTCATCATGGTCAAGGCGGCAGAAAATCAGGATATCCATCATTTAAAAGACGAAATAGAGGGCAAGCTCAGAACCTTACGAAAGGTAGCACCCGGAGCAAAAAATGATTTTGCAATCAATCAGCTTAGTCAAATATCTTCAAGAATTGATATGCTCTTTGGGACAGTGAATGTTGTAGGCTGGGTAATTGCTGGATTTTCCTTAATTGTAGGAGGTTTTGGGATTGCCAACATTATGTTTGTTTCTGTAAAAGAACGAATAAAAATAATAGGTTTAAAAAAAGCTATCGGTGCCCGACCTTGGAGTATTATGATGGAGTTTTTAACAGAGTCGGTAACCCTTTGTCTGATAGGAGGTATCCTAGGTATGTTATTGGTTATTTTACTTAGTCTCGCCGTAAATTATGGTACCGAATTCCCTATTACATTCAGCATTCAGAACTTCTTATTAGGATTGGGAATCTCTACTTTAACTGGAATTTTGTCGGGAATAATTCCTGCTCGCTCGGCATCTAAACTGGATCCTGTAGTGGCCATACGCTCCTAATTTTTTTTACAGGTATTACCCGTATAGGATTTACCTCATTTTCTAGGTACAAATACCTATAAAAATGCGGATAAGTCTATATTGTCTTCCTATGAGTTTTGTGTTCACTTTGCACAAAACAACATACTATGAAAAGAATAGCATTTTTTCTGTTACTCTCCTCCATCACAATTTTCTCCTGTAAAAAGGATAGCAAAAATGACGGGGGGACAGGTGGTGGTGGCGGCGGTTCTACCACACCTAAAGCAGCTTCTGGCACATTTATTATTGATGGAACTGTCTACACCCCCGGAACAATCCAAGCTAAGCCAGAGGGTGAAGAATATATCATACAAGGTTTAGCATCCAATGGAGGTGTAGGGTTCTTACAAGTTAGATTGGGTGGTGGAAAGCCTGAAAACAGTGGCACATATCCCCTAGAAGCCAGCAAACCTACATCTGGATCTTTTGAGCCCACTAGTGAAGGCAAGTCTTCTATTTATACTTGGGGTACAAATGATGGCGGCATGGCCTGGTCCACAGACGCAACAACTGGAAATACCATAGTAACAGTAGACGACAATAAAATTACAGTAGTTATTAACGATGCTGTTATTAAACGAGGATTAGAAGACCAGTCTCATACTGTTTCTGTAAACTTTACAGCAGAAATGGAGTAAGTAAGCATAGGCATTTCATTATAAGTAAATGGAGGGGGCTGTCTCATTGCTGAGGCAGTCCTTTTCCATTTTAGGAGCATATAGCGAGCACATATAGCAAATGGGTAGTCTGCATGGCAAATATCACCTTCCAATGCTGTAGTACTACAAATCCCTTGCACCTTTTCCTTTTCTGTGATTTTACATAACTTTAGTAAAACTACATATAGCCATTTATCCAAAAATTATGTCTTTCCCAAAGCGTATTACAAACTTTATCCAGTCCCAAAAAGCAGCCACAGTATGTTGTGTGTCGGCAGATGGACCTTATTGTTTTAATTGTTATTATGTTTTTGATGCAGAAAATGGCTGGATTATTTACAAATCGGGCTTGCAGACCAAACATGAAAAATTGCTACAAGAAAACGCTCAGGTTGCAGGTACTATTATTCCAGAAAAAATTGAATTAAATACCCTTCAGGGGGTACAGTTTGAAGGCATTCAGTTAGATGCTGGCATTGATACACTCATGAAAGCATCTACACTTTATTATCTCAAGTATCCATTTGCAGTAGCAGTTCCTGGCAACATCAAAATACTTTCTCTAGATCGAATAAAATATACTGACAACACTTTAGGATTCGGACATAAAGAGCATTGGGAAAGAGAAAAAGTTTAGCTATATCTTATTCATTGAGACATCCCATTTAAGCATACCTGTAGCTAGATATTGCCATCTATCCCTATTGGGCAGCATACATTCCAGCCCAATTTCGAATTATCTGCATACCATGTGAGGTACCTACAGATTCAGGATGGAATTGAATACCCACACATGGATACTCAGTATGAGCAAGACCCATTACTACTCCATCCTTTGTATGTGCGGTAATTTCCAAATTACTTGAGGACGACATATCCAATGCCAATGAGTGGTATCTCATGGCTATGAAAGGAGAAGGGATATTTTTAAATAATGAAGAGTGCTGATGGTAAATCTCACTGGTTTTACCATGCATAGGTATGGGTGCATGAATCAATGTAGCACCAAAAAACATACCTATGGCCTGGTGTCCCAGACAAACCCCCAGGATAGGAGTGGTTGTATGAAAAGCTTCTATGACCTGCATGCATATACCTGCCTGAAGCGGGGTTTCTGGTCCAGGAGAAATGATAATTCTACTTGGGGCTAATTGTTTCAATTCTTCTACGGTAATTTCATCATTACGATAGATGGTACACTCGTGTCCCGTGAGTAGTAGATAGTGATGTAAAATCCGCGTGAAAGAATCATAATTATCTAAAAGCACCCACATAAGCCTTCAAAAGTGAATTTGTTTGGTCAAAATATTCTTCCATGGCCGGAAAAAGGTCTTTAAGCAGTGGAATGAGTTTTCCTAACCATGCTGATAATTCCGGGATTAAATTCATCAGGTAGGGGTAAAGCCGGGATTCATTACGTGTGGTTTCTGGAATAATTTTTATTTGATCACCCAGCCAGAGTAAAGAGCTCCATATAATCATTGCAATAGCTGCATATACAATGGCTCCTAAAAGTTTATTGAGCCAACCCAGCGCAAAAAAACTCAATGTAGAGCTAATTGCTTTTCCGAGCATACGGACAGCAGCCATTACTCCCAGGAATAATAACACATAAGTAACTGGCAATACCCATTGTTTGGTAACCCAACCTTTTTCCAGCAACCATACCGAAAGATCTGTAGAGAGTTTCAGGCAGCAAAACACGGCTACCAATATGGCGATGATACTGAAAAAAGCCATCATAATTCCCTTTGTCCATCCGCGTATAGCGAATAGCAACATAAGGATTATGGTTATCAGATCAAGCATAGGCAGCCGTGCAATAGATCATTATTTTTTCAGATTAGCTGAGTAATGACTTCACCATAGCAGAAATAGCTTTACCATCTGCTCTGCCTGCTAATGCTTTCGTAGCAGCTCCCATCACCTTGCCCATCTCGGCAGGAGTAGTTACGCCCAGTTCCGCAATTAGCTTTTGCAATTCCTGTTTTAATTCTTCTTCAGATAATTGGGCAGGGAGAAATTTTTCGATAATAGCCAGTTCTTCTTTTTCTTTTTCAGCTAGGTCATTTCTGTTTTGTTGTATATATATATCCAAAGAATCCCTGCGTTGTTTGGCCAGCTTTTGCAGCATTATTATCTCATCCTGTTCAGATATTTCAGCCCCTGAACCAGAGGTTTTCTCCAACAATATGGCAGCTTTTATAGCTCTAAGGGTGCGTAATGCGGCTTCATCTTTAGCACGCATTGCCTCCTTAATTTGTTCCATTACTTTAGTTTCCAAAGACATAATTAAACATTTTTAAACGTTTTCAAATAACAATATCAGGATTGAGAAGTGTTCAGTGCTTCTGTAGCTTTTTTATGAAACTCTTTGGCGAAAGCCCTGATTTCTTCAGTAAGCGATTCATTTTTTACAGCCCTGAAATACGTATCTGCCATTCCCATAAAGCTTTGAAAGAAAAAATCATTCATTTCATCTACACGCATATTTTTGGTCCAGAGGTCTATACGAAGTGCTGCTTTTTCATTACCATCCCATAGACCTAGCAACAAAGATTTTGCTTCCTGCGGGTCATCCACCCCCCCTCCGGGAGCTGACCAGGAAATTGTATCAGGCATTTTATCCTGATCTAAAGTCACATTAATATGAATTGAAGAAGTATTAGCCATAGCAAATGATTTATGGATGCAAAATACGGGGTTTGTGCTTAATTAACAGGTATTCTCTGGAGAAACTGTCTGCGGGTGCCTAGGAACACCATTTATCCAGTTGTTTTACACAAGCCTGGATATCTTTGGGCAATGGGGAGATTATGTGTATGTGTTCTCCGGAAATCTTTTGAAAACTGAGGCTGAAAGCATGTAATGCCAATCTGCTTAAAAGTGGTTTTTCTTCTGCATTCAGGGAAAGTTTATATCCTCTTTTAATAGAAGAAAGAAAAAGCGGTTTATCTGAGCCGTACAACTCGTCACAAAGAATGGGGTGTCCCAATGACTGCATGTGAACACGAATCTGGTGTGTACGTCCTGTATATATTCTAAATTGTACCAGAGCGTAGAGTGGCCATTGTTTCAGCACATTATATGTTGTATGAGAAGGCTTTCCATGTTTGGATATCACCATTTTCCCGGCTACTGTGGGGTGATGGGCAATGGCTTCACGTATTTCTCCCGACTCAGGGAAAAGTTTTCCTGAAACTATTCCTTGATAATATTTTTCTACTGTATGTTCTTGAAATTGTAAGGAAAGATGTCGATGCGCCTCTTCATTTTTTGCAAAGCACACCAATCCTGAGGTTTGTTTATCTATTCGATGTGCCACCCATAGCTTTTGTTTGAGCTGTTGGGTTAGCAATTGTGTTAGGTCGGTATGACTGTCAGTTCTATCGGGAATCACAGTGATCCCGGCAGGTTTATCTACCACCACAAAATCATCATCTTCATATAAAATAGCCAGTTTCATAGGACTCGTTTTCTATTTTCTAAAGTAAGCAGCAAGGCATTTATTTTCTTCCTCTCTCATCTTTTCTTGAGCGGTTTTGGATTTATCTTGAAAACCGCACAGATGTAATACACCGTGAAAAATTACTCGATGTAGTTCTTCGTTATAATTAGCAGCATATCGTTGTGCATTTTCATGAACTCTATCTATACTTATATAGATTTCTCCCTGCAATTCTTTATCGGAGGCGCTTAGATCAAATGTAATAATATCTGTGTAGGTATCATGTTGGAGGAATTGCTGATTGATTTCCAATAGATATTCATCTGAGCAAAAGATATAATCAATCTTAACCTTAGCTATTTTTCGATAATCCTGAATAAGGGTATGCAAAAAGGCAGATAGTTTTCTCCTGTCTTTCAACCCTGATTTTACATTATGATCATGAAACGCAATAGCCATACAGACTGGACTGAAGCTGGAACAAAAAGGTGTACAATCTTAAAGTCAATAAAAGACACGGGGTTATTTAACCCCGTGCATCAGTTTGTTTAATGGTTTAGAAAATATAACCAGCAGTAATCCTATACCTACGGTGATATAACCCATTTTACTATAGATATCTACATACTGTGCCAGACTTTCTGCGGGCGAAATCATAGCTCCATCATCTCCATGTGAAGCACCGGTAAGCTGTGCCAGCAAGGCAGCCACATAATTGGCTCCGGCAATAGAAAGGAACCATGCGCCCATTACAGTACCTGTCATTGATTTAGGAGCAAGCTTGGTAACCATGGAAAGTCCGATAGGTGACAAGAATAACTCCCCTGTAGTATGCAACATGTATAGCAAGGCAAGGGTAAATAAAGGTACTCTAAAAGCTTCATCTACAAACTGGTTTCCCAGAAGAATTACTAGATAACCCAATCCTAATTGAACAATACCCAATCCAAACTTCATGGGGATATTGGGGTTTTTACCCATTTTAGATAGTTTGATCCACATTACAGAGAAGATACTTCCGAACAATAAAATGTATAATGGATTGAAGAATTGCGTAGTGGCTGCACCAATTTCTGTCCCAAATACTTCACGATTCACATTGCGATCTGCAAATAATGTGAGGGAAGATCCAGCCTGCTCAAAGCAGGCCCAGAAAACAATATTGAAAAGCATCAGCAGGATGAGGATAAGCATTCTATCGCGCAAAATTTTATCTCCTTTGAAACTTGCCGAAAGCAATACATACAGAACATACACAGCTGTAGCAAGCAGTAAGTATCCTACCACATCGCTATAACGAAGTAAAGCATAGAATACGGGTATAACAGCTAGGGTTCCTAAAATAGTAATATGAAAGCGATTAAGTGGCCCAACAACGGGTTTGAAAAGTTTTTCTCTATCGGGAGGCAATCCGTGGCCTTCATAGTGTTTTTGCCCAAACATAAAGATGATGGCACCCAGCACCATACCAATACCTGCCAGTAAGAATCCCATATCGTAGCCATAGCGGTGACCCACTTCAGCCACTACTGTGGTAGCTAAGAAAGCTCCTAGATTGATACCTATATAAAATATAGTAAATCCTGAATCTCGCCGTGGATCACCATCGGGGTACAAACGTCCAACAATACTAGATATATTAGCTTTAAAGTATCCGTTACCGGAAATTATTACTGCCATACCCATCAGGAGCCAGAATTCATTTCCACCCAGAATCATAAACTCACCAATGGCCATAAGAATTCCCCCCAGTATGACTGCATAGCGATAACCTAAAATATTATCCGCTATTTTCCCACCAAGAACCGTAACTGCATATACTAAAGAAGTATATGCCCCATATAGCACATAAGAATCTGCATCAGATTTCATTAAGGTTTTTGTCAGGTACAGAATGAGTAGGGCGCGCATACCATAATAGCAAAAACGCTCCCACATTTCAGCAAAAAAGAGCCAATACAGTCCTTTAGGGTGTCCTTTTTGTACTTCAGTCATAACTTATTTTACCGTTGGTTTAAAAATCGGATTTTGAAAGATAGTAAAAACAATTTCTCAGAAACAAGGATTTAGCTAAAATCCCCCCGAACAGGGGCATGTTTACCTCAGATTTTTTTCACGCATAATACCATTTAACCATCTTAACAGCATAAAAGCAAGGCCTGCTGACAATAATAGTAAAAGGCAATTCACTAAAAAGAAATCTCCTTTATCTTCATAATCATACCACATACTGGCCAGTACGCCCGACATTTTATTTCCGATGGAAGTAGAGAGGAAAAATCCGCCCATCATTAATGCTGTAAGTCGGGGTGGACTCAGCTTAGAAACCAGAGAGAGCCCCATCGGACTTAATAGAAGTTCCCCCACGGTGATCACCCCATAACAGCCCACCAGCCACCATGGTGATACTTTTACAGCGCCATTATCCCCAGCATATACAGCCCAAACCATGACAAGAGTGGAAAGCCCTGAGATAAGCAATCCAATAGCAATTTTGGTAGCCGTAGTAGGTTCCTTTCCTCTTCGATTTAGCCAGGCAAAAAATGCCACGAGTAGTGGTGTAAGGATAACTACCCATGCCGGATTGACCGACTGAAATAGCTCAGTACTAATGAGAAACACATTGGGTTTTTCTTTGGGAATCTGATTTTCAGGAATATTATTGAAGTACACATCATGTCCATAGGTTTTGAGTACTGCTCCATTTTCCTTTATTGCCCTAAACTGATGGTCATATTTAGGAACAGAATCAAGATTAGTAGAGATAGTTTCTACCTGATACAGAAAGCGAGTAGGTTTTTCCAATACAGCAGGGACTTCCCGGTCGGTATAGTATTTAGCCCATCTGGTAAGGGCAGTACCATTTTGTTTGAATACAGCCCAGAATGTAGCGCTTAGTGCAAAGATCACGAGAAGCGCAGCTATAGGTCTTTTATCTGTAGCGTTGGCTCGTGTCCATAAGGAAATATAAAAGATTACCACAGGAATAGCTGCCGCAATAAAAGCATCTGTACTATTACTACCAAAGATATTTTCAACACCAAATAAGTATTGTGGTAAAATCCATCCCAGAATACCAGCAACAATGGCTGGTAGGAATACTCCACCAAATACTTTAGCCATACTAGCATCTTCTTTTTCTACAGGCTTTAATACATCTGCATGGCGAATATGTTTTAATCCAATAGTAAAGACAATAAGCCCAATAAACATACCTATCCCAGCAGTCATAAAGGCAGCCGACCAGCTATATTTATTACGCATAAATGCAGCAAGAATAGGAGCCAGAAAAGCTCCAATATTAATGCCCATGTAAAAGATATTATATCCTGAATCTTTTTGGCTTTTATACTCTGGCTGGGAATATAAATTTCCTAAAAGAGTAGAAATATTGGGTTTAAAAAATCCATTTCCAATTACAATCAGTGCAATGGATATATAAAACGCGGTAAACCCAGGTAACGCCAAACCAAGATAGCCTAAGCCCATGAGAGTACCGCCAATATATACTGATTTGACATAACCTAATTTACGATCTGCTAAAAACCCCCCAAGAAAAGGAGTGAGGTAGGTAAAAGCAATAAAAGTTCCAAAAATATCATCGGCCCTTCTGTCTGCAATAGCCAAACCCTGATTTACATCAATCATGTACAATACAAAAATGGCGAGCATAAGATAGTAGCCAAATCGCTCCCACATTTCCGTAAAAAAGAGGAATGGTAACCCCGTAGGGTGCTTTCTTTGATTTTGTCCTGTCATGTTTAAAATTCCTTAGATGCCGTAAGATAAAATAAACCCACAAATAAAACAGAAATTTCGAATTATAAATACCCCATTAGAAGTATTAAATACTCAATAACTTATACTACCTTGCAGAAAAATTTTTCAACTATGACACACATTAACCTTACCAGCTATTTGAAACGAAGCCATCAGTTAGCGACTATTGGGTTGAAGATGGCAACAGTTGCTGCTGGCATGATTTTATGTAGCAAACCATCCCATGCTCAGAGTGGTTCTGACCAAAGTTTTAATGCCAATCATGTTAAAATAAATGTTATGGCATTAGGTGTAAAAAACTTTTCATTACAGTACGAAAGAGGATTAGGGCCCAAAACCTCTGTCGCTTTAGGCGTGAGATTACAACCTAAAGGGGCTCTCCCGTTTCAGAGTACTTTTAAACGTTTAATGGAAAGTTCAGATGATGCAGCAGGAGAAAACAATGCCGGTGCTGATTTTGCCAACAATGCCAAAATGGGGAACTGGGCTATTACTCCTGAATTTAGATATTATTTAGGAAAGAAACCACATAGTGGATTTTATTTTGCTCCTTTCATTCGTATAGCTAGTTACTCCTTAGATTGGGTTTACCAATACCATGAAAGCACTGGTAGTTCGATAGATNTAGATTTAAAAGGTAAAATGACCACCTTTGGTGGAGGATTGCTTTTAGGTACTAAATGGAATCTGGGCAAGAATATTACTTTAGACTGGTGGATTATTGGACCTTCCATTAGTTCTGCTAAAGTAAGCTTAGAAAGTAACACAGATCTTTCGAGCTTAAGCCAGGCAGATAGAGATGAACTTAACCAGTCTCTTCAGGATATTAAATTCCCTGGTGGATCCATAACTTCAGAAGTAAGAGCCGATGGTGTAACTGCTAAAGGTAATTTTGTTATTCCAGGACTTCGTACTGGAATATGTATCGGCTATACTTTCTAAAAAACTATAGTTGCGAATAAAAAGAGGTTGCCAATTAGCAACCTCTTTTTTTATAAATATTTATAGCAATAAACCTGAAAATATCTCTTCTAAACGAGCTAAGGCATTCCTTTTCTATATTACTCTAGCGGGCTGTACATCGGGCTGAGCATAAAACTCTTTAAGCGTAATCATCCTACTTTGTTCGGGATCCCATATTTTCAGACGTAAGCAGGCCACAATATCTGAAAAAGATAAGGAAGTAGTTTTAGCCTGCTGTAACTCTGGTATGGCCTCCATGGTTTCTTTGAGTCGATAAAAAGGCACTCTTGCATTTAGATGGTGAATATGATGGTATCCAATATTTCCCGTAACCCAGTTCATTAATGGCGACATAAGCATATAGCTGGAGGATTCCAATGCTGCTTTTTCATAGGCCCAATCTTTATTCGCTGCAAAAACCACGCCGGGGAAATTATGCTGTGCATAAAACAGATAGGCACCCAGAGCACATGCCAGGAAAAAAGGTATAAAAAACAATAAAAGCCATAATAACCAGCCTCCGAATATCCAAACCAAAACAGAGGCAGCCACATGTATGATAACAGCCACCAGCGAATCCCAATGACGCTTAGGTGTGCTCAAAAATGAACTCAGACACATACCATATAGGAACATAGTTCCATAGGCAAATAAAATAGTTAGCGGATGTCTTACCATAAGATACTCCATACGCTCCTTGCGAGACATCATTTTATATTTCTGTCTGGTAACTATAGGGTATGAGCCAATACTGGCACTAAACAATTTTGAATTGTGCTTGTGATGATAATCATGGGAGCGCTTCCAAATGCTTTGGGGCGCAAGGATATATACGCCAAAGGCTGTCATGATATAATCCGCAACCTTTGATTTAGTTAATATAGAATGATGTTGAAAATCGTGATAAATCACGAATAATCTTACTAATACGAGGCCATAAGCAACGCTAGCTGGAATTCGTATCCAAAGCGATGGCGCCCAAATTATGAGACAAACTAAAAGAGCAGCTATACCCAATGTAGATAACAAATAGTACCAGCTTTTTTCCCGGTGTTCTTTTGCAAATGGCTTAGTAGCCAATATTAATTCTTTTCCTGTACGCATTTCAAATTTCAACTTATATTTTTTGTGTGGCTGTTCGTTTATGTTTCCATCTTTTATGTGACCAAAGCCATATGGCGGGGTTTGCAATAATATCTTTTTCCAGACGGCGGGTATGCAAGGCCGAAATCTCACCATCATCCATACCTGCTGGATTTTCTACCAATAATTCTGCATGTATCTCATAATAACCTCTACGTGGTCTATTGACACAGGCATATACAATGGGATAATTTAGTTTTCTCGCAATCTTTTCCGTTCCAGGAAATACCGGAGTATCCTGGTTGAGAAACTGCACCCAATAAGCATGCTGTGGCTGGGGAGTCTGGTCTGCAATAAAAGCTGTTGCGGTAACCTCTCCATTGCGTTTATGTTCCAGCATATCTTTAAAAGTATCTCTCATCGGTATCAATCCAGTTCCAAAACGACTACGCATGCGATATATTAATGTATCAAAATGCTTATTGCTTAATGGGTGATAGATTACATATAAGTGTTGCTTACAAACCAAACTAAAAGAATTTCCAGCCCACTCCCAATTGCCATAATGTCCCATAACCAATACTATACTTTTTTTATCAGCAGCGAGTTTGTCAAAGAGTGCCTGAGCTTCGGTTTTAAAGCGACAACGTTTTAGCATGGCCGATTTGCTGATAGTCAGCGTCTTAAAGGTTTCTAGAAACAAATCGCATAAATAGCGGTAGTATTGTCTAGATATTGCATTGATCTCCTGTTCCGATTTATCCGGAAAAGAATTTCTCAGATTCATCCTTACCACTTCCTTCCGATATCCTAGTAAATAATATAATATCACAAAGAATCCATCAGATATCCTGTACAGTATAAAAAATGGAACAATAGATATCAAATAAAGGAAAGGGAGTGTGATGTAGTATAAAACTGTAGACAATCAATAGGGGGATTAAACTAAATGTTGCCCAAGATAATAATTTTATAGCAAACTATATCCATATTCCTTTGGAATTTAGTCTATAAAAATTATCATCACTTGTTGTTCGATACAAACAGTTAATAACCGGCTTATTTACAAGCTTTTAGGATAAAACAACATTGAATTACATACTTAGTAAATTGTTATACAGATACATTAAATTCACGGAGGGTATGATTTAAACTGGTTTTTCTGTCAGTTGATTCTTTTCTCTTCCCAATGATCAATGCACAACTCACCTGGTATGATCCTGCAGGAAATTCTTTGGTATAACTACCTGGGATCACCACGCTGCGTGCTGGCACGCGGCCTTTATATTCTACAGGCTGGCTACCGGTCACATCAATAATGCGAGTAGATTGAGTAAGCACTACATTAGCTCCTAAAACAGCTTCTTTTTCCACTATTACACCTTCCACTACAATACATCTGGATCCGATAAAACAACCGTCTTCAATAATTACAGGATTTGCCTGCAAAGGTTCTAATACGCCTCCTATCCCTACTCCACCACTCAGATGTACTCCTTTTCCGATCTGAGCACAAGAACCTACAGTAGCCCAAGTATCAACCATGGTATCTTCATCCACATAAGCACCAATATTTACGTAAGAAGGCATCAGCACCACATTCCGACCAAGGAAAGCTCCATAGCGTGCAACTGCATGCGGCACTGCGCGTACTCCTAGTGCAGCATAATCCTTTTTAAGAAGCATTTTATCATAAAACTCAAATGGATTCAAATCCCATGTTTGCATAGGTTGTATATTGAAGTACATTAGAATTGCTTTTTTCACCCATTCATGTACTTCCCAACCAGAAACTTCACTGGTTGCTACTCGCAGTTTTCCTTTATCAAGATACTCCATTACAGTAGTTACCGCTTCACGATATTCAGCCTGCTGCAACAATTCTCGTTGGTCGAATGCTTTCAAAATATGTGCTTTCAGATCCTGCATACCATTTATTTTCCGGCGAAATTAGATAATTACTATCCTTTAACCACGATTCATTCAAGATTTTCCTAAGTTCCCTGAGAAAAATAATATACTCCCAAAAAAATGTGCGATTTTTGAGACTGGAAGGATTTTTTATGATTGAAGTAAAAGAAATCAGCAAAAGCTTTGGCGAAAAAACAGTTTTGCAAAATGTAAGTGTGGTGATGGAATCCGGTAAAACCAATCTTATCATTGGGGCAAGTGGTAGCGGGAAAACTGTACTCATGAAATGTATGGTAGGGCTTATGCGTCCTGATGAAGGCGCTATCCTATACGAGGGAAAAGACATCCTCAAAATGGATAAAAAAAGTCTCAAAGAGATTCGCACTCAGATTGGCATGCTATTTCAGGGTTCTGCTCTGTTTGATAGTATGACAGTAGAAGGAAATGTGCAATTTCCGCTAGACATGTTTACCAACAAAACCCGAAAAGAAAAATTAGACCGTGTGAACGAAGTATTGGCTCGAGTAAATTTAGAAGGATCAAATAAAAAATTCCCATCTGAAGTAAGTGGTGGAATGAAGAAAAGAGTAGCACTAGCCAGAGCCATTGTACTGAATCCCAAATATTTATTTTGTGATGAACCCAATTCAGGTTTAGATCCTCAAACTTCACTAGTGATAGATCATCTGATCAAAGAAATCACTGAAGAATATCAGATGACTACGATTATTAACACACATGATATGAACACGGTGATGGAAAGTGGAGATCATATCATCTATATGCTACAAGGAAAGAAAAAGTGGGAGGGCTCCAATAAAGACATCATCTTTAGCGATGATGAGGATCTCAACAATTTCATTTTTGCTTCAGAATTTTTTCAAAAAGCTAAAGAAGTTAGTAAAACAGAAATAATGAATTCTCCGAAATAATTGACAGAATTCATAAAACTTTGATGATGATTTTCTATTTTCGAATACTGAGGCATTATGCATATATGGGTGGTAGGCCCCATATCGATAGATAACACTCATCATCTATAACGAGATATGCTTTCAAATATGCAACTCTATTCTATAAACCCGCTTTTTTTCAGTGTTTGTTAATCGATGACAGGTAAACTTAAGATTGGAATTTTAACTCAACCCTTATTACATAATTATGGAGGACTTTTACAAGCATATGCTCTATCCCGGAAGCTTATAGAGTTAGGACACGACCCTATAATTATTGATCGGAGAAAAGGTAGTTATAATTCAAGGAAAGAACTTGTTTCTTATTATACGCAAAGAATTTTTCAATCGCTTTCCAGAAGGCTGAAAAAAGCCAACCACCCTGCCCATACAGGGATTATTAGTCTTACACCTGCTGAAACTTCTTTCATCTACAAAAACACCCATGCATTTAGAAAAAAGTATTTTCCCAATATTACCCAGGAGATTTGGAATGACTGGGGAATGCAAAAGTTAAACAAACAAGGTTTTAATGCTTACATTGTAGGGAGTGATCAATGCTGGAGACCAGAATACNCTCCTCATATTACCAACTACTTTTTAGACTTTGCTAAAAACCAGAAAAACATTAAGCGTATTGCCTATGCTGCATCCTTTGGAACGGCACAATGGGAATTTAGTGATACAGAGACAGCTATTTGTAAAGAATTAATTCAAAAGTTTGATGCAGTATCCGTAAGAGAAGACTCAGCCATCACTCTTTGCAGACAATATTTTCATAAGGAGGCTGTACATGTACTTGATCCCACTATGCTTTGGGATACTGATTTTTACAACGCACTCATTAATGAGAATATTACCGAGCCCAACAACGGAGAATTAAAAGTATATATTCTTGATCCCAGTGAAAATATTTCTAGGCTTGTAGATTATGTAGCTCATAGTTTGGGGCTCCACGCCTTTGAAGTGATGCCTTCAAAAAGAGTTCAAAAAAACATAGCTATCGACTCACAAAATCTTTCTGCCTATCAGCTACCTTCTCCTTTGCAGTGGCTCCGAGGATTTAAGGAAGCTCAGTTTGTGATTGCAGACTCCTTTCATGGTACTGTGTTTTCTATTTTATACAATATTCCATTTCTAGCAGTTTGCAACGAAAAAAGAGGAGAAGCTAGATTTACTTCATTATTGAAGATGTTTCATCTGGAAGACAGGCTTATAAAGGAATTCAATCTTTCTGACATAGACAGGATTATTCATTCCCCTATCGATTGGGCTCCTATTAATGCACAATTAAAAAAAGAAAGGGAGTTCTCTCTATCTTTTTTACAAAAGCATTTATCTTCATAATACAATTACTCATACATATCATCCTGTCTGGGTATTTTTGAGCAATAGCATACGCGGCACTTCTAACATCCTCTTACTTTGGTGTGTAAGGGTATTATTTGGGTGAATGCATATGTGGTGAGATAGTATGATGATACTTTAATATTGACTTAAGAAACCAAAACCTAACCCTTCCAAACACACTATATGGCTCGAAAATTAATCTTAAATATTGCAATGAGTCTGGACGGATTTATTGCCAAAAAAGATGACAATATTGATTTTTTATCGATTGTGGATAAAGCTGGTGAAGACTATGGTCATTTAGATTTTTTACAAAATATAGATACCATAATCTGGGGTCGCAGAACCTTAGATAAAGTCAAGTCATTTGGAAATGGGATTCCTTATGCCGACAAAAACGTCTATGTAGTTTCCAAAACACGTACAGGGAAGGAAGCACATGCAACCTATGTAGAAGACGTAGTAGCCTTAGTACAATCCTTAAAACAGGTAGAAGGCAAGGATATTTATTGTGATGGGGGTGCAGAGGTGGTTTTTCTATTATTAGAAAGTCGATTAATCGACAGAATTATCGTCAGTATCATACCTCATTTATTAGGAGATGGCATCCGATTATTTAAAGCACCCAATGTGGAACAACAACTAGAGTTTATAAGAAGTATCAGTTATCCTTCAGGGTTAGTGCAGCTTTGTTATGAGGTAAAGCGTGATCCCGCTGCCTGAGGTATTGCTTGGTATTTTCTCTTGGGTTGTTACAACTCTGATTTGAACCTCATTTTGCATGCTATTGTTATATTCTAGAAAGCCATGAACCCTTCTAAAAAAGCCCAAGACATTTTTAATAAGCTGGATAACCCGGTCATTATGGGAATTATTAAAAGTATCGCAATAGACATCAAAAAAGATTATGCTTTAGCCCTGGTTTTATGGGAAAGTGGACAATATGCTGCACGATAATTATCCGTTCTGATTTTAGACAAAAAGCTGCTTACACAAGAACTTATGGATCAGTTTGACAAAAACTTGCAACAGCATGCCATACATGAACAGATTCATATCATGGGTTGGTTAATGGACAATCAGCTCACAAAAGACAAAAAAACATTGCCCTGATTGAGCGTTGGGGAAACAGTCATTCTTCACTTCAGGGAGAGTTTTTGGGTATTACCAAGCCCGTTTACGTTGGATGGAACAGACGCCACCGAATAATAACAAGTAAATACTATCCAAGATTGAAACCAGCATCTAGCAGGAAGCGTCCGAAGTGCAATGGGCTATGAATTTTACAGTCGGATGGATTGGCGTATTTGACAGTAAGTATAGAGAGTGTTGTATTGCGCTTAGGGAGAAAACTGCATTATATAAAGACAAAGGAGTTTCAAACGGTTGTACATCTGAATATCTTCCGGCATGTATTGCTATAGAAAGCGGCAAGCGTAATTTGTTATAAAAAAACGGCTGCATGTTTCTAGATAATTTCAGATGCGTATCCAATGTTTCTACTGCTGAAAATAGATTTCAAAAAAAGATGATAGAAAATCTATAAAGCACACATCCCCTACCTTCGCTTATTTCATGGAAAGCGTAAGTAAGGAATGTGTGAGCGGTTGTAATGAATTATTTACTATTGTTCATACTACGTTTAGCTTCAATGCTAAGAGTAGCATGAGGTACTGCTCTCAGGCGAGCTTTATCAATCAACTTACCGGTTACACGACAGATGCCATACGTTTTATTTTCGATGCGCATCAGTGCTTTTTCCAGGTGGTTGATAAATTGAATTTGACGACTGGCGAGCTGGGCAAGTTGTTCTCTTTCCATGGCACCGCTTCCGTCCTCCATATTCATATAGCGATTTTCGGTATCTTCAGTACCGGCTTCATCTTTACGCGTTATTAATCCTTGTAAATAAGCAAGTTCTTTACGGGCGTTTTCTAATCTGCCTAAAATAAGTTCTTTAAACTCATTTAATTCTTCATCGCTGTAGCGATATACAGGCCCGGTTTGTTGTGTTGGCTGGTCCAAAATTGATCTAGTATAATCTGGTTGATAATTAATCATTGTCTTTCCTGCTTCCTCCTTGGTATCTTTTCTATGTTCCGTACGACGATGAGCAATGATAACCTGAGTTTTATTTTCATCAGCCGTAGTAGATCTAGCCTGTGTTCTTGCGGGCATACCAGCTATGGATACGCCTGGTTTTACAGGAGCTGTTTTTACGATTTTCCTCGGAGGAGCTTCTACGGTTTTCTTAGTAGATGAAGTAGTAGTTGCTTTTGCTTTTGTGGAAGCAGAAGCTGCTGCTTTAGTTGCTGCAGCAGTAGTGTTTGCTTTAGCAGATGTAGCAGGTTTAGTTGCTGTTTTTTTAGCAGGCGTAGCTTGCTTTTTAGCAACAGTTTTCTTCACAGGTGTAGCTGCTTTTTTAGCAGGCGTTTTAGCTGCCGTTGTAGTTGTTTTTTTAGCAGGTGTAGCTTGCTTTTTAGCAGGAGCTTTTTTAGTATTTACAGTTTTTTTAGCAGGCATAGCTTGCTTTTTAGCAGGAGCTTTAGCTGCTTTAGTAGTTTTAGCCGTTGTGGTGGTTTTCTTCGCAGGAGCTTTTTTCTTAGCAACAGTGGTTGTCTTCTTTGTACTCACTTTCTTTGTTGTTTTTGACGTTGTTGGCTTCTTTGCAGCTGCTTTTTTGGGAGCTGCTTTTTGGGTAACTGGCTTTGCCACTACTTTCTTCTTACCAGATGTTGTCCCTGATTTCTTTACAGGCTTACGGGTTTCAACAACTTTTTTGGCAGCTTTCTTCTTAGCTACGGTAGTAGCTTTAGAGGTTTTTGCAGCTGTTTTTTGGTTTTTCTTTGTAGTGGTAGCCATAACTTTATGTTTTTTTATGGAGTAATACTTTCAATTCCTTTTCATTCACTTCAACTTTTTGTGCCGACTCCGCCTCTGCGTCCTCTCCAAATTGAATAGAATGTGCCAGAATTTCCGCGCAAATATAGTCGTTATATTTTATTATCGCAGTTCTTAATGCCTCATCATCTGATATAACTTTTACAATTATTTTATCAATAAGTTCAAAGCCTGAGTCTTTTCTCAGCTTTTGAACTCTATTAATAAACTCCCTAGCTATTCCTTCATCTAATAATTCTGGGGTAATGGTGGTATCCAGTGCAACTGTTAAAGAACCTTTATTAGCTACAGACCATCCTGGAATATCTTCAGGAATAACTTCAACATCCTGTAATTGTATAGAAACCGATGTAGTATCTTCTAACTCCAAGGTATATTGTTGCTCTTTTTCTAAATGTGCAATTGCTGTCTGATCCATTTGCTGAATGGCAGCGGCTACCATTTTCATTTTAGCTCCCATTCTTGCTCCGAGCAACTTAAAGTTTGGCTTTAATTTCTTTTTAATAAATCCTTGAGAATCATCTAAATACTCAATCTCTTTGACATTTACTTCATTTTTTATCAGCGTTGCTACTTTCTGGATCTGGTCTTGCATATGTTTGTCTAATACGGGAACCATCACCTTCTGTAGTGGCTGTCTTACTTTTATATTTACTTTTTTTCGAAGCGACAAAACCAGTGAGGATATATCCTGTGCCAGTTTCATACGCTCTTCCAATTCAGTATTGATTGCACTTTCGTCTGCCTGCGGAAAATCTGACAGATGAACAGAAGTTGCTTCTTTTCTTTGGGTTACCTGATTCAGATTTCTATATAACCAATCAGCAAAGAAAGGTGCAATGGGAGCCATAAGCCCCGCTATAGTTTCTAAGCATTCGTATAAAGTTTGATAGGCACAAACTTTATCATGTTCATATTCTCCTTTCCAGAAACGACGTCTGCACAAACGTACGTACCAGTTGCTCAGCTGCTCGTCCAGAAAATATTCCATTGCTCGACCTGCTTGTGTTGGCTCATAATCATCCATAAAGCGATTTACGGCAGCAACTAGAGAATTTAATTCGGAGAGTATCCACTGGTCAATTTCCGGACGCTGGTGCAGGGGGATATAGCGTTCTTTGAATACAAATCCATCTACATTAGCATACAGGGCAAAGAACTGGTATGTATTAAACAACGTACCAAAATATTTACGTTGTACTTCTTTAATTCCTTCTATATCAAACCGAAGGCTATCCCAGGGGGAGGCATTGGTAACTAAATACCAGCGTGTAGCATCTGCACTATATTTTTCGATGGTTTCAAACGGATCGATAGCATTTCCTAGACGTTTACTCATTTTATTGCCATGCTTGTCCAGTACTAGGCCGTTGGAAACAACCGTTTTATAAGCTACACTATCAAAAAGCATTACGGCGAGTGCATGTAAGGTATAAAACCATCCGCGAGTTTGGTCAACACCTTCTGCAATAAAATCTGCCGGAAAGCTGTTTTTAAAATCTTTTTTATTTTCAAATGGATAATGCCATTGGGCATAAGGCATAGCCCCTGAATCAAACCATACGTCCACTAAATCAGGCTCTCTTCGCATAGGCTTACCCTGACTATCACACAAAATCAGATTATCCACATAAGGTTTATGCAGATCTAATTTTCCTTCAAGCAGTTTATACTTATCCTCATTTGAAGTAATACCAATTTTATTGGCTAAATCAGTCATAATATTTCCCTTCCACGCTTCCAATACATCCGTAAGCTGATTGAGTCCTAATATTTGATTGGCCGTTTCTACTTCCTGAAGTAATTCGTCAATACTTCCGATACATTTTATTTCAGTTCCATTTTCACTTACCCATACTGGTAAAGGAGTTCCCCAAAATCTTGAGCGACTCAGGTTCCAGTCCACCATATTTTCAAGCCAGTTACCAAACCTACCTTCTCCGGTAGATTTTGGTTTCCAGTTTATGGTTTTATTGAGTTCCACCATTCTATCCTTTAAAGCCGTTGTTTTGATAAACCATGCATCCAAAGGATAATAGATTACAGGTTTATCTGTACGCCAGCAGTGAGGATAACTGTGTTCGTATTTTTCAACTTTAAATGCCTTACCTGCTTGTTTTAATGCTACAGCAATATCAATATCTACATCTTTCCAATCCTGATCGTCTTTATAATTCTTCACATATCTACCAGAAAGCGGGCCCAGATTTTCAAGGAATTTTCCTTCCTTATCCACTAGGGTGAGCATGCCAATATTATGCTTTTGGCCTACGCGATAGTCGTCAGCACCGAAGGCAGGAGCAGTATGTACAATACCAGTACCATCTTCAGTCGTAACAAAATCGCCCGGAATTACTCTCCAAGGATCTCCCCCAGCTACTTCTTTGGAATTACCTTCATAAGGAATCAGCTGATGATAGCGAATTCCTACTAGATCATTTCCTTTACAGGTATATAATTTACGCCAAGGAATAATTTTATCATTAGGAGAATAGGCAGCAATATCCTGATTTTCTCCTTCTGCCTTAAAGAAAGAAGGGATCAATGCCTCAGCCAGCACGACCCATATAGGTTGATGGGTATATGGATTGACCGTATACACTAATGCATAGGTAATATCAGGGCCTACGGTAAGTCCACAATTAGAAGGTAACGTCCATGGAGTGGTTGTCCATGCTAGAAAATGAATTTTTACATCTTCAGCCTTTGCACCAGTGGCTTTTACAGCGTTTTCCAGTGGTTGTGTAAGCGCATCTGGTATCATTTCAAACATGGCTACAACCGTGGTATCCTTCACATTTTTATAGGTACCTGGTTGATTGAGTTCATGGGAACTTAAGCCTGTACCTGCTGCGGGAGAATAGGGTTGAATGGAAACGCTTTTGTATAATAAATTCTTTTCAAAAAGCTTTTTGAGTACCCACCACAGTGATTCGATGTATTTGATATCAAAAGTGATATAAGGATCATCTAGATCTACCCAGTACCCCATTTTTTGGGTGAGCGTATCCCATTCCTTTTTATACCGCATTACCGCTTCACGGCATTTTTTATTGTACTCTTCTACAGAGATGCTTACGCCTATATCTTCTTTTGTAATTCCTAATTCTTTCTCCACACCCAATTCTACCGGTAGTCCATGCGTATCCCAGCCTGCTTTACGCTTTACCTGGTAACCTTGCATGGTTTTATATCGGCACACCATATCTTTTAGGGTTCTGGAAATAACGTGGTGAATACCCGGCATTCCATTGGCACTAGGCGGGCCTTCATAAAACACAAAATGCTCGCTACCCTCTCTATGTTTTACACTTTTATGAAATGTTTTTTCCGTTTCCCAAATAGAAAGGTATTCTTTTTCTATAAAAGGCAAATCCAACTGTCTATATTCCAGATACTTACGATCCATCAATAATACGATCTAAATTTTCTTGTTGACAGGCAGAAAATTTTAAAAAAAATTCATGTACCTGCCTGTAAATTAAGGCGCGAAGTTAGTAAAATAATGCAAATTATTATCAAAAGTGCCAGCCTGAAAGCATTTTGATACAAGGGTTTGCAAGT
>JGI12383J13903_1000167_pt1 | contig 57748 bp, 48 predicted proteins | sample Passage237B_FD_13903 | JGI IMG/M metagenome (IMG submission 13903)
AAAAACGGGAAAAATCATGCCTTTTCCGCCATGAATGAAATTGAGAATTATTCAAAAAATATGAGTGAAAAAATTTGAACTTAATCAGAGCTTCCCTAGAACGATAAATCAGATGCTAACTAGCCACCTTCCAGCACTTGACCTGCTAAACGCAATGTTTCATAAATGGCGCATGATCACCGAAGCGAAAAAAGCGCCACCCCGAGGCTGATATGCCGCAGCTGCAGCAGGTATTTTTGGAATTTTGTGAAACCCTCTATTCCGCGACCGACATAGACACCATGTTCAACGCGCTGGAAAAGGCCGTCCTGGCCATGGGGTTCGACAATCTTTCCTACACCTTCATACCCGGGGCACTCGGTCGTTCCCTCAATCAGCTCAGTCCCATATTCCGAATTTCCAAATCCTATAACGCCAAATTTATCCAGCATTACAGCGAGGCCCGGTTTGGCAAGGATGACTTCACTATCAAACGCATCACCAGCGGTGACCTGACGCCAATGGTGTGGTGGCGCGAGGCGGAAGAACGACGGTTGGCGAAATCCGAGCTGGAAGTCATCACCGTCGCCCGTGAGGACTACGGTATCCATCAGGGAATTTCCGTTCCGGCCTTCAGCGACGGTTACAACATCGCTGGCGTCAGCGTCACCCGAGAAGAAGTCGACCGCGGATTTGATCAGTTGTATGAAGAGCGCGGCGAATACCTGCGCAAAATGTCGCTGATGTTCAGCGACAGAGTGCTCTGCACAACCGAAGCGAGAGCGATTTTTCTCGCCCCTTTGTTACGAACGCTCTCCTCCACGGAAAAGCGCGTTCTCAGCTCTCTGGCCAAAGGCAGTAATTTAAAAGCCGTCTGCCAGGAATTGGACTTGGATTACAAGTACGTTGCCAACAGCGTCATCAAAAACCTGCGCAAAAAGTTCGGTGACGTCACTCGGGATACTCTGATGTACGAAGCTGGCCTGCTCAATCTCGCCGACCTGATAGCTGGCGAGCGAAACTCACTCAAGCCCGCAAAAGGTTGAATTTTCCACGTTGTTTGGCGCGCAATTCCTTCCTACCATGACCGTTCCGCTACGGCCCTCAAATCCGGCATCAAGGAAGCCACAGAGCGCCATTAAGGCCAACAGGCCCGGCTTGGCAAAGTCATAACGCAGTCGTTTTTTGCTTTTCGAAGAACCAATAATCAAAGCGCTCGACAATCGAGGAATGCTCGTGGATGGGCTGTGCACTTTTCTTATGTCTGTATCCGTTCAATAGACATTTCCCACGGATTTACGCAATCCCTGGAAGCAGTCGATGACAATCGCCAACCCGCTTACAGACTTGTTATATGAAACGCCGGTGAAACCGAAGAGCACCAACCTGGAGCGCCCTTGAATCCTAAATTGCTGACCAGATGCCTGGTACATCTGCTGAAAAGAGAGCACCCCAGCCTATTTAAACGCCTCGCCCATCTGATCGCAGCCGCCCATCAATATGGCGTCGACATAGGGACGTTATTTTTTGTATGCCCCGCCGACCAGTCACAATTGCATGCGCTTTTTTGCAACAAGGTGGATGAAGCGGCCAATGATGATGGTGGAGGTATAGTTGCCACTTACACCGACGGCATCTCCTTTCGCATTCAAGCGTGCTCACTCCCCTATCTGGTCATGACAGCCAATCTTGTTGCGGAGCTCTTAGGGTTCGAGGAATTTATGCTTCGCGCCCGAGATATCGCCAGAGTCGTTAGTATTCGCGGACTCGTGGAGGCAATTGCACTGGATTGGGCGGACGCGTTTGAACAATATCGGCAAAAACGCGGCGGCATTAGCCAACAAAATCACCGATTTAAAACCATCATCGAGTTTCTGGATCGCCGTTTTGGCGAAGGTTGTTTTTCCTATATGGATATTCAACCCGACCAAGTTCTCGATTTTTGGATTGAACACTGCCGCAACAAGGATTTGAATGTCCAACGTTATTCGAAAGTTCACCAACTTTTCGTGTCTTTCATCGAACACTTTGCAACTGCAGCAGACAAAGTTGATTCCGGCCTGCCAAATGACAGCGTCGGCCTTAGTGATTATTTGGATTCGTTGGTAGAAGTTTGCTCGTCACTTCATGGCTGCACTTGGCAGGACGATTGGCTGGCTCTTGTTACCGAATTTCCGCAAATCACATTTCTAAATAAAGCCGATCTGAGCAACATCTCCTATTTGACGGATTTGCCAGCGCCAGCAATGCATCTTGCACTATCCGCTCTGCGCTCCCATTGTTTTGCACCTTTGCAAAATGCATTGATTGAATTCAGCAGCAAAAGTACTGATAAACAACTGACCCGTTTGTTGCATCTGCAGGAAACTCAGCGACACATTCTGAATTACACCGACGCTATTGCCAAAATCGAGGATGCCATAAGCGAATTCCGCAAAATTTGCCTTGCTTGCGCGCACATCCTTATAACCCACCAACACCCCGAAGGATTGCAATTGCTTTTTGCAATCTGCCCCGACCTTATCGGACACGAGTCTTTCCCTCATGATGCACCTACAAGCAGGCAATCGCACAATGGCTCAGTACAAACCATTCAACAACAACTGGCAGCCAATGCCCCACTTCCAGAGAGGCTGCAACAGGCTATGCAAAAATCCCGGGAAGCCTGGGAGTTCCTCGACTCAAATCATTATCTAAAAAATGACTTGATCCACCCCTGCTCGGTGACGACCGTAGCAGCAGTCGCTGAAAGATTGCCAAATGCTTTATTGCATTTGCATTCGATAAATCGGCGTTTAAAAAACTTTCTTAAAACTCCAGAGCAAAAAATGTTAAGTGACATTTCCACCATATTGGTCACTTTCGCATTGATTTACCAAAACTGGTGATAAGCAATCCTATGAACAAACGATGGAAAGATTTGACTGTAAGTGCGCGCCAGACCGTTATGCAGGAATTTATGGTGCACAACCAAGCAAAAGAATGGATAGAGCAATTTCCTGCCATCAGTCTGCGGCAGCTGTATTGCTATGTACAAAATCCGGAAGTTGCTGACAGTGAAAAAATTAAATCCGCATTGCGGCAGGACGAGGACATTTATAAACGCTATTGCGCCATTCTCGATTCTTTAGGTGCTTGCGTCATGATTTCCACCAAAACACCCGAAAGTCCAAACATCTTAATTCAAGGCCACTCGCCTACTGAGAGCGACCAGCACTGGCGCTACAGACTGGAATTATCCCCAGCTTCGCCAGATAAATATTTTCTGCTGATCAATACAGCTTCCGGATCAATGTCACCTACACGTCTTTGTGCACAAAGCGCACATGGCGGGTGCGTCGATTTACCACTGAATGAGGCACACCAGGGCGTGATTCATATGGTTTTTCACAATACACATCCGTTAATCGGAATCCTGCAGGATGAGAATCCCGAGGTCAGATTACTACCATCCCAATTGCGCAGAACTTCACTCCTCCCTGGGACAGCAGCACCGCGCAGGTGAACACGCCGCCACAAGTTCAGTTGATTCAACTATTCCTCATTCCTGTGAGGACCATTGATAGGCGACCGCAAGGTCGCCTTTTTTTATGGCAAAAGCCTTTTCAAACTCATACACCTGTTCGAACGGGCTGCAGTTGAAATCCCCCCGGTGGGGGGCTAATCTGCGCGCTCTTTTCCCTCACCCGCAAGTTTTGAGGTCGCCCAATGGCGCAATACGTCTATACCATGAACCGGGTTGGCAAAATCGTGCCGCCCAAACGCGAAATTCTGAAAGACATTTCCCTGTCGTTTTTCCCCGGCGCCAAGATCGGTGTGCTCGGTTTAAACGGTTCGGGAAAGTCGACTCTGTTGAAAATCATGGCGGGCCTCGACCAGGACATCCAAGGCGAAGCCCGTCCCATGCCGGGGATCAAAATCGGCTACCTGCCGCAGGAGCCGCAGCTCAACCCGAACAAAAACGTCCGCGGCAATGTGGAAGAAGGCGTGCAAGAAGCGGTGGATGCACTGGCGGAGCTGGACAAGGTCTACGCTGCCTACGCCGAGCCGGACGCCGACTTTGACGCCCTGGCCAAGCGTCAGGCTCAGCTTGAGGACATTATTCAAGCCTGGGATGCGCACAACCTGAACCACACCCTTGAAGTCGCCGCCGACGCTTTGCGCCTGCCGCCCTGGGATGCCGAGATCAAAAATCTGTCCGGTGGTGAAAAGCGCCGTGTCGCCCTGTGCCGCCTGTTGCTGTCGCGCCCGGATATGCTGCTGCTCGACGAGCCGACCAACCACTTGGACGCCGAATCTGTCTATTGGCTGGAGCAATTCCTGGTCAACTTCCCCGGCACTGTAGTGGCAGTAACCCACGATCGTTACTTCCTCGACAACGCCGCCGGCTGGATTCTGGAATTGGACCGCGGTCGCGGCATTCCTTATGAAGGCAACTATTCCTCCTGGCTGGAGCAGAAAGAACAGCGTCTGGAGCAGGAAGCCCGCACCGAAGCCGCCCGCCAAAAGGCTATGAAAGCAGAATTGGAATGGGTGCGGCAGAATCCGAAAGGCCGCCATGCCAAGAACAAAGCTCGCTTGGCCCGCTTTGAGGAAATGCAATCCCAGGAATACCAAGCGCGCAATGAAACCAACGAGATTTACATTCCGCCGGGCGAGCGCCTGGGTGACAAGGTCATCGAGTTCAAAAACGTCTCCAAGAGCTTTGGCGATCGCCTGCTGATTGACAACCTGAGCTTCAGTGTGCCCAAGGGGGCGATCGTCGGTATCGTCGGTGGTAACGGTGCAGGTAAAACCACCCTGTTCCGCATGATCAACGGCACGGAAACCCCAGACAAAGGCGAAATCATCATCGGCGAAACCGTCAAAGTCGCCTACGTCGAGCAGAGCCGCGACAATCTGGATAACAACGCAACCGTATGGGAAGCCGTGTCCGGCGGTCAGGACATTCTGAAGATCGGCAATTACGAGGTCAGCTCACGCTCCTACGTAGGCCGCTTCAACTTCAAAGGCACCGACCAACAGAAGCGCGTCGGTGAATTGTCCGGCGGTGAGCGCGGCCGCCTGCATCTGGCCAACACCCTGAAACAGGGCGCCAACGTCTTGTTGCTCGACGAACCGTCCAACGACCTGGACGTGGAAACCCTGCGCGCCTTGGAAGAAGCCTTGCTGGCGTTCCCCGGCTGTGCGCTGATCATCTCACACGACCGCTGGTTCCTCGACCGCGTGGCCACCCACATTCTGGCCTACGAAGGCGACAGTGAAGTGGTGTTCTTCACCGGTAACTACACTGAGTACCACGAAGACTTCATCGCTCGCAAAGGTGCCAATGCCCAGCCGCAGCGCGTGAAGTACAAGCCACTGAAAGCTTAATCTTCCTCTCACAACCCAAAGGGCACCACTTGGTGCCCTTTTCTTTTCGTGCCACTGTTCAATTGGTAGCCGTCGCGCTGCGGGTCTAAACTTGGGCTGTTATCCCAATATGAGCAGCCATTTTCATGGAAAAGACCATAGTTACACCGGAGCGACGGAATTTCAGCCGAATTCCATTCGATGGGGATGTGCGCCTGTTGCAGGAAGGAAAACAGTACCAAGCACAGCTGCAGGATATTTCTGTCAATGGCGTGCTGATTTCCACTCCAGCCGACTACCACCTGCGCACCGATATTCCCTGCACCCTGCAGGTGACTTTGGCGGATGATGTCATCATCACCATGCAGGTTACGTTGGTACACAGCAGCTCGGCATTTCTCGGTTTTCACTGCACCAGCATCGATATGGACAGCATGGTGCATTTGCGCCGACTGATCGAAATCAACCTGGGCGAGCCAGGGGCCGCCGAGCGGGTACTGGCGGAGCTGCTAAAACGCCACCAGCAATAAGTTTTAGATGTAGGACAAAACGTTTTAGATGTAGGACAAAACGTTTTAGATGTAGGACAAAGCCTCGTCGATCTTCTTAACCGGGATCACTTCCAATCCGGCAATTTTCTCTTTGGTCGTATTGGCTGCAGGCACTATGGCGCGGCGGAAGCCGTGTTTGGCCGCTTCGCGCAGGCGTTCCTGCCCGCTGGGTACCGGGCGAATCTCGCCGGACAGCCCCACTTCACCAAACACCACCAAGTCACGCGGCAAGGCTATATCGCGGAAGCTGGATACCAGCGCGAACAGCAGCGCCAAATCGGCACTGGGCTCCATGATCTTTACCCCACCGACGGCATTCACAAAAACGTCCTGATCGCCCAGCATCAAGCCACCGTGGCGGTGCAACACTGCCAGCAGCATGGCCAGGCGGTTTTGCTCCATACCCACGGCGACGCGCCGCGGGTTGCCGTGGCTGCTGTCCACCAGCGCCTGAATCTCCACTAGGAGTGGCCGGGTGGCTTCCCAGGTGGCCATTACTACCGACCCCGGGGCGATTTCTTCCGCGCGCTGAAGAAAGATGGCCGAAGGGTTGGGCACTTCCTTCATGCCCTGCTCAGTCATGGCAAACACCCCCAATTCATTCACCGCGCCAAAACGGTTTTTGTGGCCGCGCAGGGTGCGGAATCGGGAGTCGTGGCCACCTTCCAGCATGATCGAGCAGTCGATAATGTGCTCCAGCACTTTTGGACCCGCCAGGGTCCCGTCTTTGGTGACATGCCCCACCAGAATCAGCACCGTCCCCGTCTGCTTGGCAAAGCGAGTCAACAATGCGGCGCATTCGCGCACTTGCGACACACTGCCCGGCGCGGAACTGATATCCGCCAGATGTACCACCTGAATCGAGTCCACCACCATAATGCCCGGCGCAACCTGTTGCGCCAGATTGACGATGCTTTCCACATTGGTTTCCGCCAGCACCTGCAAACGGTCCATGGGCAACCCCAGACGTTTTGCCCGCATGGCAACCTGCTGCAAGGATTCTTCGCCGGTGACGTACAAAGCACGGTGTGATTGCGAGAGTTTGCAGAGGGATTGCAACAGCAGAGTCGATTTACCCGCGCCCGGATGCCCACCGACCAGCACCACCGAACCCGGTACAAAACCGCCGCCGAGCACGCGGTCGAATTCGCCCATAGTCGAGGTAAAGCGCGGTACTTCAGTGAGGGAGACATCCTGCAGGGTTTGAATCTTCGCCTCGGTAGCACCGGCGTATCCTTTCAACACTCCTTCGCCACTTGAGCGGGTACTGCTGCTAAGGCGGACTTCCTTCAGCGAATTCCACGCGCCGCACTCGCTGCACTGCCCCTGCCATTTGGTGAAGTCGGCGCCGCAGTCGTCACAAACAAAGGCGGTTTTAGCCTTGGCCATTCGCAATCTCCTGCAAACGCTCACGCATCCGCCGGCGCACATCCATCCAGACCTGCCCCAACATGTTCTGTCCGCGCAGATCCCGCCCTATTCCCCAATAGTGGTCGTACAGCGATGTCTCGACGATCTTTTGCTCGCCCGTCGCCAACAAAAACTCGCCGACTTCCGGATTTTGCTGGGCTTTGCAATAGAGCGCGCGCGTCATCAGCACCCGCCGCACCTGCTTGAAATCCCCCCGCTTGAGCGGCCACCAGCGATTGCCGAGCTTGTATGCCTCCTGCGCCGACGTGGCCTGGGCAATACGCGCTTGATAGGCCGGATTGTGCGAAAACTTCTGCGCCTGATAACAATGCTCCGCCGACAGCCAAGTAGTTTCGTCCAGCACAAAACGGTGATCGGAAACGGTCGACAGCAAATGTCCTTCGTCGAAGCGGGAGAAACACAGAGCTTCTTCAAGATCGTTGGAAACGGGAAATAACATGACGGACTCGGGATCAGAAAAACGCGCCAACACTAACACAGGGGTTAAATCACACCAAGAAGAGCAGAGTCCGCAATAAGCTGCGCCTGTCCACACTTGCTCCATAAGACGGTTACCAATAATCGAAGGGCAGTGCTAGAGTATGGAGCTAAGACTTGAGTTACCCATGACCCGATCCCACGATCAAAACAGCTTGATACCCGAAACACCGATACTGGTTTACCCCACTCTGGCGGCCACCATTGGCCTCGAGGAAGCAACCATGTTGTCGATACTCACTGGCGTAGCGCGCAGCCAGACCGGGCTTAGCAGCAATGGGTATGTTTGGTTCACCTTGAACGAAACATCCGTCAGTCGCCTGATGCCCTTCTGGCAACCCCAAGATGTGCAGCGCGTTGCCGCCAACCTGCGCGAGCAAGGCTTGCTACTGATCGCTTCCGCACCCTATGCCACATCGCGCCAGCTGAAATTCGCTTTCAATGACAAAGTAGTGCAAAGCGCACCGGCACCTGTAGCGCAGCAAATCGCCGCACCGACACCCGCCAGCAAAAATCTGATGCCACCGTCCTGGCAACCCGACCGCGAAATTCTCGGCCGCCTGGCGCAGCACAATATTCCCAGCAGTTTCGCCCTGGAGCAGGTACCCGAATTCGTCAATTATTGGCGCGAGCGCGGCGAGTCCGCCCATTCCTGGGGTTCGAAGTTTATTCAGCACACCATTCGCAAATGGCGTGAATACGAAGCAGAGCAGAACGCACGCAATCGCGAGACGCTTATGCCGCGCAACTGGCGCCCGAGCGAAGAAGCGATTGACGTGCTGTCCCGCCACGCCGGCATCAGCCGTCAGTTCATCGAGGACGCGATTCCGGAATTTGAGCTTTATTGGCGGGAAAAAGGCGTGCGCTCGGACAACTGGAACAAAAAGTTTCGCGATCATGTCCATCATCAGTGGTTGCGCTACAAAGCTGCCCTGGAGCACGATCCTACGCCGCGCCGCATCCCACCCAATTGGGTGCCGTCCCAGGACGTCTACGAAGTATTGCGCTTGGCGAATATCGATATCCCCTTCGCCCAAAGTCTGTTGCCCGAATTCGTTATCTACTGGCGCGACAGCAACCAGGTGCATTCCTCCTGGAACACCCGATTTTTACAGTATGTGAAACAGCGCTGGGCGAAACGCCACGCGCAAGAAGATCCACAAACCAAGTCCACACGAGAATTGAGCCTTGCCGAACAACTCACCGACCGCAGTTGGGCCCTCTGAGCCCCCCCAATCGTCCAAAGATGCCGCTGCCCAGGCCCGCCGTTTGGCGATGGTGGATGCCATCAACCAGGTGTTCACCCTTTTCCGGCTGAATTATCACAACCAATACTTGAAGGCGTTCGGTAATGCTGCCGAACTCAATGAGGTCAAACGCCTCTGGCTGGAAATGCTGGGGCGGTTCGACGCCCGGACACTACTCAGCGCCGCCAAGATGGTGATCGAAACCAGCGAATACCTGCCGACGCTGCGCACCATGATCCACTACTGCGAAAAAGCGAGCAGCGATCTCGATCTGCCGGACGCTCACAGTGCTTATATCGAGGCCTGCCGCGCACCATCGCCCAAAGCGGCCTATAACTGGTCCCACCCTGCCGTCTATCACGCCGGCAAACGCTGCGACTGGTACTTTCTGCAAACCCAGCCGGAATCGGTCGCTTTCCCGATCTATCGGGATATCTATGAAGAAATCTGCCAAGCCGTGCGCAACGGAACTCAATTGGAACCGCCAGTGCCGCCCGCTCTGCCGGAAAAAGCGCCCGAGCCATTGGATAGAGCCCGCAATCAGGAGAAGCTCCAAGCGCTGCGTTCGTCGCTGAAACTGTGATATTCATCACATAATCATCTGCGCTTTGGGGTAACAAGACGAAGCCGTAGATTGATGCATGGGTTTGAGATTTAAATCGGTTCTAGCTTATGGCCTCGCCGGCTACTGTATGTCCTTAGTCGGCACAGGCTTCTTCCTTATGAATTACCCGTGGCCCAGCGACAGCCCGTCGTTGGCGATCATCGAAGAAACACTCCCCCCTGACGCTTGGGTCGACCCTGCCCCGCCAAACTTCAAAGCCATCCGCGATATCGCCTCCCGCAAAGAAGCGTTTTTTCAGTTTTTTCAGCCCTTGATTGACCAGGAAAACCAACGCCTGCTTGAACAGAGGGAAATACTGCTACAGCTAAAAGAACGCGCCGCTCACGGCAAATTGCGACCGAAAGAACTCGCACTATTGGAGGAATGGCGGACGAGCTACAGCGTGGCAGAGGCCCCGCCTGCTGTTGTGCTGCAGCGTTTGGAACGGCGCATCAATCAGATTCCAGCGGCCATGGCACTGGCTCAGGCGGCTTCGGAATCGGCCTGGGGCACCTCGCGGTTCGCGCGCGAGGGTAATAACTACTTCGGCCAGTGGTGTTTCAAACCAGGTTGCGGAATGGTGCCCAATCGGCGCCGCGAAGGCGCATCTCATGAAGTTGCAACCTTTGCCTCGGCCAGGGAATCGGTGCGCGCCTACTTCCTCAATATCAATAGCCACTCGGCCTATCATGAACTGCGAGTTCTGCGGCAGGAGAAGACCGCCAAAGGAGAACCTTTAACTGGATATGAACTGGTGGGAGCGCTGCAGAAGTATTCGGAACGAGGGGAAACCTACATAGAAGAGTTGCGCTCTATTATCCGCGTCAATCACTTAGAACCGGATATCCCTGCGCAACTCTTGCTGTCTTTAAATTCGGAGGACCCGACTTTTAATGCGAAGAAAGAGCCGAACCCTGTAACCGAACAGGTTAAATAAACATCAAAGCAAAACCGTCTTTACCCAGACGGGCCACTTGCAAGCGGACTTTTTCCGTTTCACTGTCGGGACTTTCAATGTGCGCTTCCAGGGTGTCGCCCAAGCGCAATTGACTCAGTAATGCGGAATCTGTTTGCGACTGCAAATCGATAAAAATACCTGATGCGCTTATATCTTTTGTTACGACATCTAAGGAACCGAGCCGCTGATGCTTGAGCTGCATAGGGCAACGGATAGACGTTCGTCCGTGTTTTCGGAACATGACACAACCTCTGAACGTGTAAAGAAATTTCCGATACAGGAAAAAGAAAACTACAGAAGAATATGCGACTCGCCATGTAGCGTCGCGCTTGGCCAGGACTGTAAGCAGGCACTTAGAAAACGGGCGTAGTTTACGCCCGGGAGCGGGAAAAAAGCGAGTAGTAAAAGCGGAAAAACGTCAGCTTTTTTTACACCAACGTTTAAATCAGCGTGATTTTGGACAGGATTTGCACGAAACGAACAGATCCTGTCCGTGCGTTAATCTATGAGCTCAATCCGGTCAACGCGCTGGAATCCTTGCGGCAATTTGTGCCCTCTGCGACCGCGCTCCCCCATGTAATGCGCCATATCTTTCAGGCGCAATTGCAGCGAACGTTTACCGCACCAGATTTTGACGGTTTGCCCCTCGGTCAGCGGAACCACTGCCACCATATATTCTTCACGGGTTTCCAAACGGCTGGTCTGGATACCTATGATCTTATTGCCCTTGCCTTTGGCCAGAACGGGCAATTCAGTGACCGGGAACACCAACATACGGCCGTCGTTGGTCACCGCCACCAACTGCGTTGTGCTGACGTCTTGAATAATAGCCGGAGGTAGTACCCGTGCACCTTCTGGTACCGTCAGCAGCGTCTTGCCCGAGCGGTTCTTGCTCTGCATATCTCCCAGTGTCGCGACAAAGCCGTAACCGGCGTCTGTGGCGAGCAAGATCGGCTGGGAATCCTCGCCCATCAACACTCCCATAAAGGTGGCACCACTGGGAGGATTGAGGCGGCTGGTGACAGGCTCACCCTGCCCCCGGGCCGATGGCAAGGAGTGGGCGGGAATACTGTAACTGCGGCCGGTTGAATCCAAGAGCAGCACCGTCTGCTGGCTTTTACCGCGAGCGAGAAACGCAAACTGGTCGCCCGCCTTATAGCTCAAGCTGTGCGGGTCTATATCGTGGCCTTTGGCCGAGCGAATCCAGCCTTTTTCTGACAGAACAACCGTCACCGGCTCGCTGGGCAGAAGTTCGGTTTCGCTGAACGCCTGAGCTTCGGCTCGTTCCACCAAGGGACTGCGGCGGTCGTCGCCGAATTCTTTTGCCGTCGCTTCCAGCTCTTTGCGCACCAGGGTTTTCATGCGTCGCTCAGACGCAAGAGTCGCTTCCAGGTCGGCTTTTTCCTTGGCCAGCTCTTCCTGCTCGCCGCGGATTTTCATTTCTTCCAGGCGCGCCAACTGACGCAAGCGGGTATCGAGGATGTAATTGGCCTGATCTTCCGACAGACCGAACCGCGCCATCAATTTTTCTTTCGGATGATCCTCGGTGCGGATGATGTGGATCACCTCATCCAGATTGAGATAAGCGATCAACATACCGTCCAACAAATGCAGACGGCGATCCACCCAATCCAAACGGTGCTGCAGACGGCGGCGCACGGTCTCCATGCGGAAAACCAGCCATTCAGTCAGCAGCTCCGCCAGGTTTTTTACCCCGGGCTTGCCGTCGTTGCCAATCAGATTGATGTTGACCCTGTAGCTGCGCTCCAGCTCAGTGGTGGCAAACAGGTGATTCATCAATGCGTCTACGTCGATGCGGTTGGAGCGCGGCACTATCACCAGGCGCGTCGGGTTCTCATGATCCGACTCATCACGCAGATCCGCCACCATCGGCAGCTTCTTCGCCTGCATCTGCGCAGCAATCTGCTCCAGGATCTTGGCACCGCTCACTTGATGCGGCAGAGCCGTGATAACGATATCACCCTCTTCTTTAATCCATTTGGCGCGCATTTTCACGCTGCCGCGGCCGGTTTCGTAGATGCGCACCAATTCAGCTCGCGGAGTAATGATTTCCGCATCGGTCGGCATATCAGGGCCGAGCACAAACTGGCACAACTCCGCCGGGGTCGCTTTGGGGTTTTCCAGCAGATGCACAGTCGCCGCCACTACCTCGCGCAGGTTGTGCGGCGGAATATCCGTCGCCATACCCACCGCGATCCCGGTAGTGCCATTTAACAGTACAGTCGGCACACGCGCCGGCAAAACCCGCGGCTCTTCAATGGTTCCGTCAAAGTTTGGCTGCCAATCCACCGTACCTTGGGCGAGTTCGCTCAGCAGCACTTCAGAAAACGGGGTGAGCTTGGCTTCCGTGTAACGCATGGCGGCGAAGGATTTGGGATCGTCCTGCGAACCCCAGTTGCCCTGCCCGTCGATCAGCGGGTAGCGAAAGGAGAACGGCTGCGCCATCAAAACCATGGCTTCATAAGCGGCTGAGTCGCCGTGCGGGTGGAATTTACCAATCACATCCCCCACGGTACGAGCGGATTTTTTGTACTTGGCCGAAGCCTTCAAACCCAATTCGCTCATGGCGTAGATGATGCGCCGCTGTACCGGCTTGAGACCGTCGCCCACATGCGGAAGGGCGCGGTCGAGAATCACGTACATGGAGTAGTCCAGGTACGCCTTCTCGGTGAATTGTTTAAGGGGAATACGTTCGTCTGCGGAAGGTGCAAGCAAATCAGTCATAGCGACGGCAAGTTTCCAAAGGGACGGGAACCCCGGCCACGGCCGGGGCAGAGAAGCTGGCGATTATAAGGAAATCGACACAAAAGACAGCCCAAACTGCGACATATCGACCGTCGGATTGCAAATTTCGATCTGATCAGCGGCGGCTCCTGACTCAATCAGGCGCGTGCGAATGATTTTTCCGCGTGCGCTGGCAAGACCGATCAGCTCTTCTTCGTGCTCAGGTAACAACTCGGTGGATGTAGCAGGGCGTTCACCATGGTTGAAGATTTCTGCCCATTCACCCGCTGTGCTCACCGGGCAAAAGGTCATTTTCAGATGGGGTTTGTCCCGCAGCATAGCGGCAATTTCCACCAAGCGGTCCAAATCCGCATCCCTCGGGTAACGGCTGTTCGCGCGGTACTCGATCGGCAGAAATGCCACCTTGCCAGCGGATGTAGACGCGGCAGGAATGCGCGCAGCACCGACCGGATTAACCCGTTGACGCGCCATATCACTCAGCACTCGGCGAATCTGACGGGAGAAGATGTATTCCGGCTCTAACTGCGCACTGCCAAACTCACCGCGCAAGGGCATGGTAAACGCGACGCTGCGGTTATGGTCTTTGAGAAGGTCATACGATAATTCCAGGGGCATATCCGAACTGTTGCCACGACTTGGTTCGATGCGCAAATCGGTGAATTGCCAGCGGGTATCTGCCTCCAATTGGTTGTTGCGCGCCACAGCGCTGATGGACACATCCGCCAAGCCCTGGTCGACCCTCTGATGCAGGTATTTACGGCTATAGCCTTCCAGCTTGGAGAGATCCACATCCTGGACAAAGCCGGTCAGGGCAAAACGAATCGGTGAGATGAATGGATATATATCCCCTTCCAGCAACGTTTTTCCTTGTTGGTACAGGCCGCCGGTTAACTTGAGAGAGACGACACTATCCGGCTTGCTATTATCGATAGCGCCAAGCTGCAAATGAAGCGAAGAGGCGTTGGCGCTCGCGGGCGGAGTAACGGAATGATCCAGCCAGGACACGGCTCCGTCGCGCACTTCCACTTTTTCTACCGTCAAATTGACCTTGGGCATACGCAGCCGGATTGGCACCATCAGATGGCCATCGACATTGCGATACAGGGACTGCCGCAAACTGGTGACATCAACTGCGCCAACCGCCAGAGTGTGAGGAGCCCCCCTCTGCCACTGGAGGCTTGTAATGGAGGTTTCACCGATCTGCGTTTGATAGGGCGCTTCCATTCCCGCGGCGCCAAAAGAACCCTCAATAAACTGGAAATTGCGTAACATCAAATTTTCCAGCTCGACCGAACCCGCACTGTACAGGCCGCGGGCAATACTGAGTTCCGCCCCGTAAAACAAAGTACCGCTATTGTTTTGATCGCGTAAAAAAACTTTCTCGATGGTTAGCGGTGCATTGTGCACAAAAGACCAATTCTGCCCCGAAGTCACCCATCTGGCGCGCGAAAAAGTGACGTTCTCCGCCCGAATACACTGTTGAGTTGCATAACAAAAGTCGACGTAAGTCAGCTGTGCCAGCCGAACTTCGAGTGGATAGAGGCTACCGACCCTGCTCATAAGATCGTCGAACGAAAACCCGGCAACGCTCAAACCATTAGCGGTGTGGCGGATATCCAAACGTGCGCTGTCCGCTTTCAGCCTATCGATAACCAGCTTGCCATCTTTAATAGGCCATAAATCAAAATCCGCTGAGGCGTCAAAAATTTCAAAGCGCTCTCCGCTTGGGCTTATGAGAGCAACGCCCTGAGCGCTCAATTTGCCCCACAGAAAATTCATACCAAGACGTTTGATTTCGGCCTGATAACCTTTGCTTTCCAGCCAGCGGATGACGTACCACTTGGTAACCAGAGGGACAGCCGCGAGCAAAATGCCCACGGTAATGACAATACCGATCAGCCATTTGAGAAAACGCATGAGTGCCTCGACAGTTAGAGCGACTGGTGAGCCGGCAGGTCCGACCCACTTCGTTATTATTGTTCGCTCCCGCCATCCGCAGCTGCGGGAGCTTTAGCGGTTTACATACCCTTTCAACGGGACCAAACCGGTCTCCTGCACCGTCAACCGGGTTGGCCAACCTTGCAGGCTTAGCTTGGCGGTCAGAGCATAGGAAATGTTCTCTGCCGCATTCGGCTGCGTCAGATTATTCAACAAGCGCAGCGCACCTACCAGATCTGTGGAAGCTTCAATTTCCACCAATGTTTCGCTAAAAGGTTCCAGGGTGGGTATTTTGCCAGAAACGCCTTCCAACAAGTTAAAGCCGTTGAGCGCCAAAGCGTAGCTCAACCCTTTAACCGAGAGGGCGCGATCATTGGGATTGATCACCCGCAGCCCCACCAAAAAGCGCTGATTGAGACCCTGAGGTTCCAATAGTCTAAGCGAATCCACTCGAACCTTGGGCGATTCTATATTCCCGTTCAGGTGAGCGCATCCACCGACCATAGCACAAACGAAAGCCAGCAAGACACTCAAAGCCAATTTCATGGTCTTCCTCCGATAAAAATCACCGTTTGCAACCATCCCAAACGGATCCCAAAATTAAAAAATTCCACATTTCGTCGCTGATTCGGGAATAATGGCATCCGCAGTTTTGCTTTAATTGACAACACGAAACGTACCGAACCTCATCTGTCTGGAGCTCTCGTTGCCAGGTAAAACTGCTTCTGGTGAAACTGTAAAACTTGCTGTAGCTTCCGGGAACGGAGCGCCGCGCTCTGGACGCAACCTCACATAAGTTTTGGCTGATGTTCGATACAAATGTCGCTGACGTTGTCAGTGATAATCAGTAAAAGCCAGCTCAACTATATAGGACTGCTCAAATTACAGGACCAAGTGAATGACTATAGGACCAAGTGAATGACAAACAAAACTCGCTCCCTTTTGATCTTCACCGACCTTGACGGAACACTTTTGGATCATGATACGGCGGAATGGAGTGCAGCCGAACCTGCGATCCAGCTCGCCAAAGCGCGCAGTATTCCGATTATTCTCAGCAGCAGCAGAACCTTTGAAGAATGCGCTCTGTTGCAGAAACAGATGGGATTGCGCGGACCTATTATTTTCGAAAACGGCGCAGGCGTGGCTCTGCCACAAAATCAATTTCGCCAACCGACCCTCCCCCCTTCAGATAGCCAGGACGGGTTTTGGGTCTGCCGCGTGGCCCAGCCCTACCCCCAGGTTCGGGCAGTTCTGCAGGCCTTGCGACAGTCCAAGCATTATCAATTCCGCGGGTTTGGCGATATGTCCGACCTGCAGGTAAAAGACTACACAGGCTGGGATTTCAGCATGGCGCAGCTGGCGAAAAAACGTCGCCACAGTGAGGTTCTGTTCTGGCTGGATGATGCCAAAAGCTTTGACGCCTTCGCCAAAGATGTGGAGAAACAAGGACTGAAATTGAGCCGTGGCAGTCACTTTATCCATATCGGTAGCCCGTGTGACAAAGGCCAAGCCATGCGCTGGCTGACCAGTGTCTATCAAAAAGTGATGAGCGCACGCCCCTTTGTGATAGCACTGGGCGACAGCGGCAACGATCTCCCCATGTTGCAAAGCGCCGACTGTGCGGTAGTGGTACGCCCACCGCACACCATTCCGCTCAAATACCGCCCTAACAATCCGTCCCAGGAATACTCTGTCACCGCGGAAATCGGTCCGGAGGGCTGGAATCAAGCGGTAAAGCGGCTGCTGGCGAGCATTAGCATCCCCGCCTGACGCGGGTTCGACAGTGCACGCCGCTCAGTGCAAGTCAAAAGTTATCCGCAATATCTTCCAATGCCTGGGTGACGTACTTCTGCAGGACGTGAGGCGGCTGTTCCAGCATCACGTCCAGATCCCGTTTACCCAGCTGCGCTGCACCGGAATCCCAAATAAAGCTTTTCGCCGCACGCTCCAATAACTGGGTGAACACAATCGGCGTACTAAAATGCGCGCCCGGATTGTGGCGACAAAAGCGGGTGAAGGCGTACAAGGCTTCGATGACCGCACTTTTGTAATAGGTCGGGTGCAGCTGCTGGGTGAGCTTGTCGATCAGGTTGGCGAAGCTGACCTCTCCCGGGGTCATAGAGCTGCGCACGAACTCGCAGTCGAGGATATATTCCTGGCTTCCCCGGTCCCCAAACACCAAAGTCCGCGCCGATTCCAAACTCTGCCAGAGGTCATTTAATAAGGCGTCGTCCAAACGTGTGATGGAACCGCGCGCCACACGCCATTCGAACCAGTCCGTATCCGCGGCTAATATGCTGCGCCCTGCCTCGCCGATTTCGTCCGCGAGCACATTCGCGCGTAAACCGCGGGTGAATTCTTTGTGCTGTTCCGCAAGGACGGCCCAGACTTTGTCGAGAATCCGCGACGGCGACATGGCGCCTACGGTCAGCAGAATATCCAGCTCGGTGGTCTCATCAGATGCTTCTGCACACAGCATCATCAAGTTCTGCAGCATGACCGAACGCAAACCCTCAAACACCCGGTGGTCAATACGCATAATGGTGCCGAGCACCGCCAGCAGCTCCTGCGCCAGCGCCCGCTCCAACGGACTGAAATACAGCTTGTTGAGAGCGTCCACCAGGTCGTTGTAGGCCATAGGGCTGTCGACCACCAGCGAGTTCACCTTGCCTTTGCCCAAGACCACCGACACATGGCGCGCCACTAACATGGTCAGCGCATCGGTCAGGTCCAACGGATACTCGTTGAGGCTCGCATAGCAGAAACGCGACAACAGCCAGTAACAGCGAGTTTGCGCCCGGTAGTAGATATGCCGGACCAGATCGCGGACTTCCAGCGGTTGCGCGCCACCATCCAGAACCGCATTGGTCGGGTATTGAGTGAGGAACACTTCCAGAGTCCGGTACGACGTCAGTTCGGATTCAATATCGACGCATTCCAACAACGTCCTCGCGCGCGGATCGAGTGCTTCGCGATCTGCAAAAAGATGGCCGACCGGGTCCACCGAAACGTGCTGGGTCAACGGCATTAGATTGAATTCCGGCACCGTCAGGCGGTTGACCCGCGAGGCGCGAATGGCCAGCTTGGCGGAGGCATAACCCACCCGGTCGGACTTGGCGCGCAGTTGCAGATCCCGCAGGGTGCGAAACAACACCTCAGCGTTATTGGCGCTGCAGAAGTGTTCGTCGACCATCCAGGTGAACACGGCAATTTCCGGGTTCATCCAGTGAGTGGCGATATGGCTCAACTCGTGCTCCAGGTTCTTCGCCAACAATTCCGCGTCGTACACCCGGTAGTCGGCGTATTCGCTTTGAATCCACGACAAACACAAACAGGGCTTGCCGTTGATCTCATAGGTTTGGGAGGTGGCGAGACTCTGCAAGCGCCGACCGGGTCGACCGGTCAGCTTGAGCGCGCGATTGGCGCCCACGTGTTTATAGGTTTCCACCAGACTCGGCGCGGACAACACATTGATCGGCTTAATGTCCGCCAAGGTTTCCGCGATCACGCCGGATTGCGCCAGCAGGGATTTGACCTTGTCGTTTTCCGCCAGCACCACCAATGCGACTTGCGTTTTGTTGAAGCGCCGCGAGCGGCGGCGCATTTTCAGCGGGTCGACATCGTCGCGCGATACCAGACCTTCATCCAGCATCAGACCGACGTAAAAAAGACTTTGTGCCCACACCAGCGGAATGTTTTCGTTGGGCACACGCGGCTGCGAGCGCGGTTTTTGTTTCTCCTGCTCTATATGTTCGCGCGGCACGTAATAGAGTTCGGGAATCAGGCGTTTGCCATCGACTTCCACCATCAGGGATTCGATTTTTTCCCGGTAATGGCGCGCCGTGGTTTCATTGCCGTCAAACAGCGCATGGATGTACAGATAGGTGAAAAACAGCGGCCACTCGGATTCTATATGCTCAAAATTGGCGAGCTCCGAGTGCTCGTAATACAGGCGCGAACTCTCTTCCAGCACAGTCTGGTGACCATCCCACAAAAAGCGTTTACAGCCGTAATTGCCACCGAGTTTGCCGAGAATCTTATCGCGCGTTTTGGTGATCAAATCCTTATCGCCGATCGCAAACGCCGGAAAGCCGATGATGCTGAGCAGCGCACTATCGGTTTCTTTGGACAGGGATTCGCGCGGCAGCAGTGAGGCCAGGGTGTTGCGCGCAAGAGAAATGGAATCGGCCACGGAATGCACTACCGCGCGCGGCGACGCGTCCTTGCCAAATAGATTAAAACCATCCAGCGCTTGCAAGGCCGCTTTCGCCATGCCTACAGAGCTGGCGTTGATTTCAGTTTTACCGTTGTTGATTTTGTTGCCGCGCTCCCAGATACCGAAGTCGGGCGTGCGATAAGCGCTGGCGATGTAATACACGAGGTTTTGCACAAAATCGACTTCGTCGAAAGTGCATACAATGCGCAGGCCCGACGCCGTCATTTGCGCCAGCATCAAGAGATAAATGGAGGTTGCATCGATCTGCAAATGGCCCCAGGCATCATCGGCGACCACTTCCAAGCCGGTCGCTGTATCGTATTTGGCGTGCAGACTGTGGTTTTTGTCCAAAGTATGCTTGAAACTTTCCACCTTAGAGGACTGCCGCATCATGGACGTCAGCAAGCCACGCATCAGCTTGATGGTCGCCTGCTCCAGCTGATCGCAGCGCTCAGTATCCCCCGCCCGCCGATAGGCGACACTCAGAACCCAGACACACAAGATGGAATAGACGTTGTCCCGCACCCAGGCGTCACGATAATCGCCGTGAGTATTCACACTCGTGCTCGCAGGAAGCAACCCGGTTACCGGATGCTGACGACAGAGGATAACGGATTCAACTTCTTGGAAAATTCGGTCGAGAACTTCTTTTTGTTTCATGCAAAGGGTTCACTTGCAACGGACCAAAGGAATGCTTATCGCTCATGGTGAGGCCAACAAGTATAGCGGCCTGAGCCACGCCACGCTGCGTCAAACTCAGCGAGGTACCCGCGCCAAGAACCATGCGCAACATTTGCCAGGAGCCATGCGCAACATTAAGCAAGAAATAAACCTTTTTGTGTGTCAGTGAACACAAGATACGGATTTGAAGGGAAATACAGGAAAGCCGGCGGGCAGCAAATAAACAAGGATTAGGGGCAAATTAAAGGAGGAAAAACGGCAAAGAAAAGGAAATGGCGGCCGTTAAACGGCCGCCCTAAGATTACACCGCTGCGATAATTTGATTCAAAGTCGCGCTCGGACGCATAGCCTTGCTGGCGAGCTCAAAAACAGGACGGTAGTAACCGCCAATATCAACAGACTTGCCTTGTACGCCATTTAATTCGGCAACAATCGTCTGCTCTTGACTGGTCAAAGCTTCCGCTGTTTTGCTGAAACGCGCTTTCAATTCCGCATCGTCATTTTGCTCAGCCAACGCCTGCGCCCAGTACATGGCGAGATAAAAATGGCTGCCGCGGTTGTCGATGCCGCCAACTTTGCGTGAAGGCGATTTATCGTTGTCGAGGAATTTCGCTGTGGCTTTATCCAGAGCTGTCGCCAAAACCTGCGCTTTTTTATTGCCCGTGACCTGGCTCAAATGCTCGAGGGACGCAGCCAGTGCGAGAAATTCGCCGAGAGAATCCCAACGCAGATAATTCTCCTGCAGGAATTGTTCAACGTGTTTCGGCGCGGAACCACCAGCACCGGTTTCAAACAAACCACCACCGTTCATAAGAGGAACAATCGACAACATTTTTGCACTGGTGCCGAGCTCCAAAATCGGGAACAGGTCAGTCAAATAATCGCGCAATACGTTACCGGTGACGGAAATAGTGTCTTGTCCTGCTTTAACGCGCTCCAACGTAAAGCGAGTTGCTTCCACCGGCGACAGAATGCGAATGTCCAAACCGCTGGTGTCGTGATTTTTCAGATATTTTTCGACCTTGGCGATCAATTCGCGGTCGTGGGCGCGGTTTTTATCGAGCCAGAATACCGCAGGCGTATTGCTCAAACGCGCGCGGGTCACAGCCAGTTTTACCCAATCCTGCACAGGGGCATCTTTAGTCTGGCATGCACGCCAGATATCGCCCTGCTCGACTTGGTGCTGCAGCAGAATCTTGCCGGATTCGTCCACTACATTCACAACGCCGTCAGCGGGGATTTCAAAAGTTTTATCGTGTGAACCGTATTCCTCTGCTTTTTGCGCCATCAAACCAACGTTGGGCACGCTACCCATGGTGCGCGGATCGAATGCACCGTTTTTCTTACAGAAATCAATGGTTTCCTGATAAACACCGGCGTAGCAGCGATCCGGAATCAATGCCTTGGTATCGTGCAATTTGCCATCGGCGCCCCACATTTGACCAGAAGAGCGGATCGCAGCAGGCATGGATGCATCGATAATAACGTCGCTTGGCACATGCAGGTTGGTGATGCCTTTGTCGGAATTCACCATGGCCAATTCTGGACGCTGCGCGTAGCAGGCTTTGATATCCGCTTCGATTTCGTCGCGTTTTGCTTGGGGCAGAGATTGGATTTTGGTGTAGAGATCGCCGATACCATTGTTGGCGTCCACACCCAATTCGGCAAACAAAGCAGCGTGTTTTTCGAATACAGGTTTGTAAAACACTTTAACTGCGTGGCCGAAAATAATTGGGTCGGATACTTTCATCATGGTCGCTTTCATGTGCAGCGACAGCAAAACGCCCTGTTCTTTAGCGTCTTGAATTTCTTTGTCGAGATATTCGCACAGCGCTTTTTTGCTCAAAATGGCGGCATCGATAATTTCGCCTTTTTGCAGAGCAAAGAATTTTTTCAATTCGACGGTTTTGCCATCTTTGGCAACCAATTCAATTTTGATTTTGGTCGCTTCTGGCACAGTGACGGATTTTTCGCTGGCGTAAAAGTCGCCTTCGCTCATGGAAGCCACATGCGATTTGGAATCGGCGGACCACGCACCCATAGAGTGCGGATTTTTACGTGCGTATTGTTTGACGGACAGAGGAGCACGACGGTCCGAGTTGCCTTCGCGCAATACTGGGTTTACCGCGCTGCCTTTTACTTTGTCGTAACGCGCTTTGATGTCTTTTTCCTGCTCGGTTTTCGGCTCTTCTGGATAATCCGGCAGGGCGTAGCCTTTGTTTTGCAATTCTTTGATTGCCGCTTTCAGCTGAGGAATGGATGCACTGATATTGGGCAATTTGATGATATTGGCTTCCGGTTTGGTCGCCAGCTCACCCAACAGAGCCAAAGCATCTTCCTGTTGTTGTTCCGGTTTCAGAAAGTCGGGGAAAACGGCCAGAATGCGTCCGGACAGAGAGATATCTTTGGTGACCACCTCTATATCTCCGGCAGCCGCGAAAGCTTGAATGATAGGTAACAGCGAATAAGTCGCCAGCGCAGGAGCTTCGTCAGTTTCGGTATAGATGATGGTGGGTTTCTCTGTCGACATTGGGATACCTAAAGACGGTTGAGAGGTTCGAGGAAGATAGACGGGCACTAGGGAACATCCCCGCTGGGGCCGGTCCAGCAAGCGCACCCCGCGTTTTGCGGGCGGCATTATATCAGCATGCCCCAGGGGGGTGTAGTCGAAGCCGGGAAGGCCACGCGGCTATGTTAAGATGCACCATCTTATTGCAACCGGACTCTGCAATGCTTCGCCTAATCTTTTTAGGTTGTATCTCATGGCTGTTGAGCATCTCTTGCGCGCACGCGTCCACCCCTGAGGAACGCGCGCCCCTGGTGTGGATTTATACCAGCGCTCCGCCTTTTTACATCACCGACGGACCATTGAAAGGTCACGGTTTTACCGATCAAGCCCTGCGTATGCTGCAGGAAGAGCTGCCGCAGTTTGACCATACAATGCGAATGATGCCGATCCGGCGGCTCTTCAAGTTTTGGCGAGAGGACGCCAATTTATGCTTGATGACCATGGTCCAACACTCCTCCCCCCGAGACGACGACCACATCCTCTCCATCCCCTATGCCCTCTATCGCCCACATGGCGTCATTGTCAAAACTGACAACTCCCGCGTAAGCGCCATCATGCAAAGCGCATCGGACGCTCCTATGTCGGTGGAACGCTTTTTCGCTGCGCGAAATCTCCTCTTTGGCACCATGGTAGATCGCCCCCTGGGAAGAGACCTCGATCCGCTTTTAGAACGCCACCGAGCTGACATGCGTATTATTGATCGCAGCGATACCCACAGCCTGGATGATTTGTTCAATATGCTTAAACGTGGACACGTGGACTATCTGATCGACTACCCATTCGTCTTCGATTTTTACAATGAACAACCCGATTACCAAGGTCTGTTTGACTGGGTTCCCGTGGAGGAAAACCGGGATGCCCTGATATGGGCATCGGTTGGCTGTACCAACAACGCCTGGGGTAAGCAGGTCATAGCCACCATTAATCGCGCTATAGTCCGACTTGCCCAAAGAGAGGATTACCAACGCTTGGTGGTGAAGTGGCACGCGGAAAAAGGGAAGGAAGCCGAATACTGGCATATGCTAAGTTCCGTTATTAACGAAACGGCACCAGCCGAAATCCCAACCAAAGATGCGCCGACGCGCGCATCGGAATAACCATAATTAATTTATGCAACGATTTTCCTTACGCCAGAAACTTATCCTTGGACTTCTCGTCCTTGGCGGACTGCTTACCATTGCCATCGCCATCATCGAGGTCTACATCGACTATCGTGGCGGAAGGAAAGAGATTGATGAGCAGATCAAGATCGTTGAATCCGCCAGCTTGCCGATTTTGCGCTCCGCGTTGTGGGCGCTGGACGACGCCCAGGTCCGGCGACTATTGGAAGGGATGTTGACTGTGCCGATGCTCGGTTATGTCGAGGTGGAGAGCGATGGGCGAATTCTCAGCGCGGGCCGGAACCTTTCGGACAAAGAAAAAGCGGACACTATCCACCGTGAATTCCCGGTGTTCTTCGATGACGGGGAACGTATCCACAATCTCGGCGAATTGCGTATTTACGCCCCCTTGGAACCGCTTTATCAGAAGTTATCCCACCAGACATTCCTCACCCTCGCGGTCAACGCTGTGCGCACCCTCGTGGTCGCCTTTTTGGCCGGCTGGCTGTTTGATCATCTGGTCACTCGCCATGTCCGTCGCGTCGCAAAGTATTTGGAGCAGACGCCCTATGCCGCCGACGCTCCCAAGCTGAGCCTCACCCGCACCAGCAGTAGGCGTGACGAATTGGATGAGCTGGTCGCTGCGGTGAACCACTTGCGCACCAAACTCAATCTCTACGACCGCGAAATCCGCGACGAAAAAAGCCGTTATTACGCTCTGGTGGAAAACAACCCGGAAGCCATTTGGCGCTGCGAGATGCGCGAGCCCATTTCCGTTCATAGCCCATCAGCGCAGCAAGTAGAACAGCTGAAAGAAGTCGCTGTACTGGCAGAGATCAACGAGGCTTCCGCTAATCTGACACCGGGGAAAAGTCGCCACCAAATCATCGGTGCCAGCTGGAACAAACTGCCATTTCTGGACGACAGTCTCTGGCATGAGTTGGTACAGCGCCACTATCGGGTGAAGGACTGGATCAGCCGCTTCGTTGATGAAAACGGTACCGAGCACTTCTTCTCCAACAGCCTTACCTGTTTGATTACGGATGGGCAGATCAAAACAGTCTGGGGTATTGCAATCGAAATTACCCAAAGGGTTGTCGCCCAACGCGAATTGGAGAACCGCGAACAGCAACTCAGCTTGAGCCAAACCCGCCTGGCGGAAGCGCAGGCGCTGGCTCATATGGGGCACTGGACCTATAAAATCGATGACGATGTCTTGCAGGTGAGCGACGAATTCGCGCGCATTTACGGCTTTGACCCCTATAACGACAGACCGACCTGGGAGCAATTGGTCGCTCGCATCCACCCGGATGACAGAGCCCGAATCTTTCGCACCCTAAACGACCCGACCGCAACTGCGGTAGGAGCGGAGCACCGCATTGTTTGGCCAAATGGCGAAGAGCGCCATGTTCAGGCGATAGCGCGCAAGGAAGTTGTCGATCAACGGGTTACAAGCACCTTCGGCATCATCATGGATATCACGGACCGCCGCCGCGCAGAGGAAGAACGCCGTCGCAGCCAACAGGCGCTTATCGAAAGCGAGGCGCGCATGGCGGAGGCCCAGGCGATCGCCCACCTCGGCCACTGGATCCTCGATCAAAACACGCAAACCTTAAGCTGTAGTGATGAGTTCTTCCGCCTGTTTGGCCACCCTCCCCAATCGTTCCAGCCAACCGTGGACGACTTCTACCGGCAGATTCATCCGGAGGATCAAGAACGGATCCGCCAGATGTTCGACAATCTCGCTGAGCGGGCGCTCTCCTACGAGTATCGAATCATTCGTACCGACGGCGCCGTTCGCTATATGCGCGGAACCATCACACCGTTTTATTCCGGCGGCAAAGATGTGCGGCGGGTGTTCGGCATTTCCATGGACGTCACTGAACATAAAATTGCCGAACAAATTGCAGAGCAGCAACAAAAACAATTGCTGCGCGCAGATAAATTGGCATCGCTCGGCATCATGGTCGCCGGCGTAGCCCACGAGATCAACAATCCAAACCACCTGATCCAAATGAATGCCGATCTGCTGGACGGCTTTACTCATCACCTGCTGAGCCTTCTGGAAGAGCGCATCCAGGATGAACGGGATCAATTGGATTTCAACGGCATGTCGATAGACGAAATTATGTCTGCCATGCCGGAATTGTTGGCTGATATCAAAGCGTCCTGCCGTCGCATCGACCGTATCGTCAAAGATTTAAAAGACTTTTCCCGTCCACGCGACAACGCCGAATTTTTGCCGCTTGATCTCAATCAGGTTATCGAAAAAACCCAGTCGCTGCTCAGCTCGACTTTGGATAAGCGAAAAATTCGCCTGGAATATGATCTTGCAGCGGAATTGCCGCAAATTTCCGGAGACTCGCAACAGCTCGAACAGATTCTGATTAACCTGGTCAGTAATGCACTGGACGCAGTGGACGAAACCAACGGGCGTGTTCTGGTGCGCACTTACAGCAGCAACATTGATACCGGGGACGGTAAGGATGAGGCCAAAGTCATCTGCGACGTAATCGACAACGGCTGCGGCATAACCGACGAAAACATCCGCCATATTTTCGACCCATTCTTTACCACCAAGCAGGAGCGAGGCGGCACCGGTTTGGGATTATCCATTTCATTCCGCCTTATTCGCGAACACGGTGGCCAATTGGAGGTCATTTCTGAGCCCGAGCAGGGCACGACCATGAGAATCATATTGCCGACGCGCAAAAACACAGCCTAAACGAAAGCGCCATCACCCCTGCGACAAAAGTTGCTGACACTCAGGCAGGCAAAGAGGATTTACAGCGCGAAAAAATGAAAGCAGTTGCTGCGCAGCGAAAACACCCGGCAATACCCGGGTGCAAAAAATGTTTCACCCCCGGACCACCTGGAGACCAGAAAAGCGCTAATAACAGCAATACAAAATTAAATATGGTGCCCTGGCGCAATAATTGCTGTTCCGTTTTTTGATAATGTCCTGATGTATCGAATAAAACAGGGAATTACGGATATAGCCGTTTACGTAATTCAAAACACGATAACAATTGAAAAAGCATAAAAGTACATCGAAAGCGACCCGCGACTTGACCGGCCCTCTAAAAGTCGATGTACCGCATTTTTAAGAGCGTAAACCGTGACAGCGATGAACGATACACTGCCCGTCCTTTTAGTGGACGATGAAAGCCAGATTCTGCGCAGCACCGCGCTGGCCCTGCGAACCTCCGGAATAGCGAATGTAGTCACGCTAAACGACAGCCGGGAGGTTTTGCCCTACCTTGCCGAACATCCGGTTGCGGTCGCTCTTTTGGACCTTAATATGCCTCACATCGGCGGTGAAACGCTGCTACAGCAAATCGCCGAACGCCACCCGGAAATACCCGTCATCATCATGACCGCCGCCAATGAAATCGAGCTGGCGGTGCGCTGCATGCGCACTGGCGCAGTGGATTATTTGGTCAAACCCGTAGAAAAAACCCGTTTGGTCAGCGCCGTCAATCACGCAATGGAAACCCGCAGTTTGCGCGATGAAATTGATCACCTGCGCCACGGCATGTTGTCGCGCGACCTGCAAAAACCCGATGCCTTTCGCCATATCATCAGCGACAACGAGGCCATGCAGGATCTCTTCCGCTATATCGAAGCGATCAGCCGCACGTCGCAACCGGTTCTGATTACCGGGGAAACCGGCACAGGCAAGGAATTGTTTGCCCGCGCTGTGCATCTGGCATCGGGTCGCAGCGGCGAATTTATCGCGGTGACGGTCTCTGGGCTGGATGACACCACATTTTCAGATACTTTATTCGGCCACAAAAAAGGCGCGTTTACTGGTGCAGAGCAAAAACGTGAAGGGTTAATTGCTTCAGCGCAAAACGGCACTTTGTTTTTGGACGAGATTGGCGACCTATCCATCCCTTCGCAAGTTAAACTTTTACGCTTACTGCAAGAGCGGGAATATTATCCTCTAGGTGAAGATCAACCGCGCATTTCCAATGCCCGCGTGGTGGTGGCAACCAACGTTGATCTAAAAAAAGCGATTGAAAAAGGCGAATTTCGCCAGGATTTGTATTTCCGTTTAAAACCACACCACATTCACGTTCCGCCACTGCGCGAACGTATCGACGACATTCCAGCATTGGTGGAGTGTTTTTGCGAACGTGCCGCTGCCGAAATCGGCATAACGCCACCGAATATTCCTGTTGCGCTTTATCAGCTTCTCAACACCTATACATTTCCCGGCAATGTGCGCGAGCTTGAAGGCATGGTATTTGACGCGGTGGCGCGTCAGAAAGGCGCAACGCTCAGCTTGCAAAGCTTCCGCACGGCAATGGGGTTGGAAAATGTCAGTGACACGGCCAGTGCGCCAAAACCCGAAGATCTTTTTAATAACGAGCGCTTGCCGACTTTAAAAGAAGCAGAAGATGCTTTAGTGCAAGCCGCATTGAAAAAGGCGGACGGCAACCAGGGCGTTGCGGCAAGCTTGCTGGGTATTACGAGACAAGCCTTAAATAAACGCTTAATCCGCGCACGCGATCAGGAAAAATAATTCTTTTTATACCCCTTTCAAGGATGTTGCGACTCGTTGCCACATCCTTATGTTTATTTCAATCTCTTTTGTTATTCAAATCATCGAATCCGTCTTTTCATTCAACCTCCGTTTTTATTCAAATCCTTCATTTTGAAACGACAAATATCCTTCTGTTATTTCTTGGCTCCCCTTATGCCTTCTGTTCAACCCCTGCGACAAGCGTTGCAAACCGGGAGACAATTTATTCCTTTCAGCAAAAAACGTCTCTGTTTTTACCCTCGCAATCAACATAAGTTATTGAATTTACTTGACTTTAATAGTTGGCACTATAGCTGCAATTACCCCTCTGTAAACGACGAGGCGGCTGCGGCGCCACCTCGGAGATGATCGGATATTTTGGTAATCATCTGAGCAACGTCGCGGTGCGCACACGAGATCGCACCCAAGGCTGGCAAGGGTGACTCCGGGACCTGACACGAAGAACAACCTGGAGAGGTGCGCAATGTATTGCACAGAAACGTGTGCTGATTTGGTGCTCTGCAAAAAGAAGGGAGCGGTTGATACATCCAGCGATCAAAAAACTGCAATTCAAAAAGCGTTGCAAGAATTGAGTGAGACGCTGAAAAGCACAAACGAAAGCTTGGCAAATTGTTTTGTGTTTACGCTGGAAAGTCGCAATCGCTTAATGGACAAAATTGCGGAGGTAAAGGAATGCGCAAATAAACACGATTGTGGTTATTTACAAGAATTATCGTCCCTTGCAGAGATAGTGATTATGTTGTTGTTTCGATCTAATCATTATCGCGATCACCAAGGACTCGCACGGATTGAAGATGCTGTGCAACAAATGCAACTGTGCTTCGTAACAAACGATTCGGACGAAGGTCACAGAAAACGTGTTACAGAGACGATTGAAAATCTCTGGCAATGGGTGGACATGAATACTGTCACCGGTATTCGCCACTTTTAACTTAAAGACTTTTCACCAAGACAAAGTCCCAATAATGGAGATGTTATTATGTTAATTCTGTCAAGAAAAACCGGAGAGAAATTGATGATTGGTGACGATGTCGAGCTGACCATACTCGGCATTAAAGGCAATCAAGTCAGGGTTGGCGTGAGTGCGCCTAAAGATGTGCCGGTACATCGTGAAGAAGTTTATCTGCGAATTCAGAATGAAAAGCAGGAGTTGGTAAAAGCTTAATTCTGATTCTTTCCTCAACCTAAGTTTTATTTTTTGCTGCGAGTCTGACAGCAAGCCGTTTAACCTGGTTAAACGGCTTTTTTTATTTGCGCACAATCCATTTTATTTGCCGCAGATCTACCTTCGGCAATTTCTCTCACGCTATTTACTCTGCCCCTTGTTTTTATCCTCATTCGACGCCATTCAATAGGGAATTTAGAAGCTGATGGAACTGTTACTAAGGGCTGACATGTCGATCTCTGTACTTTTCTGGCTGCTCGGTGCCGCCGCACTGGTCGCCGTTTGGATTCACCACAACAATCTTAGCCATCAGGCTGTTGTCCTGGCGCGCCAGCACGTCCGCCAGCAAGGCTTGCAATTTCTCGATCAGAGCGCTGTTTTATGCCGTGTGAGTATCGCCTGCAAGCGGTGGAGTTTAAGTCTGGAGCGTACTTACAAGTTCGAGTTTTCCGTCCGGGGAGATCGACGTTACAACGGTCGATTGACCCTAACCGGACGCCGGCTGAGCCGCATAGAGCTGGACCCCTACCCGGATTTTTCACCCCACCCTCCCGGACAGGTCATTTCACCCTCGGATAATCACCAACCGCCCCAGATTGATCAACAATAACAATACCTTTACACATGCGTACTCCATAAAACCGTCAACTCTTTCAGCTATTCACCCGTTTTTCGTCTCCGCTTGTTACCTAAATCCCCAAGGGCCGATTGATGCGGACGCGTTTGTGTCACCATCAAACTCATTTGATTATTTAAACGCCAAAGTTCTATAAAAATCGCTTGAAAAAGAACAAAAAATTCTAGTCGGCAAATTTGACATTAAGCGCCATTTGCAGTCCCAAAAACGATTTAAGCATTTGAAATATAAATATATTTTTCTGACCGACTTAATCTGGCACCAATTGTGCTAAAGGATCTCAACACCGGGCGCAAGCTGACCACCCGGTCGTTGCAATAACCTTTGGGAGAACTCGAATAATGAAAAAGCAAATCTTAGGAATGGGGTTGGCTGTGACCTTCGCATTGGCTGCCTCCCCTAGTTTCGCTACCGGAAACCACCACAATCAGCCTGTGATCAAAAATCCAATCTGTTTTTTCCTGCCATTTGCTTGCGCGCCAGCAAAACCAGATAAACCTGGCAAATCAGAAAAAACGGAACCACCAAAACCAAACCATCCAGGTACGCCCACACACTCCGTGCCAGAAATCGATGCCGCTAATGCAGGTTTGGCTCTGGCTTTGGTTGGAGGTTTGGTGGCGATCCGTCGCGAGCGCCGTAACCGCCGCTAAGTGTCAACACCATCTCTTGTTAGAAAGCCTCCGGCCTAGTGCCTGAGGCTTTTTTTATGGATTTTTGCTGCTAGGAGGTATATATCGCAGCCCAGCTAAGCTAGGTTAGGCAATAAAGGTCATAAGCCCGCTAAACTGGTTGAGTGGTGGCAAGTTTGTGATTAAGGTGGCTCGCCCACGGCCGTTCGTCATTGTTAAAGGAGTGTTTCTTGTTACAGATCACCCGGTCGCAACAATTCAAACCCACTCTGCTGCTTGCAGGCGGCATACTCCTCGTTCTTGAAAGCCTATATCTGAGCCAAAGTTTCGATGCTGCCACCCTTACATTGGATGGCGAAGTTACTGGCTGGCGAGTTTTGTTCAGCCATTTTGGCAGTTTGGCCAAACTGGGCTTGGTCATCCTGTTTGCCATAGGCTTGCTATTGCAGCACAAATTCAAACGCTATTGGCCCGAGCTACTGGACGTGATTTCGGTGCAGCGTTTCCTGACGCTATTGCCGATCCAGCTTCTTTGTTACGCCAGTCTCTACTACTGCACCCATCTTATTTACGCGGTTCCGGAAAATGCCCATAACCTGCCAGCGTGGCTTTACGGTCTCTGGTTGCTCAGTTTGTCGGTAACCTTAGCGTCCTGGCTGGTCATGCTGGTTGATCCGCGCTGGCTGGTGGATTTCATCAAACACGAGCAGTTGGCCATCGCCGTCGGTGTCATCGCGGGACTGATCGTATGGTCTGTAGCCATGTGGACGCAGCGCTTCTGGGGCCCCCTTAGCGAAGCGACGTTCTTCCTGGTTGCTGCACTGCTTCACGCAGTGTATGGCGAGCATATGGCCGTCAATGCCGTTGACAAAACCATCGGCATCGACGACTTCTGGATCAATATCGCCCCTGCCTGTTCCGGCTACGAAGGTATTGGGCTGATTACTGCCTTTACCGCAATTTATATTTGGATCCACCGCGACGCACTGCGCTTTCCGCGTGTTTTGCTGCTTTTCCCTATAGGCGTCGTCGCTATCTGGCTGCTTAATGTGGTGCGTATCGCGGTACTGGTCAGTATCGGGCATCACTGGTCTGAGGAAGTCGCCATCGGTGGTTTTCATTCCCAGGCGGGATGGATCACTTTTATCCTCACGTCACTCGCCTTACTCTGGTTGACCGGCGACAGCGCCTATTTCAGCAAAGCTGCTCGCAACAAAACGCCTGCGGCGCCGCCCTTGTATAGCAGCCTGCCTATCGCCACCCTGTTGCCGATGGTGGTACTGCTCGCAGTCACTCTATTGAGTTCCGCGTTTACCGCCGATTTTGACTGGCTTTATCCCCTGCGCGTATTCGCCGTGATCATCGCGGTCGCATATATTTGGCCGCAGTCGCGCCAAATGTCGCTGCGCCTGCATTGGTCTGCACTTGCAGGCGGCGCTGTGACTGCGGTGCTGTGGATCGCAATGTTGGGGAGTGATACCGAGACCAGCGCGGTTATCCAGGACAATCTGCAGGCGGCCCCCAGCTGGGCGGCGGGCCTGTGGTTACTGTTCCGCATTGCAGGCGCAGTCATAACCGTGCCTATCGCGGAAGAACTGGCGTTTCGGGGCTATCTTTTGTGCCGCTTCAGCAAAACCGAAGTACGCCTCGACGGCCCTCTGCCATTTTCCGTGCTGGCGATTTTTTTCTCGTCCTTGGCCTTCGGTGCACTGCACGGAGCTTGGCTGGCAGGCACAGTGGCGGGCTTGATCTACGCACTAGTGCGCTGGCGCAGCCAGTCCATGGCAAATGCGATTTACGCCCATGGAATTACCAATGCACTGATTTTCTCCTACGCTGCCGCAACCGGTGAATGGCATCTGCTGTAATTTTCATCAGCTCTCAACTGGCATTAACGGCGGCATTCCGTAGAATGCGCCGATGCCAGTCACCCCCAAACTCACTGACGAACAGATCCGCGCCGCGAGCCACCGCCATGGCCACGCGCGCATAGTCGCGGTCGCTGGTGCGGGGAAAACGGCCACACTTACCCACTACCTTACCCGTCGACTTGTAGAAGGCGCAGCCCCCGACCGCATTCTGGTGCTGATGTACAACCGCGCCGCGCAGCAAGCTTTTCAATCCCGTCTGAGCCAGCAGGCTAAAGGTCCTTTGCCGCGAGTTCGGACGTTCCACTCGCTCGGGTTACGCCTCTATCAGAATTTGATCCAGACCGGCTGGCTTCCACCCATTCAGCTCCAGCCCATGAATGAATCCGCGGTTGAGTTGCAACTCAAACAACTATTGCAGCTCCATATGCCCGCAGCGGAAAAGGACGACGACCGTCTTGCCGACTGGTTGCAGCTCGCGTTGGAGTTGTTACAGAGAGTCAAAAGCGATTTTCGTGAGCCCAAGGACGTCTTCGCCGAACACGTGCCCCTGGGGGGCGAATTTCTTGCAGAAGTGATTGCTGGCTTTGAATCCTGGCGGCGGGCGCAAAAGCTGATTACCTTCGACGACATGCTCTACGAACCCGCGCGCCTGTTCCACCTGCAACCGGAAAGTCAGACCGCCTTTCGCGATCGTCTGGACGAGATACTGGTGGACGAATATCAGGACATAAACGCGGTACAACATTTTCTGCTGCGCGTATTGGCTGGAGAGCGCGCTCGGGTGATGGTCATTGGCGATCCCGACCAGACGATTTATGAATTTCGCGGCAGCTCACCCGATTTCATCACCCACACCTTCGCGCGGGATTTTCCGGCATCAGCGAACTATCAGCTGTCACGCACATTTCGTTTTGGCCACACAATCGCGCTGGCGGCCAACCATCTGATTAGCCACAACGCCGGGCGCGATCCGGTCTTGACCATCAGCGCCCCCGGCACACCGGCGACACGTCTGAATTACGCCGCAACCAACGACCACGGCGGAAAAATTGCCGACACTATCGCCAAACTACGCGCGAACGGTGGTGCCTACAAGGGTATGGCGGTGCTGTGCCGCCTCTGGTCTTACGCCAGACCGGTGGAATTGGAACTTATGGCGCGCGGCATTCCCTATCGCATGGACGGGGAACAATCGATTTTGCAGTGCCGGGAGATTCGCCCTTTCTGGCACTGCCTGGACATACTGACGGGTAGTTTTTTCGCCCGACCCGCGCAACAAAAAGAGCAAATCCTGTTCGACTTGCTGACCATTCCATCCTGGAAAATCCCGCATCCGCTGCTGCGTGCGCTTGCTAGAGCCTGGGCACAGTCGGATAACCATCAATTAGCACGCAGTCTTGAAAGTTGCCTGCCCGCCGAGCTCAGTCCATTTCAACGCCGCTGCCTGCAACAAATGGCAAATGCCCTGGACGCGCTCATGCGGCCGCAAGCCTGTCCGCGCCAATTGCTCGCCTATGCCCATGCCATCGACTACCAGGAACGGCTGCGCAAAACCGCCATCAATGAAACCCAGGGACAGGAACACGCAGGAACGGTGGAAGCATTTCTGCGCTTTCTCCTGCATCTGCGCATCGAATCCGCTGCGGATCTGCTGGCGTACCTGATCGAATTACAGAACCGTCATCAGCAAGTGCCAGAAGACGCCATCACCCTGACCACGATTCATCGCAGCAAAGGACTGGAGTGGCCGGTGGTGTTTTTGCCCCATTTGGCAGAAGGCCACTTGCCCTGCCTGACCGGGCGGGAATCCGATCCGATACGGGCATTGGAAAGCGAACGACGCCTGCTCTATGTCGCTCTGACCCGCGTGCAAAAACAGTTATTTATCACCCTGCCAGACACTGCGGCGGATTCCTCACTGACCACCAGCCGCTTTTTTAGCGAAATGCGCGCGGATCTCAGCATCGCCCTGGGCAAAGCCCTGGAGCAAAAACAGGATTCCCTCAGCCTGCCCTACCCGCTGAGCAATATCAGCCAGCGCTATCTGGAATTTCTCGGCAATCCTTTGGCCGTGGCAATCGTCAAACCAGAAATCGAGCAAACCGACCGCCAATGGCAGACTGGCCAGCGGGTACACCACGCCATTCTCGGCAGCGGTGAAATTCACGCGCTCGATCCACAACGCATTCATATCCGTTTTGCCGATGGCAAAGTGCGGGTATTTGCCAGCGATCTGGCGGAACCTCATCTCACACCACTGAATTGACAGGAGAGCTATGCAAGGCGAACTCGGCCAACTGCTGAACACATTGCCGCAAATTGGCGAAGTGAAATGGATAGGCGTGCGCCCGGCGCGCGGTGAACCGCTATTGACGCCGGAGGTGGTGGAAGCGCGTTTGGGCCAAGGGCTTGTCGGCGATCGCTACGCCGGCAGCAGAGGCAAACGGGAAGTGACTTTGCTGCAGTGGGAACATCTGGCGGTAATTGCCAGCCTGACCGGCAAAACAGAATTGGATCCTGCATATTGCGCAGAAATATCGCCGTCAGCGGCATTAATTTACTGGCGCTGCGCAACCGGGAATTCACCATCGGCGGCGTAAAGCTGCGCGGTACCGGCTACTGTGAGCCGTGCTCCAAAATGGAAAAGGTGCTCGGTCCCGGAGGCTACAACGCCATGCGCGGTCACGGCGGTATTACCGCGCAAGTCTTGTCCCCGGGGCTGATTCGCCTCGGCGACAAGGTCATGGCCATTTAACTATTCTCGACCACCAACAATTGCCCCTGCTGCCGGTCCAGCAAGGCTTTATAAGGTGCTTTGAATCCGGTCAGAGCAACGCGTTCTTCATCGAGCGGCAGAGTTTCCAGGCGCGAATCCAACAACTCGTCCATCAAGGCCGCCTGAATCACTATGCCGGTATCGGAAACGGCAAGTTTGACGTCGTATTCGGGATGACAGATCTCTGCGACTACCTGGAAGCGAATTTTGTGTTGCAGGTTGAGCTGGTAAATCAAATGCGCACAACACACCGCACGAAATGCCGCTTCCGACGCACTCTCACTGCTAGTGAAGCGAATGCAATAAATGCCCGCCTTGGTCGGAGCACCGACCGGCACGCCGCCGTATAGCGCTAGCACTTCTTCCAGCGTTGTTTCAAAGCGGGAGACCAATTCGGCAAAACGGTCGCCGTTTAATTGCTGCTCCAGCTTCTGTCGATTGGTTACCGCGAGCACCAGATCGCTATGACGCAAAACGGCTTCTTGCGGCTCGTCTTCCCATTCGGAAGTGGCAATGGGTGCGTCACTGATGTCATCGCTATCAGCTACGGGATCAGGCTCGGGCAACTCTCCCGGTTCTTCCGCGCGTTTTTTCTCAGGAAAGGTGAACTTGCGCATTTCCCAGGCGTAACCGCGGGTTTCATAGAGCGAGAGCGCCGCCATAAACAGCAGCAACACTGCGGTTCCTATCAAGGCCCAAACCAAGGCCGTTTCACCCGGAAATTCCGTTATCAGCGTAATAGTGACGTGGCCAGCAATGCTGTCATGTAAAGGAATAGGCGCGGAAAACGATTGAGTGCGCACGCCTACACGCGGCTGACCGGCCTGGACCAACAGGTTCTGATCCAGATCGTGAACCGCGGCCATCACCACACGAGGCTGCGAATGCACTTCCTGCATCACTACGTGCATACCCACCAAGTCGTGACTGATGGAGGCGTTGACCACATCTTTGGCCGACAGCTGCGCCAGAGCATTGCCGAATTCCACCAGCAGCTCGCGATTTTTCTGTGCGGATCTTTCACCCAAAACGAAAGCCGCCAACAACAAGCCGAGAAGTGCACCAATGCTTAAGCAGAAAATCGGCGGCAGGCGTCGCCAATGGACAAGCGGCAAGGAGATTTGGTTGGGCATGAAAGATGATCGCTTTAAGTGTTATGGAATAACCGCCAAGCCGACACGCAGTCCGTGCGCGGAAAATCACCTAGTGTACCTGAAGACCCGGCACAGAAGGCAGCATCTCAACGAGCAGATATCTCAAAATGCCTGCGCTCGACGGTTTTTTGACATAGCTTTAGTAAAGCTGGGTTTACGCGTTAGTAAAGCTCCGTTTGGGTGTTTTTCACCATTAACGCAGCACGGCAGCAATCCCGCCGGAGTTCTGTATAATGCCGCCTCCCTTTTTCTGAACTGACCTAGTGCTGTGCGCGAACTGATTCTAATCACGATTTCCGGTATCGATCGCCCCGCGGTGACCTCGACGGTCACTTCCATTCTGGCGCGACACAAAACCAACATCCTCGACATAGGTCAGGCCGTGATTCACGAGAACCTCACCTTGGGCCTGTTGGTGGAATTTCCTGGCGGCGAAGATCCAGCGCCGATCATCAAGGAAGTGCTGTTCCGCATGCACGAATTCGGCATGCAGGTGAAATATCAGCCGATCACCGAAGCCAGCTATCAGGACTGGGTCAACCAGCAGGGCAAAGGCCGCCATATAGTCACCCTGCTCACCCGCCAAGTGACTGCGGAACAAATTGCCGCGCTCACCTCCATAGTTGCCGAGCACGGCCTTAACATCGACGCCATCAGTCGCCTTTCCGGCCGCGTCCCCCTCGACAGCGTCGATAGTAAAAGCAAAGCCTGCGTGGAGTTTTCCGCCCGCGGCACACCAAAAGACATCACCGAACTGCGCGCCGCCTTTATGGAGTTGTCGACTCGCCTGGAGATCGACATAGCGGTGCAGGAAGACAACATGTATCGCCGTACCCGCCGCTTGGTGTGCTTCGATATGGATTCCACTCTGATTGAAGCGGAAGTCATAGACGAGCTCGCCAAAGCGGCCGGTGTCGGCGACAAAGTCGCTGCCATTACCGAAGCGGCCATGCGCGGCGAGCTCGATTTCAAAGCCAGTTTCGCCCGCCGTATGGCACTGCTGCAGGGCTTGGATGCCAGTGTGCTCGATGAGATCGCGGAGCGTCTGACCCTGACCGAAGGCGCCGAGAACCTGATGCGCACCCTGCGCAAACTCGGCTACAAAACCGCGATTCTGTCCGGCGGTTTCAGCTATTTTGGTCGCTACGTGCAGAGCAAACTCGGCATCGACTACGTCTTTGCCAACGAACTGGAAATCGTCGACGGCAAAATCACCGGCCAGGTCGTCGGCCAAGTGATCGACGGCCAGCGCAAAGCCGAACTGTTGCGCGAGCTGGCCGCTAAAGAGGGTATTTCCCTGGAGCAGGTAATTGCCGTGGGCGACGGAGCCAACGACCTGCCCATGTTGAGCATCGCCGGACTCGGCATCGCCTTCCGCGCCAAACCGCTGGTCAAGGCGTCTGCCAAGCAATCCATCTCAACACTGGGGCTCGATGCCATTCTTTATTTGATGGGGCTGCGTGATCGCGACATTCAAGCCGGAAATTAAGTCCGCCGATCGATCACACTTCCCTCAATCGGGTAATCCGAGCTAAGGTTACAGGTCGCGTCAAATTTCTGGTCCACTATGAAACCTGTACCAACCAAAGCCGAACTGCGCGCTGAACTCGAGCGGCAAATGCAGGAATATTTGCAAACGGGCGGCGTGGTCAAGAACGTACCTCGCGGTGTCAGCGGGCAGTTGGAAAACCGCCCCCTGTTTGGCCATATAGGTGACAACCCTCCGCGCCAAGAGCGCACTCCGGTTGATGATGTCGTGCAAGCCGTGGAAGCGCGCAAACATCCTCACGCGAATGTCAAAAAATCGAAGCGTCCGCGTAAAAAACTTATCACTGATGACTTCGGCGAACCTCTGCGGTGGGTTTGGATAGAAGACTGATAAATTCAATACACGCGCTATTAATTAAATACACGATAAGCAGAGAAACGGATATGGCACGCCATTGGCTGTTCAAATCAGAACCTCATGTTTTCAGTATCGACGACCTGGAGAAAGCGCCGTCCAAAACCACTCGCTGGGACGGCGTGCGCAACTATCAGGCGCGCAACCTGCTGCGCGATGAGATAAAAGTTGGCGACCAAGTGTTCATCTATCACAGCCAGTGCAAAGTCCCGGGCATAGTCGGTCTGGCAAAAGTGGTCAAAGCCTCCTACCCCGACCCCGCGCAGTTCGATCCGGAAAACACTTATTACGATCCCAAAGCGACAGCCGATAATCCGCGCTGGTTTTGCGTCGATATCCAGCATGAAAAAACTTTCGCGAAAGTCATTGCATTGCAGGACATCAAACAAGATCCGTCACTGCACGATATGGTGTTGCTGCGACAAGGTCGCCTTTCGGTGCAACCCGTCACCCCCGAACAAGCCAAAATTCTGCTGCGCGATCACGCTGCCAAATGACCCAGACTATTTCGCTACCAGACCAGAGCGTGCATATCTGGCTGGTGGATCCAACAACGATTACCGATCCTTCCCTTCTCGCTCACTACCACCAGTTAATGACGGCGGATGAGCACACAAAATGGGAGCGCTATCGTTTTGACAAAGACAAACACCAGCATCTGGTCACCCGCGCGCTGATCCGTCATACCCTATCGCTTTACCAACCATCAGTAGCTCCTGCGGATTGGCGTTTCGAAAAAAACCAGCACGGCAAACCGTCTATTGTGAATCCACTGGAAAAACCGCTGTTTTTTAATCTTTCCCACACCCAAAAACTCGCCACCATTGCGGTGACACACAGCGCACTTGTAGGAGTCGATGTAGAGCGCATAAAAACCGTGGACCAAGTGCGCGGGCTGGCCGAACGATGTTTTACGGAAGAGGAAAACGCCTATATTTTTCGCGGAGACGCGGATGCGGTTTTATGGCGGTTTTTTAAGTTGTGGACATTAAAAGAAGCTTACTTAAAAGCGCTCGGATGCGGCATGAGCCTGTCATTGCAAGCGCTGAGTTTTTCCCCCAAAAGCACGCCTATACAAGTGCGTTTTGATGAAAGCCATGATGACAATGCCGAACACTGGACTTTTAGAACATGGCAGGCAACCACAGAACATCTGCTCTCACTCGCCATCAATATACCGGCAACTGCGCCTTTATCGATTCAGTTTTTTCAAACAACTCCAGCACAGGAGTTTTCTGAAATTCACTGTGAAGAAATTGTCGGCCGCTAGGCCGACATCAGAATTTGTCGAAATAGAGCGCAACCAGATAACCCGCCAGAGAAATCAACCCAAGCACCCCGAGCAGAATGACCAACAGCAACCAAAAGCGAAAAGGTTTGCGCTCGACTTTATAAATTCCTTCATTCAACACACGATCCACTCGCGCCTGATCTTCCGGATAAAGTTTTGGCATTATTGACTATCACCTTATAAATTCGTGGTTAATTCGCCGGAACCGCACGTTCCGCAGCCCACTGACGCAACATGTCGATATTCTCCGCCATAACGACGGACAGTGGTTTGGTATTGGCAATCGCATCGCGCAAATGCTGCACCGATAGTTCTTCATCGCGCGCCTGCGCGCTGTACATCGCCGACACGACTGCCTGTTCAATTTCAGCGCCAGTAAATCCGTCACTCATGACCGCGAGTTCATACAGATCAAAACCGCTGCTGATCAAACCGCGTTTTTCCATATGAATTTCAAATACCACGCGCCGGGTTTCCACATCGGGCAGATCGACAAAAAAGATTTCATCGAACCGGCCTTTGCGCAGCAATTCCGGCGGCATAACGCTGATATCGTTGCTGGTCGCCACGATAAATACGCGCGACTTTCGCTCCGCCATCCAGGTCAACAGTGTGCCTAATAAACGTTTGGACGTGGCATTTTCACCGTCATTTTGTGACAAGCCTTTTTCAATTTCGTCCATCCATAACACGCACGGCTCCATGATATCAGCGAGCTTCAGAGCTTCGCGCAGATTGCGTTCTGTTTCACCGACATACTTGTTGTAGAGCGCGGCCATATCCAGGCGCAGAAGTGGAATGCCCCACATGCCGGCAATCACTTTGGCGGCGAGACTTTTACCACCGCCTTGCACACCGAACAACATCACACCTTTGGGAGCATCGATTTTTTTGCCGCCGTTGTCATTCAACATGGCGCTCTTGCGGTTGCTCAACCATTCCTTCAAACGATTGAGACCGGCCATATCTTTGAAGTACGCCGTGTTGTATTCGAAATGCAGCACGCCCTCCATATCCATCAAGGCAAATTTTGCGCGAGTGACCTCAGGCAGGTCGCTCTCGCTGATCGCGCCGTCATCGACTATGGCACCGCGCGCGAGCCGACGAACATCCTGATGCGGCAGGCCTTTGAGATTGTTGACCAGTTTCTGCAGAGTCGCGGCATCGGTCTTGATGCGCTCGCCGCCATTGCGATCGGACCAGAATTTGGCCTCTTCGCGAATAATCGCCAGAATTTCTTCCTCGGTCGGCAAACTCATCTGCAAGACTGCGCTGTAACGCGCGACTTCCGGTGGCAGCTTCAGCCGGTGGCTGACTAGAACCACTTTATGACGTGCGGCCATCTGGTTGAGCGCAATATCCTTTAACAAGCGCACCATTTTCGGCTCATCCAGATAAGGATGCAGATCACACAGAACAAAAGCGCTCGCCTTCTGGCATTTTTTGATGTGTTTGAGTACGTCTTCAGGCTTGGACTGATTGTTCTCATCCTCGGAGCGCAAACCGAATCCCAGCGGTTGCAAGCCGTCGGTAACCGACCAGCGCCAACTGGCGATACCTTCGTCGCGGAAGTATTTCTGCAGCAGCGTCAGCGCGCGGGTCTCATCAAAGGTCTCCACCACAATCAAAGCGATATTGGAGTGGAGCAAGATGCTCAGATCGTTGTAATTCATGTTGTCTCCCGTTCACTGCGCGAAATTGAATTGGCTAGAATCTGCCAATTCATCCATTATCTGAACCCTGACCGGCATATTACGGCCTAAGCCGCAACACAGTCATAAAGCAGGCGAATCATTATGCCCCAAACTTCTCAAGACAAGCTGTCACCCTTGGATCGACTGATCTGCCAATTCGACCGGGCATTGCAAACGCTCAGCCCCGGCGCAGTTCCGGGATATCGACCGTCACCGGCCGCCGAAATAGATGACGCCGAACTTTCCGCCCAGGAAGCACGCCACGCCGCTGGCCTGATGCGTGTCAATCACACGGGTGAAGTCTGCGCCCAGGGCCTTTACCAAGGGCAGGCGGCGACAGCCAAGCTGTCCCACATCCGCAAAAAAATGGAAAGAGCCGCCGATGAAGAGATCGATCATCTGGCCTGGTGCGAAGAACGACTGGCGCAACTGCAAAGCCATCCCAGCAAATTGAATCCATTGTGGTACGGCCTGTCATTCGGCATAGGCGCTACCGCAGGATTGATCAGCGATAAGATCAGTTTAGGTTTTGTCGCGGCAACAGAGGAACAGGTTGGCGAACATTTAAAAGATCATCTGAAGCACTTGCCGCCGCAGGATGAAAAGTCGCGGGCAATACTGCAGACCATGCTCAAGGAGGAAGAGGAACACGGCAATAACGCTTTGCGGGCTGGTGGTTACAAATTTCCAAAACCGGTCAAACGTCTTATGCGTCTGACTTCCAAGCTGATGACATCCACCAGCTATCGAATCTAGACAGCATTCTATGAAGAGGCCCTCAGGCCTCTTCAATAACTTCGTAGGAATGGGTAATTTCCACACCCGCAGCACGCAACATAATTGAGGCTGAGCAGTATTTTTCCGCAGACAGGTTAATGGCCTTTTCCACCTGACTCTCTTTCAGGTTGCGACCACTCACCACAAACTTCAAATGAATCTTGGTAAATGGAGAAGGAACACCTTCTGCCCGCTCTGCTTCCAGATCGGCGCGGCAGCTGGTGACATCCTGACGGGCCTTTTTAAGGATGCTGACCACATCAAAGGACGCACAACCGCCTAAACCCAATAAAATCATTTCCATCGGACGTACGCCGATGTTGCGACCGCCGTGATCCGGTGGCCCATCGATTACCACTGCATGGCCGCTGCCGGACTCCGCTACGAACGCGGCGTCCCCTACCCATTTGATCGTTCCGCGCATGTCACCCTCCACCAAAGCACTGAAAACAGGGCGGCAAGCCTACCACATCCACCCTTCAACGAAGCAACAAAAGTGTGTGCTCTATAACACTTGTAGTGCGATGCCATAGCGAGCGGTTTTGTATTATGCTCCTATATTCACGCGCCTCTATATGTGGAAGTTTCAGTCTATACTGAGAACGGGCGCGCTACGGTTTCGGAGTAAACTGCGGGCCGTTATACTGCTGCGAACGGGCTCAGCCAGTCAGGCTAAGCGGGAAGGGCTCAGGTGGTACTCGCAAGGGCAGCATAACTACAAAACATTATTTTTCTTATAAGAATCGAGGATTGCGATCTTGGTTTCCGTGACTTTATCACCTCATATCAAGAATTTAGAAAGTTTCCTCAGTCACTGTCATCGCAGACGGTACCCAGCCAAAAGCACCCTGATTTACGCCGGCGACAAAAGCGACTCCCTCTACTACATCATCAAAGGTTCCGTAACGGTTCTTATTGAAGACGAAGAAGGCCGCGAAATGATCGTTGCTTATCTCAACGATGGTGACTTCTTCGGCGAGATGGGCCTGTTTGACGAAAAAGACAATCGCAGTGCCTGGGTCAGAGCCAAATCTGAATGTGAAATAGCGGAAATCAGCTACGCCAAATTCCAGGAATTGTCGGAAGAACATCCGGAATTTCTTTACGCTCTGGGATCCCAGATGGCGCGACGCCTGCGGGCGACTACCCGCAAAGTCGGCGATCTCGCCTTCCTGGACGTCACTGGTCGAGTCGCACGCACGCTGTTGGACCTGTGCAAAGAACCCGATGCCATGACTCACCCGGACGGCATGCAAATCAAAATCACCCGCCAGGAAATCGGTCGCATCGTCGGCTGCTCACGCGAGATGGTGGGCCGGGTATTGAAAACTCTGGAAGATCAGGGCTTGGTATCTGTAAAAGGCAAAACCATGGTGGTTTACGGCACACGCTAAGAACCATCAGAACCACAGCTCAAATATAAAAAAGCCCCGAATTTCGGGGCTTTTTTATGGCTTACAGTTCAAACAACTCCGCCAGTTTTGCACCGGGATCCGGCGCTCGCATAAACGACTCTCCCACCAAAAAGCCGTGTACATCTTTCTCTCGCATGGCGGCCACATCCTCCCGGGTCAAAATCCCGCTTTCCGTGATAACCACCCGGTCTTGCGGGATTAAGGGCAGAAGATCGAAAGTCGTCGCCAGACTGACTTCAAAAGTGTGCAGATTGCGGTTGTTGATACCGACAAGCCGATTGGGCAGTTCCAGAGCAAGCTCCAATTCAGCTCTATCGTGCACTTCCACCAAAACGTCCAACCCGAGTTCCAACGCCTGCTGGTTGAGCTCTTTCAATTGCACAGGATCGAGACCTGCGACGATCAACAGAATACAGTCGGCCCCCAAAGCCCGGGCTTCAACCACCTGATAGGGATCTACCAGAAAATCCTTGCGGATCACCGGTAATTGCGTGGCCGCCCTCGCCTGCTGCAGATATACATCCGCACCCTGAAAAAAATCCACATCGGTCAACACCGACAAACAGGCCGCGCCGGCTTTTTCATAGCTGCGTGCAATGCTCACAGGATCAAAATCCGCGCGAATAACGCCTTTGCTCGGAGAAGCTTTTTTGATCTCCGCAATCACGGCAGGCTTACGTGCATCCACTCGCCGGATAAGCGCATCCGCAAAGCCGCGCGGTTTTGATTGCGCTGCGGCCTGAGCTTCCAGCGCCTGAAAAGAAACCCGCTGCTGGCGCTCGGCGACTTCTTCGTGTTTACGCGCGATGATTTTGCGCAGGATGGTTGGGGTATCGCTCACAGAAATCTTCTCGCTCAATGGATTACGCAAAACACTGACTGAATTCGGCCAGCTCGCTCAATTTTTCCGCCGCAAGTCCCGTGGCAATCGTGTCTTCCGCGAGGGCAACTGCCGTTTTCAGGTCATCGGCCAATCCGGCCACATAGAGGGCGGCACCCGCATTCAAGGCGATGATATCGACTGCTTTTTGTGCGTTAGGCAGAGCCCGCTTGCTTAAAGCATCGCGAATAATGGTCAGCGACTCTTGCGCCGATGAAACGGTCAGTCCGTCGAGGGTGTTGCGATCAATACCGAATTGGGTTGGATCTATGGTGTATTCGCGAATTTCGCCATTGCGCAGCTCGGCCACATGAGTCGGCGCCGCCAGCGAGATTTCATCCAAACCGTCTTCCGAACGCAAAGCCAGAACATGCTCGCTGCCCAGGCGCGCAAGCACTTCGGCAAATACGCGACACAAGCGAATTTCATAAACACCAACAACCTGGCGTTTGGCGCCCGCCGGATTGGTCAGGGGGCCCAGCATATTAAAGATGGTGCGCAATCCCAGCTCGCGTCGCGGGCCAACGGCATGCTTCATAGCCCCGTGGTGACTAGGCGCGAACATAAAACCCAATCCCAGGGACTCAATGCAACGCGCAACCTGATCCGGCGCCAGATTGAGATTAACCCCTGCAGCTTCCAACACATCGGCACTACCTGCGGTGCTAGTGACCGAGCGGTTGCCGTGCTTGGCGACATGACCGCCTGCTGCGGCCACTACCAGCGCGGACGCGGTGGACACATTGAACAAGCGGGATCCATCACCACCAGTGCCGCAGGTGTCGACCAAACGGTCAAAATCGACCTTGACCTTGACGGCCAAATCGCGCATCACCTGCGCCGCAGCAGCGATTTCATCAACGGTTTCGCCCTTCATGCGCAGAGCGACCAGGAATCCTCCGATCTGCGCTGGAGTCGCCATGCCTGTCATGATTTGAGTCATGACCTCCGCCATTTGTGAATGACTTAGGTCGCGGCGCTCGACCACCTGGGCCAACGCTTCTTTTATTTCCATGACGCCTCCGGAAGATTCAAAAAGTTCTGCAGAAGTGCGTGGCCGCACTCGCTCAAAATGGATTCGGGATGAAATTGCACCCCATGAATAGGTAAATGTTTATGCTGCAGACCCATGATATAGCGGCGATCATCGCCGGGATCCGCAGACTTGGCCGTGATCTCCAACTCCTGCGGCAACGACTCATGGTCAACAACAAGCGAATGATAGCGCGTCGCCCGCAATGGATTTGGCAATCCCTGAAAAAGACCTTTGCCTGCATGCTCAATCAGTGATGTTTTGCCGTGCATAACACGATTTGCCCGCACGACCTTGCCGCCAAACGCCGCGCCTATACATTGATGCCCCAGGCAAATTCCTAGAATTGGAACGCGACCGCCAAACGCGCGAATAAGCGGCACTGATATACCGGCTTCATCCGGGCTGCACGGCCCCGGCGATATGACAATGCGCTGAGGTGCCAGCTTCTCAATCGCCGCTAAATCCAGTTGGTCGTTGAGCACCACCTCAACATCGGCGCCCAACTCTCTCAGGTACTGCACAATGTTGTAGGTAAAGGAATCGTAGTTATCCACCATCAAAAGCATGGCTGGGTCCGATCAATCAAACCGGCATTATACGTAAACCTGACCGTTGGCGCAGATGCTCAAATCTGTCGAGCGGTTTTACAAATGACCAAAATAGCGCCACGTGCAAGCGAGGCCAATGTTGCCTACACTAGATGAAAATAATTTTCACTTCCGTACAGTGAATGGCTTGAAATAACTCCCTAATAAATGAAAATAAGCCTCATTCGTTGATAAACTCTGTCCATTTCGCCTTAACGGCGTTGATGTCAACGCAGTGTTGAGAAGTGATGCCGATGCAACTCTGGCGAATTGGAATACAATTTGCTCCACGAAGCGGAATGATAATTTTCGCAGGATCAATGGGTTGCGATTTTCGCGGGGGACTTGGTTTGAATTTGTCCTTTCTTGATCCCGAACTCATGGTTGAGCGCCCATTAAGTGAGTAGAGCGCAAAGGCAAGATATGTCACGCAAACCCTTAAAACCCGGTCATCTCGAACTGATCAACCAGCGTGGCCGAGAGCCTATACAACCGCCGCGCCTGCTCGCTCATATCCAGAAAAATACCCTGGCCCACTGCGAACAACTCGCCGCGCATTTGTTTTCCGCCGCTGACGACCTCTTCTACGATCTTTCCAAGCGCGCATCGAGCAACCAGGAACAAAACCTGTACTTTGAAGCCATGCGTGAAATCCGCGTGCGCAGAGAGGGTATCGCCAATAAATTTCTGCGTACGATCAGCCAGCAATTTAGCGATTTGATCGATGCCAATGCCCCGGCTGAATTTGATACCTGGGAACAGGAGCGTGAAACCAAACTGGCGATCGTCGACGGCGACGATCTGGAAGTCGACTTGGCTCGCAGCAATATGGTGAGCCGCACGCGCGATATTTATAGGGAAGAGCTTTACGAACTCGGCATGCGCCTTGATCACCTGCTGCTGCAGGTGGAAATCAATGAGGACAACAACCCTCTCGACCCGAATCAGTTGACTAAAGCCTTTATCAATGCGTGTCAGAACACGCTCGATATCAACATCAAAGCCAAGTTGATTCTGTACAAGCTGTTCGAGAAACACGTTCTGAAACAGCTGGGCCACGTCTACGCTGATGCCAACCAAATTCTGATGGATGCGGGCATTCTGCCCAAAGTGCCCAAGAACCTGGACAACAAAGTCGTCCACGGTGGCGCTGCACCTGTTGGAGGCACAACAGCTACGCCAGGCGGCCAAACCGCTGCAGATGTGGCTTCACCTTTCGCCCCGGTCCCTGAATTCCGCATGGGCTATGACGCCCTGAGCATGTTGATGGCGGCTGCGCGTAATTTTGCCTTCAATGCGACAGGCAATACAGCAACGGGAACAGGCCAAAATCAATCGCCGCAAATCAGCTGTTACATTTTTACAGCCAATCCTGGCCCGGTCATGCCGGCACCAGAACTGACAACCCTGCTCACTCAGGCGCAGCCCAATTACGACCAGCTTCTCGCTACCGGCACCCCGCGCAATATAGTTGCAGACGCAGTAAACCAGGCGCTCAAGCACAAAAATCCGGACCAGCCGCAAGCACTCGAACAGACCGAAGAAAATGTCATCAATCTGGTGGCAATGTTCTTCGACCAGATCCTGGCCGATGAAGCCCTTCCTATTGAGATTCAGTCGTTGATCTGCCGTATGCAGATCCCGATTCTCAAAGTGGCCATTCGCGATCGCACCTTCTTCAGCAATCCCGAACACCCGGCGCGCAACCTGGTCAATAGCATCACCCGCATAGGCGTGGCGTTCGACAGCAGCAAACCACTGGATCGCGATCCGGTGTACCGCAAAATGGTTGAAATCGTTCAGACGCTGAACCGCCAGTACAAAACCGACGATCGTATCTTCACCGAACTGCAAGCAGAGCTCGACGCCGTCGTTGAAAAAGAAAGCCGCAAATCGGTAGTGGTAGAACAGAGAACAACACAGACAGAGGCGGGCAAGTCGCGCATTAAACAAGCGCGCGTTGCCGCACAAACATCCCTGTACCACAAACTCAAAACGGTCGATCTGCCGGATTTTGTAAGAACCTTCCTGACCACACATTGGTTACAGGTAATGGTTATCACCCACCTCAAACACGGCTCTGACAGCCCTGAATGGGTATCCAATGAGCAAACCGTGTCCGATCTGATCTGGATTTGCCAGGATCACGAAGACGCTCGCTCACTCCAACGCCGCGACCGCCTATTGCCCGAACTGCTCGATCGTATTGAACGCGGTTTGGAAGTTGCGATCGACAACCGCGATGCCCGCAAAGCCAAAGTTGCCGCTCTGGAAGAGGCCTTGAAGATAGCCCCGGTAGCGCCGCAAATTCAGGCGACCATCGCACCTTTGAACAGCGAACAAAAAGAAGCCTTGGGCCGCGGTGAAAACGCTCCCAAGACCTGGGATGAAATGACGGCGGTAGAACGTCAGCAGGCCCGCTATGAAGAACTCTCCACCAAGTTCTACGAAATGGCCAAAAACATGGCCGAAGGCACGTGGCTGGAGTATTTCAACGAGGAGACAGCCAAAACCATTCGCTGCAAGCTTGCCTCCAAGATTGACGCCGACACCTATATCTTCGTCAACCGGCTGGGCTTTAAGGTTTTGGAAAAAACCCGCAAACAGTTTGCTTACGACATGCAGTTTAACCGAGCGAAACTCGTTGACACCCGCCCCTTCTTCGACCGGATCATGGGCAGAGTCGTTGAAGACCTGTCCAGCCAGGGCGCCGTCTAGGCGCCCACTTCCCACCACGCCTCCTGAACTTCCTGTTACAATCCCGCGCCTTGTCGATCTCAGCTCGATAAACCAGCCACTTCAAAAACCAACAACAATAAACGCTCCAAGACAATTGCGGCATCATGCAAGATGTATCAAGCCGCCTCCATCTTTCGGACGTGTCTATTATCTATTAGGAGTGCCAACGAGCCCCTAGTAGTAGCACTGAACACAAAAGATCGGAGAGTGTTGCAACTGCGGTGATGCATGCGATGGGAAACATCATGGAAATAGACAACGTTACGCAAGTCGCTTTTATTATCGCCAGCATCCTGTCTCTGATCCTTACCGGAATTTTCATTGCCCAAATTCACCGCAAAGCCCTGCACTGGTCATTTGCCGCCGCCAGCGCCATGCAGACTTTCTGGCTGTTGAATATCGGCCTCAGCCAAAAAATGAATTTCTCCCTCGGGCACATCATGCTGATCGAGTCGGCGCATATCGCCGCCTGGATTTTGGCTACCACCCAAACAATCCGCCACTACTGCCAAAACTGTCTGCCGAAACTGTATACGCTAGGGATTTACGGTCTGTGCGGTGTTCTTCTCTCGGCTAACGCTGCCTACGCCCTATTTGAACCGCCGTGGTTGGACGCCAAAATTGCGCTGGTGCTGCAGGGAATTGTCTTTTCCATAGTCGCGCTTTTGAACGTCGAACAGCTGTATCGAAACGTGCAGGCCATACGGCTGATCAAGCTCCTGAGCCTGAATTTGGCGGCCATTTTTATTTATGACGTGTACTTTTTCTCGCAACACCTGGTTCAGCCCGAATTTAATTCCGGCCTTTATCAGATTCGCGCGGTTATAGCTTTCGTCACCAGTGCGTTCATGGGCATAGCGGCGATTACATTGCATCAAACCCAGGAACAAACCGCGCGCCTCTCCTTGTCGCGTCCCGTGGTTTTTTACACCACCTCACTCACCCTCGCCTGCGCGCTTCTCGCCCTGATCATGCTGGGCGGCTATTACGTCAGAATGTACGGTGGCGACTGGGGCACCGTTGCTTACTCTGTTTTATTTGTCGGCACGCTTATTACCATTATTCTGGTATTCGCCTCGCGCTCCACCCGCGAAAAACTCACTGTTCTCATCAACAAACATTTATTCAGCCACAAGTACGATTACCGCACCGAATGGTTAAAACTGATCGAGCGCTTGTCCCAACCGACCTCGCCGGAAGACGTACACAGACGTGCACTCAGCGCCGTCGCCACTATTTTTAAAAGTGCTGGTGGCGCTTTATGGTTGCGCAAAGGAAAAGTTCTGGTGCCGGTTTATCAGGAAAATATTTCCATCAATGTATTGGAAGCCATAGAGCCGGACGACAGCCCATTCATTCAGGCGCTGGAACAATCCGAGTGGGTGTTTCTGCCTTCCTTCACCGGTTCGCAGGATCCACTTGCCCAGAACAATGAATACCTGCCCGAATGGGCCAACAGAATTGTCGACATATGGCTGATTCTGCCGCTGTTAAATGAATCCGAATTGATCGGCTTTATGGTGCTGACAAGCCCGAACGGTGATCCATCGCTGAACTGGGAAGACCTGGACCTTCTGAAAACAGTTGGCAGACAAATTGCCAACTACCTGGAGCGGCATGAGCAAGCGGAACAACTGGCGGAAGCGCGTCAGTTCGATGCCTTTAACAAGCTAGCCGCTTATGTGATGCATGACCTGAAGAATCTGATTGCGCAACAATCCCTCGTTGTAAAAAACGCCGAAAAGCACAAAGACAACCCAGCGTTCGTCGAGGATGCCATTCAGACGATCCACAATTCAGTTACGCGCATGAACAACTTATTGCGCAAATTACAACGCAATGAGCCAGAGGGCGTGCGCGTTCTCAATCTGAATGATGTGCTCGTAGAAGCCATTCGCCGCTGCCAAAAAGGCCAACCTGTGCCGACCTTGCGCAACGAGGATTTGGAAATTCGGGTAAAAGGCGATTGGGACAGTTTGGTCATGGTGTTTGTCCATCTTATTCAAAACGCTCAGGACGCCACCCAAACGACCGGCTTTATCGATCTTCATGTCAGCCGCGACAACAATGTAGTGTCAATCGCCATTGAAGATAACGGTGAGGGTATGGACGAAGACTTTATCCGCAATCGCCTGTTTAAACCTTTTGACACCACTAAAACAGGCAAAGGGATGGGTATTGGTGTGTATCAAGCCCGCGACTACGTACAAAATCTCGGGGGCAATCTCAGTGTGGAGAGCACTAAAGGAGAAGGGACCACCTTCACCATTTCGCTTCCCATTACGCAGAGTTAAGGCAGTAACCACTACCAGCGCATAAACTTATGCAGCGATACGCCAGTTGTTTTACCATGGCCGTCGCTTTCACTTTTCATAAGCCGTTACCATCATGAGCAAAACCAACAAACAGAAGCTGCTGATCATCGAAGATGACCTGGGATTGCAAAGCCAACTCCGCTGGCATTTTGATCAGTATGAAGTGATTGTCGCCAGCGACCGGGAAGAAGCGCTCGCCGCAGTTCGCTTGCACGAACCGCCAATCATTCTGCAGGACCTCGGCCTGCCCCCTGATGATGAAGGTGTCGAAGAGGGCTTTCGCTGTATTCGAGAAATCACTTCACTTTCCCCTGCAGCCAAGATCATCGTCATGACGGGGAACTCCGATTATGAAAATGCCGTACGAGCGGTGGCCATGGGCGCTTATGACTTTTATCAAAAGCCGGTAAACGCCGATACGCTCGACCTGATTCTGCAGCGAGCCTTCCACATCTATAACCTGGAAGAACAGCATCGCCGCCTGCAAGAACAGCAACAAGCCCCGCTGAGCGGCATTATCGCCTGCGATCCGGGCATGCTGAAAATCTGCCGCACCATCGAAAAGCTCGCCCCCACAAACGTCACCTGCACCCTCACCGGTGAAAGCGGAACAGGTAAAGAAGTTCTCGCCAAAGCACTGCACCGTTTGAGCCCGCGAGCCCATAACCGCATGGTGGCCATTAACTGCGCCGCAGTGCCGGAAAATTTGATGGAGAGCGAATTATTCGGTTACGAAAAAGGCGCTTTCACCGGCGCGAACAAACGCACATTGGGCAAAGTGGAAATGGCCCATGAAGGCACTTTGTTTTTGGATGAAATTGGCGATATGCCATTGGCGCTGCAAGCAAAGTTGTTGCGCTTTTTACAGGAGCGCAAAATCGAGCGCGTCGGCGGCAGAGAGGAAATTCCCGTCGATGTTCGAGTTATTTGCGCGACCAACAAAAATCTCCAGGAAATGGTGAAGCAAGGCACCTTCCGCGAAGACTTGTTCTATCGCATCTGCGAAATGGAAATTCATATCCCACCATTGCGTGAACGCTACGGGGATAAACTCCTACTCGCGCGCCATTTCCTGCGCATGTATACCGAACAAAATAATTCTCATGTCGTGGGATTCAGCCCTGAAGCAGTCGAAGCAATCGAGACCTATGACTGGCCGGGTAATATCCGGGAAATGGAAAACCGGGTTAAACGTGCCGTTGTGATGGCCGATGATAAATTGGTCTCATCACAAGATTTGGGCATAGCGCCAACCGGTGAGAGCCTGAATATCAACCTCCGCCATGTCCGGCAAAACGCTGAACGAGCAGCGATTTTGCGTGCCCTGACTATGACGGAGAGCAACATTTCCGCAACTGCAAAACTGTTAGGCGTTACCAGGCCCACTCTGTACGACCTTTTGAAGAAGTACAACATCCAAGTCCCTGGCGGAGCGCACGACATCCAGGAGTAAACAGCCAGCATACCAATGAATTAAGCCAGGGACGGCAGCAACTCCCCCTCTACATCTGAACTCACCTTCTCCCTCCCTTAGACACGTTGTCGAATATTTTCACATGGCCCGAATGGGCCAGTTCACGCGCAACGCAACATTCGAAAATGGAATATGAAGTTTTGCGTGCCCGTTAATTGATCGTTGTTTGACCAAATTGGATCACCGCTTGATCGCGACCCAGCACCATCATGTCGGGGTTTTATACATATAGGCAAGATATACACATATGTCTCGCTGAAAAATCGAACATATGTTTAGCAAAAATGGGCAGCTCGTTATTCAAAAATTCAATACTAATTGCTCAATTTCTTTGTTTTTTATGATTTTTTTTCCTAATCGAGCTTAATGTTAACGAACCGGAATGGACTTTATTTTTGTGACCTGCCTCATAAAAACAATATGGCACAGTTTCTGCTTATAACCCCAGGCGCTGTATACGCAGATAAATAGACCAGCAGCCGAGAAGCTGCTGTTTTTGGTTCGACCACAGGAAGGAAAAGGACAGATGAAACGAGGTACTGTATTTTTCACAAAAGCCATTGCAATCAGCTTATTGCTGTCGCAAACCGTTACGTCCGATACCGGTTATCAATTCATTGGTAACCCGATAGATGAACCAATTTTTCTGACAATTTGTGGAATTGCTCTTTTGTTTCTCGGTCTGTATCGCTCGAAGGGTAACGCCTGAGGGCGATACAGCATACCTGTCACTATACCTCTCCTCTAAGTCACTATACCTCTCCTCTATGTCACTAACACCCCCGCCTTTAATTGATTAACTTCAGGCTCTCCTCATAAATTCCATGAGCAACCGGCGATAAACCAAGTTGCCCAAAGCCAAATTATTATGTTGCCTACCGCCAAGTACAGCCAGTGATGAAGCTGATATACTCCGGGCCCGCGACATGATGCCGCGTACATTCGGGCGAAACAGAGATGAAAGATCACCCTATGAGTGAATCGAACCCATTTGCTACCCAAAGGCCGCGAAACAAGCGCTTATTGCAAAATCACGACACCCTGGCCCAATGGATCCAGCACATTCTCAATCTGTTGGTGGTTGGCGTAACGCTTTGTGCTTTCGCTTATTGGAGGGATGGAGAAATTGGCCAGCAATATCGAACCATGTTGGCCTTCGCGATCCTGCTAATGACCATCACTTACCACATTATGGGAGTGTTCCGCCGCTTCGACCGATTGGAGGGCGCGATTCAGCATTTGGCGCGAGCCTGGGGCGTCGTCATCATCATTCTGGCTTGGACCGCTTTTCTTACACGAACATCTGAAGAATACTCGCGCCAGGTTATCGTCTATTGGGTACTTACTGCGTTTATCGGCCAAGCTTTATTACTGACCATTACTTATAACTGGTTCAAACTGTACAGACGAAAGTACCAACAGCGAATTCCGGCCGTGATTCTCGGCACAGGCAACCTCGCCTTACATCTCGCGAAAAGCATTAAAAAGAATATTTGGCTGAATGACACGATTGTTGGAGTTGTGCGGCACAAAGATGAGACTAGTGAATGGAACGCCCCCGAAATTCCTTTGCTCGGGGATAATCAAGATCTCCGGACAATCATTAAAAAGTATGGAATTCGCCGAATCTACGTAGCTCTTCCCCTGCCGCTGACCTACCAGGTCAAGAATGTCCACGACCAGATGTTCGACGAAAATCTCGACCTTGTCTGGGCGCCGGATATCTTTGAATTCCAATTACTGAACCATAGCGTCCGTGAAGTTGCAGGCATCCCCCTGCTAAACCTTAATGAGACGCCCCTCATGGCCGGCGGCCCGGCGTTCGTCAAACTGCTGATGGACAAGGTTATTTCATTGGCTCTTATCATCCTGCTCAGCCCGCTCCTGCTCGTCATTGCCCTGGCAGTCAAACTCTCCTCTCCTGGACCAATCATCTTCAAACAGCAAAGGGATGGATGGGATGGAAAGAAATTTAATGTGTACAAGTTCCGCAGCATGTACATCCATGAAGAAAAAGAGATCGTTGAACAAGCGAAAAAAGATGACCGCCGCATAACCCCGGTTGGCCGCTTTATACGTCGCACCAGCCTCGATGAGCTCCCGCAATTGTTTAATGCCCTGGAAGGCTCCATGTCCCTCGTCGGTCCAAGACCTCATGCGGTATCTCACAACGTCTACTATTCCGACAAAGTGAAGGCTTACTTGGCTCGCCACCGCATCAAGCCCGGCATCACAGGTTTGGCGCAAATCTCGGGTTACAGGGGGGAAACTGAAAATATTGAGGATATGCGGAAGCGGGTTGAATACGATCTTGAGTACATCAGCAATTGGTCGCCAATGCTGGATTTAAAAATACTGTTTTTAACGCCCATTCGTTTGATATCAAAACGAGGCAATGCCTACTGAGACAAGCGCTCAGCAGGCATTTCAAACAACTCAGCGCTCGTACAGCCGATAGATGAAGCGAGCACCGACATAGTTATAGTCATACCCCCCCGCGGGTTTGAGGTCACGTTTAACGTTCCCCGTGAAGAGTTCCAACATCCCATTCCGGACAATTTGCGGAAAGTTGACTGACAGTTCCCATTGCCGCTCGTCATATCCTGTTCGCGGCTCTACCTTAACTTCCTGGAAGTCGCGGAAGTTGGCCCCCAAAGACAATCCCCAATAGCGTGACGGCTTATAGTCAAACTCGAATCCAGTGCGCATTTCACGAGAATCAAGCTCAGGGAAAGTGACGTAGGTCTCCTGGTCGAGCGCCAGATCAATACTCATAGTGCACACGGCGCAAATCTGGTCGTGCGTCCATGAAACGACGAATCTCTGCAACCTGTATTGATCGACCACATCTCCCAACCGGCCATCCACCTCAACTCGAGGTTGAAACCTGCCAGTCTCTTGCCCTCCTTGTGAGGTATCGGATAGATACTGGTTATACGCAACCAAAAGAGTTTGCAAACCCGATCTGTAGGTCAAATCTGCAGAAATAGAGGGAGAGGTTGTCGAATCTGTGTCGCTCTTAATATTGTTCCCTCCAATTTCAGCACCATAACTAATACGGCGCAGCGCAGTCCGCCAATAGACAGCTGCTCGTCCGTATTGCACATCGCTATTGTCTAGATTCTGATACTTTAATTCATAACCGGTCAGCACCACCCCCGAGACACTTACAGGCGATACTGCATGATCGAAGGAAGCTCCGACACTAAATCGCCGGGATTCGTTGGTCTTGTTTTCATCAAATTTGATATCAGAAGCACCAGCCCACAGTGACAAGGTGTTGCCACGGCCAGAAATCAAATCACCATGCGCTGAGACGGAGTAAATTTCCCGATTATCACGATTGGACGGCAAGTCCTCAGCTAAAGGATCAATGGAAACCTCGCGGGAGGAATGAGACAACTCGAGATAATAACGACGGTGCTGCGGCCCTAATATCAGCTTTAAATCGCCTAAAATTACAGTCTCGTCATTTTCCGAAATCTCGGAATGGCGACGGTTTTCCAAGCGGTATTCTGTATTGAATTCCGACCACTCCCCTTTTAAATGTCCATCTGCCGACAAAGTTGCGAAGGTTTGGGTTTCTTTGATTTGCTCTTCAGAGTCCGGTCGCAGTGCCGCGTTGTCCACTGAGCGAACATCTATGGCTGCATCAATCCTCAGTCCAAGCAAATCTCCAGTTTGAGCCAGAGCCTGCCCCCCAGTTCCTGTTCCACCAAGTGCAAAAACAAACAAGGCGTAGTATTTTTTTCTCACACTCCCCCCCAAAAAATATCAGTCCACTGACGATGGCTCGATTATACGCTGTGTGTTTGACGAGCACAGTCTGTTTATAGTCAATTCCCAGAACTGTTCACCTTGCCCCATATACTCTGGATTTCAATGTGATTAAAATCTCATTGCCTCGCAAAAGGACAAAGCATATTGCAGCAACGCGTCCAAGCTTTATCGCTTCATAAGAGGCCGCCGGCTCAGAGCTCAACGATCCGATAAATCTTGCGGAAAAATGACAACGGGAAGCATGGCAGGATGTTTGCTTACATACCAAACCCAAAACTTAACAGCAGGAAAAAACACCACAATGCGAATAAGTAAAGTAAAAATGCTAAATGTGGAAATGGATAACTTAACCATGGACGAACTGCTGCAACAATTTGACAAGGGTTTGTTGGTTACTCCCAACATCGACCATCTCATCAAGCTGCAAAAAGACCGGGAATTCTATCTGTGCTATCAACAAGCCGCTTTCACCGTTTGTGATAGTCGCATCCTGTTTTTGCTGAGCAAAATTCTATTCCCAGGTAACCCTCTTCGCGCTCAAATTACCGGTTCAGATTTTTTCCCTGCATTCTGCGATTATCACAGCCAGCGGCAGAGCGGTGCACGGGTATTTTTGCTGGGCGGAACGGATGACTCGGTCGAACAAGCGAAAAATAAAATTAACTCGCGGACACAAAGCAATATCATTGTGGGGGCTTATTCACCCCCATTTGGCTTCGAAAAATCTGCTGAGGAAACACAAAAAATTATCGATTTAATTCAAGCATCAGGAGCTAACACCCTCGCAATCGGTGTGGGAGCTCCCAAGCAAGAAAAATGGGTTTGTGCCCATCGGGATAAAATGCCACAAGTGATGCGGTATTTAGCTATAGGTGCCACTATTGAATTTGAAAGCGGAAATCTGAAACGAGCCCCAAAATGGATGACGCGCTTGGGTTTGGAATGGTTATTCCGCCTATCGCAGGAGCCCAAACGCCTAGCAAAGCGTTACTTATTGGAAGACATGCCTATATTCTTTTTATTGCTTAAGCAACGTTTAGGGCTGTATACCAATCCTTGGTAATCCAATCCAGAACTTAATATATAAAGCGAGTGCCGCTAGATGTTACCGCCAATGTAAAACTGACCCACTAATGCCAATCGAAAAGTGACCCACCTGAGCCACCATGGCGGCCGACTGAATAGACAGGCGGCCGTAGATGAT
>JGI12383J13903_1000168_pt1 | contig 57673 bp, 42 predicted proteins | sample Passage237B_FD_13903 | JGI IMG/M metagenome (IMG submission 13903)
GAAGGCATCCGGATCAGCATGGATGGCAAGGGTCGCGCGATCGACAACGTCTTCATCGAACGGTTCTGGCGTACGCTCAAGCATGAGCACATCTACCTGCGGCCGCCGGAGGACGGCGTTGATCTGTGCCGTACTTGTGCACAGTTCATCCACTACTACAACCACCGTCGCAAACACTCCTCCATCGGGAATGTCCCGCCAGTCCAGCGCTTGCCGATGGCCGCTTGACTTCTCAACACGAAGCCCGACTTATGAGTCTCCCCAGACCCCTCGAAAACAACAACCAACACACATTATTGAGTCGGCCATCATGTGTTGAAGATTCAGGCGGCATACTTGACGGTGTCTTTTTGAAAGAAGCTGATGAGGCGTTCAGTGTCTCGTTGCAGTCGGCGTAAGTGCCGCGCGGCCACCTTGCGGAGCTGGCCCTTTTTGCGTGCCGGTGCATGGGTGGTAACGGCATGCTTCAGGTCGGCGTTGGCTATCTCAACAGGGTTGAGTTCCGGGGAGTAGCTGGGCAGGAAGAACAACTCGATCTGCTCATGGTGGTCTTCCACCCATTGCTTCACGGGTCGGCTATGGTGGACCCTCAGATTGTCCAGGATGAGGAAGACCTTGCGCTTGGCATCCTTGATCAGTCTCCGCAGGAAATCGATGAAGATCCTCGAGTTGATGGCACCCTTGAAGACCATCCACCGCATTTGTCCCTTGTTGGTGACCGTGGAGATGACCGAGCATCCATCCCGGTCGTGGTTCACCCGCACCACGGGTGTCTTTCCGCGCAGCGAGTAGCTACGGCCGCGCACATCGTCGCTACGAAGGCCCGTCTCATCGCCCCAGAGAATATCGGCCCCTTCTTGCGCAGCACGCGCCTTCAGCACAGGGTAGCGCTCTTCATGCCACTTGCGGACATCCTCCGAGCGTTGTTCATAGGCTTTGTGCAAGGGCTTCTGCGGAGTGTACCCCCAGCGCTTCAAGTAGTTGCCCACACTGCGTACCGAGAGGTCGCGGTGGTAGCGGCGCTGGATCATCTCCCGCACGGCTTGCCTGTTCCAAAGCGCATAGGGCAGCTTCAATTGATCGGGCGTCTTGTCCATGATCAAGCGCTGGGCATCGCGTTCCTGCTCACTTGTCAAGATGCGTCCCTTGCCAGCAGGGCGACCATCCTTCACAATTTCCACGGCCTTCATGCCGCCTTCCCTGTATAGTCGGTCGATCTTCCCGATCGTTACGGTACTCATGCCCACAAGGGCGGAAACCTCTTGTTGTGTCATACCGCGTTTGCGGCATTCCACCACTTGCCGGCGACGCTCATTGAGCGCTTCCAACTTGAGTTTGCGCGAGTCGTTCTGTCTCATACGATCACCCGATCCAGAGATCGTGCCGATCTTCAATACTTCGCTTCCGGATCAATAGGAACTCCCGCACCTGATCTGGGGGAGCTTACAGCTCCATGGGCCGGGTCATGGAGTACTTTGGCGCTGTTGGGAACTGGTCTAAATGAGAAGGTGTATGGCACGTTCGATCATGCGAGGAGCCTTGGTGCCAATGGCATTGGTCATCAGCACGGTCCTATCTGCCCAGAGGACAGCTTGGGTGTCGGCATGGGGTGGGGCTGGCATGCGCCTCTATTCAGCGGGCAATGGGGCCGGTTCGGAATGGGTGGCGGGTATACGCTATGGACAGGACCTTGGTAAGGTCGTTCGGGTCATGATCGGCATGGAGCGCGCATATACCCACCACAGAACGCACGAGACCTTACACCTCTTTGTACCCCCAATGGAAAGGGCCACCACCTACATGGGTGAGGAATGGCATGGCCAGTTGCTGTTCGCCATCCGGCTGGGCAGCAGGGACAGGAATGAATGGCGCATGTCGTTGGGTGTCGAGTTCGGGCAGATATACCACCTGCATGCTGAACGGTGGCGGTCGTACAATGGCGCACAGATCACGGAGCAGGCCGAGATCAAGTACGATAGGGCCATGGGCGGTCCACGGCTCGGCCTGCGCCATGCGCGTATCGTGAAAGGGCCACTTTGGGTGTTCGCCGAGCCTTGGGTGGGCCTTTCGTTCGAGGGAGAAAGGACCATCGGGTCGCCATGGCCCAATGAGCGGTATATCGACCTGCCCCGGCGTGTCGCCACCATAGGGTTTGTCTTGGGGCTGGAGATCGGGCCACGCACCGCTCCGCACCCGGGCTAGGTTCACCCCTCCACCACCGTCAGCTTCGCGAAGCGCAACAGCAGTTGCTTCTGCCCGGCGGCAGGGAAGAATACCGTGGCCTTCAGGTCGGGCGCCTTGCCTTCCATCTTCAACACCTTGCCCTTGCCGAATTTCTCGTGCAGCACGGTCATGCCCTCGGCGATATCGGAGGCTGCCGTGCCGAGGGTGCTGGTGGCTTCCAGCGGTGAACCGGCCGGGGAGATGCGCTTCAGGTTCTTGCGCGTTGCCGGTTGCTCGCCGGGCTTGGGGGCGGGGCGAGATGGAGGATCGATACGCCGCTCGCGCAGGGTCGCCGCCCCTCCGCCGGGCGGCGCATCGAAGCCGAGCGACTGGCGGCCCTGCCCATCGGATGGACGGGCCTGCCCGCCGGGGCGCGCCCATGGCGGCAGACCTTGGGTATTGGAACCGCCCGCCCTCCGAGGTTCGCCGAACCTCGAAGGGGACGGCAGTTCCAGGTACTGCTCATCGATCTCCTCAAGGAAACGGCTCGGTTCGCTGCTGGTGAGGTTGCCCCATTTGTAGCGGCTCATCGCGTAGCTCAGCGTGGCGCGCTTCTCGGCGCGGGTAAGCGCCACGTAGAACAGGCGCCGCTCCTCCTCCAGATCGGCGCGCGTCTGCACCGCCATGGTGTTGGGGAACAGTTCCTCCTCCATGCCCACGATGTACACGTAGGGGAACTCCAGGCCCTTGGCGCTGTGGATCGTCATCAGGCTCACCCGGTCATTGTCGTTGGGGTCGTCCTTGTCGGCGTCGGTGAGCAGGGCCACATCGATCAGGAAGTCGGGCAGGGTGCGTGGCGTGTCCACGGTGGCCGCTGCCCCATCCTCCGCGGTCGGCTCGCTGAACTCCTTCATGCCGTTCAGCAATTCCTGGATGTTCTCGTAGCGGCTCACGCCCTCGGGCGTTTTGTCGTTGAAGAGGTCCTTCAGCAGGCCGCTGCGGCGCGCGATCTCCTCGCCCAACTGATAGGCGCTGCGGGTGGGGATCATCGTGCGGAAGCTCTCGATCATGGTGACGAACTCGCCGAGCGCCTTGCGAGTGCCGCCGTGCACTTCCACCTGATCGGGGTGCTTCTGGATCACGTCCCAGATGCTCAGCTCCAGCCGCGCGGCGGTCACCATCAGCTTCTCCACGGTGGTCTGCCCGATGCCGCGCGTGGGGTAGTTGATGATGCGCTTGAGCGCCTCCTCGTCGTTGGGGTTGCACACCAGGCGGAAGTAGCTGATCAGGTCCTTGATCTCCTTGCGCTGGTAGAAGCTGAGGCCGCCGTGGATGCGGTACGGGATGTTGAGCTTGCGCAGGGCCTCCTCCATGCTCCGGCTCTGCGCATTGGTGCGGTACAGGATCGCGAAATCCTTGTTGTGCAGCTGGTGCTGCATGCGCTGGGCGAAGATGTCGTGCGCCACGAAGGCGCCCTCCTCATTGTCGCTCAGGGCACGGTGCACGCGGATCTTCTCGCCCTCGTCGTTGTCGGTCCAGATGGCCTTCTTGATCTGGTCGCGGTTCTTGTCGATCAGCGAATTGGCCGCGCCCACGATCGTCTTCGTACTGCGGTAGTTCTGCTCGAGCTTGAAGAGCTTGTGATCGGGGTAGTCGCTGCGGAAGTTGAGGATGTTCTGGATGTTGGCGCCGCGGAAGGCGTAGATGCTCTGGCTGTCGTCGCCCACCACGGTGAGGTTCTCGTGCCGGGCTGCCATGGTGCGCACGATGTTGTACTGCACCACGTTGGTGTCCTGGTACTCGTCCACCAGGATGTACTGGAACCGCTGCTGGTATTTCAGCATCACATCGGGGTGGTCGCGGAAGAGCAGGGCGGTGTTGAACAGCAGGTCGTCGAAGTCCATGGCGCCGGCGCGGAAGCACTTCTCGGCGTAGGCCTTGTAGATCTCGCCGATCTTCGGTCGCAGGGCGGCGGCATCGTTGGCCATCAGTTCGCCGTTGGCGAGGTATTCCAGCGGCCCGATCAGGCTGTTCTTGGCGATGCTGATGCGCGCATGCACCTGGTTGGGCTTGTACAGCTTGTCGTCCAGCTGCCACTCCTTCACGATGCCCTTGATCACACTGCGGCTGTCGTCGGTGTCGTAGATCGTGAAGTCGTTGGGATAGCCCAGCTTGTCGGCCTCGGCGCGGAGCACGCGCGCGAACACGCTGTGGAAGGTGCCCATCCACAGGTTGGCGGCCTCGCTGCGGCCCACCATGGTGCCGATGCGCTCCTTCATTTCCCGGGCGGCCTTGTTGGTGAAGGTGAGCGCCAGGATGCGGAAGGGGTCCACGCCCTTGGTGAGCAGGTGGGCGATGCGCACGGTGAGCACGCGGGTCTTGCCGCTGCCGGCCCCGGCGATCACCATGTTGGGTCCCTCGGTATGCAGTACGGCCTCGCGCTGGGCGGCGTTCAGCCCTTTGAGATGATCGGTCATGAATGCGGACCGCGAAGGTAGCCCCGCCGACCCGCTGTGCCCTGTTCACATGCTGCGTCGGCCCCAATGGGCTGACCACCGTCATCCCTTCCCCGGGAAAATGACCGATCTTTGAGCCTCGGAGCCACACCATGGCGCACCGCGCCACCGCTCCCCCAATACGAGACCCATGGCCATTGAAAGCGCAACCCCTGAACTGAAAAAAGTGGTGCCCGAAGCCGCCGACTTCCTCCCGCTGCTCGGTACCGACTATGTGGAACTCTACGTGGGCAACGCCAAGCAGGCGGCGCACTTCTACAAGAGCGCCTTCGGCTTCCAGAGCCTGGCCTACGCCGGCTTGGAAACGGGCGTGAAGGACCGCACCAGCTACGTGGTGGTGCAGGACAAGATCCGCCTGGTGCTCACCACCCCCCTCACCAAGGACAACGAGATCAACGACCACCTGCGCCTCCATGGCGACGGCGTGAAGGTGATCGCCCTGTGGGTGGACGATGCGCGCAAGGCCTTCGAGGAGACCACCAAGCGTGGCGCGGTGCCCTACTTCGAGCCCCGCGTGGAGAAGGACGAGCATGGTGAGGTGGTGAAGAGCGGCATCAAGCTCTACGGCGACACCGTTCACGTGTTCGTGGAACGCAAGAACTACAAGGGCACCTTCCTGCCCGGCTTCCGGCCGTGGAAGAGCCACTACAACCCGCCGCCGGCCGGCCTGAAGTACGTGGACCACATGGTGGCCAACGTGGGCTGGGGCGAGATGAACCAGTGGGTGAAGTTCTATGAGGAGGTGATGGGCTTCGCCAACATGCTCAGCTTCGACGACAAGGACATCAGCACCGAGTACAGTGCGCTGATGAGCAAGGTGATGAGCAACGGCAACGGCCGCATCAAGTTCCCCATCAACGAGCCGGCCGAGGGCAAGAAGAAGAGCCAGGTGGAGGAGTTCCTCGACTTCTACAACGGCCAGGGCGTACAGCACATCGCCATGGCCACCGACGACATCGTGACGACGGTGCGCCAGCTGCGCGACCGCGGCGTGGAGTTCCTCTCGGTCCCCACCACGTACTACGACGGTCTGCTCGACCGTGTGGGCCCCATCGACGAGGACCTGGCGCCGCTGGCCGAACTGGGCATCCTGGTGGACCGCGACGACGAGGGCTACCTGCTGCAGCTCTTCACCAAGCCGTTGCAGGACCGCCCCACGCTCTTCATCGAGATCATCCAGCGCAAGGGCGCGAAGAGTTTTGGAAAAGGCAACTTCAAGGCGTTGTTCGAGGCCATCGAGCGTGAGCAGGAAGCGCGGGGAACGCTGTAAGCCCCCAGCGCATATCAATGCAGAAGGCCGGACATCGCTCCGGCCTTCTGCGTTCATACCATTCCGGTGATCAGGACATCGCGAAGGTGCGTACGGGGCTCAAGGCCTTCCGCCGCAACACGTACACCACCGTCGACAGCACGGCCAATGTGGTCTCGATGCCGATCCACTGGTTGCCGAAGTCGCCCAGCGGTCCATCCATGACGATGGTGAGCGCACGGCACAAGGCGTAGTTGCCCCAGAACAGCGCCAGGAAGCCCACGCCCGCGGTGCGGTCGCGGCGGAAGATCCACACCATGGCGGCAGCGAGCATGAACCCCACACCACCGAACACACCGCGGATCGAGCTGAACGCGTCGGTGTTGGTGAGCGGCGTATGGACGAGGGCCATCACTCCCCTGGGATCGACCAAGGCCATGAGGCTGACGGAAAGGGTGCCCACAGCGGAGATCACCACGATGCTCCACGTGGCGGTATCAAGAAGTTTGTTGGTCTTCATGTCGTTCGTGTTCATTGACGGCGCGAACGTACCGGGTGCCTTGCCCGAGCCCACTTGATGAAGATCAAGAAGCGTTGCGCTCACCGGAGGAAGCGGCCGCGCTCCATGCCCAGCCATTGCAGGGCCGCTCCGCTCAGGAGCTTCTCCTTCACCTCGTCGCCCCACGGCATGGACTTGATCAGCGCACCCGGCACATCCTCGCCCAAGGGGAAGGGATAATCGGTGCCGAGGGCCACGCGATCCGCACCCATCAGGTCCACCACGAACTGGAGCATGGCCGGATCGTGCACCAGGGAATCGATCCAGAAGCGGCCGATGTACTCGCGCGGGTTCACATTGTTGTCCACGGCGCATAGATCGGGACGCACCTTGAAGCCGTGCTCGATGCGACCGAGCGTGGCGGGGAACGATCCGCCACCGTGCGCGAAGGCCACGCGCAGCTTCGGCAGCCGCTCGAACAGCCCGCTGAAGATCATGCTCACGATCGCCGTGGTCGTTTCCACGGGCATGGCCACCAGCCAGGGCATCCAATACTTGTCCATGCGCGCGGCGCCCATCATGTCCCACGGGTGCACGAACACCGCCATGTCGAGCTCCTGGCAGGCTTGGAAAATGGGGAACAGCTGGGGCTCGCCCAGGTTCACGCCGTTCACGTGCGAACCGATCTGCACGCCGACGAGGCCGATGCGCTTGCAGCGCTCGAGCTCCTTGGTCGCCAGGTCGGCGTCCTGCATGGGCAGGGTGCCCAAGCCCACGAAGCGCTGCGGGTATTTTTGCACGATCCCGGCGATGTGGTCGTTGAGGAACATCGACAGGTCCAGCGTGTCGTGCGGCTTGGCCCAGTAGCTGAACATCACCGGCACGGTGCTGAGCACCTGTACATGCAGATGATGCGCGTCGCACTCACCGATGCGCACGTCGGGGTCCCAGCAATTGGCCTGCACCTCGCGGAAGAACTTGTCGTCCATCATCATCCGCGCACAGCCGGGCCGGTGGTGGTCCAGGTGGATGAAGCCCCGGTAGCCGTAGCGCGTCCCGAAGTCGGGGATGTCCTCGGGCAGGATGTGGGTGTGTATGTCGATGGAGAAGAATTCGGCCATGCCTGATCGCGGATGCCGGGCGTGGTTACACGAAGCGGGGGTCGGCCTCCATCACGTGGCCACAGGCCTTGCAGGTGCGCAGGGTCTCATTGCCGTAGAACTCCCTGAACCGGGGCAGGAAATCCTTCTCGATGTCGTGCAGCACGAAGCGGTACTCGTGCAGCAGATGGTTGCACTTCTCGCAGTACCACTGCAGGCCGTCCTTCAGGTCGCGGTCGGCGCGCTTCACCTCGATCACCAAGCCCACGGTGCCGGGCCCACGCCGGGGCTGGTGCGGCACGCGCGCCGGCAGCAGGAACATTTCGCCTTGGCGGATCGGGATGGTCACCGCCTTGCCGTCCTCCTGGACCCCCACCTCGATGTCGCCCTCCAACTGGTAGAAGAGCTCCTCGGTCTCGTTCCAGTGATAGTCCTTGCGGGCGTTGGGACCGCCCACGATCATCACGATGTAGTCGCCGGCATCGGCGTAGAGGTTCTTGTTGCCCACCGGCGGCTTCAACAGGTCTCGGTTGTCGGTAATCCACTGGTGGAGGTTGAAGGGACGGCGGATGGGCATGGCTGAAGGCGTGAGCGTGAAGAACGGGCTTAAAGGTAGGAAGGGTCCCCGGCGCCGAACGCAACATGTATACCCCTCTCATTTTCAAGGGGGTCACCAGCATCGACCTCGGTGTCGGACCCCACCAAGCGGCAAGGGTGGCGTGGTGGATCTCCCAGCCTTGGGGCAACCTTGTCACGGTCCGAGGGGTCTACGTTCCGTGGCCAAGCCTTACTTTTCAAACCCTTATCGTTCGCTCTCCATGAAGAAGTCGTTGACGCTGGTCCTCGCTATCTGTTCGCTGGCCGCGCCCACCACGGCCCAGCTTACGGTGAATACTGGTGCCGGAGTGAACCAATTGGTGCAGAACGTTCTGCTGGGTGGCGGGGTGACGGCGACAAACGTCACCTATACAGGCGGGGCCACCGCCCGTGCGTCATTCACGGCCGTCAACAGCAACCTCGGGCTTAGCGCCGGGGTGATCTTGAGCTCGGGGAATGCCACCAGTGCGGCCCAGCCCGCCTCGAACTTCAGCGGGGATAGCCCCTCGAACACCACGGACCCCGATCTGGTCGCGCTCTCCGGCCAGTCGATCAACAACGCATCGGTCCTTCAGTTCGATTTCATCCCGACCGGGGACACGCTGCGCTTCCGGTACGTGTTCGCTTCGGAAGAGTACAACGGCTTCGTGTGCAGCCAATTCAACGACGCATTCGGCTTCTTCCTGAGCGGTCCGGGCTTCAACGGGCCCTTCAGCAACAATGCGGTGAACATCGCCGTGGTGCCGGGCACCAACGTTCCCATCACCATCAACACGGTCAACAGCGGTGTGCCCAGCGGCTTCAACAGCCCGAGCGTGTGCGCCGCGTCAGACCCGAACTGGCAGAGCAACAGCGTCTACTATGTGGACAACCAATTCGGCACCACCGTGGTGTACGACGGGTTCACCACCGTGCTCACCGCCTTCGCGTTGGTGCAATGCGGACAGACCTATCACATCAAGCTGGCCATCGGCGATGCGGTGGACACCAGCTACGACTCGGCCGTGTTCCTGGAGGCCGGCAGCTTCACCAGCACTGGCCAGGTGGAGCCTGCGTTGGTGAACGGCCTGGGCGTTGACGGCACCACCATGATGGAAGGCTGCGGCCCCTACCAGTTGGTCTTCACGCGTGTGGGCGAACTGGATGAGGACGCCACCGTGAGCCTGTCGACCGGTGGAACGGCCACCCCGGGAGTGGACTACAACCCGCCCATCCCCACCGAGATCTATTTCCCGGCGGGGGTGGAGACGGTGACCCTCTTCCTCGATGTTCCGCTCGATGCGGATGGACCCGAGACGATCGTGATCGATGTGGAGCAATTGATCGAATGTGCGAACGTGGTGGTGGAGACCTCGTTCACCTTCACGATAGATAGTTATGCCCCCTTGAACGTCGGGCTCAACGACATCAACAGCGTGTGCAACCAAGTGAACGTATTGGCACCATCGGTCACAGGCGGACCGGGCCAGTACACCTACTTGTGGAACACGGGCGAGACCACGTCAACGATCTCGGTGTCGCCCGGGGTCACCACCACGTACAGCGTCACGGTATCGGACGTCTGCGGTGTGGAGCCTGTGACGGAGGACGTGACCGTGACCCTGCCGATCTATCCGCCGCTGGAGATCGAAGTGAGCCCGCCCACCCAGATCCCCTGCCTGGAATTGGGTCCGATCAGCGTGACCAGTGCCACCGGCGGGAACAACCAGTTCACCTACCTGTGGACGCTGAACGGCCAGGTGATCGGGAACACCGCCACCGTGAACGTGCCCGGCGGGTCGCCCACTTGGTACGTCGTCACGGTGACCGAAGGATGCGGCACCTCGGTGCAGGACAGCGTGCTCGTATCGGCCGTGCCGCTGGACCCGATCGTGATCACCGCCACACCGGACCCCACGGTGATCTGTACGGGCGACACAGCACATCTCGAGATCTTCGGGATCACGGGCGGCAATGGTGTTTACACGGTGAGTTGGACCAATGCCAATGGCGTGGTGCTCAGCAACGGGTATAGCATCGATGTGGCCGTGCCCACCGACCATGTCTACACGATCACCGCCACGGACCAATGCGGCAACCAGGGCGTGCTGCCGATCACCACCTACATCCCCCACTACGCGCCCTTCGTGCTCACCATGCCCGCCGATTCAACGCTCTGCGCCGGTGAGAGCATCACCCTGCAGGCCTTGGTCACCGGCGGCTCCGGTTACTATTACATCGAGTGGCACGACCTGGCCCACACCGACCCGGTGCTGGAGGTGGCGCCCATGAGCGAGACCGTGTACACCGTGACGGTGACCGATGAATGCGGCGAACAGATCACCGGCACCACCACCATCGACGTGGAGCATGTGCACACCGAGATCGTGGTGACCAACCGCGGCCAGGACGACTGGTACCTGCAGGCGGCCACCCTGCCCTACGCCCGTACCTGGGTGTGGGACATGGGCGACGGCACACGCTACCGTGGTGACGAGGTGCACCACAGCTACCTGGACCTGGAGGAACATTGGGTCACCCTGCTGATCACCACCCCCAACGGGTGCGTGGGCATGGACTCGGTGTTGCTGCGGCCGCCCGCGCACATCTATTTCCCCAACGCCTTCACGCCCGATGGCGACGGCAACAACGACACCTGGGGGCCGGTCGGTCACTACATCGATGAATTCGAACTCACCATCTTCGACCGCTGGGGCTCGGTGGTGTTCACCACCACCGAGTTCACCAAGCATTGGGACGGTACCGTGAACGGATCGTCCGAGCCGAAGACCGGGGTCTACGTGTACAAGTACCGCGCGGTGGGACATTACTTCCCGGCACAGGAAGGCTACGGCCATATCATCCTCGTCGCCGGCAGTGTGGATCAATAGCGAACGAACTTGAATATGAAAAAGCTCTGCTCCCTGGCCGCCTTGGCCTTGTGTGGGACGGCCCTTTTCGGGCAGTTGACGGTGAACACCAACATCACCCCCCAATCCCTTGTGCAGGACGTGCTCGTAGGGAACTGCGTCACGGTGAGCAACATCACCTACAACGGTTCGGCCAACCCGCCGGCCAACGGGATCGGACGTGGCTCGTTCATCTCCAACACCAACCTGGGCCTGGCCAACGGGGTGATCCTCAGCACCGGCAACGCCAACGTGGCGGGCCAACAAGCCACGAACTTCTCCAGCAACACCAACGGCACCGGCAGCGACCCCGACTTGGTCGCCCTCTCCGGGCAGTCCATCAACGACCGGTCGGTGCTGGAGTTCGACTTCGTGCCTGAAGGCGACTCCATCTCCTTCCGCTTCGTGTTCGCATCGGAGGAGTATCCCGAGTTCGTGTGCAGCACGTTCAACGATGCCTTCGGCTTCTTCCTGAGCGGTCCCGGCATCAACGGGCCCTTCTCCAACAATGCGATCAATATCGCCTTGGTGCCTGGCACCACCATCCCGATCACGATCAACACGATCAACTCGGGTGTGCCGGGCTCTTCCGGCAGCGGAGCGGCCACCTGCGCCGCCGCCGATCCCAACTGGCAGGCCAACAACATCTACTACGTGAACAATGCCACGGGGCCGAACGTGATCTACGACGGCTTCACCACGGTGCTCACCGCACGCGCCGCAGTGCAGTGCAACCAGACCTACCACATCAAGCTGGCCATCGGTGACGGCACCGACTCCGGCTACGACAGCGCCGTGTTCCTCGAAGGCGGCAGCTTCAGCAGCGTGCCCTTCGTGCCCGAGCTCACGCCCTCGCCCTCGATCGTGGGCAACACGATGCTCGAAAGCTGCCTGCCGCTCCAGTTCGATTTCAGCCGCACCGCGTGCGACCCCAACACCACCGCCGAAGTGCAGATCCAGTACAGCGGCTCCGCCGTCAACGGCGTGGACATCGTGCCGGCCCTACCCACCTCGCTCACCTTCGATCCCGGCGTTTCCGTGATCTCCGTTCCGTTCCAAGCGGTGGTGGACCCCGATGGTCCCGAGGATTTCATCATGAGCCTGCAGTCCATCGACTGCAATGGCAACACGGTCACCAACGTCTTCTCCTTCCTCATCGATGAAGTGCCACCATTGCAGTTGGAGGGCTCCACCGTGGCCGTCGATTGTGGAAGTTCAGCGGAGCTCAGTCCGACGGCCAGCGGTGGGTTCGGCCAGTACACCTATGAATGGAGCACTGGCGAGACCACGCCTTCCATCACCGTGACACCAACGAGCAACACTACGGTGACCCTCACCGTGACCGACCTGTGCGATGAGACCATTTCCGCCCAATACAACGTGAACCTGACACCTCCACCGGGGTTGGTCATGAACATCCTGGGGCCGAACACCCTGACCGAGGGTTGCCAGACCGGGACGGTGAACATCATACGGCCCGCAGGCTCGCAGGGCGACCTGAACGTGACCCTCACCACCTCGGGAACGGCGACGAACAACGAGGACATGGTGGTGCCGACCTCCTGGACCATTCCCGATGGCGTGCTGAACAACCAGTTCCAAGTGCCCACCATCACCGACAACCTGATCGAAGGGGATGAGACCGTCACCATCACCGGCTCCTACACCAACGCCTGCTCGCAGACGGTGACGGCATCGGTCACCTTCACCATCAACGATGTGGCCCCCCTCGAGGTGCTGCTGAGCGACATCGAGACCGAGTGCAGCGAGGATTCCGCCCTGATGGCGCCGGCGGTGAGCGGTGGTGTGGGCCCCTACACGTACGAATGGTCGAACGACGCCACCGGTGCCGGGATCTGGGTGCCCCTGCAGGATGATGGCGCCTACGCCGTAACGGTGACCGACGACTGTGGCCGCACGGCCTCGGCCTCGGCACAAGTGCTGATCGATTGCGACGTGATCATTCCCAATGTGTTCACCCCGAACGGCGATGGCAGCAACGATCGCTGGGTGATCGACGGCCTGGGCAAGCGCGGCAATACCGTGCGCGTCTTCAATCGCTGGGGCCAATTGCTGCTCGATGCCACCAACTATGCCAACAACTGGAGCGCGGTCGATGTGCCCGATGGCACCTACTTCTACGAGGTGCACGTGGTGTCGCGCAACGAAACGCACACCGGCCACCTCACGATCCTGAGGAAGTACTGATCGCTCAACGCACCAACAGGGAGGAGCCCGTCATCTCGACGGGCTTTTCCATGCCCATCAGGTCGAGGATGGTCGGGGCCACGTCGGCCAGCACGCCGTGGCGCAGGCCGAAGGAACCATCGGCCACCACCACAACCGGAACGGGGTTGGTGCTGTGCGCGGTATTCGGCGAGCCGTCGGGGTTCAGGGCCTTGTCGGCGTTGCCATGGTCGGCGATGATCACGAACGACCAGCCGTGGGCCCGGCCGACCTCCACCACTTGACGGGTGCAGCGGTCGGTCACCTCCACGGCGCGCACCACGGCGTTGAACACGCCGGTGTGGCCCACCATGTCGGGATTGGCGAAGTTGAGCACCACCAGGTCGGCCTCACCACGCACCAACTCCGGCACGATCGCGTCCACGATGCCCTGCGCGCTCATCTCGGGCTGTAGGTCGTAGGTGGCCACCTTGGGTGAGGGCAGCATGATGCGCTGCTCCCCCTCGAACGGTGCTTCACGCCCACCGCTGAAAAAGAAGGTGACGTGCGGGTACTTCTCCGTTTCCGCGATGCGGATCTGCTTCCTACCGGCCTTCGCCACGGTCTCGCCCAGGGTCATGGGCAGGTCGTCCTTGCGGAAGAGCACATGCACGTCGCGGTACGTGTGATCGTACTCGGTCATGGTCACGTAGTGCAGCGACAGCGGCTCCATGCCGTGCTCGGGGAAGGCTCGCTGGGTGAGGGCCTGTGTGATCTCACGGCACCGGTCGGTACGGAAGTTGGAACAGATCACCACATCGCCCGGGGCGATGGTGGCCAGTGGAGCACCGTCGGTACCGGTCACCACGAAGGGTTCGATGAACTCGTCGGTGGTGCCGGCGGCATAGCTCCTGTCGAAGGCCTCGAACGGATCGGCGATCGCGGTGCCCGCACCGCGCACCAGCAGGTCGTAAGCCTTTCTGATCCGCTCCCAACGCTTGTCGCGGTCCATGGCATAGTACCGGCCCACCACGCTGGCCACGTGCACAGGCAGGCCTTTCACGCCTTCCAGAAAACGCTCCATGTAACCACGACCGCTTCGCGGATCGGCATCGCGGCCATCGGTGAAAGCATGCACATACACGGCGGGAACACCTTTTTGCACGGCGATCCGGCACAAAGCCTCGGCATGGGTACGCATGGCATGCACACCGCCATCGGAAAGCAGGCCCATCAGGTGCAGGCGCGCCCCAGGCCGTTTTGCGGCATTGAGCGCCGCCACCAGTGCGGGGTTGGTGGCAAGGCTGCCATCGGCGATGGCACGGTCCACGCGCACCAGGTCCTGGTACACCACGCGGCCGGCACCGATGTTCAAGTGGCCCACCTCGCTGTTGCCCATCTGGCCCGGCGGCAGGCCCACGTTCTCGCCGTCGGTGAGCAGAGTGGCGTGCGGCGCTGTGCGCAGCAATTCGTCCATGAAAGGGGTGTTGGCCTGGGCCACGGCATCGGTATGGTCGCCGGCCCCGATGCCCCAGCCATCCAGAATGATCAGGGCCACTTTGCGCGCGTGCATCAGCGGTTCGGGAATGAGGCCGCGAAGATAGCCCCATGCGGTACGCGGTCCCGGACCTGCACCGCGCCGCCCAGCCCCTGGGCCAGCCGTTGCACGATGTACAATCCGAGCCCTGTCCCTTTGGCGCTGCGCGTCTCCTCACTGCCGCTGCGGTAGAACTGTCGGAAGATGAGGTCGTGCTCGGACGCAGGCACACCCGGGCCCTCGTCGCTCACGCTCAGGCGCCAGCCCTCGCGACCGCGCTCCACATCGAGCCGGATCGTGGTGCCCTGCGGCGCGTACTTGGCGGCGTTCTCGATCAGGTTGTCGGCGATGCTGCGCAGGGCCTCGGGATCGCTCTGCACGGTGAAATCGTCCGGGCCCTGCAACTCCAATCGGTGATCCGGCGCGAGCTGGGTGCGCGCCCGTTCCAGCACATCGCGCATCAGCGCCATCACGGCCACTTCCTGGAGTTCGAGGCGCGGTGTGGCCTCGCTCGCTCGGGCGGCCAGCAGCACCTTGTCGGTGAGCAGCGCCAGGCGATCCACCTCGGTCAGGGCCTGGGCCTGCAACGCAGCGCGCTGCTCAGGGGCTAGCGAGGGGCGCTCCAAGGTCTGCAGCTGCAGTTTGACCGCCGCTATCGGCGATCGCAGCTCGTGGGTCACCGCCAGCAGGAAGTTGTGCTGGTGCCGGGCCAGGGCCAGATCGCGCCGGATCGCACGGAAGGTGAGCAGAAACACCACCAGCAGGAAGAGCAGGAACACGCTGCCCTCGCCCAGCACCATGCGCAACCCACGGTAGGGGCTCATCCGCACCGACGGGGTGCCGCCCAGGGCCTCCACCTCCAAAGCGAGGTCGGCCACCTCGGCATCCTTGCGTAGCAGCAGCATCCCCCACCAGACCAATTGGGCCACGATGTAGATGCCCAGCACGGCGAAAAGCAGCACGGTCCGGCGGTGTGATCGATCGTTCATTCATCCCCAAAAGTAACGGGGTACAAGGGGCGATCGCCGGGTGGGCGGGATCAAGCCCATGTGATCCGGACAGGCTGGTAGAGGTGGGGCCCGCCGCCGCGAAGGCACCATGGGAGCCCGTGCCAAAGCGGTCAACATACCCTAACACCCTGTTCCACGCTGCTTCGCTCATTCCGCCCCTTGTTCCGTCCCGGCAGTCCCATGCTGCACGGCTTTGCGGCCAACCGCGTATTGATCGTGGTGGATGGCGTACGCATGAACAATGCGATCCACCGCAGCGGCTTCAAGCTACACCACGGTGATGGGTTCGGCCGTGCTCGTGTTCACGATCACCGGGTTCTGGTCGTGGTACGGACCGAAGCGGATGCGAAAGGCCGAAGCAAGACGAGCAAGGCCATTTGGCAATAGCTGGTCCGAAGTGATCGCAGTCGCCATGTGGACTTGACGAGGGCGGGGCCAGCCCCCGCATGGCGATGCCAACCGCGTACGGACCAGCGACAACGGCCGTTGCTTCCGGCTGAGTAACTTGCCCGCTCCCTGCAATGGACACCCAAGGCGCCAAGGCATACATCCTCGCCCGGCTCAGGAAGGACCTTCCCGCCGCCCGCACCTACCACAGCCTTGAGCATACGCTCGATGTGTACGCCAGCGCCATCTCGATCGCCGAGCAGGAAGGCGTGACCGGCGAGGACCTTGCCCTGCTGAAGATCGCGGCGCTGTTCCACGACTCGGGGTTCGCCGTGCAGGACATGGACCACGAGCAGGCCAGCTGCGACATCGTGCGCGAAGTGCTGCCCGGCTTCGGCTTCGACCAACGGCAGGTGGAGCGCATCTGCGGCCTGATCATGGCCACCCGCATCCCTCAATCACCGCGCGACCACTTGGAGCAGATCCTCTGCGATGCCGATCTGGACTACTTGGGCCGACCCGATTTCAAACGCATCGGCGACACGCTCTTCGCCGAGATGCGGGCCTATGGGGCGCTGAGCACCGAACGCGAGTGGAACGAACTACAGGTGCGCTTCATCGAGAAGCACCAGTACTTCACCGCCACCAACAAGCGCGAACGCGAGGCGCGGAAACAGGAGCATCTGGCCGGGGTGCGCAAATGGCTGCTCGACCATTGATGGGCACGAAAAAGGCCCCCTGCTCGCGCAAGGGGCCTTCCCGGTGGTGCCTCCCAGAATCGAACTGGGGACACACGGATTTTCAATCCGTTGCTCTACCAGCTGAGCTAAGGCACCGTTCCCTTCCCACCGGTGGTCGGCGGGAAGGGCCGCAAAGATAGATAAGTGATCGATCCATGGACCAAGATCCCGAAGTCCTGGCGTTGGACCAGGGGAACACCCGCACCAAACTGGCCTTGTTCCGCAGGGGTGAGGTGGTGCGCACCGGCCACATCGCGCATGGCGACACGGCCGCGGTGAAGGCTTTTCTCGGCGACATGCGCCCCGCCGCCGTGGTGGTGGGATCGGTGGCTGCCCACGACGAGGCCTTCACCGCTTTCCTGGGCATACTGGCACCGTTGTTCGTGGTACGCGGCGACACCAAGGCCCCGGTGGTGAACGCCTACGGCACACCGACCAGCCTCGGTGCCGACCGCCTGGCCAACGCGGTAGGCGCCGCCGCACGCTTCCCGGGCAGGCCCGTGCTGGCCATCGACCTGGGCACATGCATCACCTACGATGTGGTGGAGGCCGACGGTCGCTATGTGGGCGGCGCGATCAGTCCCGGCATGCGCATGCGCGCACAGGCCATGAACGCCTACAGTGCACGACTGCCACTGGTGGTGCCCGAGGAGGAGCCCGCGTTGGTGGGCACCTCGACCACGGGTTCGCTGGCCTCGGGGGTGTTCCACGGTGTGGTGTCCGAACTGCAAGGTTTCGTGCATGCGCTGGGGCACGAACGTCCGGAAATGGCCGTTGTGCTTACCGGTGGTGATGCGCCTCTGTTCATGAGCGCCTTGAAAAGTGGCATCTTTGCCATCCCTTTGCTGACCCTTGAAGGCCTGTATGCGATCATTGTCCACCACCGCCCGGAGCTGGGTCCTGCTGGCCCTGGTGGGCACGGCTGAGGCCGCGGCGCAAGTCCCGCAGGGCATCGGCTCGCCTTTCTCGGCTTACGGGTTCGGTGACCTGTTCCATTCCACGCAGGTGTCGCAGGCCCTCATGGGCATCGGCGGTGTGGCGGTATCGGACCCCTTCAGTGTCGCTTCGGCCAACCCCGCCTCCTACCCCTTCCTGGGTCGGCCGGTGTTCGAGGCCGGTGGTGTGGGACGCTTCATTAGCTACAAGCACCAGGACCAGCAGCGCAATGGGCAACGCACCGAACTGCTGGGGCTTTCCATCGGGGCGCCCTTCGCCCGCAACAAATGGGGCATCGGCTTGGGCCTCGCACCGGTGAGCACGGTGGGCTACCGGATCAACGACACCCATGCACTGCCGGCCGATGATGGCGACGTGACCTTCCAATACAGCGGCGACGGCGGCCTGAACCGTGCCTACATCGGCGTGGGTCGTGTGCTGTGGTCCACCAACGACACGCTGGACCGCGGTTCGCTCGTGAGCCTCGGCATGAACCTCAACTACCTGTTCGGCAGCATCGAGGAGGCACGCAAGGCGTACTACCCGGTGGGCGCGGGGTACTACAACACCAGCGTGAGCTCGCGCCTCACCATGCGCTCGCCCGTGATCGGTCTGGGCCTGCAATGGGCCGGCGATCTCAAGGGCCGCGAGCAGGTGGCCGCCTCCATGGCCCGGCGCCGTGCGGCCTTGATCGACCGCGACAAGCGCCACGAGGAGGACTGGATCAACGCCGGCAAGGACCCGAAGGACCGCAAAGGCCTGAAGCTCCACAACCGCGCGCCCGAGCCCCTCCGCTACCGGATCGGGTTGACGGCCGAGCTGCCCACCGATATGCATGCCCGACACAGCGGCTTGGCCAACACCTTCCTGGCCGGGAACAGCGGGGTGGAATACCCGCTCGACACCACATGGTGGCAGGATGGCGTGACCGGCACGGTGGGCCTGCCCCTGGCATTGGGCGTGGGCTTTTCCGTGCACCAGCCGCGCTGGACGATCACCGCCGAGTACCGCAGGCGCGATTGGGACGGGTCCACGGTGAACGTGGATGGCTTCCAACCGCACTCCACCACTTCCACGCAGTCCACGTACGGCTTGGGCGGCACGTTCCATCCGGCGGGCAACTCCAACGGCAACAGCTTTTGGGAGCGCAACACCTACCGCGCAGGGCTGCGCTACACCGACGACTACCTGGTGGTGGGCGATGAGCAACTGCACGAGATGGCGGCCAGTGCTGGCCTGTCGATCCCGCTGATGGCGCTCACCACGCGCAGCCGTCTGCACTTCGGAGTGGAAGTGGGCCAACGTTCCTCCGCCTCGGGCGATGGCCTGCGTGAGCGGTTCACGAACGTCTACCTGGGCGTGGCCATCACCCCGGAGACCTGGGACCAATGGTTCAGGAAGCGCCGCATCGACTGAGCAGGTGGCCCCTGCCCGCGCTCCTGGTCCTCGCATCGCTCGCCATCGGCTGCAAGAACGACCTGGACCAGGTGGCCGCGATCGAATTGCCACAGGCCGGTCCCTCGCGCGTGACCCTCGGCGCGGAGTACTACTTCACCGATGCGGGCCGCATCCGGAACCGCCTGCGCGCCGGACGCATCGCCGAATGGACCGAGGAGCCGAAGCGCACCGAGCTTTCTGAAGGACTGGAGCTGGTCTTCTATGACTCCACCGGGGCGGGATCGAGCGTGCTTACCGCACGTCGTGGCCTGATCGAACCGGCGAAGGAGCGCATGGAGGTGTTCGAGGAAGTGGTGTTCGTGAACGCACGCGGCGAGCGCCTGGAGACCGAGCAACTCACCTGGGAACAGGACAGCGCACGGGTGCGCACGGACCGCCCCGTGCGCGTGGTACGCGGCAACACCATCATCCACGGCCATGGTCTGGACGCCGACGAGGACTTCGGCCGTTACACCATCCGCCAGATCACCGGTGTGCTGCATCAAGATCCTTCCGATACCTTGGCCCCCGATGCGAAAACTGAATAGGGTGATGGAGTTCTTCTGGCTGGCCGTGGCCATCGGCACGGCCGTGGCCGCGATCTGGACCGTGGCCCAGGAGGGCTGGGAGAAAGGCGCCCAATGGTTCTTCTTCCCCGCCATCGCCCTCACCATGTTCTTCTTCCGCCGCATCACCAGCCGCAAGCTGGAAGCCATGGCCGAGCGGCAACGCCAGGAGCGGACCGGCCAATAAGCCCCTTCCCTCCGTGCCGCGCTGGGCCGACCGTACCTTCGGCTCTGCCTCCCGTCAACGACCGTGTCCCTCATCGAGACCCTTCTGCTCGCCTGTTCCCTGCTGCTTTGCGCGCTCTGCGCCGCGCTCGAGGTGGCCGTGACCGGTAGCAACAAGCTCTTCGTGGAGTTGGAACGACAACGTGGTGCGCTGTGGACACGCGTGCTCGGCAATGCGTTGCAGCATCCACCGCAGGTGATGGCGGCATTGGTGGTGGGCGGCTCCGTCGGCCTGGTGCTCTTCGGCACCGTGCTGGCCCATGTGCTCGCCGATCTGCTGCCCCAGCCCGGCTGGCATCCGGCCGGACGCTTGGCCGTGTGGCTGGTGATCGCCTCAGTGCTGTGCGTGGCGATCGCCGAGTTCCTCCCGCGGGCGCTCGTGCGCATCTCGCCCACGCTCGCCCTGCGCGCACTGGCCCTGCCGCTGCGGCTGGTGCATGAACTCTTCCGCATACCAGCGTTGGTGGTCTCGGCCATCGGCACGTGGGCGATGCGCACCACGGGGGCCGACACCGAGCGCTCGCGCGTGCCCCTGGGCCGCGTGGACCTTCGCGACCTGGTGCAGGAGGTCGGCGCCCCCGACGCCGAAAGCGGACAACTGGACTCCGGGGTCGAGTACTTCCGCAACACCCTTGCCCTGAGCGACACCAAGGCCCGGGAACTGATGGTACCGCGCACCGAGATCCAGGCGGTGCAGGTGGACAGCTCCATCGCCCTGCTGCGGAGCCGCTTCGCCGATACGGGCCTGAGCAAATTGCTCGTGTACGGGCGCGACCTCGACGACATCATCGGCTATGTGCATGCCTACGGGCTGTTCGGGGATCCGCACGACATCCGATCGATGCTGCGGCCCGTGGACCGCATCCCGGGCAGCATGTCGGCCGATCAGGTGCTGCAGCGGTTCATCCGCCAGCGCACGCACATGGCGATCGTGCTCGAAGAGGGGCGTACCGCGGGCATGGTCACCATGGAGGACGTGGTGGAGACCATCGTGGGCGAGATCGACGACGAGCACGATGCCGAGGAAATGGTGGAGGAACGCCCCGGCGAGAACGAGTTCGTGCTCAGCGGCCACATGCCCGTGGAGCACTTGGTGGAAAAGCACCGGCTGGCCCTTCCCATGAGCGACCTGTACGATACGCTGGCCGGCTACATCCTGCACAGCACGGGCGGCACGCCTGCACAGGGCGCGGTGATCGAGCTGCCGCCCTTCCGCCTGACGATCGCCCACGTGGTGCATGGCAGGATCGATGTGGTGCGGCTGGAGGTGCTCGACCCCGAGGAGGGTTTCCTCCCTGCCACCGACGAGGCATGACGGAGGCGCCCCGACGCCCCTCCGAACAGCCGCGGACCGGACCATTTTCGTTGGCGGTCAAACCCTTATGCCGTTAGAGGGGGGATCCTATATTTGCACCCCTATTTTCAAACAGAAGCAATGGCAGTCATTGGCAAGATCCGCGAGCGTAGCGGTCTACTCCTCGTGCTCGTGGGCGGGGCCTTGGTGCTCTTCGTGGTGGGCGACTTCCTGATGGGCCGCAGCGGCATCCGTCGGGACCAGACCCTGGGCGTCGTGGGTGGTGAGGAGATCGGCTACGCCGAGTTCGAGCGCCGCGTGAGCGATGAGGTGGAGAGCTACCGCAACGATTTCGGCCAGACGGTGACCGCCGAGGTGACCGAACAGGTGCGCAACAGCGTGTGGCAGGAAGTGCTGCGTGAGCGCGTGATGCTGCCCCAGGCCAGGGCCGCCGGCTTCACCATCACCAAGGCCGAGTACGACGACATCCGTTTCGGCGACAACATCCTGCCCGACTTCGCCAACCAGCCCAACTACATGGGACCCGATGGCAAGCCCAACAAGGAACGTCTGCGCGAACGATTCGCCAGCGTGCAACTGAACGCCCCGGTGTACCATGCCATCGAGTCCAAGCGCATCCGCAACAACCGCATCTACACCAAGTACACCACGCTCGTGAAGAAGAGCGTGTTCGTGAACAGCGCCCAGGCCCGTGACGAGTTCGCGGCACGCAACACCAAGAGCAGCTTCAACTTCGTGGCACGGCGCTACGACTCAGAGCCCGACAGCCTCTACACCGTGAGCGAGAGCGAGCTCAACGCCTACTACAACAAGCACAAGAACGAGGCGAAGTACAAGCAGCGCCCCGCCCGTCGTTTCCAGTACGTGACCTTCCCGGTGGTGGCCACGGCGGCCGACCGTAGCGCCGCCATCCAGGAAATGGCCGATCTGCGCGAGGACTTCCTCAACAGCACCAACGACACCCTGTTCGTGCAGGCCAACAGCGACACGCGCAACTACTTCGTGACCCCTTACGTGGAGGGCACGGCGGACAAGCTGAACGATTCGCTGATCATGAACGCCCCCGTGGGCATGGTCGTGGGCCCCTACGTGGACGGCGAGACCGTGAAAGTGGTGAAGATCAAGGAGCTGGCATCGGTGCCCGAGGCCCGCGTGCGCCACATCCTCCTGAGCACCCAGATGGGCAAGAGCGACGAGGAGCAGAAGAAGCGCGCCGACAGCCTGCTGGCCGTGGTGAAGCGCGACCGCAGCAAGTTCCCCGACCTGGTGACCAAGTTCAGCGACGACCCCGGCAGCACCGCCAACGGTGGGGTGTACGAGTGGTTCGGCAAGGAGCAGATGGTACCCGAGTTCACCGCTGCCAGTTTCGACCAGAAGGTGGGCGCGATCACCATCGCCAAGACCACCTATGGCTACCACATCGTGGAAGTGCTGGGCCAGCGTGATCGCCAGGAGCGTCGCGTGGTGACCATCGAGCACGCCCTGCGCCCCTCGCCGAACACCTTCAAGGAGGTGTACAAGCGGGCCAACGATTTCAGCCTGCGCAACACCACCGAGGAGGCCTTCGTGGCCGCCGCCGAGGCCGAGGGCCTTGCCTTGGTGCCCGTGGACGAGTTCGGCCCCGAACAACGTTCGGTGCCCGGCCTGACGCAAAGCAGCCTCGTGGCGAGCTGGGTGAACCGTGCCGCGGTGGGCGATGTGAGCGAACCGCTCGATGCCGGCGACAACTACGTAGTGGTCCTGCTCACCGGCATCCGCGAGGAAGGAGCTCCCAAGCTCGACGATGTGCGCGAGCTCTTCACCCGGGAGGCCATGAAGGAGAAGAAGGCCGAGGCCCTGCTGGCACGCATGAACGGCAAGACCGACCTGAGCACCCTGGCCCAGGAGCTGGGCACCACCGTGCAAACGGCCACCGACATGGCCTACAGCAACTACAGCATCCCCGGCGGCTATGCCGAGTACGAGGTGATCGGCAAAGTCTTCGCCCTGCGCAACGGCGAAACGAGCGTGCCACTGAAGGGCGACAATGCCGTGTACGTGGTGAACGTGACCAACCTCACCGAGGCCGGCGAGGGCGACCTCACAGTGGACCGCGAAAGCCTGCTGCGTCGCCTGCAGTCGCGTGCCGAGAACGGCCTGTTCAACGCACTGCGCGAGGCCGCCGGTGTGCAGGACAACCGCAGCCGGTTCTACTGATCCACACCGGATGCGGCAGCGAACGGCCGGGGCATCACACGATGTCCCGGCCGTTCGCCTTCCGGACCCGGTCCGGGTCCTTGCACTTCCATGTAAGGACGAACGGCCGCACCGTATGACCCAAGGAGGCCAGGCACCCACCGGAACGCGCTTCGAGTATCCCGCATCGAGTCGCACCGGCTCCGAGCACACACGGTCGTTCCACGCCACCAAGGCGGAAGGCTCCCCAGGACCGACCGCGACATCACGTGCCTAACGCAATGTGCTCAGGCGTTCCGCATCGAGCCTCACCAAGATCCCGAGCAGGATGGTGAAGGCGATCATGCTGCTGCCGCCGTAACTGAAGAACGGCAGCGGGATGCCGATCACCGGGGCCAGACCGATGGTCATGCCCACATTGATCATCAGGTGCAGGAAGAAGATGCTGGCCACGCAGTAGGCATAGATGCGTGTGAAGTGCGAGCGCTGGCGGTCGCTGATCTGGATGATGCGCAGGATGAGCGCGGTGAACAGCAGCACCACGAACGCGGTGCCCAGGAAGCCCCACTCCTCGCCCACCGTGCAGAAGATGAAGTCGGTGCTCTGCATGGGCACGTACTTGAACTTGGTGAGGGTGCCTTCGAGGTAGCCCTTGCCCGCGAACCCGCCGCTGCCGATGGCGGTCTGGCTTTGTTTCACGTTGTAGCCCAGGCCTTGGGGGTCCTCCATCTGGCCCAGCATCACCAGGATACGGTCCTGCTGGTGCTTGGCCAGCACCTTGCTGAACGCGAAGTCCACGCCGCCGATGAACACGGCCGAGCTCACCAGACCGATCGCGATGTAGGCGTAGAGACGTTCGCGCAGCCGCTTCATCACCAGGTTGCGCACGAACAACCAGGCCAGCAGGGCGAACACGGTGATCAGGATCAGCAGGAACCATTGCCCGCCCAGGCGGCGATCGGTGAACGGTAGCGCGAAGGTGGTCTCCTTCAGGATCAGCGAAAGCACCGAGAGGATCCCCGCGAGGATGGCCAGCAGCAGCACGTTGCCCGACAAGCCCTCGCGATAGAGCACCAGGATGAAGGCGCCCGACACCAGCGCCGTACCGGTATCGGGCTGCAGCATGATCAACGCCACCGGCAGCAGGATGAGCGCCGTGGCGATCACCCGCGACCGCATGTCGGCCAGCCCTTTCAGCCCGCTCAGGTAGCGGCTCAGGGCCAATGCCGTGGCGAACTTGGCGAACTCGGCCGGCTGGATCCCGAAGCTGCCCACGCCGAACCAGGCCTTGGCCCCGTTCACCTCCTTGCCGAAGACCAGCACCGAGGCCAGCAGCAACGCCACGAAGGCATAGATGTAGTAGGCCGATTCGCGGATCAACTTCCCGCGGATCATCAGGATGCAGGCGCCCAGCACCAGGCTGATGCCCATCCATACGGCCTGCTTTCCGTACTCCTTGCCCTGGTCGAGGATGCTGGCATGGTCGGGATCGTAGGCGGCCGAATAGATGTTGGCCCAGCCCATGAACATGAGCATCAGGTACATCACCAGGATGGACCTGTCGAAGTTGGCCGCCACGTTCTCCCGCTTGTTCATTGCCTGCGTGGCTTCTTGGGCCTTTTCACGAAGGTGGCCTCCTTTGCGATCAGGTCGGCCTCGACCATGCGCTGCATCAGCTCGGGGCGCGTGATGGTGTCGGTGAGGTATTGCTCGATGATGAGGCTGGCGATGGGTGCCGCCCAGGTACCCCCGAAACCGCTGTTCTCCACGTACACCGCGATGGCGATCTTGGGATCCTCCATCGGTGCGAAGGCGATGAACACGGCGTGGTCCTGCCCGTGCGGGTTCTCGGCGGTGCCCGTCTTGCCGCACACGGTGATGCCGGGGATGCGGGCCTGGCGCGCCGTCCCGCCGGGCTCCTCCACCACGCGGCGCATGCCCTCGTGGATCAGGTCGTACCACTGCGGGTCCACACTGGCGTAGTGCTTCTCCATGTACTTCGCCTGCAGGCTGTCAGGATGGCCCACCGCGCGCACCACGTGTGGATCGTAGTACCAGCCCTTGTTGGCGAAGATGGCGGCGAGATTGGCCATCTGCAGCGGCACCACCAGCACCTCGCCCTGGCCGATGCTGAGCGAGTAGATGGTGCTGAAGGCCCAGCGTTCCTTGCCGTATTTGCGGTCGTAGTAGGCCGGCCCGGGGATGTTGCCGCCCTTGGCGCTGGGCAGGTCGATGGCGGGCCGCTGCCCCAGTCCGAAGCTGCGCATCTCCTCCTCCCAGTCGCCCAGGCCGAGCGCGGCATCCCGGAAGCGGTTCCGGTCCTGATCGCGTTCCACCAACCGCCTGAACACCTGGTGGAAGTAGGGGTTGCACGAGTACTGGATGGCACGCACGATGTCGCTGGCCGGCGGGTGGTTGTGGCAGCCCACGAGCGACTTGTTGCAGGGGAAGCCCGTGTTGGGCGTGATCACCCCTTCGTCCAGCGCGATCAACGACTGCACGATCTTGAAGATGGAACCGGGTGGGTACTGCGCCTGCAGGGCGCGGTCGAACAGCGGCTTGATCGGGTCGCGTTGCAGCACGCCATAGTTGGTGTTGCGCACGCGACCCACGAGCAGCTCGGGATCGTACGATGGGCTGCTCACCAGGCACAGCACCTCGCCGGTCTTGGGGTCCAGCGCCACGATGCTGCCCTTCTTGTTCACCATCAATTTCTCGCCCAGCAGCTGCAGGTCCAGGTCGATACCGGTGAACAGGTCCTTGCCTTCCACCGCCAGGGTATCGTACAGGCCGTTCTTGTAGGGCCCCTTCACGTTGTTGTGCACGTCCACGAGCACGTAGCTCACGCCGCGCCGACCGCGCATCTCCTCCTCGTAGTAGGCCTCCAAGCCGCCCACGCCGATCACGTCGCCCGCCCGGTAATAGGGGTCCTCGGCAACCTTGGCGGGGCTCACCTCGCTCAGGTAGCCCAGAAGATGGGCCGCGGCATGCGGTGGATAGGTGCGCAGGGTTCGCGACTGACCGAAGAACCCGGGGTACTTGTGCAGGTGCACGCTGATCGCGGCGAACTGGTCGGCGGGGATCTGCTTCTCGATCACGCTCGGCTTGTACCGCGAATAGGCCGTGGCCTTGGCCAGCTCCTGCTCCAGCGTTTCGCGCGATATGCCCACCAGTGCGGCCAACGCCGTGGTGTCGAAGGGCTTCACCTCGCGCGGCACCACCATCAGGTCGTACACGGGCGTGTTGGCCACCAGCAGGCGTTCCTTGCGGTCGTAGATCAGGCCGCGCGAAGGGTACACCGTCACCTTCCGCTCGGCCATGTTCGCAGCCTCGGCCTTCCACTTGCTGTCGACCACTTGGATCCAGAACAGGCGCAGCAGGAAGACCGAGCTGATGAAGATCACCGCGGAGATCAGGACGTATTTCCGCGACTCCGTGTTCACTTGCGCAGTTGGGCGGAGTTGGTGGTGAGCAATTGTGCCAGCACGCACAGCAGCAGCGTGAAGGCCGCGCTGACCAAGGCACGCAGGAAGGTGGCGCCCAGCGCGCGGAAGCTGTGCAGCTCGATCAGGAAGAGCCACAGGTGGTGCGCCACCACCAGCAGGCCCGCGTAAGTGAGGAACCACGCGACGCCCATGTCGGGGATGTTGGGGCGCGTGCCGAACTCGTAGCCTTCGCGGGGCGAAATGAGCTTGAGCAGGTGTATGCGGGCGAACATCAGCACGGTGCAGGCGCTCATGTGCATGCCCGGGGTGCTGCTGAACACATCCATCACGAACCCGGTGAAGGCGCCGATGAGCAGTCCGGCCCAGTCGGGCAGCTCCAGCGGGAGCATTAGCAGGAAGAGCACGTAGAGATACGGCACAGCCCAGCCATTGGCCAGGTCGATGTGGTCGAGCACCAGCACCTGCAGCAGCACCAGCAGGACAAAACGGAGGATGTTGGCGACGATCGTGCCGATCATTGGGCTCCGTGGGCTTTTTGGAGGGTGTCGCGCTCGGCGCGCATCAGGTCGTCCACCACGTACACATGACCGCTGCGCGTCATATCCTCCGTCAGGCGCAGTTCGATCGCGTGGTAGTTGCTGCCAGGCGGGTCCTCCACGCCGATCACCACGCCCACGGGGATGCCACGCGGGAACAGGTTGTCACCACCCCGGGTCTCCACGGTATCGCCCACCTGTACGCGGGCGTGCTTGGGCACGTCGATCATCGAGGCGGTGGTGGGGTCGTTGGTGTCCCAGTACAGCAGGCCGAAGTGGCCGGTGCGGCGCAGTTGCACGCTGGTCTTGATGTCGGGGTTCAGCACGCTGATCACCGAAGCGAAGTGCGGGCTCACATCGCGCACCACGCCCACGATACCGTCGGGACCGACCACGCCCATGTCGTCCCGCAGGCCGTCGCTGGCCCCCTTGTCCAGGGTGATGAAGTTCCGCGGCTTGTGCCAGGTGCTGTTCACCACCTTGGCCGGGATGTATCGGTAGGTCTGGCGGTAGATGGTGTCGTTGATCCGCACGTAGATCTCCTCCACCGGCGAGTAGGCGCTCACATGGCGGTTGCGCCAGTCGGCGTTCTCGCGTGCCAGACGCAGGTTCTCCGACCGCAGGTTGGCATAGTCGGCCACTTCCTGGCGCCAGCTGTAGATCGTGGCCGCCATCGCGTTGCTGGAGTTGATGGCCTTGCCACGGTGGTGCGCGTTGCCGCTGTACAGGAGCACGAGCGACACCAGCATCAGCCCCAGGAACAGCAGGGTGCTGCGGATGCGGTGAAGGAAGCGGAAGAGGTCGCGCATGTTCCTATCGCATCACCGGTTGGGCGATGCGGGAGCAGGGACGTGGAGTTCCACGTCCCTACTCCCGCATCAGGAACTGGAAGCGGTCGATGTTCTTCAGTGCGATGCCGGTGCCACGGGCCACGGCACGCAGGGGATCCTCGCTCACATGCACCGGCAGCTTCGTCTTTATGCTGATGCGCTTGTCCAGGCCGCGCAGCAGGGCGCCGCCGCCGGCCAGGTAGATCCCGGTCTTGTAGATGTCGGCGCTCAACTCCGGCGGCGTGGCCTCCAGGGCGCTGAGTATGGCCTCCTCGATCTTGCTGATGCTCTTGTCGAGCGCCTGCGCGATCTCGGCATAGGTCACGGTGATCTCCTTCGGGATCCCCGTCATCAGGTCGCGGCCGCGCACGGCGTAGTCGGCGGGTGGATCGTCAAGCTCGGTCATCGCCGCGCCCACCTCGATCTTGATCTGCTCGGCGGTGCGTTCGCCCACCAGGATGTTGTGCTGGCGGCGCATGTACTCCTCTATGTCGTTGGTGAACTCGTCACCGGCCACGCGTATGTTCTTGTCGCACACGATGCCGCCCAGGGCGATCACCGCGATCTCGCTGGTACCGCCACCGATGTCGATGATCATATTGCCCATCGGCTCCTCCACATCGATCCCGATCCCGATCGCGGCGGCCATCGGCTCGTGGATCAGGTACACCTCCTTGGCGCCGGCATGCTCGCTGCTGTCCTTCACCGCGCGTTTCTCCACCTCGGTGATGCCGCTGGGGATGCAGATCACCATGCGCAGGTTGGGCGTGAAGAGCTGACGACCGGGCTTGATCATGCGGATCATGCCCTTGATCATCTCCTCGGCGGCACGGAAGTCGGCGATCACGCCATCGCGCAGCGGCCGGATGGTTTTGATATTCTCGTGCGTCTTGCCATGCATCTGCTGCGCCTGGCGCCCCACGGCGATCACCTTGCCCGTGGTGCGGTCCATGGCGACGATGCTGGGCTCGTCCACCACCACTTTGTCGTTGTGGATGATCAGGGTGTTGGCCGTGCCGAGGTCGATCGCGATCTCCTGGGTGAAGAAATTGAACCAGCCCATGGTCCTTGTCAGTGTTTGAAGTGGCGTGTGCCGGTGATGGCCATGGCCATTCCGTGGGAGTTGCAGAAATCGATGCTGTCCTGGTCGCGGATGCTTCCGCCCGGGTGTACGACGGCGGTGATGCCCGCGTTGCAGGCGATCTCCACACAGTCGGGGAAGGGGAAGAAGGCGTCGCTGGCCATCACCGCGCCGTTCAGGTCGAAACCGAACTTGCGGGCCTTGGCGATGGCCTGCTCCAGCGCGTCCACCCGGCTGGTCTGCCCGGTGCCGCTGGCCAGCAGTTGGCGCCCTTTCGCCAGGACGATGGCGTTGCTCTTGGTGTGCTTCACCAGGATCGAAGCGAACACCAGGTCGTCCAGCTCCTGCGCCGTGGGTGCCTTGGTGGTGGCGGTCTTCATGCCGGCCACGGTGGGCACCACATGATCGGCATCTTCGTGCAGCACCCCGTTCAGGGCGGTGCGCACCTTCACGGTGGGACGCGCGGCTGGTTTGCGGCGCAGGACCATGCGGTTCTTCTTGCGCCGCAGCACCTCCAGGGCGTCGTCGTCGTAGCCCGTAGCGGCGATGATCTCGAAGAAGATCGTGTCGATCGCCTCGGCCGTGGACTTGTCGATGCGGCCGGTGGTGATGAGCACGCCGCCGAAGGCGCTCACGGGATCGCCGGCCAGGGCGGCGTCCCAGGCCTCCTTCACGGTGGGACGCACGGCGGCGCCGCAGGCGTTGTTGTGCTTCAGGATCGCAAAGGGCACACCGGGGACGGTGGCCAGATCGTCGATCAGCTCCACGGCCGCGTCCAGGTCGAGCAGGTTGTTGTAGCTGAGCTCCTTGCCGTTGAGCTGCTCGAACATCCCTTCGAGGTCGCCCGTGAAGGAGCCCTTCTGGTGCGGGTTCTCGCCATAGCGCAGCACGTGGGTGCGCTCGCCGGCGAACCAGGCATGGATGGCCGTGTCGTAGCGGCTGCTCACCCCGAAGGCCGCGCGGGCGAACGCCTTGCGCTGGGCCAGGGTGGTGTGGCCGTCCTGTTCGCGCAGCAGCTTCAGCAACTCGGCGTAGTGCTCCCGGGCCGGCACGATCACTACATCGCGGTGGTTCTTGGCCGCCGCGCGGATCAAGCTGATGCCCCCGATATCGATCTTCTCGATGATCTCCTGTTCGGTGCCTCCGGCGGCCACGGTGGCCTCGAAGGGGTACAGGTCCACGATCACCAGGTCGATCGGCGGAATGGCGTACTCCTCAAGCTGGGCCACGTCGCTTTCCAGCCCGCGCCTGCCGAGGATCCCGCCGAACACCTTCGGGTGCAGGGTCTTCACCCGGCCACCTAGGATGCTCGGGTAGCTGGTGAGGTCCTCCACCGGGGTCACCGCGATGCCCAGGCCTTCGATGAACGTTTGCGTGCCTCCCGTGGAGTACAGGTGGACACCGAGCCGATCGAGTTCGCGCACGATGGGTTCCAGCCCATCCTTGTGGAACACGGATATGAGTGCGCTGTGAATGCGTGCCTTCCCTTCCAAACGCGGTCGCATGGCGGGTCTGTCCGCCATTCCGGCGCAAGTTTACGGCACGGACCCTTGGATCCGAGGCAGTTGGAACGGCCAATATGCCAAGGTTACCAACAGGGTTCTACACGGGCCGGAGGCTATGGCACGGCGGTCACTCTTCGATCCATCAACGGTCCGTTCCCCTTTAAGGAGCGTATTCCCCAAGATCCAGCCATCGCCCTGCAACCGGACCAGCTGGCTCCCGGTCACAACGTTGGGACCCATTTCCGGCAACAGCACTTGCACCTCGCCGGAGGGGTGTTCCGCCAGGTCATGTACAGCGCAGCCAACGGCATTGGCAGGCAGAAGGTACTGCTGCCAGCCTGACCGGGCATGCCCGACGCATGTGCCAGGCAAACCGATCCAGATCGACAAGCATCACATGGCCATAGGCAGCACCAGTATAGCCATAGCAGCGTCCCTCAGAACCGGAAGCCGATCCCCAAGTGCACGTTCACCACATTGGCACCGGAACTCACCGTGGCATAGCTCACGTCCCCATCGGGAGAAACGGCGATGCTGCGCGGGTCCACGTAGCTCACCCGGCCGCCCTCGAGCCGCTCCACGCGCCCTTCGATATAGAACACCTTGGTGGGCGCCACCTGGATGCCGACCGCCCAACCGTAGCTACCCACGAAGCTGTTGGCGTTGCGCTGGGTCATGATGGGTTGGTCCAACCCGTCCACGGTGATGTCGGTCCTGGTGGTGAACTGACGCAGACCGGCCATGCCTTCGATGTAGGGGCTCACCTTTCCGTTGAAGGGCTTGAAGCGCAGCTGGCCGTGGTAGCCGTATACCTCGCTGCGGGTGCGCAGGTCGCCTGTGGTGGCATCGACGTATTCGTCGTTCACGGTCACCACGTCGCGCACACTGCCCATGCGGGCCCAGGAGAAGTCGAAACCGATATCGAAGGGCAGCAGACGCATGGGCACCGTGAGGTTGGCGCTCACGCCCACCATCTGTTTGTCCAAAGCTTGGTCGAACTCGCCGAAGGGGATCGCGATCTCCAGACCACCGCCCAAGGTCACCGGACGGTGCTGCAACTGAGCGTAAGTGGCCGGGGCCATCAGGCAGGCTGCAAGAAGGGATAGCACGGGACGCATGACAGGAGAGCTTGAGCACACTCCTACCCAAAGCGCGTGCCGGATGCGATCGCCCCGGCCAGCGGATGCCCTACTGCCCCAACAGCACACGCACCGCCGCTTCCAACTGCTGGTCGCGGCCTTTGCTCACCAAGCCGGGATCCAGCGGTTGGCGCACATCGGGTTCCAACTGCTGGTTCTCGAGGTAGTTGCCGTTGTTGTCGATCATGCCCACCTGCGGGATCCCGAAGTACATGCCGTTCTGCAGCGTTTCCCACCACACCGCGGTGCCGGTACCAGGTACGGGCATGCCCACCAACTGGCCCACGCCCAGCGCCTTGTACGTCACCGGGAACATGTGCGCGTCGCTGTAGTTGCTCTCGCTCATCACCACCACGCTGGGCTTGCTCCACTTGAACTGTGGCTCGGTGCCGAGGGCCTGGCCGCGCGGCTCCATGCGCATGTAGGTCTTGCCCGAGAGGAAGGTGGCCAGATCGTCGTGCAGCCACCCCCCGCCGTTGAACCGCGTGTCCACCACCAGCCCTTCCTTGTCGTGGTAGCGGCCCAACGCCTCTTCGTACACCGTGCGATAGCTGGCGTCGTTCATGCCGCGCACATGCACGTAGCCCAGCTTACCACCGCTCAGGCTGTCCACCAGGTGTCGGCAGCGTTCCACCCAGCGCCGGTACAGCAATTCGCTCTCCTCTCCGCGCGAGATCGGCTTCACGATCTCGTCCCACCGGGTGTTGGTCTTCGGGTCGAGCATCGACAGCAGGGTGGGCTTGCCCGCCTTGCGGTTCAGCAGCGAACTGGGGTCCATGTCGGCGGTGATCGCGCGACCATCGATCTTCTCGATCACATGGCCCGCCCTGATCCTGGAGCCCTCCTTGATCACGGGGCTCTTCTGGAGCACCTCGGCGATCCGCAGGCCCGGACCGGGCTCGTAGGCGTAGAGCAGACCCAGGCTGGCGGTGGCATCGCCGTTGGGCATGCTGTAGCGGTAGCCACTGCCGGTGTGGCTGGCATTGAGCTCGCCCAGCATCTCGCTGAACATCTCGGCCAGGTCCCAGTTGTTGTTGATGTAGGGCAGATAGCGCTGGTACTCGGCCTTGTACTTGTCCCAATCCACGCCCTGCAGGTCCACGCGGTAGAATTTCTTCTTCACCTGCCGCCACACATGCTCGAAGAGGTAGGCCCGCTCGGCCCCTTCGTTCAGCACCATTTCGCCGCTCACGCCGATGGACTTGTTCTCGTTCTTCTCCAGATCGTACCGGTTGATGTTGCCGTTGCTCAGGTAGAACAGGTTCTTCCCCTCCTTGTCCATGCTGAGGCGGCCCGCGCGGTCGCTGCCCATTTTGTGCAGGATCTTGGTCTCCTGCGTGCGCAGCTCGGTCTGCCACAGGTCGTAGCCTTTCTCGAACCTGGCCAGGTAGTAGAGCTTCTCGCCGTCCTTGCTCAGCACGGCCCCGGCCAGGTCGGAAGAGTGCCGGGTGAGGCGCACCTTGCGCTCGGTCACGCCGTCCAGGTCGAATTTCAACGGCTTCACCGCCTCGTCCTTCTTCTTGTCGGACTTGGCGGCCTTTTCGTCCTTCTTCTCCTCCCCCTCCTTGGCTTTCTCCTCCGTCTCCTTCAGTAGCTCGGCCTCCTCCTTGCTCAGCTTGAACTTGTCGTAGGCCTTCTGGGTGAGGAAGATCGCATAGGCATCGCTCTGGGCGCCCCAGCTGGCGTGGTTCTTCATGCCATCGCGGTCGCTGTAGAACACCACGGCCTCGCCACCCAGTGCCCAGTCCGGTGCATAGCCTCCGTAGCCGCTGCGCGTGAGGTCGGTGATGGGGCCACCCGCCGCGCTCACCAACCCGCACTGGTCGATCCATTGCCGGTCGTGCAGGAAGTTCACGAGGAACCATTTGCTGTCGGGGCTCCAGCGGTACCACTGATCACCGTCGGAGTAGCTGTAGTTCTTGTTGCCCGGCACCACCGTGCGTGTCGCCTTGGTGGCGAGGTTGAGCACCTTCAGTTCGGTACGTTCCTCCAGGTAGGCCACCTCCCTGCCATCGGGCGAGTAGCTCGGCTGGAACTCCTCGGCGGGCGTGGCGAGCAACGCCTCCTCCTTCAGCAGCGTGGCATTGAAGAAGTATGGCTCCTCCTTGCGCACGATCGTGGTGGTGTACAGGTCCCAGCTCCCGTTGCGCTCGCTGGCGTAGAGCAGGGTGCGGCCATCGGGGCTGAAGCTCACGCTGCGTTCCTGCTCGGGGGTGTCGGTGATGCGTCGCGTGGTGCCCTCCTTCACCGAGGCCACGAACACCTCGCCGCGGTGGATGAAGGCCACTTCCTTTCCATTGGGCGATACCTGCACCTCCCTGACGTCGCCGGTCACCGGCAACACGCGCACGGGGTTGTAACGACCGTCGGTGTTGATGCGGACCGGTACCTTGCGCGGTGCGGAACCCTCGGTCATGGTGTACAATTCGCCGCGGTAGCTGAAGCACAGCACGCCATCGTTGCTGCGGCTCAGGTAGCGCACCGGATGATCGGTGAGGAAGCTCACCTGGGTGCTGGGCCCGCCGGTCACGGGCATGCGGTGAATGTTGAACACCCCGTTCTCCTCGCTCAGGTAATAGATCTCGCTCCCATCGCTGCTGAACACCGGGTCGCGATCCTCGCCGGAGAAGGTGGTGAGCTGCCGGTACTCGCCCGTGGACGGGCGGAAGGTCCACACATCGCGGGTCACGCTGCTGGTGTGGTGCTTACGCCACTCGTCCTCGTAGCCCTTGCGGTCGTGGTACACGATCAGGTCGCCGGTGGCGTTGTACCGGGCACGGTGCATCGCGATGGTGCTCACGAGCATGGGCCGGCCACCGGTGGAAGGCACGGTGTACAGCTCGCCCAGTCCGCCCACGGGGAATTGCTGGTTGCGCACATCGTCCTGGCGGTGGCCGTAGAAGATCACCGCGCTGCCGTCGGGTGTGAAGTCGCTGGGCACCTCGTTGCCGCTGTCGAAGGTGAGCCGGGTGGGCGCACCGCCCATCGACGACATCACGAACACGTCGTTGTTGCCGTAACGCGTGCTCGCGAAGGCGATCCGACCGCCATCACGGCTCCATACCGGCGTGTGGTCATGGGCCTCGTTGGTGGTCAGCGGCACGGCATCACCGCCCGTTGCTGGCACCCGCCAGATGTCGCCTTGGTAGCAGAAGGCGATCGTGCGCCCATCGGGGCTGATGGCCGCATTGCGCAACCAGAGCGGATCGTCGGTGACGGGTTGCGCCAAGGCGGCCATGCTGGTGAGCAGAACGGTGGGCACGAGAAGGGATCGCATGATCGGAACAGGTTGGGCACAAAGGAAATGATCCCCTCCCCGCTCACGGCCACCAGTGCCCGGCCAATGGAACCGTTCATCACGATCCTGATGGTCACCTACCTTGGCACCTCGCCGCCCATGCGCATGCACCATCTCGTTCTGTCCGGCTTGGCATTGATGCCACTTGCGGTCCTCGGACAGGGCGACACCGTCGGCCACATGCCGGACGACCAAGGGACCTTCCGCTACATCACCGGCCGCACGACGATCGCCGATGGTGCCGTGACGCTCGACCTGCCCGAAGGCTACCGTTTCCTCGGTGGTGAACAGGCGCGCGAGGTGATCATCGAGCTCTGGGAGAACCCGCCCGAAGTGGCCGAGAACGTGCTGGGCATCATTCTGCCGCCCGGCTCGGGGATCCATGAAGAGGAGTACAGCTTCTCCTTCTGGGTACAGTACGACGAGTCGGGCCATGTGAGCGACGGCGACGCCCACGCCATGGACCATGAGGCCATGCTCGCGGCCATGTTCGCCACCGACTCGTTATCGAACGTGCAACGCATGGACGCAGGGTACGAGCCGCTGTACCTGGTCGGATGGGCCGCCCCGCCCTACTACGATGGCGAGCGCAAGACCATCCATTGGGCGTTGGAATTCGAAACGGCCGACCAGGACGAACACGTGCTGAACTACTTCGTCCGCGTCCTCGGCAGGAAAGGCTTCCTGGAGATCGACGCCGTGGGCGCCATGCCGCAGCTCGATGCCGTGCAGCAAGCGATCCCCACGGTGCTCGACTTCGCCTACTTCAACCCCGGCTTCCGCTACGAGGAGTTCGACCCCGCCACCGACGCCAGTGCCGGACGAACGGTCGGCGGCCTGGTGGACGGGCGGATGGATGAGAAGGTCGCCGAGGTGGTGGGGATGATCGGCAGGATCGCGCTCGTGGCCGTGGGACTGATGTTGGTGATCGCCGTGGTGGTGATCTGGCTCCTGGTGCGCCACAGCAGGCGCACGTCCCGTTCTGTTGCATAAGCCCATGGACCGTTCCATCCGCCTGACCATCGCCACGATCCTCCTGGTGCTCACCTGGTCATGCGGATCACAGCGCGCGGTGGTCGGGGATGGCCTCCTGCAGAAGCGCCGCTTCAGACCGGGCTGGCACCTCGACCTTCCTGCGGCGCACAAGTCCTCTCAGCCGCAACGACGATCCGCGCACACGACAACTTCGTCACAGTGGGATCACGTCCCAGCCACCGCCGTGCACGAGGAGATCGATGCGACCGTGACAACAGCGGAGGTGAGCTCGCCACTCATTCCAACTCCTCCGGCGCGGACCTATGCACCTTCTGTGATCGACGTGCCCGAGGTCGGCAGCACCGATCCACGCGACCTCATGCCCACCCCGGCGCACGATGCTCCTGTCGACTCGACCACCGCCAAGCGCTGGAACCCATGGGCGGCACCGGCCCTGGCCACGGCCTTGGGCAGCGTGGCCATCGGTCTGTTCACCACCAGCACCATCGCCGTGTTGATCACCGTGGCGATCGCCATCGTGCTGGCCTCGATTGCATTGCGGCGCGGAAGGGAGAACGAATGGAGCGGAAAGGGCCTGGCCCTCGCCGCCATGATCATCGCCATGCTCGTGGTGTTGGCCACTGCAGCCGCGATCGTCGTGGTGGGCTTCGTCTGAGCCCGGTCAACTCGGGCGTAGCGCGTTCAACACCCGTTCGGCCCGCTCGACCAGCTCATCGGGCGTGCGGCCGGCCTCGCGCATGGCCTTGAGCGAGGATGCCCCCTCCGACTTCGACAGCTTTTTCCCGGCATCGTCCACCGCCAGTGGGTGGTGCAGGAAGCGTACCTCGAGGAAACGCTCCAGCCCCAGCAGCCGGGCCAGATAAAGCTGGCATGCCGTGGAGGGCTGGAGGTCCATCCCACGCACGATGAAGGTGATCCCGTGGTCCACATCGTCGGCCAACGAAGCGATCTGGTAGGCCGGTCTTCCATTGCGTTGCCGCACCACTGGATCGGGCATCAGCGCATCAAGGCGCACATTCTCCGCATCGCCGGAAAGCTCTTCCACACGTGCCGTCGTTCCGTCGGGGACGTGCAGTCGCCAGGCCGTGTCGGGCGCATTGAATGGCTTCCGTGCCGTGCGGCAACCGCAAGGTGCCACGGACATTTCCTTCCGTGAACAGGTGCAGGCATACAGGTGTCCGTCCACACGCAACCGGTCAAGCAACTCCTGGTAGCGCGGAATGCGTGCCTGCTGCGACCAATGGCGCTGGTGATCATCGACCGACACCGGTCCCTCGTCGGGCACGATCCCCAGCCAGGCCAGCGAGAGGAACACATCCTCCAGATATGGGGGACGTACGCGCTCGGCGTCCAGGTCGTCGATGCGCAGCCGCAGCCGTGCACCGGCGGCACGTGCAAGCCGGTCCGTGATCAGGAAGTTGATGGCATTGCCCGCGTGCAGGAAACCGCTGGGCGTGGGCGCCAGGCGTGTGCATCCACCGCTGAAGGTGACCTCCATGGTGCCCGGGGCGGGACTCGAACCCGCACAGCCCTTACGGACCAAGGGATTTTAAGTCCCTCGTGTCTGCCATTTCACCACCCGGGCGGCACCCACGCTGGTGCGCGCGGGACGGACCGGCCCAAAATAGCGATGCCTCCCTGGTGGGGAGGCATCAGAGCGAGAAACGGGACTCGAACCCGCGACCCCGACCTTGGCAAGGTCGTGCTCTACCAACTGAGCTACTCTCGCAGTACTTCCGACCGGACGTTCCCGGTCATCGGGGGCGCAAATATAGAAAGGCTTCCGACAAACCACACAAGGCCATGATCACGCCTTCTTCAAACGGGCCTTGGTCGGCTCTACCAAGCGCTTGATCTCGTTGAGCTTGAACAGGGCTTCCACCGGGGTCAACGTGTTGATGTCGAGGCTGGCCAGTTCCTCGCGGATGCGTTCCAAGGCCGGGTCGTCCAGTTGGAAAATGCTCAACTGAAGGTCCTTTTCCAAGGATCCCACCGAGCTCGGACTCACTTGGGGCACACCCTCCGGAGGATCGTCGCCGAGATCGCCCGCATGCGAACGCTCCAGGTGGGCCAGCACCTTTCGCGCCCGTTCGATCACGGTGCGCGGCATGCCGGCCATGCGCGCCACATGGATCCCGAAGCTGCGGTCCGTACCACCCGGGGTGAGCTTCCGCAGGAAGAGCACCCGCCCGTCCACCTCACGCACGGCCACGTGCGCATTGCGGATGCGCGGGAAGGCATCGGCCATCTCGTTCAACTCGTGGTAGTGCGTGGCGAAGAGGGTCTTGGGGCGGTGCGGGCTCTCGTGCAGGAACTCGGCGATGGCCCAGGCGATGGAGATGCCGTCGTAGGTGCTGGTGCCGCGCCCGATCTCGTCAAGCAGCACCAGACTGCGGTCGCTCAGGTTGTTCAGGATGCTGGCGGTCTCGTTCATCTCCACCATGAAGGTGCTCTCACCGGTGGAGAGGTTGTCCGAGGCGCCCACCCGGGTGAAGACGCGATCAACGATGCCGATGCGCGCCGACCGCGCGGGCACGAAGCTGCCCACCTGGGCCATCAGCACGATCAAGGCCGTCTGGCGCAGCAGGGCCGATTTGCCGCTCATGTTGGGGCCGGTGATCACCATGATCTGGCCCTCGTCGGGATCGAGCAGCAGGTCGTTCGCCACGTAGGGCTCGCCCGGCGGCAATTGCTGCTCGATCACCGGGTGCCGACCCTCGCGGATCTCGAGTACCCGACCTTCATCGAGCACCGGACGGCAATAGCCCATGGCCGTCGCCCCCAGCGCGAAGGCACGCAGCACATCGAGCGCAGCGAGCGCAGCTGCCGTGGCCTTCACCAACGCGATCTCCCGCACCACCTCATCCACCAGGGCGATGTAGATCTCCGACTCCAGCACCAGGATGCGCTCCTCGGCCCCGAGGATGCGCTCCTCCAAGCTCTTCAGCTCGTCGGTGATGTAGCGTTCGGCGTTCACCAACGTCTGCTTCCGCACCCATTCGGCGGGCACCTTGTCGCGGTGCGTGTGGCGCACCTCCAGGTAATAGCCGAACACATTGTTGAAGCCCACCTTCAACGAGGAGATGCCGGAGCGCTCGCTCTCGCGTCGCTGCACATCGAGCAGCAATTCCTTGGCGTGGGCGTTCAGGTGGCGCAGTTCGTCCAGCTCGGTGTTCACGCCCGGGCGCACCACGCCGCCCTTGGTCGGATTGGCCGGCGTGTCGGGTTCGATGGTGGCGGCGATGCGTGCCGAGAGCGGCATCGGTGGATCGATCGCGGCGGCCACCTCGGCGAGCACGCCTCCCGCATCGCGCAGGGCATTGCGCATCTCGTGGGCGGCCTCGAAGGCGTGGTGCATCTGCAGCAGTTCGCGCGGATTGATGCGTCCGGCCGCCGCCTTGCCGGCCAGTCGCTCCAGGTCGCTGATGCGCTCCAGCAGACCGCCGGCCATCGCCGTGACGGCCTCGTCCTTCACCAAGGCTTCCACCCTGTCCAGGCGGGCCTCGATGGCAGCCTTGTCGAGCAGGGGGAAAAGCAGCCAGCGCTTCAACAGGCGCGAACCCATGGGCGTCACGCAGCGGTCCAGGGCCGCCAGCAGGGTGCGGCCGCCCTCGTTCACCGGGGACACCAGCTCCAGGTTGCGGGTGGTGAAGCGGTCGAGCCCCACGTGCGCGGCGGGCCTGATCCACGCGATGCGGTCCACGTGGGCCAGACGGTCGTGGCGGGTTTCGCCCAAGTAGTGCAGCACCGCCCCGGCGGCGCGCTGGCCCAGGCGCAGTTCCTCGATGCCGAAGCCCTTCAGCGAGCCGGTACCGAACTGACGCAGCAGTCGCTCACGCGCGAAGTCATCGGTGAATGCCCAGTCGTCCAAGGCATAGGCCTCGGCCCGGGTCGCCTGCGCCGCCATGAAGGGATCGCGGGGCCCTTTGGGCACCAGCAGCTCGCTCGGGGCATGGCCATCGAGCAATTTGGCCACCTGCTCGGCCTCCTCCTCGCCCACCAAGAACTCGCCGGTGGTAACGTCCAGGAAGGCCACGCCGTAGCGTCCGCCCTGTCCGCACACGGCCGCCAGCCAGTTGTTGCTGCGGTGGTCCACCACATGCTCACTGAAGGCCACGCCAGGGGTCACCACTTCGGTGACACCCCGCTTCACGATCGTCTTCGTGGCCTTCGGATCCTCCAGTTGGTCGCACACCGCCACACGGTGACCGGCACGCACGAGCTTGGGCAGGTAGTTCTCCAGCGCGTGGTAGGGAAAACCGGCCAGTTCGGTGTCTTGGTCGCCGCCGTTGTTGCGGCGCGTCAGGGTGATGCCCAATACGGCCGCCGTGGTGATCGCATCGCTGCCGAAGGTCTCGTAGAAATCGCCCACGCGGAACAGCAGCAGGGCATCGGGGTGCTGCGCCTTGATGCGGTTGTACTGGTCCATGAGCGGTGTGGCACCGCCTGCCTTCTTCGCCATGATCGATGCGCCACGGGGTGGGTACTTTCGCCCGCGCGGCCAGCCCGCCAAGGTACGGCCATGCCCTATGGTCGCCCACCTCCGCGGCACACCGCTTCTTCACAACTTCCGAACACCATGCCCGCCAGCGACCGCAAGCTCACCATGGACGAACTGGGCCGTGTGAGCCCGGCCGAACATTATGCACGGCCCAAGCGACCCGTCCGGTTCGTGCTCGACGATGTGCGCAGCCGCCACAACGTGGGCTCCATCTTCCGCACCGCCGATGCCTTCGGGCTGGAGGGGATCACGCTCTGCGGCTTCACACCGCTGCCCCCCCACCGCGAGATCGAGAAGACCGCCTTGGGCGCCACCCTCTCGGTGCCTTGGGAGCATGCGCCCGATGCCGCCCGCGCCGTGACCGACCTGCAGGCCGCAGGCTACCACGTGTTCGCGGTGGAGCAGACCGTGGAGGCCGTGCCGCTGGAAAGCATGCCTCTTCCTGAAGGTGGCCGCGTGGCCTTGGTGCTGGGCAACGAATTGAACGGCGTGTCCGACGCCGTGATCGCGGCGTGCGACGGTTGTGTGGTGATCCCGCAGGCCGGCAGCAAGCACTCGCTCAACGTATCGGTGTGCGCGGGTGTTGTGGCCTGGTGGGTGGCCGGTCGAGGCTTTGGGGTGTGAAACCCTTCGGCCCGCGACCTGGTATGAAGGCAACCCGGAAGCGTTCCACAGGTCTATGAGGATGAAAGACTTCGCGGAACAGCCTTTCCGCATTAAGCAAACCTTCTATATTTGGCTGCGACCCTGAGCCGACCCCCATGCCCAAGCCATTGAGGAGCAGTTTGTTCGTTCTTGTGTTGTGCGTGGGTGCAGGGATCAATGAACTGAGCGCCCAGTACTTCCGGCAATCCACCTACTGGAAGACCCACCGCCGCGAGATCACCGGCAGCCTGGGCATTTCCAACTTCCTCGGCGAGCTGGGTGGCCGCAACCAGATCGGCTCCCCCTTCATCTGGGATCTTGAGATCAGCCAGACGCGTCCGGCCGCGGGCCTGTCATACCGCTACTTCCTCTCCAGGAAAACGGCCCTGCGCGGCGCCTTCACCTACGGCATCCTGGCCGGGCACGACAACCTGACCAAGGAACCCTTCCGCATGAACCGCAACCTCCACTTCCGGTCGGAGGTGGTGGAACTGAGCGCCTGCGTGGAATTGCACTTCTATCGCGAGGAGCTGGGCCACGTGTACGACCTGCGCGGCGTGAAGGGGACCAAGTCCTCGCGCGTGGGCTTCTACCTCTTCGGCGGGATCGGCGGGTTCTACTTCGAGCCGAAGGCGCAGTTCAACAACGCCTGGGTGGCATTGCGTCCGCTGGGCACCGAGGGGCAGGGTCTGCCCGGCGGGGCCGAGGAATACAACAACATACAGGTGTGCGTCCCCATGGGGATCGGCATACGCCGTGCCTTGAACCGCAGTTGGAGCTACGGTCTGGAGCTGCAATACACCAAGACCTTCACCGATTACATCGACGACGTGAGCACCAACTACTACGACAAGGAGGTGCTGCTCCAGGAACGTGGACCGATCGCCGCCTACCTGTCCGACCCGAGCCTGGGGGTGGGCGAGTTGTACGAGTACGGGCTGAACCCCACCGCCACAGGCCAGCAGCGCGGTGACGAAAAGGACAAGGACGCCTACCTCTTCCTGAAGTTCCAGGTGCACTACAAGATCTACAAGCACCGGCAGAAGTCGAAGAAGTACCGCGCCCGCCTGCGGAGGCAGAAGATCGTGTTCTGATCACTTTCCCTGCCGCCGAGCGCCGGCTCGCAGCGGCCTTGGTTTATCGGCTTTGCATACGGAGGGTTCGTCGTCCTTGGCGCAGGCCCCGTACTTTTGCGGCCCTTTCAAGGATCCCCCTGCCACGATGACCATTGAAGTGATGCGGGCCAAGCTGCACCGGGTGACGGTGACGGAGGCCAACCTGGACTATATCGGCAGCATCACCATCGACCTTGACCTCGTGGAGGCGGCCGGGCTGGTGGAGGGCGAGAAGGTGCAGGTATTGAACATCAACAACGGCGAGCGGCTGGAGACCTACGTGATCCACGGCGAACGGGGATCAGGGGTGATCTGCCTGAACGGTCCTGCCGCTCACAAGGCCAGCGTGGGCGACGTGGTGATCGTGATCGCCTATGCCCGGATGACGTTGGAGGAAGCCCGTGCGTTCCGGCCGCGGGTGGTGTTCCCCGACGAGCGCACCAACCGCCTGAAGGAGTGAGAAAAGCCCTGGTGGAGATCCTCAAGGTGGGCATACCCCTGGGCATAGGGGTGTGGCTCGTCTTCAGCACCTTCAACGAGCTGAGCCCCGCGCAGCAGGAAGAGCTGTTCGCGGCCTTTGGGCAGGCCCACATGGGCTGGCTGCTGCTGGCCACACTGGTGGGCTGGCTGGCACACGTGAGCCGGGGCTGGCGCTGGCGCTATCTCCTGGCACCCTTGGGCCACCGGCCCGGCTTCTGGAACTGCTACCACGCGGTGATGATCGGCTACTTCATGAACATGTTCATCCCGCGTGCGGGCGAGGCCAGCCGCGCCGTTTCCCTGAGCCGCACGGACAAGGTGCCATTTGAACAGGGCTTCGGCACCATCCTGGCCGAACGCGTGGTCGACACCACCATGCTGGCCTGCTTTGGTCTGGCCGCCGTGCTGTTCCAGTTGGACAAACTGGATCTTTTCCAAGCGCGCATCGAGGCCTACCGCGCCACGCAGGCCACCACGACCGCTGGAGACTTCCCTTGGGGGGCGGTGCTGCTCACCTTGGTGGGCCTGGTGGTGGTGGCGGGGGCATATCTGATGATCACGCGTCCGGCGGTGCGCGACCGGGCCAACGCCCTCCTGCGCGGTTTCACCGATGGCCTGCGGGCCGTGCTGCGCATGGACCGCAAGGGCGCCTTCATCGCCCACACCGTCTTCATCTGGGCGGCCTATTTCGCCATGTTCGCCTTCGGCTTCCACTGTCTGCCCGGCATGGACCAGGTGCCGCTGGCGGGCATCTTAGCGGGCTTCATCGCCGGTGCACTGGGCATCGTTCTGGTGCAGGGCGGCATCGGCGTGTACCCGGCCTTCGTGGCCCTGATCGTCGGGGTGTACATGGCCCCGCCCGAGGGCGGTGGGCTGCTGCGCCCCGATGCGCTCGCCATGGGCTGGCTGATGTGGGCCGTGCAGACCCTGATGCTGATCGTGCTGGGGGGCCTCTCGCTACTTTTGACCACACGCCGAAAAGCCGTCGCACCATGAGCGAAACCACGATCATCACCGGTTCAGAGAGCCGCGTGATGGACCTCCCCTCCCTGGAACGCCTCGTCGTCATCTGGCGCATGAAGGGCGACCGCATCGTGTTCACCAACGGCTGCTTCGACCTGCTGCACCGGGGCCACGTGACCTACCTGGAGCAGGCCGCCGCACTCGGCAGCCGGCTCGTGGTGGGGCTGAACAGCGATGCCAGCGTGCGTCACCAGGGCAAGGCCCCCGACCGGCCCTTGAACGACCAGGGAAGCCGCGCCCGCGTGCTGGCCGCCCTGCGCTGCGTGGATGCTGTGGTGATCTTCGACGACGACACCCCGCTGGAACTGATCAAGGCCATCACACCCGACGTGCTCGTGAAGGGCGGTGACTGGAGCGTGGACCGCATCGTGGGCGCCAACGTGGTGAAGGCCAACGGCGGTGAAGTGCACAGCCTGCCACTGGTGGACGGTTTCTCGACCACCGGATTGGTGGAACGCATCAAGCATGGCGGCTAAGCTTCGCTCGAAGTTCGTCTGCCAAAGCTGCGGTGCCAGCTTTCCCCAATGGCTGGGGCAGTGCTCCCAATGCAAGGAGTGGAACACCTTGGTGGAGGAGGTGGTGGACCGCACGGTGGAAAAGCGCGGCACGCCACGCAGCGTGAAGGACCGCAACCCCGTACCTGTTCCCATTGGTGAGATCCCCGCACAGGACGGACCCCGCATCCCCTTGGACGATCGTGAGCTGGTGCGCGTGCTCGGCGGCGGGTTGGTGCCCGGCAGCATCATCCTGATCGGTGGCGAACCGGGCATCGGGAAAAGCACCCTGTTGCTGCAAACGGCCCTGCGCAACCCGCACCTGCGCACCCTCTACGTGAGCGGCGAGGAAAGCGAGCACCAGGTGAAGATGCGGGCCGATCGCCTGTGCAACGACACCGCCTCCACGGGCTGCTCGGTGCTCACAGAGACCAACACCCAGCAGATCTTCAAGCACATCGAGGCCATGCAGCCCGGCCTGGTGGTGATCGACAGTGTGCAGACCCTGCACACCGCCGTGCTCGATGCCAGCCCCGGCAGCGTGGGCCAGGTGCGCGAATGCACAGCCGAGCTCATGCGCTTCGCCAAGACCACGGCCATCCCCATGGTGCTCATCGGACACATCACCAAGGACGGCTTCATCGCAGGTCCCAAGGTGCTGGAGCACATGGTGGACTGCGTGCTGCAATTCGAGGGCGACCGCGACCATGCCTACCGTCTGCTGCGTCCGCTGAAGAACCGCTTCGGCAGCACGAACGAGTTGGGCATCTATGAGATGCGCGGCGATGGCCTCGCCGCCGTGGAGGACCCCAGCCAGGTGCTGCTCGGCGACCGTCGTGAACGGCCCAGCGGCGTGGTGGTGGCCGCCACCATGGAGGGCATGCGTCCGCTGCTGATCGAGGTGCAGGCCCTGGTGAGCAGCGCCGTTTACGGCACGCCGCAGCGCAGCGCCACCGGTTTCGACCTGCGCCGCCTGAACATGCTGCTGGCCGTACTGGAAAAACGATGCGGTTTCAAGCTGGGGCAGAAGGACGTGTTCCTCAATCTCGCTGGCGGCTTCCGCGTGGAGGAGCCCGCCATCGATCTGGCCGTGGTGTGCGCCGTGCTCGGCAGCAACGCCGACATCCCCATCCCCATGGACACCTGCTTCGCTGGCGAAGTGGGCCTCACCGGCGAGATCCGGCCCGTGACCCGCACCGACCAGCGCATCGCCGAGGCGGCCAAGCTGGGCTTCGCCAGGATCTTCGTGCCGCGTGGCACCAAAGGCATCGCGCCAATGAAAGGGATCGAGGTGGTGCCCGTGGGACGCGTGGAAGACGTGCTCGGCGCGCTGTTCGGCTAAGCTTCAGTGCTTCACCACCACACGCTCCAAGCGTGTACCGTCGGCCCGTGTGATGCGCAGCACATGTGCGCCCTGTGCCAGCCCATCAAGCCCCAATGTGACCGATGAGGCCTGCACCCCGTGCTCCTGCACACGACGGCCCACGGCATCGAACACTTCCACCCGGGCCAACGATCCGTCGGCCACGCGGACGGTGAGTTCGGTGGTGATGGGAACAGGGAATACTTCCACTTGCGCGTTGGTCCGCAACTGTTCGACGACGCCTGTGGCCCAGGGATCGTATACCACCGCTCCACCCGGCACGGTGTTGTGCCCGCTCTGGGGGCCGGTGTTCCCGGGCTGCACGGTGCCGTAGTAGGTAGGCCCAAGTACGTAGGGGTAGGCAGGATCGCCGTTCTCGTCGAGGGTGACGAAGTAGGCATAGGTCCCATCGGGGTAGTCGGGCGTCACGCAGAAGCGGCCGTTGTGCTCGTCCAGATCGCCCAGCCCCGGCACGTACTCATGGTCCTCGATGAAGGCGCCCAGCGGGTACTGGCCGCCGATGGCCGGGCCGTACTGCCCGGGGGTCAATGCGGTGCCGTCGGGCAATGTGGTGCGGCTGGTGATGTCGCGGAGGCGATAGCTGCTGCGGATCCGCGTGATCCCGCCGGTGCCATCGGGGTTGGCGTAGCCATAGGCGCCGTAGATCGGGAAACCATCGAACGCGTAGCCCAGGAGCGGCGCATGCACCGTTCCATCGCTCGCATTGTACAGGCAGGCGGGGTTCACGTGGTGATGGTACTCACCGTTGGGCGCAGGATGGCCCAGGCAGGCATCGAAGCTGCTCCCCTCGAAGATCAGCGCGTCGCGGTTCCACACGCCTTGGTTGTTGTAGCTCATCCCATCGCGGGGATTGAAGATGCTGACCCCGTTCCGCCACACGCCGATGTGCCCCATCGGGGTGGTCACCAACGTACCGGTGTTCTGCACCGGCTGACGCGTGATCTTGAACGTGAAGTCCTGGTTGGCGGGGGTGTTGGGGTTGCCCGCCCAAGGGCCGATGTCGTAGCCGGGTATGCAGGTGCAGGCCACGTACACATCCGTAGGTGTATAGTGCACGTTGAGCACGTTGGTGAGATATCCCCCGAAACCGGTCTCGTTCCCGGGGTTGATCTGCCAGCAGGTCACCTCAGGGCCTTGGGCCGCGATCAATGAAGTGAACAGGAGAGCGGCGAAAGTGCATGAGGAGCGCATGTGACAGCGTGTTTTCCTGGATGGATCGGGCGCGAAGGAAAGCAACGACCGGATCAACGCAACAGGGTGACCGTACCGTGCCGTTCACCAGGACCCTCCGCGCTCTCGTAGGTGAGCACCCAGAAATAGGTCCCTTCGGGAACGACCTCGCCGGCGGGCGAGCGGCCGTTCCATGCGAAGTTGGGCGAGCTCGAGGTGAAGACCATCTGCCCCCAGCGGTTGAACACCTCGATGCTCAGGCTCTTCACACCCGACATGGTGATCGGACTGAACTGGCCGTTGCTATGGTCGCCATTGGGCGTGAAGATGTTGGGCAGGTCCACATCAACTTCCACCACACAATCCTCCATCACCACCAGCACGGTGTCGGAGGCCGTGCACGGGCCGTTCGCCAACTGCACCCACACCTCGCCCGATGCCCAGGCGGTCCAAACGGGATCGGTGGACCCATCGTGCCACAGGTATTGCGCGCCGGGCGATCCCACTGCGAACGAGATGCTGTCCCCGATGCAGGCCGTGCGGTCGGGACCAAGGTCCACCGTGGGCCATGGGACCAGCTCAACGGTCACCGAGTCGCGCCCACCGCAGGAATGATCGAACACGTTCACCCAATAGGTGCCGCTGGTGGTCACCTCGAACACCGGGCCCGTGGCCAGGCCGTTGTTCCAGATGTAGGTGTCCACACCCGGCGTGGTGGCATCGAGCACCACGGGACCATCGCCGCACACGGTGCGATCGGGGCCCAGGTCGGGATCGGGGTATTCCACGTAGGCCACCGTGATCGTATCGGAGTAGGTGCAGAACGGTGTGAAGGAGATATCATCGAGGGCGAAATCGTTGCCACTCGTGGCCGTGTTCTGGTTGGTGATGCAGATCTCGGCGGTGGTGTTCGTTCCCGAGGACCAGATGTTGTAGAACTGGTTCCATTCGCACGAGACGTTTGTCGCCGCGAACGGCGCCCCGATCACCTGGCCGTTGATGGTGAACTGCAGGATCGCGGGGTTCTGGGCCACTATGGTCTGCAGCCAGGCGGAGAACGCATAATCGGTGCCGGGCTGAACGGGCACGGTCTGGCACCAGACAGCCACGCCGGGGGTGGCGGCACCGTTCACCACCATCATTGCCCCGCCCCCGGTGTGGTCGGTGCAGGGAGGAAAGTTGTTGTGCGTGGTGCTGGCATTGGCGGCCACAGCATACTGCCCCTCGTTGGACAGCAGTCCCCACTGGCCTCCGGTTCCCGGGATGTACCCGCTGGTGAAACCCGTGGCCCCGGCCGAGAAATCACCGTTCACCACCAGGTTCCCGCCCGGCTCGAGCTCCTGCACCGTGCAGTGGTAGGTACCCGGTGCGGACACCATGCGGGTGACGCCCGTGCTGCCGTTGTCCCATACATAGCTCAGGTAACCTGGCCCCGGTGTGAGCGCGATGGTCTGGCCCGTGCACAGGGTGGTATCCGGGCCAAGGTCGATGCTTCCGGTGCATTGCGCGGCCAACCGGTGCGGTGCCAGGAAGGCCACGGTCAAGAGAACGGCAAGACGTGGCAGGGCGGTCATGGAACGGGGTCTCAGGTCTCTTACGACGCGCCATGAAGATAGCCCCGTTGCCCGGATCCGCAACAACGGACCGGCCCAAGGGCGGTTCAGTCCCTCACCAGCTTGTACAGGGCCTCCAGGTCCGGGGCCAGGATCACCTCGATGCGGCGGTTCTTCGCCTTGTCGTTGGGGTCCACCGGAATGTACTCGCCCCGACCTGCCGCTGTGATGCGCAAGGGATCGATCTTGCTGCTCTCCTGCATGATGCGCACCACGCTCGTGGCCCGCAGCACGCTCAGGTCCCAGTTGTCCTTGAAGGCCGATCCCGGCGACACGCGGTCGGTGTCGGTGTGCCCTTCCACCATGATGTTCAGGTCCTTCTCGCTCTCCACGGCCTTGGCCAGCTTACCGATGGCCTCGCGGCCGCGCGCATCGACCGTGGCGCTGCCGCTCGGGAACAGCAGCTTGTTCTCCATGCTCACGTAGATGCGGCCATCGCGCTGCTCCACGGTGAGGCCCTTGCCCTCGAAGCCGGTCAGCGCCGCGCTCACGCGTTCCTTCAGGCTCTTCATGGCGGCATCCTTCGCGGCGATCTCGGCCTGCAGCTCGGCCAGGGCCTTCTGCTTCTCGGCTATGCCCTTGGCCAGCACGTTGAGCGAATCCTCCTTGTTCTGCAGATCGAGGCGCAGGGCCTCCAGATCGGCGACCAGCTTGCGGTTCTCGCTGCGATCGCCTGACAGCAGCTTGTTGTACTTGTCCAACAACTCGTTGTTCAGTGCGTTGATCTTGTCGTACTGCACGGTCATCTGGCGCAGGGAGGTGCCCAGCACGGCGGTGTCCTGCTGCAAGCGGGTCAGGCGCTTCTCGTTCTCCAAGGCGCTCGAACGCAGCTCATCGTACGCGGCCTGGGCATCGCGGGCCCGGGCATTGGCCGCATCCACCTCGGCCTGCATGGCGGCCACCTTGGCGTTGGCCTCCTCGTACTTGCGGGCGGGCACGCAGGCTGTCAACAACAGGGTGCCGATCATCGCTGCGCGAAGGGGGGGCGTGATGTACGTTCTCATGCGATCTTCGTAAGGACGGTCAAAGGTGGCACGGGTCATCCCAGGCCACGGTCCGAGGCAACATTTGTTTTGAACAGTGCGTTCCGAAGTAACGATCATGACGACCGGCGCAACAAGCGGACTTGGAAGCGACTGGGTGGTCGCCCCCGCGCTCGATCTGGAGCTGAAGCAATACATCCTGCTGGCCTACGTGCAGCGGGTGCGGAAGCGCTTCGCCGAGCGCAAGCTCTTCCCCTATCTGAGCGATGTGGCGACCCAGCTCGACGACCTGCTGCGGCTGCAACGTGAGAAGGAGGCATTGGCACAAGGGTTCGGCGAGCTGGTGGGCTTCGACCCCCGCACCGGCAGCCCCGTGCGCGAAACGCCGCCCGACCCGGCCCCGATCGCCGTGGTGGACGAGGTGATCCGCTTCGCCGTGCCCGGCCTGGAGAAATTGCGGGCACAAGGCCTCGAACTGCAACACGAACTCTCCGAACGGCTGCGACTGGAGCCCGTGGGCGTGCAACCGCTGAACACCATGGAAGGCTGGATCCTCCTGCGCTCGGGCAGCTCGGCGAGGGCCTATGCCTACTCGATCCCCCTCGTGGCGCACACCACCGGCCCGCGCATGCGCACCCGTTTCGTGGCATCGTACACCATGGGCCTGCACTGCACCTACGAGGCCATTAAATCCGACCTGGTGCGCACCCACGCCTGGATGCCCAATCCAGCGGTGTTCGCGGCCGAGTTCGATGAGGAACTGCCCTGGATGGAGACCGCACTGCCGCTGGTGAAGCAGACACTACAGGCGCGCACCGCCGCCTAAGAGCCTGTCGGCACCCCTGCGAACGTTCCCCGGCCCTAACGACGCACCTTCACGGCCGGGTCGAACCAGACCGCGGCGAGGTCCAATGTTTCCAGGCCATTGATGGTGAGCCCACGCACATGGGGCCAGGCCAGCTGCATCACGCGCTGGTGGTACAAGGGCACCACCACCATGTCCTGCATCAACCGGCGCTCGGCCAAGGCCAGTTCGCGCATGCGCTCGGGACCTTCGGTGAGCCGCAGGGCCTTCGCAAAATGCGCATCGAACACCGGGTCGCGGTACCGGGTGCTGTTCAACGTGGCTCGGGAGGTGTCCTCCAACGGCGCGTTCTTGCCGTAATACATGGCGAGGAAGTTCTCCGGGTCGGGATGGTCGGCCACCCAGCCTTCGCGCCAGAACGCGGCCGCTCCGCGTTCAACGCTCTCGAAATGCTGCTCGGTGGGCAGTACCGTGCTGGCCACATGCAGTCCCAGTTCGCGCTCCAGCATGGCCTGCACCGCCCCTGCCACCCGGATGTAGCCGAACCCGCCGTTGTTCACGTGCAGGTACAGGGTGGGCAGTCCTTCCCCGCCAGGATAGCCGGCCGACGCGAGAAGACGTCGTGCCGAATCGGGCGCATGGACCAATGGCGGCACCGTGTCGTACGGATAGCCGACGAAGCCCGGCGGCACCACCCCGCGCTCGGCCGCCACCGCCTGCCCACCCAGCACGGTATCCACCAAGGCACGACGATCGATCGCCAGGCTGATGGCCCGCCGCACCAACGGGTCGTTGAACGGTGGGATACGCGTATTGAAGGCGTAGTACTGGACGGAGAAGCCAGGGATGCTCATGACCTGCACCTGGTCCGTATCCTCTCGTGTCGCGTCGTTCTTCAAGGGTGGCTCCAGCACCAGGTCGAGATGGCCCTTGGCGAATTCGGCGTATTCGCGGTCCTTGTCCTGGAGGAAGGTGTAGCGCACGGCATCGAGGAAGGGCAGGCGGTTGCCGGCGGCATCGGTGCGCCAATATTCCGGGTTGCGCTCCAGCACCAACGCTTCGCCGCGCCTGAAGCTCTTCACCTTGAACGGTCCGGTGCCCACCGGATGCCAGGCCACATCGGCGCCGTACCGCTCCAGGGCCTCCACGGGCCAGATCCAACACCCATGATGCGCCAATACGTGCAGGAAACCCGGCCAGGGGCTGACCAAGGTGATCCGTACCGTACGGTCGTTCACGCGCTCCAGCCCCGACACGCCGGGAAGAGCCTCCCCTTTCACGCTCGCGGCCATTTGCGCATTGGCCCCGAGCACGCGGTCTTGGAACAACCAGAACATCTCATTGCCGGGCATCAGCGTGCACAGCCGTGTGAAGCAGGCGATCACATCATCGGCCTCCACCTCCCTTCCCTTGCCGCCGGGAAAGCAGGGATCATCGTGGAAGCTCACATCATCGCGCAGCTTGAAGGTGTAGACCGTTCCCGTGGGATCCACCGTCCAACTCTCGGCCAGGCCTGGCTTCACGCTCAGGTCGGTCAGGTCGAAACGCACGAGGCCCTCGAAGATCTGCGCACCGATGCGCTGGGCGGCCACATGGGTGATCTGCAGGGGGAACAGACCGAGCAGTTCCTCGCTCTCGTTCACGTTCAGCACGCCGCCGTAGTACGTGCCATTGAGCCCCTCGCGCACACGCCCTTCCTCCTTCCCGCCACAGGCGGCAAAGCACACAAGGAGCAGCACCGACAGGCCTCGATGGATGCGCAATGACATGGCCATTGGCCAAAACTATCCGAAGGGGGATGGCCGCCTGCGTGGATCATCGCACAACATCAACACCGCCTTGGTGATAGCGTCGCATCGCGTGCATTCCGGTCCCCCACGCGGCGATGGGATACTTTTCGGCACCACCCCCCGTATGGCACTTGTGCACCCGACGTCGTTCCAGTGCGTGTTGACACGCCTCCCGGTCATGCGGACCGTGCTGGCGATGGCCTGCGCCTTGCTCCTGGTCCAGGCAGCGGCACAGTCGGCCTCGAACCTGCGTTGGGGGCGGTGGGCGTTGACCGGCGACACGCTCGTGCTCGATACGCTCAGCATCGTGCCGGGCAGCTTGCATCTCTTCGCCGATGGCCTGCCCGTGGCGCCTGCGGCCTACGAACTGGACCCGTGGTCGGCCACCTTGATGTGGCGCCTGAGGCCCGTCGCCGACACGGTGACCGCGCGGTACCGCACCATGCCCCTGATGCTCGGCGGCACCGTGCGGCACAAGGACAGGGAGCGCCTGGCCACGCCCAGCGGCGACCGCATCGATCCCTTCGAATACGTGCCCCCCCGCCAGCAGGGCGACCTGATCGGGCTCCAAGGCCTGGACAGGAGGGGGAGCATCTCACGCGGCGTGCTCTTCGGCAACAACCAGGACCTTTCCGTCAACTCCACCCTGAACCTGGAGCTGAGCGGCCGCCTCACCGATCGGATCAATGTGCTCGCATCGGTCACCGACAACAACATCCCCATCCAGGCCGGCGGCAACACGCTCGAACTGCAGGACTTCGACCAGGTCTTCGTGAAGGTGTTCGAGGACGATGGCCCCGACCGGGGATGGTCATTGATAGCGGGCGATTTCGTGCTGCAACGCCCCAAGGCCCACTTCCTCACCTACCTGAAGAAGACCAAGGGGCTCAGCTTCGACACGCGCATGCCCCTTGGCGAACACGTGCGCATGAACACCGGTGTGAGCGCGGCCATCAGCAAGGGCAAGTTCGCCCGCAACGTGATCCAAGGCATCGAGGGCGTGCAAGGCCCCTACCGCCTGCGCGGCAACGATGGTGAACTCTTCATCGTGGTGCTTTCGGGCACCGAGCGCGTGTTCATCGATGGGCAACCCCTGGTGCGCGGACAGGAGAACGACTACGTGATCGACTACAACACCGCCGAGCTCACCTTCACCGCACGGCGCATGATCACCAAGGACCGGCGGATCACCGTGGAGTTCCAGTACTCCGACAAGAACTACGCACGCTCGCTGGTGCGCGTGAGCAACGCCGTGGAAATGGGCAAGAGCACCGTGCGCTTCGAACTGTACAGCGAGCAGGACCACAAGAACCGATCGCTGCAACAGGAGCTCGGCGATGCCGAACGTGAGGTGCTGCGTCTGGCCGGTGACGATCCGCTCGCGGCCACGATCAACGGTGCGGACAGCACCGGCTGGGCGCCCGACCAGGTGCTGTACCGTGAGACCGACTCGCTCGGGTACGCCCCCGTGTACGTGTACAGCACCGACCCCGCCGTAGCCGTGTACCGTGTGACCTTCACCCAGGTGGGTGGCGGTCAGGGCGATTACGTGCAGCACGAGTTCACGCCCAACGGCCGCGTATTCCGTTGGGTGGCGCCCGATACCGTGAACGGTGTTATCGTGCGTCGCGGCGATCACCTGCCCCTACGGGTATTGATCCCGCCGCGCAGCCAGCAACTGCTCACGCTGGGCCTCGAGCACCGCTTCAGCAGCCGCACCAAGGCCGGCGTGGAACTGGCCTACAGCTCGTTGGACCGCAATACCTTCAGCAGCATCGGCAGTGCCGACGATGGGGGGTACGGGATCATGCTGAACGGTGAGCACGCCATCCCCATCAGCGGGAGCGACACCACGCTGCAACTGGTGCTGGTCGGCGAGGTGGAGTCGATATCGAAGCATTTCCAGTTCGTGGAACGGTACCGCGCCGTAGAGTTCGAGCGCAACTGGAACCTGGTGAACACACAGGTCGGGGTGGCCGCGCCAACGCTGGACAACGACCAACTGCTGGCCGGCGTGCGCGTCGGGGTACGTGGGCGTCGCCTCGGGGAGTTCCATTACGGCGTGGGCACCTTCCAGGTACCACAGCGCTACAGCGGCTGGAAGCAGGACGTGAGCAGCGACCTGCGCATCGGCCGCACCACGCTCTCGGGAACGGCCAGCTGGTTGAACACCTTCGAGCCACGCCGCACCGACTTCCTCCGGAACAAGGCACAGGTGAAACACACCTTGGGAAAGATCGCCTTCGGTCTGCGCGACGAGCACGAACGCAACCTCTTCACCGCCGTCGGTAGTGATTCCCTCGTGGCCGGCAGCTACGCGTTCAACGATTGGGAATTGTTCGTGCAGAGCGCCGATACCGCACGCAACAAATGGCGCCTGACGGGCGGACAACGACAGGAACGTGTGGTCCGAGCCGGATCATTGGCGCGCAGCACCACGGCGAACGCGTTCTCCGTCGGCTCCGACCTGATGCGCGACCCGCGGAACCGCCTTTCGACCAGCTTCACCTACCGACAACTGCGGGTGGCCGACAGCACCCTGACCACACAGCGGCCGGAGGACACCTATCTCACACGGGTGGACTACGATGTGACCCTGTGGAAGGGCTTCGCTGTGTTCGATGCGTTCTACGAGTTCGGCTCCGGACTGGAGCAACGCCGGGAGTACATCTATCTGGAGGTGCCTGCCGGGCAGGGCCTCTACGTGTGGATCGACTACAACGGCGACGGTGTGAAGGACCTGAACGAGTTCGAGCTGGCGGCTTTCGGTTACGAGGCCAACTACCTGCGTGTGTTCGTGCCCAGCAATACGTACGTGCGCACCTTCAGCAACCAGTTCAGCACCTCGCTCGACCTGCGGCCCGCAGCGCGGTGGGGCGATGCGAAAGGCGTCAAGCGCTTCGTGGCCAAGTTCTCCGACATGGCCTCCCTGCGCGTGGACCGCAAGACGGCCACCAGCGACCTGCTCGCGGCACTGGACCCCACGGGGCTGGATGTGACCGACACCACCTTGATGTCGTACGCCTCATCGGCACGCAACACCTTCTACTACGATCGCACCGGGCGCAAATGGAGCGTGGACCACACCTACCAGAACGACCGCGGGCGCACCCTGCTCCTCAACGGTTTCGAATCGCGATCGCGTGAAATGCACACCGTGCGCCTCCGCTGGAACACCACACGTCATTGGACGGCCGATGTGGAAGGTGAGCGTGGCCGGATCACCAACAGCTCGGACCTGCTCGTCGGGCGCACCTATGCGATCGACCAGCAGAGCATCCGCCCACGGATCACCTGGCAGCCCAACACATCCCTGCGGGCCATGCTGGCCTACAAGTACACCACCAAGCAGGATCACCCTGAAGTGGGCGGACAGGAGGCCCTGCTCAGCGACCTCGGACTGGAGCTGCGCTACAACACCGCCGGGAAAGGCAGCGTGTCGATCACTGCCAATTGGGTCGACATCACCTACGCGGGTGAAGTGAACTCGTCATTGGCCAACGAGATGCTTGGTGGCTTGAAGCCCGGCACCAACATCACCTGGAGCGTGAGCATACAGCGCAACCTGAACAACAACCTGCAGGTGGACCTCACCTACAACGGCCGCCGATCGGAGAACGTGCCCGTGATCCATGTGGGCGGAGCGCAGGTAAGAGCGTTCTTCTGATCAAAAGGGCCAGCCACTTCAAAAAAATTGGCCAAGACGCATGAAAAACGGTAGGGTTGCCTTGGGGCAATAGTTTTTCTTCAACCACTTGATTTGAAACGACGAATGACTTTAATCTTGGCACCTGACAAAGGACCTCTCCACGCCCGCTCAACCATCAACCATGCCCAGATCAGTATACGTGCAGGGCTCGTTCATGGCCCCGCATGGCGAGGCCGTCCGACTTGAACACCCCCAAAAACCCTTGACCATGAGTAGTTCGATACAAATAAGGCAGTGGCCTCGTGCCCTGCTGATGACTTGGCTTTCCTACTTCGCCGCGGTCTTTTGCACGATGGGCACGCTGGAATTGCGTGCACAGCAGTGTCTGGCCGGCGGCTGTACCGAAGCAGGCGTGTTGTACGGCACCACGCAATCCACCACATCGAACACTTTTGTGACCTCCGTGCCCAACACCTATAACGGTGAGTACAATGAATACCATGTGACGTCGGGCGAAACATATCAGTGGTCCTTGTGCAGCGCCGATGGTGGGGTTGTGAGCGCCGACGCCCAATTGACCTTGAAAAACACATCCAACGTCAATCTGTGCTACTCGGACGATCAATGTGGCAATGCCCCCAAGATCCAGTGGACGGCGACGTTCACGGGTGTGGTCCGGGTGCTCATCAGCGAGTACAACTGCCTTAACGACCTGTGGTCATTTTATACGGTGGTATGGCGCTGTGTGAGTTGTACTCCTCCTCCTCCTCCTCCATGTGCCCCAGCGAGTGGTACCGACTACACGATTTGCCAGAACGGGAGCGTACCTGGAGGCGAAGGTCTCACTGCCAGCGGTTGCTCGAACGGGTCAGCGACCTTCCAAGCCACCGACTATTTCCATAGTTCCACACACACCTTTCCATACGGCAGTGCGGCCAACTCCTCCACATTGCAGAGCGCCCTTACCTATCCGGCGCTTCCTCCGGGAGCAACGGTAACAAGTGTGCAGATCATTTACACCACGCTCACTGCTTCCGGAGGTTCTTGGCTAGATGAGGCCCGGACGCAGGTCAGCGGTACGATCGTGGGAGGCCCGTTCTCGTTCTCATCTGAGCAATCTGGAGGTACCATACCTTCTGCCACACTAAACGTCACGGGAGACCTCTCCATCTTCGCCAATTCCGGTACTGTCAATATGTACCTCTGGAAAACGTGGAATGGCGGCAGCATCACCCTGGCCAATACACGGTTGGTAAGGACCTACACCTTGCCCACCCCGGTATGGTACACCACATCCTCCGGTGGCACGCCGGTCGCTGGTGGCAGTGTGTTCAACCCGGTGGCCGCTGGTTTGGTGAACCCTGCCTCTGTCGGCTCCACAACGTTCTATGCCGCCTGTAATCCGGCACCATGTACCGGAGCGCGCCTACCTGTCGTGTTCCATGTTGTCGCGCCTCCGACGGCCACTGTAGGTGGCACACAGACCATTTGCGTGGGTGGCACCACGGCTGGGCTGGGTGGCAACAACCCCGTGCCGCCCGCCACGGGCCAATGGAGCATCGTGACACCGGGTGTGACCGGCACATGGACCCCGAACAACACCACGCCGAACGCCACCTTCACCCATACCGGTGGCAGTGGTCCGGTGACCCTGCGCTGGACGGTGAGCCGTCCGCCCTGCGCG
>JGI12383J13903_1000173_pt1 | contig 56870 bp, 52 predicted proteins | sample Passage237B_FD_13903 | JGI IMG/M metagenome (IMG submission 13903)
TANTGGTTCAATAAATTTTATCTGGATGTTAGCTTATTCCCTGGGTTGACTAAGCATTCGTACAGGCTCGTTTGAATTTTTCAGATAATTTATTGGCCTAGAATTTATTCCATTATCTGATACATATGCAGCCTAAGGGAAACTATTTTTTGTGATATACCATTGTTTTATACTAAATCTTTAAGAACATGAATACGGATATTCAGCACTACAATGCAGAATTACTTCCAGATGAAAAAGCAATTGCTGATTTATTAGCTCAGGAAATAGACAAACATTTACCTGATGCAGAAAATAAAATTTGGCATGGGCATCCAGTATGGTTTTTAGACGAAAACCCTATTACAGAATACAGTAAAGAGAAAAAAGGAATTCGTTTAATGTTTTGGAGTGGGGCAGATTTTGATGAGGCTGGTTTAAGTGTGTTGGGAAAAAAGTATAAGGATGCTTCAGTTTTTTTTAATTCGGTTGAAGAAATAAAACTTGATGATCTCAGACGCTGGTTGGAAAAAGCCAGAAATATTCAATGGGATTATAAAAATCTGGTTAAACGTAAGGGAAAACTAGAACGTTTGAAGTAACTTGTTGGTTGAGACAAAAAAGCCCTACCTGCTAATCAAAAGAGCTAGAAATGGCTTTTCTTATACACAAGTTATTAAATAGACCGCATGTATATCATAAGACGCATACTGCCTATACTATTGATTTTGATTCCATACCTTATATGGGGACAATCGACTGATATCTTTCATGAGCTGGAAAAGAGAAATTTTTTTAGAGCCAGAGAACTTTATCAAGCACAACGGGCTTCCATGAATACTACCGATCAATTACTGACAGAAGCTATTTTGGAAAATGCTTTCAATCACCCAGAAGTATCTAATGAACGGATTGAGACTTTATTGTCCAATAAACTCATCTCAGATTCTGTTGTATTGAATTTATATAAGCTAAAGCTTGATAATTCAGTAAAGCTTTATGATTACAAGCAAGCGGCACAAAGTATTCAGCATATCTTAAATGAGTATGCCATCTTGCTGAATGAACAGGAAAAAAATGATTTTCTCAATAGCCTAAAAATATGGATGGCATTGCAGGATGCTCCTCCACAAAGTATCAGTATTCCTTCTGAGGTCAGGCAAAAAATGAAAACAGATATAGTAGGACTGAAAAATTTAACCTTTTTCACAGAAAAAGACAGCATTGATTTTATTTTCGATACAGGAGCCAATATATCAACGATAACTCGTTCTACCGCTAAAAAAATAGGATTGACAGTAATTCCGGCTAATATTAGAGTGGGAACTATTACAGGTACCTATGTTTCTGCTGATCTTGGTGTCTGCCCTCAATTAAGACTAGGTGATATTGATATTTATAACGCTGTTTTCTTAGTGTTTGAAGATAGTGCCTTGTATATCCCACAAATAAATTATCAGATACATGGCATTATTGGATTCCCTGTTATTCATGCACTTCGCGAAATTCAGATTTCTCAGGATGATTATTTTATCGTGCCTAAAAATCCATCTGCTGCCCATGTGCCTTCCAATATGGCTCTCGATGGCTTAGATCCTCTGATTTATATTGATGGTATGCATTTTATGTTTGATACCGGTGCTGATGAGACTACCTTTTATCATGCTTTTTATGAAAAATATAAAACCAAAATCGATCATACTTATACCCAGGATACCCTTACCATGGGTGGTGCTGGTGGCTATAAACAATTTATAGGTTATACCATTTCTCACACTTTTGATTTTCAAGGTAGGAAGCTGACTTTAGATAATGTCCAAGTATTGATAGATAAAATAAAAGATGAGGAAAACGTGTACGGAAACATCGGTCAGGATCTTATCAGACAGTTTGATGTAATGACCTTAAACTTTGAACAGATGTTTATTCGATTCGATTCTATGAAATAGTAGTTGCCATACCGAAAACATTCCATTCCTCGGCATACCATGCATGATTTACACGGTGGTCGATGAAAAGTGATTTGCTGGTGAACAGCATGATCTGAATTCATGAGGATGTCTAGGTTATCTTCCATACAGCTTCTTCAAATGTTTGATCCGTTTTAATGGAGTCTCTTTGTTATAGAAGAAACAAAAGAGGTCAGTTGAATGGTGCCTGTTATTACTAGGATACAAATTACCCGCGCATTTAATCATATTGTTAATACCCTTTAACATGAAAACAATAACTACCCTATAGGATTATTGTAAGGAGATCAACATTGAACCACCTAAGTATCCCTTCTTTGACATTAGAAAGTTTGAGGATAATGCACGAACAGTACATTTAAAACAGCGACCTTTCAAGCATGAGTTTTTTGCCATAGCCTTAAAAAACTCTGGTACGAATAAGGAGGTTTTAGGGAGCAATATCGATAAGAATTTATTTTTTAATAGTCCCTATCAAATTATTACTTGGGACATAGAAGCCGTTTTCCCTATTGAAAACAGAGCTGAAGAAGGAGATTAAAAAAGAAAATGTATTGATATAGTCATCTATTTAATAACATATTACAATGAAAAAATTGACATTAAAAAGTATAGCAGCTGTTTTTGTAGGGCTCATAGCCACTACCATATTTTCCATATTGGCAGATATTGTTTTTGAGAAATCAGGCGTTATGAAGACGAACCCCTTTCATGAAAATCCTGTATGGGTTATTCTGGTTATTATCCTATACAGAACCATATTTAGTATAGTAGGGGCATTTCTCGCTGCTCGTCTTGCTCCTCATAAACCTTTGAAGCATGCTATCGCCTTAGGGATTGTTGGTATTATTTTATCTGTAATGGGACTTATTATCATGTGGGATGTGCCACCGCGCTGGTATCCTATTAGTCTTATTGTATTGACTATGCCTTCTGTTGGGATAGGAGGAATGCTGGCTATGAAGAGTAAACGCTAATCGATTGTTCCCCTGGATAAGTCGTTTTCCAATAAAAAATGGCGTATTTTTATTTGTTTTATCGTTATTAATTATCTGAGAATGCTTCCATGGGCTATATTAGGGAATACTATGAAAACATTATAAACCTCCCAGAATGGGAATGGGATTTTATTGCCGCTCACTTTCAAAGAAAGATTTTTGCTAAAAACGAAATCATTATTGCTCAGGGAGAAATGGAAAATTACCTGTCGTTTATTGAAGCTGGCATTGTCAGAGGATATATTCCCCATGAGGAAAATGAGCTCACGTTTTATTTTTGTTTTGATAAGGAATTTACCTGTGCATATGATTCTTTTTTAACTCGTACTCCTTCAACCTATACACTACAGGCTTTGACGGAAACTATTACATGGAGAATCTCTTATGAGGATTTACAACAAGTATATGCGCAAACTCAGACAGGAAACTATATCGGTAGAATCATCGCGGAAAAACTATTGCTGGCAAAAAGCAAACGGGAATTATCGCTGCTTACATATCAAGCGAAAGAACGGTATCTGAACTTATTCCAAGAGCAACCTGAAATTCTTCAGCATATCCCACTCAAATATGTAGCCTCATATATTGGAATTACTCCTCAGGGACTAAGCCGAATCAGGCGACAGATTTTTTAACATAGGTTCATTGTTCCTGATCAATAGTCTTTTGATTTTTGTACTGAAAAATCAATTCGCATGGTATTACCTATTCTTGCTTATGGTCACTCAATTTTAAAACAAACCTGTCAATCGATAGATTCAAATTATCCTGAGTTAAATACACTTATCGCGGATATGTGGGAAACTATGCAACACGCTTATGGTTGTGGGCTGGCAGCACCGCAGATTGGATTGCCCATTCGTGTTTTTATAGTGGATAGTAAATCTACATTTGAGAAACTTGATTCTGTTGAGCGAAAACATTATTTCGGTCTGGATGAGGAAGGTATCAGGGAAACATTTATTAATGCAACAATTACTGCTCGTTCGGAGGATCACTGGGATGATGAGGAAGGTTGTCTAAGTATTCCAGGTATTACGCACCCCATACAAAGACCCTGGTCTATCGCTATAACCTACTATAATGCAAACTTTGAACTGCAAACACGCACTTTCTCTGGTATCACTGCGAGAATGATACAACATGAATATGACCATATTGAGGGAGTTTTATGGCTTGATTATTTATCTCCCTTAAGTAAAAAACTGTATGGGCGAAAACTGCATAAAATCATGCAGGGAAAAATTAAAACGAAATATCCCATGAAGTTTGTAGAGAAATCATAACTGGTTTTATGCTAACATGAAACTTTATGAAATAAGGTATCGAGGGGTTGTTTCTGTATTTTTGCCCTTTTAATAAGTTGTTGTGTTGGAGTTAAGTAATATATGGCAAATACTGGCTGGGCTAGGCATTTTTTTATTTGGCATGCTTTTGCTCGAAGAATCTATCCGAAATTTATCAGGTAAGGCTCTTCGGGGATTTATTCGTCGACAGACTTCCAATCGGGCGAAAGCTATTTTTTTAGGTATTCTTACTACTGTCATTCTCCAGAGCAGTAGTGCAGTATCCCTGATGGTACTCGCATTTACTGGCGCTGGAATTATGTCAACCATCAGTGCTATTGGAGTAGTGATGGGAGCGAGTATGGGTACAACTATCTCTACTTGGCTACTAGCTACTGTTGGTTTTAAGTTTAAAATTGAGTTGTTATCACTTCCTTTTATTGGGATAGGTGGGCTAGGACTTATCTTTTTAGGTAATAGAACTTCTAAGTGGATAAACATTAGCAAGATATTGGTAGGGTTAGGCTTCATTTTTATGGGGATGGACTATATGAAGCAAGGGGTAGAGGACTGGACCTCAGCGGCTGATATAACTATGGTGCAGGGCTTGCCAGGCATTGCTTTCCTTTTGTTCGGGGTAATATTGAGTGCGCTGATTCATAGCAGTACCGCATCTATAATGATTATCCTCTCTTCGGTATATAGTGGTATGATAGATTTTAGCGATGCATGCTGGGTAGTGGTAGGAATTAATATTGGTGCTACTATTACGGTCTTAATTGGAAGTATCAATGGTGTAGCGTCTAAAAAGAAAGTTGCCTATAGTCATATATTCTTTAAAATTGCCACGGCACTCGTGGTTCTGCCTTTACTTCCCATTCTCACTTCCTTTATTAATCAGGTGTTGAATCTGGAGTCTGATCCGGTATTAGCAGTGGCCTGCTTTCATACAATGTTTAATTTGGTAGGTTTGCTAGTGTTTTTCCCATTGATTGGTTGGGTAGCCCGACTGCTTGATAAAATGTTTCAGGAAAAGCCAGTGTTTGTTTCTAGGTTTATTCATACTACTCCACCTGAAATTTCGGAAGCCGCCACAGCAGCATTACATAATGAGGTTAGGTACTTACTTAGATGCTGTCTGGAATATATACTTCGACAATTTAAACTCGATCCCGGACCTATACTACCAGAAATGAAAGATATAGGTGGGCAGCTTATCCCACTGGAAAAAAAAGAGCTTCCTGAGCATTATCAGCAAATTAAATTACTCCAAGATCAGATCTTCAAATATGCTGCCTCTATTCAAAAACATGAAATGACTGATATAGAATCTGAAGACCTTAATCGTATGTTGCACGGAGCTCGTAATGCCGTTGCGGCAGCGAAATCTATTAAAGATATTCAGCATAATCTAGAGGCGATTGATGACGAACTATATCAGGATCAGTTTCGGGGTTTCCAACGACGCATCCTAATGTTAGGTACTGAGATTGCATCTATATCTGGTAAAACCGAATCTTTTGATTTGGCAGAACAGCTCTATCAAATAGGCAAAGCATTGAAAAAAGAAGATCGGGCATATATAGATAACATTACGCCACTTTATGGAAATAGCCAGTCGGGTAGTTTGCCTTTGTCTGACTTACTGGCTATTAACCGGAGTCTTACTGTGTCAGGTGGACAAATCATTTTGTCCCTAAATGATCTGTTGTTGCCCCATACTCAGGCAGATGTATTAGAAAACCTAGGTCTGTAGAGTTGTGTGTATGCAGCAGAAAATATGGTACAGAAACCCTTGTTTTACTGCTCTTTACTCGGATTTGTTTTAGCTTTTATCACAGTAGTCTGAGTCGCTTTGGGTTCTGTGTAACTATCTAGTAATTTGTACACAGCAAAATTAATATCCCTCTTTACTCCATGTAAGGTATAGGAAGCAGGTAGCAAGGCAGGTAAAAAATAGAAAATACGTATCTGGAAAGTATTTTCTCCAAAGGCATGAACCATGATTTCTGCTGGTCTTTGGATATACGGAAGTTTTTGAAAGAGTTCTTGTATATCATCCAAAAATGCTTGTAATTTTTCTGATGGAAATCCATATCCTAGGGAAATATCCACCTGAATTCGCCTTTGATTGCGTTGAGAAAGATTTTCCATTTTTTCTCCGATAATGGTTCGATTGGGTATAATAATTAATGAACCATTGGCATGCCTGAGTCTAGTACTCCTGAATCCCACTCGCTCTACTACGCCTTCATAACCTACAATTTGTATGGTATCTCCCGTTCTAAAGGGTTTATCAGTAAGAATAATAAATGAAGCAAAAAAGTTTTCAACACTTTCTTTAGCTGCTAGTGCTATGGCCACACCTCCAATACCAATACCAGTAATTAATGCAGGAATATTTACCCCAAAGACACTGCCTAAAATCCAGAAAAACCCTATGACACCTAATGTTATTTTGCTCATGTCTTTGAGCAAAGGCAGTAACTGTTCTTTCTCTCTGTTTTTCTCTTGCTGAGCTTTGTTGATTAAGCTTTGGAATATATAGTCCACAATTCTGGAAAGAAACAACGTGAGGTATAGAATAATAAGAAGCCAAAATATTTTGTCGATCAGATCACTTAACCGAATGATATAGGGGTTGTCTTCAGTATGATAGCGTTTAAATATGGTTAAATCCAGTAGTACAGAGAGCTGATTTATGGCCAGATATATGAATGCCGTGGAAAGCAACCTTTCCAAAGGTTTTCGAGTCAGTTCCTTAAACATGCTGTCATGCTGCGAACCACTATATTTGTTCGCAATCGAAGAACTAATTCTGGAAAATAAGGTAGTTATAGGTTTCCTTAGTAAAAATGAAACTACAATGATGCCCACACACCATAAAATATTGGCCAGAGGTTCACCTCCTACAGTGGTATTTTGGATCTCCTTAATGATATTTTGAGGCATCTATCTAGAAATTTTTAGCAAAGAATATCAAAACTTGTAAGTGAATTTAAGCTGGTATAGGTTGAAAGTCAAAACAACATTTTGATCATGTATGCATATTCCTGAGGGCTATACGATTATCTTTCTTTTAGTATTGCTCATTAAGAAAGTCATTGATAATTTCATTACATACACTTGCTTTTTCCCAGTGCACAAAATGTCCGGCTTGTGGAATTAAAGATAGCTGTGCATGAGGAATCTCACGTGTTCCAGCCCTTGCCACATCCGCAGTAGTAATAGGATGCAGTACCCGATTGGGGATGAGCGCATCTCTTTCTCCAAAAATAACTTGTGTTCTTTGCTTTATTTGACGCAGACGGTGCCAGACAGGTTCTTCTAACATACCACGAATACAGGCTTCCGTCATTTTTCGATATTCATGGATAGGGTAACGCTGCAGCAGAGAAATAAGATCTGCAATCATATCTTCAGCCTGCATGGTATAATGGAAAAAACTGCTTTGAATGACTTTACGCAAACTATTAGCCTCCGAAGAAAAGAAACCCAGAAATTGTAAGGTATTGAAATAAATATTTTTTTCAATGGGCGTAAAGGTTTCAAATCCTGCTGGAGCGCATAATATTAGCGAAGAAGCACAGTCAGGATATTCTGTAGCAGTATAGATTGCAATTTGTCCACCCATAGAATGCCCCACTAAACAAACACGAGTAAGTTGCATAGCCTGAATGAAATCATGCACTACTCGAGCGAAGAAGGGAATGGAGTAGCTGTATGGACCATAGGCAGTGAGCCCATTGCCGGGTAGATCTATAGCTATACAGCGATATTTTGTTTTTAAGTACTCTATATTTTTCTTCCAGGATAATGCATAACTCGACAATCCATGCACAAAAACCAGTGTTGTCTTACCCGAACCTTCATCCGTATAAGCCAGATTCGGAATGTCGGGGAGTGCTATAAATTGATAAGGATGTGCATCCATACTATTGACAATCAGACGGAAAGCTAGTATTTTCTTTTTTGTAAAAAAAGAATAAAAATCCCAATATGGAAGGATGTCTATAGTTTTTTTGAGTAGATGGGTTTATATGTGGGAATACACAATGCTCTGAATATTCGATTTATTTTAGGTGTAAGTTGTAAAAATCAGCCTAGGAAGAATCTTGCCTGTTTTCTGGATACAAATTCAGTAGCTTTATTTTGTTACCAAGGAGTACTTTTTGAGATATGGTTTTACTTCCTGATTTTCCTATAAAGCCTGTGGGGCCTGTTGCTGAGGTATTTTTACATAAACAGATTACTACCTTTCATCGGGCTATAAAGCATGTACAACAGCTACCTTATGGACGTATCCCTACTACAGATCATTGTATGAAGGTACTTACAGAAGGGAAAGGTACTTGTAGTTCTAAACACGCATTGCTGAAAAATCTTGCTATGGAACATGAATTTGATTCCATCAGGCTCATGCTGGGAATATTTCCCATGGATGCGGATTATGCACCCAAAATTGCTCAAACCTTAACGCAATACCAATTAGATTACATTCCGGAGGCTCATAATTATCTGTTATATGAGCAGGTACGCTATGATTTTACCCATCCACGTGCCCACGCTTCTGCATTTGAAAAGGTACTGTATATGGAACTCGAGATATTTCCCTTAGATATATTGCATCGTAAAAAGCAAATACACCAAGAATTTATCCAAAACTGGTTGATAGCACATCCGCATATTGCATATACACCCGATCAAATTTGGGCTATTCGGGAACAGTGCATTCAGGATCTTTCCCGCTAAGCTAAGCTTTATGGTCGTATAGAGATCGTAGTGGGCATGTGACCGAGTTTCAATAATCTATGTTAGGCTGCAGATCGATGGTTTATCCTACCCTCAAATATCTTATCATTATTTTTTAATCGGGAATCCATGCTGTAATTTTTTGATCCTGTAACTTTGGGGTTATTATGGCCAAGATTATTCCGCTTTCTGAAGGCGTATTTACAATTGGATACGACAAAATTTTTGTTCCATTTGATACTGAAAAAGATATTTTAACCGATCGTCCCAGAGGCTCATTATTGGTAGAAGTGCAGCCATTTTTAGTGGTTACACAAAAAGACATTCTACTATTAGATACCGGGTTGGGTTTTACTGAACCCTCAGGCCAGATGCAGCTTCATGAAAATATTCGAAGGGCAGGGTATGAGCCAGAACAGGTGACTAAGGTATTATTATCTCATTTGCATAAAGACCATGCTGGTGGGGCAATTATTCAAACAGAACAGGGATTATTAAAACCATCCTTACCCCATGCGCAATATTTTATTTATCGTCAGGAAGCTGAAACTGCTTTAGAGATTGGCTTGCCTTCTTATATACCTTCTGAGATTGAGCCATTACTAAGCTCAGGTCAGGTTTCCTGGTTAGATGGACATGAGGGGGTGGTGGATGGCTATATTCGTTATTGGCATTCCGGAGGGCATTCCATTGCCCATATTGTATTCCTTATTGAAGATGGGGGAGAAAAAATATTTTTTGGTGGCGACGAAGCTCCTCAGCTAAAACAGCTAAAGATGAAATACATGGCCAAATATGATTATGATGGAAAGAAGGCTATGGAATTAAGAGCTGCCTATGCTGCTCAAGGAGCCCAAGAAGGTTGGGAGTTTTTATTTTACCATGATATCAAAACCCCTGTGGCACGGTTGTAATAATGAGATAGTTTATTGCACAGAAAAAAGCTTGATGAAGTTGTACTCCATCAAGCTTTGTGCATATAGATATGGATATATCTTTAGCTGATAACTTACCCTACCTGTAAATATGGGTTAAGGAATGTTATTTTTCAGCGAAGAAATCCTTTACTTTATCTTTATGGATTATTCCTTCCTTGAAGGTATAAGCGCCAGTTTTAGGGCTGCGAACTGCCTTAATCACTTTGGTGTAGTTTTTAGCCTCGGAAGATTGTTTAGCGTCTTTTTTAATCGCGGTTTTTGCAGCTTTTGCCATTGGTAATAAAAATTTTTATGTGACAATACGTACTTCGCAAGTACTATTTAATTTCTTTGTGTAAAGTTACTCTTTTTAGTATCGGGTTATATTTTTTAAGCTCGATACGTTCAGGAGTATTCTTTTTATTCTTTGTGGTAATATAACGGCTGGTGCCGGGCATGCCGGAATTTTTATGTTCGGTACATTCTAATATTACCTGTACCCGGTTTCCTTTTTTAGCCATTGTGAGATACTTTTATAAGATTAATGGTTTTAAATTGCTTGTCCAGAAGCTCTAAGTTCTTTTACAACGCTGTATAATCCGTTTTTATTGATTGTACGGATTGCATCAGCTGATAATTTCAGGGTTATCCACCGGTCTTCTTCTGCCAAGTAAAAACGTTTAGTATGTAAATTGGGCAGAAAACGGCGTTTGGCTTTCTTATTGGAAAACGATACTTTATGACCGGTGATGGGTTTTTTCCCCGTTACCTGACAAACACGTGCCATAATTTTTAATTTTTTAGGACTGCAAAGGTAAGAAAAAAAATAAACCAAACTAAAAAATCTGAAAGATTTCTTTTTTTATTTTGGTTGAATAGTGTAAATACCAAGATTTTGGAACAAAAAACTGGGTTTTACAGCTTTTTTCATTACAAATGTAGGTAAAATGGTATGCTTACAAACAATTTATCTCCCTTATTACTTTTTCGAAGTCTCATGACCCATCATAGAGATACATACACTCACAATGCAATTGTGGTTTGGTACCTGTATATGTCTCATGAAAGAATGCGTTTTTAACAAGAATAGTGTGAATGGGTTTTGATATAACCCCTGAAAGCGCGTACTTTGCAGCAAAAGAAAAGCACTGCCATACAATGAATACGAAGCACAAAATGCGCCCGGAAAGTTTAATGATGTCTTATGGATTTAAGCCTGAGCTTTCTGAAGGAGCTATCAAATCCCCTATTTTTCAAACCTCAACATTTGTTTTCCGTAATGCAGAAGAAGGGAAAGCATTTTTTGAAATTGCTTATGGTTTAAGAGAAAAAGGTCAGTCGGAAGAAGTAGGACTCATCTATAGTCGTATTAATAACCCCGATCTAGAAATTCTGGAAAACAGACTGAGCCTATGGGATGAAGCTGACGATTGTGCTGTATTTGAAAGTGGTATGGCTGCTATTTCCACAGTATTATTGGAATTTCTGAAACCTGGCGATTTATTATTGTATAGCACTCCATTATATGGGGGAACAGATCATTTTATCAATGATTTTTTAGCAAAAATTGGCGTACGAACCGTAGCATTTAAACCTGGACAAGAAAGAACGGATGAAATCCATCAAATTTTGGCTGAAAAGGGTGGGGTAGATAAATTGGCTATGATTTATATTGAAACACCGGCCAACCCTACGAATGCTATTATTGATATTGAAGCCTGTGCTGCTGTGGCGAAGCAATATAGTCGTGAAAATGAAAAGGTTTATCTGGCTGTAGATAATACTTATATGGGACCGCTATGGCAGCATCCGTTGCATCATGGGGCAGATCTTTCTTTGTATTCAGCTACAAAATATATCGGAGGCCATAGTGATGTGATTGCTGGGGCGTGTTGTGGGAATCAGGAGCTAATAGGACGCATTAAAGTCTTGCGTACATTTTTGGGAAATATGGCTGCTCCGCATACTGGATGGCTGTTGATGCGTAGTCTGGAAACATTGAAAATACGTATGGAACAGCAGGCCTATAACGCTCAAAAAGTAGCTGCATTCTTACAGACGCATCCCAAGGTTGAAAAGATATACTATTTAGGTGCTCTCGATACTTCTTCTGAAGCTTATGAGGTGTATAAGAAACAATACACATCTCCTGGTGCCATGCTTTCTTTTGATATTAAAGGGGGAGAGGCTGAAGCTTTCCGCTTTTTAAATGCTTTAAAGCTGATCAAATTAGCGGTGAGCCTAGGTAGTACCGAATCTTTGGCCGAACACCCCAAAACTATGACCCATGCAGGCGTAGCTCCTGCACATAGAGAGGAAATGGGTATCACAGATAAAATGATACGCCTTTCTGTAGGTGTGGAACACTACGAAGATATCATCTGGGATTTGCAACAGGCTTTAGAAAAAGCATAGTTATCCTTTACAGATAGAGAATTGCTCTGTACTTTAGGTAGTAGGACGGATATCTAGCACTTTGAGCTGGAGCCGAGTATTTCCGTTATACTCATTTTCTTCGATAGTATAAACCATATCGAAAGCCCCGTCTAGTACGATGGGATAGCGTTCGTGCATGGCAAACCCAATACCTTCCATAGCAATTCCATCGCCCTGGTGCACTACAAACTTGATGTGTTTGTTTTTCACAACCTGACTATAGCCTTTAAAATTTGTAACGCCACGGGTTATAAAAACAGGTCGGAGGTTGGTAGGACCGAAAGGCTCAAATTGGCGGATGATATTGTAAAATTTAGGCTTAATATCCGAAAGCCTAATCTCTGCATCAATTTCAAGTTCGGGTATTAAAGCATGTGGAGAGATGGTTTCTTTTACCACCATTTCAAAGCGTTCAGAAAAGGCTTCTACTTTATCAGGGGAGAGTGTCATTCCTGCTGCGTAAAAGTGTCCGCCGTAATTTTCCAGTAAATCTTTACAAGCATGTAGGGCTTCGTAAATATTAAATCCATGTACCGAGCGAGCAGACCCTGTGGCTTTCCCGTTGGCATGGGTAAGAATAATAGTGGGTCGATAATAGTAATCCAATAGTCTGGAAGCCACAATCCCTACCACTCCTTTATGCCAATGCTCTTGATATAATACAGTAGTGGATCGTTCTCTTAGATGGACATTGTTTTCTATTAGCTGTTTAGCTTCTTCCGTAATGCTTTTATCTATTTCCTTTCGTTCGTGGTTGTCTGATTGTAATTGAGCAGCCAGGTTTCTGATTTTATCAAGATCTGTTTCTAGGAAAAGTTCAACAGCTTTTCGGGCATCATCCATTCTTCCCGCGGCATTTACCCTTGGACCTATAACAAACACCAAATCTGAAATGGTCAGAGGTTTGGTAACTAAGGCAATTTCTTTTAGCACCTGGATAGATAAGGCTGGGTTTTGATTAGCTTTTTCGATACCATAAAATGCCAGCACTCTGTTTTCTCCATCCATAGGTACAATATCGGCAGCGATACTTGTAGCAACCAGATCTAAATAACATAAATAGCTGTTTTTTTCCAGTTGCCAGTGCTGTGCCAGTGCAGAGATCAGTTTAAACCCAATACCACAGCCACTCAGTTCTTTATAAGGATAGAGACAGTTGGGTTGCTTAGGATTTAAAATGGCAAAAGCAGGAGGTAAGTCGTTATCAGGCATGTGATGGTCGCAGACAATCACATCGATATTTTTGGTTCGGGCATAAGCGATTAATTCGGCAGACTTAATACCGCAGTCGAGGGTAATCACTAAAGAATATCCCTGTTCATGGGCAAAGTCAATTCCCTGCTTAGAAATCCCGTAGCCTTCTCTGTAGCGGTGAGGGATATAGAAACAGAGGTTTTCTTCGGTATAGTTTTTTCTGAAAAAATCATATACTACGGCTACTGCGGTAGTGCCATCCACATCATAATCTCCATACACCATGATTTTTTCATGAGAGGCGATAGCTTGTGAGATTCTTTGTACTGCCTGATCCATTCCTTTCATAAGGAAGGGGTCGTGGAGCATATCCAACGTAGGTCTGAAAAAGCGTTTAGCACTTTCAAAATCTACAATTCCTCGTACCACTAATAATCTGCAAAGTGCTGGGTGTATTTGTAGTTGATTTTGTAAGGAATTTATCTGTTTTTCATCCGCAGCTTTTATTTTCCAACGTTTCTCCATTACCATTTCACGATGTTAGTTGTTGTACGGATTGGTTGTATTCTTCAAGCCATCCATCCAGAGTTTTTCGATAAGTTGCATCCTCTTTTTGCTCCATAAACGAGCTATGTGTCATAATTTTTTCCAGAAGTTTATCCTGTGTTTCCATGCAGCTGAGTGCCACATGATAAGGTATATGCGTAAAGGATACCATTTCATATACAGATACGAAGATATCTGGGTACATTTTGCCTAATTCCTTTTCAATTTGCTTGCGCAATAAAAACTTAGGATCTGCTACCTTATCTCGCATTTCTACAAAGTTCAGCAGTGCTAGCTGGGCTACCGCATCTCCATTGGGTTTTCTTGCTGCATCATATGCCTTTAATATTTTGTCCCAGTTATGTTCGTATGTATCAATTAATTCAGAGAGTATAGTACAATCTTCAAAACCCGCGTTCATACCTTGTCCGTAGAATGGTACAATAGCATGTGCAGCATCTCCAATAAGCGCGCTTTTATCTTGATAATGCCAGGGCTGAATATGGGTAGTAATCAGCGATGAAGTGGGATTTCTAAAGTAATCTTCGATAAGGGTTGGCATTAAAGGTACTGCATCCGGGAAATGTGTTTGGAAGAATTGCAGCACATCTGCTTCTGTTTGCAGGGCTTCAAAAGAAACAGGTCCTTCAAAGGGTAGAAACAGTGTACAGGTAAAGGTGCCATCGGTATTAGGTAATCCGATTAGCATAAAGTTTCTTCTTGGCCAGATATGCAAAGCATTCTTTTCCATTCTGAGATTGCCATGTTCATCAGGAGGAATACAAAGTTCTTTGTAACCATGTTTGAGATAGTGATGGCTGGCATCTACTCTGTCCATCATAGTATAACTAGTGCGGAGTGCAGAAAAAGCACCATCAGCTCCCAGAAGAATATCTGCCTGAAGGGTAAATTCTTCACCATTTTCTTTACGAATATGAACAGTATTCTCGGGGACATTTACTTTAGTACAGCGGTGTTCAAATAAAATCTGAACGCCCTCTTTTTCTGCAAGAGACATCAGTTTTTTATTCAGATCACCACGACTTACCGAATAAATAGCTTCATTGTTTTTACCATAGGGTTGAAAAGCTGTACTGCCATCAGGTTGATGTAAATACCTTCCGTACATGGGTATAGCTAATGAAGCTATATCGTCTTTTAATCCAGCCAATTCCAAAGCTTTCCATCCTCGGGTACTCATAGCTAGATTAATAGATCTCCCAGCTGCAATGGAGGCAGTTCGCATATCCGGACGTCTTTCATATACAGTAACTGGATATCCCTTTTTTTTCAATATTACAGCCAGCAGTGAACCTACTAATCCTGCACCTAGTAAGGTAACGGAACGTTGCATTGAAGATTGATTTTCAGGCAAAATAAATAATTAACTGCGAATTGACACAATACATCTGTAATATTGTCTGAATGAAAAGTGATAGAGGTGTTAAATAAAAAGGTTTGGCTGACAAAAAGACTGCATTTTTTATTTGGTTGTAAATTTGATATCCGAGATTTGTAAAAATCAAGATTATGGCAGGTTATCTTTTATTAGGTGGAGTGCTGTTTTTGTTAGGTATGTTTGTCAGCAGCACTTTAAAAAGAAAGTTTAAAGAGTATGGTGAACAACCTCTTATGAATGGTATGAGCGGACGTGAAGTGGCAGAAAAGATGCTTCACGACAATGGTATTTACGATGTGAAAGTAGTGTCTGTAGATGGCTTTTTAAGTGATCATTATAACCCCACAAATAAAACTGTAAACTTAAGCCCTGAAGTATATCAAGGACGAAGCATTGCTTCTGCTGCTGTAGCAGCTCATGAATGCGGCCATGCGGTTCAACACGCAACGGCCTATAGTATGTTGCGTCTTCGTAGCTCTTTAGTGCCTATCGTACAAATCAGTTCTTCTCTTTCTCAGTGGATTATTTTTGCTGGCTTAGGCTGGATGGGTTTTGGCGGGGGGAATCAAACTCTATTACTCGTGGGAATTTTCCTGTTTGCTGCTTCCACCTTATTTGCTTTAGTTACACTTCCTGTTGAATATGATGCCAGTGCTCGGGCTTTAAAATGGATGCAACAAAAAGGCATTACTGTGGGACAGGAACAGGACAAGGCTTCTGATGCTTTAAAATGGGCAGCCAGAACCTATTTAGTAGCCGCAATTTCCTCTATTGCTACCTTAATGTATTATATCCTGATGTTTTTAAACAGAAGGGACGATTAGTGATTTCTTTAACCAATTTCATGAATACTGAAACTAGCACACCTGTAGCCTTATCTTATGAAGAGGTATCGGCTTTAAGAAGTGAAAATGCCTGGATTATCGACTGCCGAACTCCAGACGAATTTATCCAAGGATTTATACCTGAGTCGGTATATTTTTCTCCGGAGGATAATATTTATCTTGATGAATCACTATTATTGCCGATAGAAAACCCGGCAATTGTAGTTTGCATAGAAGGAGATGAGGAGAAGGTGATTTCCATACTCCGAGAAAAAGGTTTACAGCATATTGCTGGTTATCTACAAGGCGGATACGAAAACTGGAAATGCAATTCCGACGAGTCTGATATGATTGTGGATATTGAAATCGACGAGTTGGCTATTGATCTGCCTCATGATAATAAATTAGAGCTGATTGATGTACGCAGACCCTATGCATTCGAAGAAGGCCATATACAAGGTTCAACGAATGTGCCTATTGAAACTTTAGGAGACCCAAGTATTATTGCCAATATTCATGACTCGCATAATCTGTATGTTATAGGTGATAAATCTACGGTTTCCCTGACTGCCGTGTCTTTGTTAAAAAGGCATGGATATCACAACATCCGTTTTGTGAGAGATGGATTTGAAATAGCGGCAGCTTCCAAGTTGTTACCTATAGTGTGGCCCAAACGAAATTAAAGTTTAGTTGAAAAAATTGCTGTAAGATGTTGAATCACAGGGTTTAGTTTGAATTTCTATAGGTCTGTCAAACTAAAAGTGTAGATGCTTTAGACATCTAAAACTGCTTGCCAATACCGGTATGTTTCTATCATGCCATCATCCAAAGGAATATCATAAGATGCCTGATGCACTTCAGAAATGCTAAAGGGTATTGGTTGCTGAAATATGCTACCGCCATATACCATAGTATGGTATTCTCCGTTTTCCCCGCAAATATCCACATCAGCAGGAAAGGCCTGGATCGTTTGTGGATCCAGTTTTTTGCCTATAAAGGAGGAATCTAACAAGTCAGCACGTGTAACTATAATAACTGCTTCCAAACCAGAATTCAGATAGGCTTTCATTACATCTTCGGAAGAAAGATGCCATAATGGTTCTACCACCTCAATGCCTAAGGGATTAAGGTGGTGTTCTCTGTAAGCCTTTATATCGTGCAGAAAAATATCTCCAAAAATAAAATGTCGAACCCCTCGTTCCTGAAATGCAGTAACGGTCTCACGCATTTTTACTTCATAATTTTTGAGTGATTTATCCATAGAGACCGTACACAAAGGGATTCCTATTTGCCGGGCTTGTTGTTGAAGAATAGACAAGGGAATACCATGAATAGAGGATTTTTCTGTTTCTTCTTGTAGCGTTGTGAGCAATGAAATGACTTCAAAACTGGGGTCCTGTAATATCATTTGTAAAGCCAGTGCAGAATCTTTTCCGCCGCTCCAGTTGAAAACTGCTTTTTTCTTTGCGCTCATTAAATATGTATTTGTGGAGGAATGTTTTTCAACCTAGCCATGAAATTTATTATTTACAAAGAGGGTACGTAAAGCGAGTATCAGCTTTTAATTTTCATTTTTAAAATAGGGTAATCAAAGCCAAGCTCATCTGTTTCCATTCTTTTATAAACTTCAAATCCATATTTTCTATAGAAATTCAGGGCGCGAGAATTTTGTTCATTAACATCTACCTGACTAACATGATGCTTTGTAACCACATAATCAATAAGCAATTTCCCTAATCCTTTTCCCAAAAATTTTGGAGATATAAACAGCATTTCTATTTTCTGCTCAGATAATCCTATAAAACCAGCGAGCTCATCTTCCTGAAATACACAATACACATCAAACTCCAAGAAATCTAGTCCATGTACCAGCTCACGTATGATTTCAAAATCCTTCTGCTTCAAGAAATCATGTGTAGCCAATACCGACTCTTCCCATACTTTTAGTAGGGAGTTTCTTTGTGCTTTGGTATATGCTACAATGTTACACTCGGGATCTGTATTACGAATCATAAACACATCAAAAATAAGTTGTTTACAGGCAAAGACTCAAATCTATGATACCCTTAGTAAGAACGTGCATAGTATGTAGTATGCTAATTAAATAATAGTATGCATAAATTTTTACTAGTTTTATTTGCTCAAAGTAGGAGCATATTGCCTAAGTCAGGAGCCATTCAGGGTTTCCCAAAATCAACTATTATGCATTCAAATTTTAAACCGGAAGGTTATAATGATGCTTCTCCCTATTTTATTGTGAAAGATGCACCGCGGTTTATGAAACTAATGAAGCAAATTTTTAAAGCTAATGAATTGCGGAAATATAATCATCCGGATGGTTCTATTGCACATGCTGAAATGATGCTGGGCGATTCTGTAATTATGTTGGGAGAAGCTTCTGAAAAATTTCTACCTGTACCTATAGTGATGCATGTGTATGTACCCAATGTGGATGAGACTTTTGCTCAAGCCATAGAGGCGGGTTGTGAGATTGTGAAAAAACCCATAGAGAATGAAGTAGATCCTGATAGAAGGGGTACCTTCAAAGACTATTTAGGAAATATGTGGTCTGTAGGAACTCAATTACCAAAGGGATGATAGTTAGGCTATACATCAAAATGCGCACATAAGTTCAGGAAATAAAATTTTGCTCATGGAAAGATCCAATCTATTTTTGGCCGATAGATTACAAGAAGTATTGCTCGATGGCAGCTGGATTGCCCATACTAACTTTAAAGCTCAAATTCAAACATTAGACTGGCGTCTGGCTATACAGAAAGTAGGGGATCTCAATACGATTTCAGCTTTAATTTTTCATATTAATTATTATTTGGATGGATTGCTTCATGCCTTTCAAACGGGCGAATTGACTATCAGAGATCAGTATAGCTATGATGTTCTTCCCATCCAGGCGTTCTCAGACTGGGAGGCGTTAGTAAATCGGTTTCTCCACAATGCCGAAAAATTTATAGAAATGGTAAGAGAAATGGAGGAAGATCAATTAAGCGGCCCCTTTATTGCTCCACAATATGGAAGTTGCTATAGAAACATTCTCGGAATAGTAGAACACAGTTATTATCATTTAGGCCAGATTAGTTTATTGCGAAAAATGCTGGATCATCAGCAAGCTTCTAACCTAAGTTAGAAAACATAATTCAGACAGCCTTTTGATAAGTTGTTATATTTACGCCTATTATTACTTGGTTTATTCTTAAAGTACGTGGATGAAGAAGAAATTTGCCATTTTATCTCTGGGTCTGTTTACACTGGCAGCCTTTGTTTCATTTTTTAATTTCCAAAATTGGGCTAATATTCCCTCTCCAGCTCCTGAAATACTATGGTGGTTATTTACCTTTTGTGTTTCTGGATACGCATTCTACAGAAGATCCCTTACCACATGGATCCTTGTTTCGATGGTTATTGGCATTCAATTGGGTTTTCAATTCAAAGAGTTTGCCCTTGAACTTCATGTACTTAGTAAGATTTTTCTAAAACTGATCAAAACCATTATCGGACCCATTTTATTTGCCACCTTGGTGGTAGGTATTGCAGGTCATTCCAATTTAAAACAATTGGGAAGAATGGGCTGGAAGTCGTTGGTTTATTTTGAAATTGTCACGACCCTTGCCTTGATCATAGGACTTATAGCTATTAATATAAGCAAAGCAGGGGAAGGGATTATTTTACCCGAAGGGTATCATCAGGAACTGCCTCCTGTTAAGGCTATGACTTGGCAGGATCATGTTTTAGAGATATTTCCCGAAAATATTGCTAAGGCTGTAGCGGAGGGGCAGGTATTACCCATTGTAGTATTTAGTATCATCTTTGGTGTAGCACTGGCTATGCTTTCTGAAGCCAAAAGAAGACCTATGCTTCAGTTTAGTGAAAGCCTAGCCGAAACGATGTTTAAGTTTACAAATATCATTATGTACTTTGCTCCATTTGGGGTAGGAGCAGCCATAGCCCATGCCACAGCAGAGTTAGGTATGCCTATTTTACTGGCTCTAGTACGTTTATTATTGACCCTTTATGTCTCTCTCACTGTATTTGTGGTGGTTGTATTTGGCTTAGTGATGTACTTTTTTAAAATACCTTTTAAGACATTTTTCAAGGCAATACGGGAGCCTGTGTCTATTGCATTTGCTACTACCAGTTCAGAAAGCGCACTACCTAAGGCCATGGAGCATATGGAAAGAATAGGAGTACCCCGCAAGATAGTAGCCTTTGTACTGCCTACAGGTTACACATTTAATTTGGATGGAACCACCTTATATCTTTCCCTAGCATCTATATTTGTGGCTCAGGCAGCAGGGATTGATTTATCTATTGGAGAACAAATCATGATAGGGTTGACATTAATGCTAACTAGTAAAGGGGTAGCAGGTGTACCCAGGGCCTCACTAGTGATTTTAACCGGGGCAGCAGCAACTTTTAATCTTCCTTTATGGCCTATTATGGCTATTTTAGGAATTGATGAGCTGATGGATATGGCAAGAACTTCGGTAAATGTGACCGGAAATTGTCTGGCCAGTTGTGTGATTGCCAGATGGGAAGGAGAATTAGATGATACTAAATTATTAGCTGGTTTTGAGCAGGAACCCCAAAACCAGCCGTAATAAAGGGTATAATAGCCTTTTTATAGGAATGAATAACCTACTGTAATCTGGAAGGTACTGTTTCTCCAAGCATCGCTAAGTGCTGCTCCTGTAATGGGATGACGTGCCGATGAATTGTTGAAATCAGACAAGCCAAAGATGTATCTGGCACTTGCATGAATACCAAATGGGAAGTTTGCCTGAAGCCCAACAACTCCATCCCAACCTGATTTAAACATCGATTTTGCATCTTTTAGAAATGCATTTTTATCTTTTACGTGAATCACACCACTAAACTGTGGACCCGCTTGGAGTTTTAAAATTTTAAAAATTCGGTAATTGATAAGTACAGGGATCTGAATACGACTTACATTTATTTTGCCAGAAGAGTCGGAGTAGTTGGAAGGGTTAATTGCATCTTCATACATATCGCGAAAACCGGTGCCGGTTACATAGGAACTCTGAGCAAACAACGCTTCAGCCTGCACCCCTACTTTACCAAAGCCTAATCCTCCAAACAAACCAAATGTCATATTAGCTTTATAGCCATTATCCCAATATTTCCCGTTGATTTTATTAAAGTTAGCTCCTAACTTGATACCTGCATCTATATCTATGGGACCCACAGCAAATAGCTGAACAGGTAATGCTAAAAGCATAGCATAGAAACCGGTAAGTAATATCTTTTTCATGTTTTTAGATTTAAGATGATTTTATATTGCTATGGAGTAAAGATACATTGTTCAATAGGTTTACAGATGTATTCTATAATATTTTTCTATGGATAGATTATTAATTATCTCTCAATAACTAAAAATTCATGCCGGAAAGGTTCTATACCCTCATATATATAGTCAAAAAAAGCAGGGCCATATAAGATATAGTATTCCAAAAAGTTTTCTTTACGTTCCTGAAGCCCACCTCCGGGGAAGAGCTTTGCCTTTAATTGTTGCATTCTCGAGATTAACACTGATTCTTTTCTTTTTTGTGCGCGGAAGATTTTTTGTTCGAGTACAGCAACTTGTTTGCGAATTTTGGCAAGTACCGCATTAGCCGAGGCATCTAGCGTGCTGTCGGCCTGTACCGCTATTTCTTTCATTTGGTAAAGAATTTGTTCCAGAGACTGCATCTCCTTTTGTATATCCCACTGATAACCTGCTTTTGTTAACAGTTGTTTGGTAAGTATCTGTTCCTTTAAGAAAAGATCTGGTATAGTTAATCCTAACTGTTTGTATTTATCTCTTGATGCTGTATCAATCCATTGTATAGATTGACGTAAATGCAGAGAGGGGAAAAACAAATTATAATGCTGAAATGCTGGTAATAACTGCAACCAGTAGGCTACTTCTGATCCCCCGCCAATAAATACAATATTGGGCAGCACCATTTCCTGATATAGTCCTCTTAGAATTACGTTAGGACTAAAGCGTTCTGGATGAGTTTCAAGCATCTCATTCAGTTCTTCTGCCGTCCAATGAATATTTGTATGTAAGACTTGCCAGCCTTGCGGAGTTTTTTCTATTCTTTCCCGCAGGTTGTGGTCCATGTAGAATAGATTGATAGGGCGCGGATATGCCTGTACCTTATATTGTCTGGCAAGTTGTTGTGTCTGGTTATTTACTTTTTCATAGGCACTATGATGATGCAGTTCTTCTTTCATAATAGGAATAAACTTCCTTTTAAGCTGTGCATCATTGGGATCTAATACAACTAATCCATACTTTTTAAAAAGCTGGTGTACGAGGTATCGGGTTGCGTCAGCAATATTATTATGCTGTAGATATGCTGTAGAGAGGAGAGTTTTCAATTCGTCGGTATGCTCTCCAGGAGGTCCCATAACTCTGTATAGCTGATGGAGGAGGGTGGATAAGCTTTGGGTATTCATGCTCCCCACAGCTCCTTGTTGTCCATCGGCATCCCAAACATAAGCTTGCCCTTCATACCAGAAACGTCCCAGTTCTTCCAGATCATTATCTTCACTGCCCATATAATATACGGGAACGAAATGATTCTCTGGATATTGCTTTTGGAGCATATCTGCCATTTTAATGGCATGCATGATTTTGTAAATGAAATATAAATACCCTGTTAGTAAATTAGGTTGATGTGCCGTACAGATAGTAAATGTATTTTCCAGCTTTAGTTTTTCCAGATTTTCCCTAACTGCATCACCCATTTCAAGTCCGGCATATTGTGCTTCTAAAACCTCTACCAGCAGGCGGCGATCTATGGGAAAACGTTTACGATCGGCAATGACTTTTTCTATAGATGTAGCATCTGTACCGTACACATAGTATGGAGCAAGGGAAGGAGATTGCTCCAGGTAGTCTGTTACCAGTTTAGAAAAGGCATGTGTATCAGAATAGGGTATATGATAATAACAGGTTGACACTGTAATTGTATTTTATGGCGAAGTTAGCTTTCTGAACGTTAAAATCCGCAGTATAGATTTATCCTATATTCCGATATTTGTTTTGCCAACTGTCGTTGTTTGTATATGTCTAACACTTTATAATGAGGAGGAAAGATGGCAAAAACATATGTGCCTATTAAGGATTGGCCGGAAGATGAGCGTCCTAGAGAACGATTATTGCGTTTAGGAGTAGCAGCGTTAAGCGATGCTGAATTGCTTGCCATATTACTAGGAACGGGCACCAAAGATACTTCAGCCATTGAGTTGGCTTATAAAATTCTACATTTAGCTTCGGGTAATTTATTTGAGCTTGGAAAATTGAACATGAATCTGCTCATGGATATTCCGGGAATTGGTCAGGCAAAAGCTATGACTCTATTAGCGGCATTTGAATTAGGTAAAAGACGGCAATATACCGATGCCTTAGATAAACCTATTATTGGTCATAGCAGAGCTGCTGCTGATATTATCATTCCTTTAATCGGAGATTTGCCCTACGAAGCCTTTTGTGTTTTGTATATAAATCAGGGTAACAGAGTGATTCAGCATGAGCTCATCAGCAAGGGGGGCATCACTGGTACGGTAGCCGATACCCGAATTATTTTACAGCAAGCATTGATGTGTCATGCTACGCAACTGATTGTAGGGCATAATCACCCATCGGGAAATATACAGCCTAGTGTAGCAGACAGAAGATTAACTGAGAAATTAAAAAATGCAGCATCCTATATGGATATAACATTGCTGGACCATCTCATCGTTTCTGGAGGTGGAAAATATTTTAGCATGAATGATGCGGGTATGATATGAATTTTATCGCTACACAGCTGTATCAATAAGAGCCCTATATTTCCATAATGCAGCTAGGTGGGTAGCCTGAACGATGCCTCCTGTGTCCATGAGTTCATACAACCGTGCCTTACCAACTACATGCACTTCCAGTTGCTCACTGGCTTCGGGAGATGGAGCAGATAGTACTTTCAGATTGTGGGCAATATAGCAGTACACTAAATTGTCGCTGGTTGCTGGATTGGGACTGGTTACGATAAATTCTTCCCATTCTCCTCCGCCATAACCAGTTTCTTCCATGAGCTCACGACGTGCTGCTTCCAAGGGTGTTTCATCGGGTTCGCAAACACCTGCACACAACTCATAATGAGTAGCTCCCAGTCCGTATCTGAACTGTCGTACCAAAATAAATTGACCAGCATCGTCGAGGGCTATTACATTGATCCATGCAGGGTATTCCAGCACAAAATATTCCGGAATTTCATGTCCATTGGGAAGACGTAAATGGTCGCAGCGTACTGTGAGCCAGTTTTTTCGGTGCAAATAGGTGGAAGAAATAAGTTTCCAACCTGGAGGTAATTGGGTGGACATGATTATAATTATGGTTTAGCTGGACTACGTTCAAACAATATCTGATCCATGGCATTGTAAAAGCTTTGCAGATTCATGTTTTTTTCCACATAGTGACGTAAATCTTCAGAGTTTTTGTAATGCTCAGGTATAGTAGGATCAATGGGAATAAATACAATTTTATCAGGGGCATCAATTTGAAGCCTGTAGAGGTAGTAAACATTTAGGCTATCACAATGTAAATTCAGAAATACTCCACCTCTGATTTCTGAAAGATGTGCTTTAAACTGACGCGTTTCTCCGAGCAAGTTTTTTTGAAGAATACGATATTCAGTAGGAGAAGCTTCTGTTACTGTATAACTATGATAAACCTCATCTTTACTATTCCAGACGCCTAAATATTCTTTTTTAATGGGTGTTGTAGGTTTGGTGATGGGAACTTCAGATTCGTAAGGACAACCCATAAAAGCAAGTGAGAGTATCAGTAACAGGGTGGTGTAAACTGTTGTTTTCATAATGTGTTAAAACCTCAGAGGCGGCAAAAATAAAGGGTTTTCCTTTTCTACGTTTACAAATATTGGTTAATAATGCTTTTTGTGAATGGATAGGTAATTATTTCTGAAAACTTACTGCCATCCATTCTCCTTCAATCTGGCTTTGCTTCAATCTAAATCCTACTTCTTCTGCTGCTGCTACAATAGTATCTCTGTTTGAATGAAGAATACCACTTAATATGAGCATCCCACCAGCGTGGGTCAGTGTGTACATAGATTCCATGTATGCTAATAGAATATGTAGATTAATATTGGCCAATACTACATCATAGGTTTGATGACTTACTTGTTCAATTCCCCCCAGATAGAGCTGTATGGAAGTATTATTTTTCGTAAAGTTTTCCTGTGCATTTTCATACGACCAGGGATCAATATCCACGGCTGTTACTTTCCCTGCACCCATTTTATAGGATAGTATGGCCAAAACGCCAGTCCCTGTCCCCAGATCTAGTATATTTTTTCCAGATAATTCCAGTTTTTGCAAAAATGAAATCATTAATCGGGTAGTAGCGTGATGTCCCGTTCCAAAAGACATTTTGGGTGTTACTACAATATCATATTGAACTTCTGGATCAGGTTCATGGAAATCGGCACGTAGCATACAAAATTTATCCATTTTTACAGGCTGAAAATTGCTTTCCCATAACTTATTCCAGTTTTGAGCCTCTATTTCTTGTACGGTGGCCTGAACAGAAAACTGGTCTGTTATTTGCGTTACAATTTGTTTGGGGAATAAGAAACTGGGTATGTATGCTACAAGTCCTTGTTCGGTTTCTTCAAACCCTTCAAACCCTTCTGCTGATAATAAGGCTATGATGATTTCTTTTACTTCTTCGTCTTGAATGGATAAAGACAGGCTGGTATAGGTTTCGGTCATGTCGTGGGTGAAGTTAGTATTTTCCCGCTATCCCGAAAAATAAGAATGCTTATGCTGAATTAAATTTTAACGCACCGTCTGTGTTATTCTATTGCTGAATACCTATATTCGTTAACCATTTTTCAGATTGTATTTTTGTAGAAAGCAAAGCCCATTTCCTACTCAACATCCATATTAGAAACTCCTATCGAATTTCTGAAAGGAGTTGGTCCGCAGCGTGGAGAATTGCTACGTACGGAGCTAGGAATGTACACCTGGGGAGATTTACTGCAGCATTATCCATACCGTTATTTCGACCGCAGGCAACTCATGAATATTGCTGAAGCTACCACCCAACCTGATATGGTGCAGATTTCTGGTAAGCTTATTAATATCATTGAAGAGGGGACAGGAAGAAAAAAACGTTTAGCTGCAACTCTATATGATAATACCGGAAGAATAAGTTTGGTATGGTTTCAGGGGATAAAATGGCTTAAAAATCAGCTAAAAGAAAATGAGTATTATCTGGTGTTTGGTAGAATTAGCTTTTTCAATGGAGTCCCCAATATTGCGCATCCGGAAATAGAGCCCGTTACGCAGGATACTTCCATACCAGGTTTGCAACCTCTGTATTCTACCACAGAAAAATTAAGACAAAAGGGTATTTCTAATCGCTCATTTGCCAAGCTAACACGTGCACTTTTTGAAAAACTGTCTAAGGCAGACATCCCGGAGACGTTACCACCATCTATACTGAGTCAATATAAGCTCATCTCACGAAGTCGTGCTCTGTACCAGATCCATTTTCCTGAAGATGAGACACAACTTCACAATGCCAGGTATCGATTAAAATGGGAAGAGTTGCTCATCTCTCAATTAAAAATTGGGCGCCTACGCTTGCAGCATACCCGAATTAAAGGACATATTTTCCATCAAGTAGGGCAATTATTTCATGCATTCTATGAAAAATGTCTGCCCTTCGAACTTACCGGAGCTCAAAAGAGGGTATTAAAAGAAATACGCAACGATACCCTTACTGGAACCCAAATGAACCGCTTAATACAAGGAGATGTGGGTAGTGGAAAAACAATCGTGGCAGTGCTGTCTATGCTACTTGCATTAGATAATGGTTTTCAAGCATGCTTAATGGCTCCAACAGAAATTTTAGCCCGGCAACATTTTTTAAGCATCTCAGAACTGGTAGCGCCACTGGGAATTCAGGTGTATTTGCTTACCGGCAGCACAAAGGGAAAGGAAAGGAAAACTATACTGGAAGGTTTAGTTATGGGCTCCATTAAGATGCTAGTTGGTACCCATGCGCTCATAGAAGATACTGTAAAGTTCCAGAATTTAGGCTTAGCAGTGATCGATGAACAACATAGGTTTGGAGTAGAACAGAGAGCCGGATTATGGCAAAAGAATAGCTGCCCGCCACATGTAATGGTAATGACCGCTACACCTATTCCTCGTACTCTTGCCATGACTTTATATGGAGATCTGGATGTATCAGTAATAGACGAATTACCTCCTGGAAGAAAAGCCATTACTACAGCGCATCGTAACGAAATGCAGCGAGCTACAGTTATGCAATTTATTCGCAATGAAGTAGACCAAGGACGTCAGGCATATATAGTGTATCCGCTCATAGAAGAATCCGAAAAAATGGATTATGAAAGTCTTATGGCGGGATATGAACAAGTGAAAATCTGGTTTCCGGAACATAAGTACAAAATTGCTATGGTACATGGCCGCCAAGATCCTTCGGAAAGAGAAAGAAATATGCAGCGTTTTGTGGAAGGCGTAGCACAGGTCTTAGTAGCTACTACCGTGATTGAAGTTGGTGTAAATGTTCCTAATGCATCGGTAATGCTTATTGAAAGTGCCGAACGATTTGGCCTGTCCCAGTTACATCAACTGAGAGGCAGGGTAGGACGCGGTTCAGAACAGTCATATTGTATTTTGTTGACCGGCAATAAACTTTCTGCTGATAGCAAGAAAAGAATGGAGATCATGACGCGTACTACCAATGGCTTTGAGATTTCAGAAGAAGACCTCGCCATGCGCGGTCCGGGAGATATTTATGGTACACGACAAAGCGGTATATTGAAATTTAAACTTGCTGATATTGTACAAGACGCTTCTATTCTGGAACTAACCAGAAAAGTAGCAATGGAAATATTGCAAGAAGATCCTGGGTTAAATTTGCCTAAACATCAAAGCTTAAAATCTATATTACTAGCAGATATGAAGCAAGAAAACTGGCAACATATCAGTTAGTGAACATACAAATGTGATGATAGACTACCTTTTGGTAGAGTTATATTGTTTGGGCATTTTTCCTTTGTTCCCAACTTCCTTTTTACTACCACGGTATTGTTTAGACAGACCTCCTCCGGCTTGTCCACTACGTGACTTAGGAAGCGTCCTATAAGCTCTTTGGGCCTTGGCCGTATTGGGTTTAGATTTCTCAGTTCCAGGGTTACCCGTTGCACCTCTGTATGGGTCATTAGGGTAAAGCGATTTGCTACAAGATGGCAAAATCGCTGCAACTGTAATGGCGCTCAATAGTATGAATACGAATCGTTTCATGCCCTCAAAATACAAATAGATTGTACAAATGCAAAAGATATCCCACAAAAAAATCAAAAAAATAAAAGTTTAAACGGAATAAATTGGCTTACAGCGTTGTGGATGTACATCTTATGACTGTTTTCTTTGATGGAAAATACTTTTTCGGTACCCTACTANAATTTCTTCCAACATAACAATAAAATGAGACCTGAAAGTGTTTATTAACTACCGTACAAACTCAGATGGATGATGAAAACAAAAGTGCAGCTATCGCTACCTTTTTACTTACTTACACGAGCGAGAAAGTCATTTATAGAGAATCTTTTCATAGAAAAAAGGATCTCACAGCTGGGAAATTTTAATTTCGTAATGTTTTGGATGTATGTTAAAAAGATTGCATTTTACTACTGTTGACAGGCAAATACCGATTACGATATGAATGTATATCGTTTTGGGGGATCGGATGGCAAAATTGTAGTTCGGTAAAAACCTATCTGTAAAACAGAATTTATTCATTTGACAAACAGTTATTAAGGACTTAACTCTCATTTTTTTTTTTGATTATTTTTGAAAGATTTTCAATAGTAAGTTTGAGCCTATTACACAGGATATAATATAAAATGACCAGTTATTTAGCTAACCACTCATCGCCCGTATTTTCCATATTCCTGAAAAGAAAGCACCTCTTGTTGTTTTTTTTCCTGATGATTGCTGGGTTTTTTCATTCTATAGATTCATTTGCTCAACAAAGTGCTACGGATAGCTTGCGTAAGGAAATGGAGGCAGCCAGAGCAGCCAGAACAAAAACTTTGGATAGCATGCGCCAGGTTAGAGCGTATCAACTGGATAGCATCAAAAAAGTTCGTCAGCGAGTATCTGATAGTCTAGCAGCAATCCGTGCCTATAAAGAAAGTAAACGATACAAGGATAGTGTGGAAGCAGTCAGAAAAGCCAGAACAGATAGTATTCGGGCTGTAAGAACGGCTTATTTTGATTCGATTAAGGCAGAAAGAAAAAGAATTAATGACAGTGCTACGGCAGCAAGGAAAAAAATTATGGACTCTGTAACTGCTGTCAGGCAAGCACGTTCAGATAGTCTCAGGATTATTAGAGAATATAGAGAGAGTAAACGTTATAAAGATAGTGTGGAGTTTACCCGCCAGCAAAGGCTCGATAGCATTCGTCAGGTAAGAAAGCAATTTAATGATAGCGTGATGGCCGAACGAGTGAGGATGAGAGATTCTGCTGTGGCAGTTCGTAAAAAAATTAATGATAGCCTGAAGCAGGAACGACAGAAGATTACCGACAGCCTGACTGCCATTCGTAAGCAGCGGTCGGATAGTCTCACTAAAATTAGAGAAGAAAAAGAAAAACTGAGGAAAGTTCAGGAGAAAAAAAGAGAAGAAAAGCAACAGCTTGCGTTAGAGCTGAAGATCAAAAAGAAAAGGGAAGCGTGGAACAATGAGAAAATGCTTAAACGGAAATGGACGTTTACACGAAAAACTTATCATAATACCGTTACCAAATACAATTATTATTTCAATGCCAACCGGAAAATGGATGAAGCGATTGATAATATGCTTCGAATGCGACAGGAGCGGTATGACTCATTGATATCACTTTTCCCCTTTGATCCGGATATGGATTCCACCATGCTTTCTGCAGATATGGATAGTATTATCCAGAAAGCATCTCTGGGAATTCAAATACATGACCCAAGAACTATGTGGGCTGATGATTTATACCTGTTACTAGGGCAGGCATATTATTATAAAGGGAACTACGAACAGGCTTCTACAGCGTTTAAGTATATCATCAGCATGAATCAGCAGCGCAAAAAAGAAGAACTAAAAAAAGCTGCTGGCAACAGGAAAAATATAGATAAAACCATCTCAGTAGTTGAAAAGGAAGAGAAGAAACCACTAGACTTTTTACGACATAAATCCTCTAATAATGAAGCCATACTATGGTTAGCTAGAACTTATACCGAATCTGGAAAGGCCTCTGAAACAATGTCTATCCTTGACCTACTGGAGAGTGATAAGAACATGACTGAGGAATTAAAAGGTAGGGTAGCCTTAGAAAAAGCATATTTATACCTTGAGAAAAAGGATTATAAAGCAGTACCAGAACATCTGAAAATAGTGTATGAAGATAAATCACTTCCTGACTGGGTACGTATCAGAGCGGCATATTTAAACGGACAATTACTATATGATCAAAAGAATTATCCTGAGGCCATTATAGCTTTCCAGCAGGCAATAAATATGAATCCAGCTATTGAACTAGATTTCTATGCACGTAAAAATATTGCCTATGCCTATATGAATGGGGGAGGAAAACAGGAAGAAGCAGTTAGCATGTTGGAAACTATGCTGAAAGACGGAAAATATACTCCTTATCACGAACAGGTATATTATGTGCTCGGGCGCTTGTCACATGAAAATGAAGATATGGACAAAGCCGTTACCTGGCTACAAAAAAGCGTATCAGGAGCTAAAACTACTAAAAGACAAAAAGCAATTTCCTTTGCGGCGCTGGGGAATACATATTATTCTATGAGCCAGTTTAGGCAGGCAAAGATCGCCTATGATAGTGCTGCTTTTTATTCCAGACATGCAGCCGAAGATCCCACAGTAGAACTGGCTGTAAAAAGAGCACAAACAGTTGACAAAATTGTGGATCCCCAGGGAGTAATTACGGCTAGCGACAGTCTTTTGGTATTGGCTACCAAATCAGAAAAAGAACAGCGAAATATTGCCAGACAGTACATTAAAATGCTGGAAAAACGCATTGCAGATAGCATTCAGCATGCACAATTATTGGAAGCCGAAGGCGCCATGCCTACATCCGACCCAGGTGCTGGATCTTCTGCTTTAGGATCTTTTACCAACTGGTATTTTTCCAATAGCTCATTAATGAAGCAGGGCTATAATGATTTTAAGAAAAAATGGGGAAATAGGCCTGATGTAGATGACTGGAGACGTTCTAAAGCAGGAGGAAAAGGTTCACGTTCAGGTGGCGATACCAGCAGCGATGGATCTTCTGAATCAGCCGATGAAAATGGATTACCTACCGAAGAAACATTATTAGCTTATATACCTAAAACACAAGCAGACGCCGATAGCTTACACGCAAAAATTCAGAAAGCATATATAGACCTAGCAACAGCTTATGTAAATGATGTAGAAGACTATACCCGTGCAGAGGAAACGCTCAACACCTTCGAAAACAGATATACAACTCATCCTTATACACCTGAAGTATTATTTATTCGTTACCAAGCCACTTTAGGATTGAATAAACTTGATGAAGCTCAGAAGCTTAGCACGAAATTACGTACCCATTACCCGCAATCTCCCTGGGCAGAAAAAGTGGCTCCTGTTTCTGAAAAGCAAACTACGGGTCTGGCTACAGTTTCGGTTGCCAACTACTATGATGAAACCTATGGATTGATGATGCAGCGTAATTTTCATGCAGTATTAGAGAGAGCCAGAAAAGGTCGTCAGGTGTACAATGACCCTGTGTATAATAATCGCTTCCAAATTATGGAAGCCATTGCGCTGACTGGTGTAGGAAGTTTTAAACAGGCAGAATCCTTACTTACACAGTTTGTAAATGCCAAAGGTACCGACTCATTGCGTGTATGGGCTGAAACTATCTTAGATTATATCAGGAAAAATCAGCCTCAGGTTACAGATACATTGGCAACACAGGTAGTTACGTCAGGACTAGATTCTACCTTAAACACCATGCCAGGAGCTTCTACTTCAGCTCCTAGTATAGCCAGTTTAGATACCTCTCAAACCTCTCTGCCGGTAGATACTAGTAATTCCCTGAGCAAGAATCTTCCTATGGTACCCGTTTCTTATACCTTTACGCCTGCTGCGACACACTATTTTGTGTTTTATTTCAAAAAGGCCGAATCTAGGGCAATGGGTGTAAGAGCTGCCTTAAAAGATTTTAATACCTTCAAATTTTCAAGTCAGAAACTAACTACTAAATTCGAAATGCTCAAAGAAGATCAGGGAATTATTACCGTTCAAGCTTTTCCCTCTTCTTCTCATGCACGTATTTATCTGAATGCAGTCAGAATTAATAAAACTATACTAAAAGAATACAAACCCGAAGAGTACACGCTCTTTATTATTTCTGAAGAAAATTATGTGAAACTCATTACAGATAAGGATGTGGAGCCTTATTTGAAGTTTTATCAGTCAAGATATCGTTAAGGATATAGTATCGTCTGCTTCATGTGTATCTATGTTGATAGGCCTATTTTATCATGTAGATACAAAGCCTTATAAGAGATAGACAATGGTATATCCATACAACGTGAGGATAAGGAATGTTAAATCCTTTGTCTATAAAAATTTTTTTTTCGACCTTTACCACCCTATATTACATGGTTTTCACCTTTATTACTAACATGTCATACCAGCATTTTTATAACATGAAAAAACAACTGCTAACCATTTTACTTGGAGGATTAGCTTTTACCGCTCAGGCACAAAAAGCTCAAATTCGTGCTGCAGAAAGATTCCTGTCTGAAAGAGATCTAGCTAAAGCCAAAGAAGCTATTGATGCAGCTGCTAACGACCCTACTACAAAAGATAACGCCAGAACATGGTATGTGAGAGGAATTGTGTATTTAAACATGGCACATGCGGAAAACGATAACAAACAATCATATAAAGAGGCTGGCTCTTCTTTTAAAAAAGTAGTGCAAATTGATCCGGGCTATGAAAAAGCAGATATGGATAATCGGATTTATGCTACAGCAATCCATTTCTTTAATAATGGTATAGCTATGTTTAAAGGACAGGCATATCCTGAAGCAGCAAGCCACTTTGGAGAAGTTGCAGAACTATATAATCTCGGAGGAGGTAAAAGGTTTGCATCCAACAAATCATTTGACACAATTTCTAAACAAGCATCTTTGTATAGAGCTTATAGCCTGTATCACGATAATAAATATGATGAGGCATTTCCACTGCTTTTAGCAGCTAAAAATGATCCGGTAGTAAAAAGTGCTACTATCTATCTTCAGCTCTGTGATATTTATGATGCAAAAGGAGATAATGCCGCGTTATTAGCAACTATTCAGGAGGGAAGAAAAGAATTCCCCAATGATAAGGCGATTTTGAGCCGAGAATTAAATTATTATATCAAAACAGGAAAATCAGAAGATCTTATTCAAAAATTAGAAGCAGCTATTGCCTCAGAACCAGATAATGCGCAGCTGGTATATATTCTTGCTCAGACCTATGAAAGCATGGCAAACCCTAGAGACAACCAAGGAAAAGAATTGCCAGTACCAGCAAATTATGAAGAGCTATTTGAAAAAGCTGCTACAAACTTCCAACGTGCTGCTACCATGGTTCCCCAAGAAGCAGGTTATGCTTATGGCTTAGGAGCTTTGTACTTCAATCGTGGAGTATTGTTAACTCATCAGATGAATGCCATTACCGGATTTAGTGCAGCAGAAGTTAAGCAACACGATGCTTTAAAAGCGCAGCGTGATGAATGGTTTTCAAAAGCATTACCACATCTGGTTAAAACAATTAATCTACTACAACCTAAAGCTGATGAACTGTCTGGTGAAGACCGTGCTACTTATATAGATGCTATCCGAGCATCTCAGGAAATATATGCACGTCAAAATAATCAGGAAAAAGCAACGGAAATGAAGAAACTATTTGATTCCCTCAAATAAGACTTTCTCCTTAGTAATTTTTGTTTTTTAGCCGTATTGAGGAAATCAATACGGCTTTTTAATTTTTATAAAATTATTTATATTTTTATTTACTAAAGTTATTGTACACATGCTTTCTGGAGAAGTTGGATATTCAGAATAAGCACAAAATTGAATGCATTATGCCAAGTAAAGGACAGGTAATTGTGGACCCAAATAGCGGAGATATTTATGAGTTTCTGGAAACAGCATCTGATACAGGGGGAAAGTATGTTAAAGTGAAATCTACAGTACACCTTAGGGGACAATTAGTTCCCAAGCATTATCATATACACCAGGATGAGTTATTTGAAGTAGTATCAGGACAATTAACTTGCTGGCTCAATGGAGAAAAGAAAGTGATTCATGCTGGAGAAAAGATTACCTTACCGAGGAATATACCCCATAATCATTATAATGATTCAGATGAGCCGCTTTGTATGATCCAGACGATTGCTCCCGCACTGGACTTTGATTTTTTTATAGAAAACCTAGTAGGACTTGCTTCAGATGGGAAGGCCAAAAAAGGAAAATTTGGTCTTTTACAGGAGATGGTTTTTTTAAAATATTTGGAAAGCAAAACTTTGTTGGCAGACATACCGGTAGGGCTACAACACTTTATGATTAACACATTGGGACCGGTAGGGAGAGCAATGGGTTATCGGGCTATATATAAGAAATATTCAGGTTTTGAGAAATAAGCTTTTCCCTACTTAGATCTTTTCCACCGGAATGCATATTGCAGGTAGAAATTAAAGTCAAAAGCTGTGGTTTTTTCTCCGTTACCATAGCCAGCTACATAGGCAGGAGGTAACTCTCGAAAAGGTTTCTGATTGATCAGAAACTTTGCCCGAATGTTATATCCTGCAAACAGACCTTTTCCAAGTTCTACACGCATACCACCGGTAATTTCAGTCCAATGTCCCATAAAGCTTTTTGCAGGTATCGTACCCATACTATTTCCCCAAAAATCATCTAAAATCACATAGCCCGCTTCTGTTCTAGATATGCTGGATATGCCATAGCGCAAACCAATAAATAACATATCCATGTCTCGGGTAAACAAACGTGGCGTCATGGTTTTATCTATACCTATCCGTAAAAAGCTATTTTGACTTTTATACCATAGATCTGTGTAAGTAATATCAGAACCTCCATATCCGCCTTCTAATACAAAGTAGAGTTCGTTTTTATAATAATAATCTAAAGAAATCTCAAAGCTGTATTGGTTCTTAAAAAAGAAATTCCGAGCAATTTTGCTAAGATCAACACCTACACGAAATTGTCCATATTTATTCAGCTCAACAGGTGGAGGAGCAGTATCTGGTTCTGCATTTTCTGTTTGTGCAACTACAGCGAAACAAGCCAGCAAACTCATTAACAAACTAAAAGAATATCTGTACATGCTCTCCGGAATTAACATTTAAATCAATAGTTGGGTTGGCAATATACACCGAGTCAATTTGGTGACGTGTCCAGCTTATCTCCCTAAGGGTATAAAAATGAGTGTATCCGCATGCTCCTGATATAAATTGTAGGGAACGATCATAATAGAAGGTTATGGTATCCAGACTGGTTGTCACTGAATCGGTTTGCAGTAACCACCTACAACTATCCAGAATAGGAGATAATAGAATACTGAATTTAGATTGCTGCTTTGTACCAAAATATAAAAACTTAAGTGAATCATTGTCTAAGGCACCCAGATGGACATAAGGTAATAGGGTGTCTCTTGCCACTAATCCCGTATCACTAGGTACCCATTGATAGCACCCAAGCCGAGTAAAAGCAGTAACTGGCTGAAGGCAGGGATTCCTTTCCTGTGTACATCCCGATAATATGATGAGTCCACTTAGAAAAAGCATCAACCTGTATAGGCTATGACTAATCATGTAGTGTTTCCAAAATTTTATCTATTTCTGCAATCACATTGTCTATTTGCTTGCGAAGCAAAACACTATCCTCAGGAGATTCTCCTTTTTTACTAATTTGTAGAGCCAGCATATTCTCTTCCAGAAGAATCATTTTTTTATTGAGAACATCCAAGGTATTTAGTTGTTCTGAGACAGTTTTCTTGAGTTTTGAGTTTTCTTGCTGAAGCTGACCATACCGCTTTAGTAGCAAGTTGAGTCGTTCATGTAAGGTTTCAATTTCATGCATAAGCTATTCGCGTATTTGTGCGTCTAATTGTGTTTTATATACCTGGATCAGGCTTTGCATCATACTTTCCGTTTCAGCATCGGTAAGGGTTCGGTCTTGTAACTGGAAAGTATAATTAATTGCATAGGACTTTTTATCCTTACCAATCTTTTCACTTTCAAACACATCAAACAAACGGAAGTGTTTCAATGCTTCTAGTTTTAAAGATTTGGTTGCTTCTTCTACTTTTTGATAAGGTATGCTTTTGTCTAGCAGTAAAGCTAAATCCCTTTCTACCAAGGGGAATTTAGGCACTTCTTTATAGGTTATCTTAGCATCCTGGCTAGCTTCAAGCCATTGTTTCCAGTTGATGATAGCCACAAAAACATCCTGTCGGATATCAAATTTATCTAAACTTGATTTTGCGATTCTTTGAACACTACACAAATTCTTTTTCTTGTAGTTCCATATCATCTCTGTATCAGTATACTGTAAAATAGCTTTTTTAATTCCTGAACTATCCAGCAAACTTTGTACAATGCCTTTCAGATGAAATATACTGGCCGGAAGAGGTTTTTTATCCCAACTCGTAGGACTTGTTTGCCCGGTCATAAACAGTACCAGTTGTGGAATTTCCTCATGCTTATCGCCATTTTTGATATAAATTGTTCCAAACTCAAACAGGCATAAATCTTTATTTTTTCGATTGCAGTTGTAAGCAATTACTTCCAGTCCGCTTTCTATCATCGACGGACGTAGGATATCCAATTCATTACTGATGCTATTCATCAGCGTTACCAGATCAGTACGATCGGGATAATATTTACTATTGGTTAGCGAGTTGGTAATAATTTCCTGAAACCCCATACCGGCTATATAATTCGAAAGGATTTCCTTTTGTTTTCTGTCGCTGGGTAAGGTCTGGGGTATGGTCACATGCATTACATCAGGCATAGGTATATTATCCAGACCATCGATGCGCAATAATTCTTCTACCACATCTGCCTGCTGACAAACATCATTTTTCGCATGAGGTACTATGACACGGAAGTTGCCCTGCTTGGAGGCATTTACTGTAAAACCCAGATCGTTAAGTATAGAAGTAATTTCTGCATCTGCATATGCTTTCCCAGCTATTCTTTGTATATACTCTGATTGTACATCAATAACTTTGGGCGCTACTTCCTCAGGATATACATCTAATAAATCAGAACTAATTTCACCTCCGCATATTTCTAAAATTAGGGATATCGCTCTTTTCAGAGCAGGAATAAGAATGCTGATATCTGCCCCTTTTTCAAAACGGCTTGCAGCATCTGTACGTAAATTATGGTGCAGAGAGCTACGTCTGATAGAAATAGGATCAAACCATGCGCTTTCGAGGAAAATTTGGGTAGTATGTTCCTTTACACCGCTAGATATGCCACCATATACCCCGGCCATACACAAGGGTCCTTGCGTATCGCAGATCATCAAATCCTCAGCAGTTAGTTTTATTTTATTGCCATCTAACGTGGTAAATTCAGTCCCTCCAGAAAGAAAACCCACCCGTATATGATTGTCGTGAATGCAGGAAGCGTCAAATGCATGCAAAGGGTGTCCGTATTCAAATAACACATAGTTGGTAATATCCACCACATTATTTACAGGACGCAATCCTATCGATTTTAAACGCTGTTGTAGCCATTCAGGAGAAGCACCCACTGTAATACCAGAGATACAAATTCCTGCATATCGTTTACAGGCAGAAGGAGCATCAATGGTAACTTTCATTGGAATTCTTGCATTGCCTTTTAACGGGAGGGTAGCAGGTTTCTTTAGTTCTATGCCAGCCTTACGATGATAATTGAGCCATGCTACAATATCGCGAGCAGCACCCATATGGCACATAGCATCAGAACGGTTAGGTGTAAGACCTATATGTATGGCATAGTCGGGCTCAGGAAGCTTAAAATATGCCGCTGCAGGTGTACCTGCCTGTATTTCTGAAGGGAGGATCATGATACCATCAGCATCCTGACTTACGCCAATTTCAGCAGCAGCACAGATCATACCCATGCTTTCCACACCGCGAATACTGGCTTTTTTCAAAGTGATACTATCACCTTGAATAGGGTAAATTGTAGTACCCGGTAGGGCTACAATCACCGTTTGTCCAGCGGCTACATTAGGAGCACCACATACAATTTGTATAGGTGCATTTGTTCCTATATCCACTTTAGTTACACGAAGTCTGTCTGCATTGGGATGAGGTTCACATACTAATACCTTGCCTACAACCAGTCCTGCTAAACTTCCTTTGATTTGTTCAACGAGCTCTACAGCTTCTACTTCAAGTCCTACAGAAGTGAGAATATGCTCAATATCCTTAATAGATACGCTTTCCGGAATATAATCCTGCAGCCATTGGTACGAAAGAATCATTGTTTCTGTCTAAAATTTTTTGTAAAGATAACCCATGATAATAGCAAATTGCATCGTCAAAAAAAAATAAGGATCTTTGCATTTTACCCACAATTCAATGGGGAAATCTTGTGAAAACTTTGTGCATACCGTGGGCAACTTGTGTATAACCATATTTTCAGCAATAATAACTCACTCTATTGTGTGAAAAAGATTGAGGAAAATAATATTGATTTAAAGCATAGACCTTTTCAACTTTTCGGAATTACATTCGTCAGGTTCCCATTTTTTATATCACATGATTGCATGAGGGAGATCTCAGGACTAGAATCAGGAAAATAACTGCTATGGCATTAAATATTAAAAAAGACTTAGGAAATACACGAAACAGAAAAACAGACATTAGCTCTCTGGTATATGGTAAAGTACCTCCTCAGGCTGTGGAATTTGAAGAAGCAGTGCTGGGTGCTATTATGCTGGAGAAAGACAAACTTGGTGATGTACTTGAAATTATACAAAGTGAAAATTGCTTTTATGTAGATGCCAATAAAAAAATATATGCTGCCATACGTCGACTATTCGACAATGGTATGCCCATTGATCTTTTGACAGTTACGGAAGAACTAAGAAAGTCAAACGAGCTGGAGTTGGTAGGGGGGGCTTATTATCTTACCAAACTTACCATGAGTGTGGTTTCCAGTGCACACGTAACTGCGCACGCGCGTATTGTCATGGAAAAGTTTATTCAACGTGAACTTATCCGCATCTCCGGACAGGTGATTGCAGATGCTTATGAAGACAGTACCGATGTGTTTGATTTATTAGATAAAGCAGAATCTAATCTATATGAAATCACTGATAAACACCTAAGGAAAAACTTCAAAAGCCTGAAAGAAGTATTAGTGAAAACGGTGAATGAAATAGAAGAAGCCAGAAATAAAAAAGAAGATATTACAGGAGTTCCTTCCGGCTATCAGGCTTTGGACAGACTAACTTCAGGATGGCAGAAAACTGACCTTATTATTCTGGCAGCTCGTCCTGCTGTGGGTAAAACCGCATTTTGTCTGAATCTAGCACTCAATGCTGCTATGAATCCATCTAAACCCTTTCCGGTAGCATTTTTCTCCTTAGAAATGGGTGCCGGACAATTAGTAAAAAGATTGCTCGCCGCCGTTACAGAGGTTACCATGGACGCAATTACCAAAGGGAGAATGCAGGATCATGAGTTCCAGCAAATGACTCAACGGATGAATAAGTTGGCCACTGCCCCCATATATTTAGATGATCAAGCAGCTTTAAACATATTTGAATTGAGGGCAAAAGCCAGAAGGCTGAAACAAAAACATGATATTCAATTGATTATAATCGACTATCTACAGTTGATGCAAGCCAGTATCGATAAAGGTGGAAACCGTGAACAGGAAATTTCTAAAATTTCACGTGATCTGAAAGCCTTAGCAAAAGAATTAGAAATACCTATTATTGCTCTTTCTCAGTTAAATCGTTCTGTAGAATCACGTAAAGAATCTAAAGTTCCTCAACTGAGTGACCTTCGTGAATCGGGAGCTATCGAACAAGACGCCGATATGGTTATGTTCCTATATCGTCCCGAGTATTACGGTATTAATAACGATGAAATGGGTACACCTTTAGAAGGTGAAACCCATATACATATTGCCAAACACAGAAATGGTAGTACGGATACTGTGAAAGTGCGCTTCATAAAAGAGTATCAAAAGTTTGTAGATATTGAAGATGGAATAGGATTTCATAGGGCTCCCACTACCCAAAATCCCATGGCAGGGTTCCCTAATACACGTAGTGGAGATTTTGGCAATTCTGCTATGTTTATTGATACCAATAGCTTCCAAACCTTACCCTCAAGGATGAATGATATAGACTATGATGATGATGACGATGACATCCATCCACCTAAAGGGCCTGAAGAAGAAGCTGATTTCTAGTCAATACATATTGCTAAAAATCCCCTTCTCAATCTTATTTTAATCTATACTCCCCAGCGTATGTCATTTATAATCACCTTATATACTAGAGAAGGCATTGTAATGGCTTCAGATAGTAGGCTTACCTTAAATGCAGAGCAACAAACTCCTACCGGACAGAAGGTGATGTTGGCAGCAGGTATGAGTGATTCCAATTATAAGACCTTTTTAGCTAATGGGAAAATTGGCATTTCAACTTTTGGGCAGGCAGATATATATGGCAATCCCATTAGTGGCTTTATACAAAGTTTTATCTCTCAGCATCAGGATGAGGATATTTCTGTAGGAGCATACGCTCAGGCATTGAATACACATTTTCGGAGTTTTACAACCATACCAGATGCAGGATTCCATGTAGCTGGTTATGAAAATGACAAAGGCATTTTACGACCGAGAGTATATAGGGTTGCCCCTTTTCATAATCGTGTAAATTTAATTAATCCAGAAAATGAACAGGGCGAAGTGCAGGGTGCTACCTGGGATGGAGAAAGCGATTTACTCCTGCGATTGATACAGCCTGTGTATTTGCGGGATGAACATGGACAATATAAACCACTCCCTCAGTATCAGATACCTTGGCAATTTTTTACAATACAAGATGCAATTGATTTTGCAGTTTTTGCCATCCAGACTACTATAGATTGTGTAAAGTTTTTTCCTCGTCCGAAGACAGTAGGTGGGCCGATAGATGTTTTAATAATCAATCGAGAGCGAGCATTTTGGGTAAATAGAAAAGAATTAAAAGTAAATATTAGATAATGTATTTTTAGCTAAAAGTGCTTAGTCATTTATTTCCCAATGTAATTATGTCTTAGCTTTTGACAAGAAATTGAAAAGGCTGGGGGAGTTTCTCATTCAATATGGAAAATTACGCTATTTTTCATCTTTAACCTTTTTCATTTCCTTCCGATTCATTCATATGACACATCAACAAATTGCAGAAGCATTTTCTTTAGGAAAGTTTCATGTAGTTTTTACCTATTTAGCAGAAACAGTAGAATGGGTAGTAGTAGGGGAGCGCCACCTTAAAGGCAAAGAATCAGTTAAGGCATATTGTGAGCAAGTGGCAAGCTATTTTAATTCTGTTACAACAGATTTCAATGTAACTAATGTAATTTCGGACAAATATAAAATTGCATTAACTGGTTCTGCAAATTTTATTCGTGAGGGAAAAATAATAAATAAAATTTCTTCTTGTGATGTATATGAGTTTAATCCTAATAGTCAGTTAACACACATTACATCATATTGCATTTCTGAACCATTCTAAGCAGTGTATAAGATTTTCATGAAACCTAAAGTTTCATATATGAATATATCTTTATGAATTTGTTTCAAAAGATAAAAATTACCTGTCTTTATTCACGTGAAAAAAAGTTATAACAGTAATTATATCTATTCGATAGTTTTTAAAAGTTTATGGTATATCCTTTAAAGGTAATTCCTTTATAAAACACAAAAATACAGTTTTTAGATTTAAAGAAAAATAAAAAAATTACCTTTAGCATTGCTTTAGTTAACCTTGATTATCTTATTCATTTTCAGATAAATGAATTAAATCATAGTCTTGAAGTGTAGCAACATAAAAATCCAACTTCTAATATGAATAATATTTTATCATACTATAATGATTAAGAATAAGAATGGTCTTCGATTTGATATATTATGATATTATGAGATGAAAATATGTTGACATTTTTTCGATCAGATAGCCATAAAACGAAGGAAATGAAGCAAGGATGTGTACAGGTCTTTGTGTAATGTTATTAAAATTCAAATTTATTTGCATGAAAATAGAATGTATTGATTAATAATATTATTGAATAAATAAAAATAATAAATGAACGTTTCATTTCCTTTCTTTTATTCATTGCCATCCTCATATTAATGTAGGATGAAAATCAATTACCCCAATTTATTTGCATATTTTCATTTTCATGTCTTTTAAGATCAATTAGTTTTTTTTAGATTAAGCTCGTATTTTGTACATATTATTCATTCCTCATTATACTTCTTTACTTCTATATTTATCACTAGGATTTCAGTTATGTAGCCAATAGTTTTATTTTCACCACATACTTATCCCATTCACTGTAATGCATATTTAGCATCTTTATTTTCTTTAGTTTCCTGATCTATCATGGTATATGCAATGATTATGGTTTACAAATGCCATAGGCATCTAAGCTTCTCTAAATCAAATTTTGTTTATTTGTTTCATAATGTTCTCGCATTATGTTAAATAGCTTAGCTATTTAATTTTTTTAGAAGGGAAGGAAAAGAAAATTTTTATTTCATAAACAAATTCAATGTAAGGGTTGAAATTGCGGTTCATTTCAAGCAATTTTCAACCTTTACATACCGCTGTTTCTACGAAAAATAGGTAAAGCCTGCGAAGGCTTTGCAGGGTAGAGGCTTTACTTATTTTGAGTGCGTGAGGGATAGAAGCGGCATCCTTTTGTGGAGCTTCAGCGGAACAAAAGATATAGCGGATAGCCCGACCCCTGCCCAGCCAAAATCAATTATACAATAGGGCAGGGGGCACGCCCTGATTATTCTTAATGTGCCTTACGGTATTTTGTGTATAGAATGCGTTGGCTGTCTTGGTTACTTTAATAATTTCCGTTTGTCAACGTCCTGCAAAATGCTCATTTGTTGAATGGCTATTTTGTTCAGTTTTATCAGTCGGTCTTTTTGCGGCATTTTTTCGTTGATGAAAACTGCGTTCAGGTTTTCCATATTCGCTAAACAAATCAGTTCGTTAATTGTCGCATAATCTCTGATGTTTCCTTTCAGGTTTGGGTTTGCTTCCCTCCATTGTTTGGCTGTCATTCCAAACAAAGCAACATTCAACACGTTTGCTTCGTTTGCGTAAATGATTGATGTTTGTTGAGCCGAAAGTTCTTTTGGAATAAGGTTGTGTTTGATAGCGTCTGTGTGAATATGGTAATTTAGTTTGGCAAGTTCTCGCTTTGCTGTCCAACCCAATTGTTTTTGTTCTTCTTCTTTAAGTCGCTGAAATTCGGTTATCAAATACAACTTAAACGGAACACTGATTGCAGAGCCAAACTCAAAGGCAATATCTTTGTGGGCATACGTTCCGCCATACTTGCCTTTCTTGACAATTATACCAACAGCATTGGTTTTGTCAATCCATTCCGAAACACTCAATACAAAACTTGGCAAACCTGCTTGTGTTTTAAAGTGGTCAAATTCCACCACTTTAAAATTCGGGTTGTTGATTTGCTCCCAAGTGCCTAAAAATTCAAGTGTGTAACGGGTTCTAATCCAATTTTTGATGATGTCGGCAGTACGGCTTTCGCTTTCCTTAGCGTTTGCCATATCGTAAGCGAAATATAATCCTTTTCTTCAACCGATATAATCGTTATTTCCGTATCTTTTACATTGATTTTTGCCATAACACGACAAAGTTATTCAAATTTTTCGTCTGAAAACAGAAACCAACAAGCCAATTCCCACAACCACATCTACCACATTCCACAATTCTCTGCCTAATGCGATTTTGAAAAATGGTTGGAATAGCAAAGCTAATGCTCCGTAAACAATCATTTCGGTTTGTCTGTTTTGTTGGTTGGCTTGGTAGGCAAGAATTGCAAAACCAATTAGTCCCGCAAACCTTACAAACTGATAAAAACCGTAAGGCTATCCCTACTAAAACAGATTTGATTTCAGTAATATCATTTCGTGAACTTGCGAAAAATATATTTTTATTTAGCTGCCCTGTTTCTTACGGAGTTACCGAATTTGGAACTTATTATCATCACAGTAAAATTGAATAACTAAAAAAGAAAAAGATGACTAAAAGAACTTTTGAAAATAAAACAGCTCTGATAACAGGAGCTGACGGTGGAATAGGGACGGCATTAATTAGAGAATTAATAAAAAGAAATATAGCCAAAGTTTATGCTACCGGAATTTCGGCAGACAGGCTAAATCTGCTTACATCAGGTTATGCAGATAAAATTGTACCGATAGTATTAGATGTTACTGATGAGGATTCTGTAAATTCAGGCGCAGCATTATGTAACGATGCTGATATTATCATCAATAATGCAGGAGTAGAATTGAAGTCTGATTTCATTGGAAAAAATGCAGCCCAAAAAGCATTGTTTGAAATGAAAGTAAACTACATAGGTGTAATCAATATGATTAATTCTTTTTTGCCGCCATTAAAGCAAAAAAGTAAATCTTATATTTTAAATATACTTTCTGTAGGCAGTACCGCAGTTGTTAAACGAATTGCTACTTATTGCGCTTCAAAATCTGCTGCACATATACTTACGCAATCCTTGCGTTCAGAACTAAATGTAATGAACATTGACTTAATAGGAGTATATCCCGGTTATGTAGATACATCTATGTCAGCTGATGTTACATCGGAAAAAATTACACCCGAAATCTTAGCAATCAATATCTGTAACGATTTTGAAAATGGTCTTATGGATATTTTTCCCGACAAGATGTCAACTAACTTTTACAACAAAAAACCAATTTCAATGTTTTAGCGACTACTTGAAAGTTTATTTTTTCTTGTTTTTATCTTTATATAAAGTATAGATAATAAATGTTGACAGCAAATCTCCTAACATTAAAGTAATTATTAGTGGCCAGACGAGGGTCTTATACTCTATATAAGATTGTAAAAACTGTGCAATAATTGACAAGACTAACATTAGAATGAAAAATCTAATGAATCTTTTGCTTTTAAAATAATCAATTATTCTTTGTTTCATATTTCTTTTCTATACAAGTTAACTGGACGATTTAATAACCTGTTGCACCATAAACAATTGCTCTCACACAAGAGAATGTTTTTTAATGCTTCCTATTTCTTCACTGCTTAATTGTTTTTCATTGTTTAGAATGGATAATATTTGCTTATAATTCATTAAAATAGCTTTTTAAAATGTTATTTTCAATAATACATTTCATACTTGCGATTTTCTTGGTTCGGCTAAAGTAGTATATCTTTTTAAATACTTTTTCCTAACTTTTTGTTATCAAGAAGTATGCCATTTTTAGCAAATATGTCTCTATCAACTATTTTTTATGGGTGGTGGGTGGGGAGGAGAGTGAGCAAAAAATTGGCTTTTTTGCAAGCATTGGCTTGTGTGTGGGTTTTGTGCGGCTTGCAAATGTGCCAATTGCGGGTGGCAAAAATTATTTTCAAAAAGAAGCGTTGGCAAAAAAAGGAATAAATTTTAAAGACATAAACAAATCCATAGCTGCATTGGGCGCCAGTAAAATTTCCTGTGTAAATTTTTTAAACGCAGGAAATTTTACCAGCCAATGAAGCTATACCAACGGCTATTTACCGAAGGCGTAGCTAGGACGACCGAGTATTTATGCGAGGATATTTTGTCCTATAATTTATATTATGTTAAGTAGGAAAAATATCTCAAATCATGTACGAAGAAATTGGATTTGAGAACTGTGATGAGGAATGGTATATAATCCCGTGTTCCTATTTCCTATTCTCTCCAATCCATTACAGAGAAAAGAGTGACGAGAAAAAGGATGATCGAACTGTACGGGATATAGAGTGTGTGGTTTCGCTGTTATTGTGCGCTGGCCATTAACGACTCACGTTGAGCTGCTACGCGCTCATCAGCAAGATAGTCATCAAAACTCATGATACGATCAATCATTCCTCCAGGTGTTAATTCAATTATCCTATCTGCAACTGTTTGCGCAAGCTCATGGTCCCTAGTGGTAAATAAGATGGTTCCTTTAAAATCTTTCATTCCATTGTTTAAGGCCGTAATACTTTCCAGATCAAGGTGATTGGTAGGCTCATCAAACAATAGCACATTTCCTTTTAACATCATCATCCTACTTAGCATACAACGCATTTTCTCTCCTCCACTCAGCACTGTGCATTTTTTTAAGGTCTCTTCTCCGGAGAATAACATTCTGCCTAAAAATCCACGTATAAAGGTTTCATCTTTTTCCTCTGAATATTGCCTTAACCAATCAATTAAATTCAAATCTTTTCCTTCAAAATACGCTGAATTATCGGCTGGTAAATAGGTAGGCGTGATGGTTACACCCCATTTATAATTACCCTGATAGTCTTGATCTTCTCCTGCAAGTATCTTGTAGAATGATGTGGTAATCAGTGAGTTGCTTGCAATAATTGCAATCTTTTGTCCGCGCTTCACATCAAAGGAAACACCGCTAAATAAAACGCCTTCACTACTAGATTTGGATAGGTTGTTAACCTCTAAAATCTGGTCGCCTGCTTCCCGAATCTGGTTGTTAAATAAGATAGCTGGATATTTACGGTTAGAAGGACGCATGTCTTCCAACTTAATTTTGTCTAATGCTTTTTTCCTACTGGTCGCCTGCCGTGATTTCGACGCATTGGCTGAGAATCGAGCGATAAATTCTTTTAATTCTGCAATTTTTTCTTCTGCCTTCCTGTTTTGTTCTGCTTTTTGTTTTAATAAAAGCTGACTTGATTCATACCAGAATGTGTAGTTTCCTGTGTATATGGTGATTTTTCCGAAATCAATATCAGCGATATGCGTACAAACAGCGTCTAAAAAGTGACGATCGTGGGAAACTACTAATACTATTTTATCATAGTCGGCCAAGAAATTTTCTAACCAGGTAATAGTTTCTAAGTCAAGATCGTTGGTAGGCTCATCCAGCAGGAGAATATCTGGATTGCCGAATAAAGCCTGAGCTAACAATACCCTAACTTTTTGATTACCATCCAGTTCTTTCATCAGCATGGTATGGAAGCGTTCATTGATACCCAAGTTACTTAACAAAGTGGCTGCATCACTTTCTGCATTCCAACCGTCCATTTCAGCAAATAAAGCTTCTAACTCCCCTGCCTTTATGCCATCTTCTTCGGTAAAATCTTCTTTTGCATATAAATCATCTTTTGCTTTCATGATTTCATACAATTTGCTATTTCCTCTGATGACAGTATCCAATACGGTAAACTCATCAAATGCATAGTGATCTTGCTTCAGCACACTCATACGCTGATCTTTGCTAATTTCAATAGTACCTGTAGAAGGTTCTATTTCTCCGGATATAATCTTTAAAAAAGTAGATTTTCCTGCACCGTTTGCTCCGATAATACCATAACAATTGCCCTCCGTAAAGCGTATGTTTACATCTTCAAATAAAACACGCTTACCATAACGTAACGATAAATTATTGACAGAAATCATTTTACAAATATATGTTTTATTATGATTTAAATTATTTTTTGATTCAAATTGTATTGCCGGGACAAAGGTAATCCTTTTTGTTGACGAATCAGTTGTAATTCGTATTTCTTATTATTTCTTTAAAATATATTATTGTATCAATAATCAAATGATATATTTTTTTAAGGAATTGCTTTTAGGCATGTAGAAAATATTAGTAAAGAAATCATGTATATTCCATTTGTGAAATTAAGTGCGAAGCTTACATTTGTATGTTTCTAGCTAATATATATTATATGAAGAAAATATTACTGTTGATTATCCTAGCATGCTTTTGTACTGAGGGGAGTCTTGCAGCAATTGTTCAGGGAATAGTTACTGATGAAAAAGGTGAACCCCTACCCTTTGCTACTGTTTCCATAGCTGGCACTACCTTAGGGACCAGTTGTAATGCAGAGGGGAAATATATGCTCACTATCCCTGCTGGCACACATACGGTGCAATGTCAATATATGGGATTTGAAAAGGCAGTTACTACCCTTTCTTTTCAGGATAATGCAATGGTTACTCATAATTTCAGACTAAAAGAGCAAACCTTAAGCATGAAAGAATATGTGGTAAAAGCATCGGAAGACCCGGCTATGTATATCATGCGTAAAGTGATTGCTAAAAGAAAATTCCATCAAAAGCAAATTGAAACTTTTGAAACAGGCATTTATCTCAAAGGTATTTTAAGAACTAGAGAGATGCCTGATAAGATCATGGGTACTAAAATTGATCCCACAGAAATTACAGGGATAGACTCTACGGGGAAAGGAATTTTGTATTTGTGTGAGGAGGAAGGAACATTTTATACCCAACAAGGTAAACAAAGAACGGTTATTCACGCGGTTAGAGAAAGCGGCAACCCCAATGGCCTGGGTATGTCTTCCTTCCCTCCTGTCGTAAATTTTTATGATAATAATGTTAATTTGTCTGAAGATATTTCTCCACGTGGACTTATTTCACCGGTAAGTGAAAATGCTTTGTACTATTATAATTACAAATTGCTAGGTGACTTCCAAGAGTCAGGAAAAACAATATATAAAATTGCAGTTTCTCCTAAGCGCGATTACGAACCTTTGTTTCGTGGTGATATATATATAGTGGATGAACAATGGTGCTTTCATAGTCTGGATCTGTATGCTACTCAAAAATCGAATATCAACTTCCTTGATACACTCCAATTCAGACAATATTATATCCCCTTACAGGAAGATCTATGGGTTATCAAACAACAGGTTTTGCTACCTAAAATAAAAGTATTGGGCTTTGATATAGTAGGCTCTTTTGTTACGGTATATAATAATCAAAAAGTAAATCAACGTATGCCGGATACTTTGTTTAACGCTAAAATCCTGAGTGTATATGATGAAAATGCCAATAAAAAAGATAGTAGTTACTGGATGGGTTCAAGGCCTATTCCCTTAGAAGATGATGAAGTCAGAGATTTTCTCCTGAGAGACAGCGTACACAGAGTAACTTCTGATCCTAAATATATCGACTCTATGCGTCGGATAGGCAACAAAATTTCTGTGATGGATCTGATTACAAATGGTATATCCCATACAGGCAAAGACAAAAAATATTTCTTTTCTACCAATGCTCTCCTTTCGGGATTAGCCAACTACAATATTGTGGAAGGTGTAAATATTGCGCCTAGAATAGAAGGTTATTACCATCTAGATACTTTTCATCAGATCAAATTTGCTGCAGCGGCTCGCTATGGTTTCTCGAATCTGCATTTCAATGCTATTGGTAGAGTATCCTATGTAAAGAAGGATAAATATTGGAGTGGACGCTATTGGGAATTGGGGCTAGAAGGCGGACAATATGTGTTTCAATTTAACCCCTATAACCCTATTCAGCCTCTGTACAACACCATTACAACCTTGTTTTATCGTAAAAACTATCTCAAAATATATGAGCGTGCGGGAGGTAAACTGTCGTTCAAAAGAAGTTATGGTAACGGGTTTGCTTGGTCTGCGTATGCTTCATTACAACGCAGAACGTACGTAAGTAATACTACTGATTTTAGCTTTGCTAAAACTAATGTAGGAGGTTTCACTCCCAATTATCCTCCTGAACTGGCCTGGGTACCCATGGATATACATAATGCTGCTATTGTTGGTGGTAAGATTTCCTGGCAACCAGGTTATACTTATACCTTATATCCTAATAAAAAAGTTCCCAATGGTAGTCGCTATCCGGTCTTTTCACTTGCATATGAAAAAGGATTACCCGGAATTATGGATAGTAAAACAGATTTTGATAAATGGGAAGCTGATATGAAAGGTTATATTGGTTTAAGACTGGCTGGTATTGTGGAATATAAGCTTCGTACCGGAGGTTTTTTAAATAATAAATATGTAAGTATTCCAGATCTAAATCATATTCAAGGTAATCAGCTAATTGTAGCTACACCCTATCTGGAAAGTTTCCAAACAGCACCCTATTATTTATATAGCAATCAGGAACCCTGGTTTGGTGCTGCCCATGTAGAATGGAAATTAAATGGGTTTTTAACTAATAAGATTCCCTTATTCCGTAGGCTGTCATGGTATTTGCTCACCGGAGCTAACCTATATTATGTAAATGATAAATTTTACCATACAGAAGCTTTTGTAGGACTGGATAATATTGGATATGGTGTTTTCCGCTTGCTCAGAGTAGATGTAGTACAATCCTGGAACAGTATTCAAACCTTTAATACGGCTGTAAGGATAGGTCTAAGATTTGGAGATATTAATGCCGGTGCGAAAGATTGGTAGGTTTTGCAAAGTATAGTGTACAGCCCTAATTATTTCATTCCAATTGATTTGCGTTTTTTTAACAGCAAAACTTATACATTTGTTGACTACGCATTCTATTTATGATACAGACTATGTTGCAATTCATGAAACGGAAAATCATCATACCTACGGCAATACTTTGTTTGTTTGCTGCCATATTTTCATTCCAATACGCATTTCCTGCTGATGAAACCCTCCGTGAGGATAAAAAGAAAAATATACTTTTTGCAGTGATGGCCGGCATTCAAAGAACTCATTTTTCTCCTAAGGAGATAAATGATTCTTTATCGTCACAAGTGTATTATAAAGTACTGACTAACTTGGATTACGACAAAAAGTTTTTTACACAGGGTGATATTAACCGACTCAAGAAGTATCAATTTGATATTGATGACCAGATAAAAGCAGGTAGCACAGAATTTTTTGACACCCTAAATGAGATTTTTTCGAAAAGAATAGATAGTGCACAGGTTTACTATAAAGAAATTCTCAGTCAGCCATTCTCATTTGACGTTAATGATTCTATTGAACTCAATGGTGAATTGTTGAGCTATACTGCTGATGAAAGTGAATTACGTAAACGCTGGGAGGTATATCTTAAGTATAGGGTGCTTTCCCGCTATGTGGACAGTAAAAACAATCAGGAAAAAGACACCACAAAAAATGCTGAGAAAAAATCAGATGCAGTACTTGAAAAAGAAGCTAGAGAAGGTGTATTGAAAAACCAGGATATGTTTTTTAAACGGTTAAGAAAAATAAAAGATAAAGACCGTTATACTATATACATCAATAGCATTACCAATGTAATGGATCCTCATACTGATTTCCTTCCTCCGAAAGAAAAAGCCATGTTTGATGAGAATATGAGTGGCAGTTTTTACGGAATTGGGGCTCAGTTACAGGAATCTGAAGGTAAAATCAAAATCGTTGCCATCATTACAGGAAGTCCCTGCTGGAAACAAGGAGAGCTTAAGGCAGGAGATGAGATATTAAAAGTAGCACAAGGAGATGCAAATCCAGTGGATATTCAGGGGTACGATATAGATGATGTAGTAAGTATGATTAGAGGAAATAAGGGTACAGAAGTGCGTTTGACTGTTAAAAAGGTAGATGGTTCCATACGTGTAATTCCTATTATTCGTGGAGAAGTAAAAAGAGAAGAGGTTTTTGCTCGTTCTGCTATTATAAAAAATAAATCAGGCAATATTGGGTATATATACTTGCCAGAGTTTTATGCAGACTTTAACCATATCAGTAATCGTAGATGTGCAGAGGATGTAGCCATTGAAGTTATGAAGCTGAAAAACGCCGGGGTATCCGGAATTATTCTTGATTTACGTAATAATGGCGGTGGTTCTTTACAAGATGTGATTGATATGGCTGGTTTATTTATAGATAAAGGTCCCATAGTACAAGTGAAAACTAGTGGTTCAGCTCCTGAGCAGATGAACGATAGACGGGGTGGTACATTATATGATGGTCCCTTGGCTATACTGGTAAATCAAAGCAGTGCTTCTGCTTCTGAAATTATGGCAGCTGCTATGCAGGATTATAATCGTGCTATTGTAGTAGGTTCTACTACCTTTGGGAAAGGTACTGTACAACGTTTTGTTTCACTCGACGATCTCATGCGCTATCAGAATATTAAAATCTCTGATACCCTAGGCGCCTTAAAAGTAACCGTACAGAAATTCTATCGCATCAACGGAGGTTCTACGCAACTCAAGGGCGTGACTCCTGATGTGGTTTTACCCGATATATATCAAGAAATAGCTATCGGCGAACGAAGAGATAAATTTGCTATGCCCTGGGATGAAATTGCTCCTGCCAGCTATACTCCCATTGCCAATCAGGTTGATTTTTCTAAACTGGCTAAGTTAAGTGAGAAAAGAGTGAAAGCAAACCCTACTTTCCAATTAATAGCCCAAAGTGCTTTAGACTTAAAAAAGAAAGAGCATAGCAATGTTTATCCATTAAAGGAAGATGCTTATAAAAAAGCATTAGAAGATGCTACAGCAAATTCTAAGAGAATGGAAGAACTGGATAAAAAAGCAGTGTTATTAAGCATTGAAAATCTCAAGGAAGACATGCCTCGTATTGAAATGGATAGTGTGTCAATTGCTAAAAATGAAGAATGGTTAAAGGCACTTAAAAAGGATATTTATATTTCTGAAACGGTAAATATTTTAGATGACTGGAATGGTATGCTGCCCAAACTAAATACCAAAAATGCTAAGAAGTAATTATTTCAGTTAGGCAGACATTATCAGTAAGATACTTGCAATGAGGCAAAGCAAAATAAGCATGGCAGCCAGCAGCACCTGAAAGACTGGTTGTTGGTAAAAATGCCTCTTTGCTTTTACCCGCCGGGATTTATGTTGTAACTGCTGATTTATCCGCTGGGTTATTTGTTTGATTTTCTCGGGCTCAACGTTCAGTAGTCCGGCTATAGCTTCTCCTTCCAGAGGTTCATGAGAAAGCCAGAGCTCTATTTCCCTTTGTTCAGCCTGAGAAAGTTTGCCATCCAAATAAGCTATGAGTTGCTCGTCTGTAAGTCTAAACTCTCCAGTTGGTTGTTTGATGATATTTTGGATGTTCTTACCCATCTTTTTCGACACGGTTTTGTTCGAGGTATAGTTTTAAATTTCTTTTTCCATTCTGGATATAACTTTTTACTTGGGTAAAATTATATCCGGTTATTTCCATGATTTCAGCATAGGTTTTTTCTTCTAAATAAAACAACCTGATTACTTGCTGTTGATGATCTTTCAGGGAAGAAAGTGCTTCGTGAAGCAAATTTTCATCTATTTCTTCAGCTTCTATAGGTTCATTTTCATCAGCAATCAGTTGCAATGGATAATCATTTTCCTGCGGAAAGGTGTGTTGATCTTTGAGGATTTGCAGACAATGATTACGCATGACGATGTAAAGCCATCCTTTAAAATTCTGAACTGGTTCTTTTGGGAATTGAGTCAATACTTTCAGGCATACCTGCTGCACGGCATCCTCCGCATGTTCCAAGTTCCGGAGGTATTTCATGGCTACACCGAGTAGAAGGGTTGTATAACGCTGCAAGACAATTCCTAACCAGTAAGTATCTGCGGTGGTGCTATAACGAAGCAAGAGTTCCTCATCACGCATTGCCTCGAAGTCAGATTTCATATGTTTAGAAGAAGTACCCACAATATGGAGATGTAAATTTGTGGTTTTTCCATAAAATAAAAATTATCCTCCTAATTTTAGCCCGTTTATAAGCATATAGGAAGATGATTTGTTTCATGTGTATGTGTTATGTTTTTATTCAATATGNCAAGCATAGTAGAACTTGAAAATTTCTATATATCTAAATTATAAGAGTTTGATTCCAATGGTTGAGAAGTATTTGATCTCCTCCCCTTATCTTGATTTTTGAGATCGGAGCAAAAAATACATTTGTAATAAAACGGAAAAAAGAATCATGCCCATACCTGCATAAAAGTCCCAGTGCAGCTCTTTATTTTCTTGAAAAAGTAAAAATGCCAGTATGACGCCATATACCGGTTCCAGATTTACACTCAGGGTAGCAGTAAAGGAAGTTATTTTTTGCAGCGCACTTAATGCCAGTGATTGAGCCCATACTGTACAGAAAAATGCAAGTATTAATAACCAGATAAGGTCCAGAACTGAGGGTTTTAGACTGATGTCTGGCTGAAAAATAAATTGAAATGGCAGTAGTAAGGATATTAATAACCATCCAGTTCCCATTTCATAAAATACAATCATCCTGACAGGATATTTACCTGCAATACGTTTATTGAGAATAGTAAATACAGCACTTATGATGGCTGCAATAACCCCCAGAATAATACCTGCATTTTTATCTTTTAAGCTGGAGATCTCTCCTGTTGCAGGTTCATTGCTATGGGGTACAAAATACATGAGTAATACGCCTGCAAGCGCTATCAGTCCGATGGCTATTTCTTTAAGATTGGGTTTTGTTTTATAAACCAGTGTATGAACCAGAGTAGTAAAAATACTGGCTGAGGAAAGACAGATTAAAGCAATAGATGCATTAGCTAGTTTGATAGAACCATAAAAAGCAACCCAATGTAAGCCCATAAGGCATCCCACCCAGGTTACTAGTCGCATATCTTTTCCGGGTATTGTTACCCATTGCCTTCTGTAGAGAATAATGCCTAGAATAATTAGTGCGGTAAATAGCATGCGATACCACACAATTACGGAAGCTTCTAAATCAATTGCCCGCCCCAAAATACCGGTAAAGCCCCATAGTAATACCGCCAGATGCATTTGAAGCAAGGCACGTTTCATAAAAATGATTTATGCTGCAAACTTAAACTTTTATAGGTATCTCATGGGTTCAAATTAGCTAGCATGTATAGCGGGGAATGTAATGGTAAACTTTGTTCCCGTGTCGGGAGAGGAAGAAACATCCACAGCAGCATTATGCGCCTGAATTACATTTAAGGAAACAGATAAACCTAATCCCATTCCATTTTTCTTTTGAGTAAAATAAGGCTCAAATAGTCGGGATATATATTCTTCTGGTATGCCGGGTCCATTATCTCCAATTTGTAATATTATTGATTTTTCGGTTTCTGTAAGAGAAACAGTAATTTCTCCATCGTATTCATCTACTGCTTCGGTGGCATTAATCACTATATTAAGCAAGGCCATAGTAAGTTTTTCTTTGTCGGCCATGATATATAATGGTTCTTCAGGATAATCCATTGCTATGCGGATATGCTTTAAGGTAATACGGTCGGAGGCAGCAGCCAGAATATCTCCTAAAACGGTTTGTGCAGATGTTTTTTGCAGAGAAATCTCTGAGGGGCCTGAGGTGGTGAGTAATTCTGCAATAATATCGCTGATGCGTCTGCTATTTCGGGCAATGATATCCAGATAATCCCTGAGGAATTCTTCATGAATATCCTGCTGGAGTTGTTCTACGGAAAGGGTGATATTATTGAGTGGGTTTCTGACTTCATGTGCCAATATCTTTACTAATCGCCCGGCAGCAGCCAGTTTTTCAGCATATAATGTGGTTTTTTCTATCTTTTTTAGATTGGTAATATCATGGATAATACCTTGTATATAGCGGTTACCATGTACATCAGTCTCAATGGTGGCAGTGATAATGCCAAATCGTTGTTCACCATTAGCTGTTGACAGCCAAACTTCCATATCATCTACATTATGACCTTGCAGGATTTCGTAAGTAAAACTTTTTCTTTGTTCTTCCCTAGTAAACAGATCAGTTAGTTTTTTATGTTGGATAGCGTGCATCTCGTAACCCAGCATGGTTTCTATTGCATGGTTTACTTCCTGAAAACAAAGATGTTCATCGGCAATAAATACTACATCACGGGTATTCTCAAAAATTTGTCTGTATTTACGTTCATTGGCTTTTAATGCTAGCATAGAAGCAGCACGTTCTAATGCATACCGAATACTTCTTTCTAATTTTTCGGGAGAAAGTTCTGATTTGACGAGATAATCTATAGCGCCAAAGTGCATAGCTTCCATATCTACATGGTAGTTTCCCTTCCCTGTAAGTAAAATTACCGGTACTTCAAGCCCGAGTTCATGTATTTTTTTGAGCAGATCTACGCCAGAAATAGCTCCTAATCTATAATCTAAAAAATAGAGATCATAGCTTTTTGACTGCATATGCCATAAGGCTTCTTCGTAGCGCGGGCACCAACTTACTTGATAGTGGTCTTTATGGATATCGGAGATATAATCCTTGGTGATCAGAAAATCATCTTCATCATCATCAATAATTAGAATGCGGACACTGGTATGCAACATAGGCTGGGTAGGTTTATAATATGGAGCGTAAAACCCATCCATCGTTTACGTGGATGGGATGTAAGCGACATTCCATTACACTTACATTGTGAATATTAACCTTGCGAAAGAAT
>JGI12383J13903_1000181_pt1 | contig 56379 bp, 41 predicted proteins | sample Passage237B_FD_13903 | JGI IMG/M metagenome (IMG submission 13903)
CCCCCGCCGATTTCGGCGGCGGCGGCGAGGGCGCCGTCGGTGCGAAGACGGCAATCGCCGACGGCGGGGTTGGCCCAGTCGGGGACGAACACGAGGCTGTCGAAGTCGGTCGTCGGAAGATTCTGGATACGCAGGTAGGCTTGGCCGAGCGGACTTTGCAGCGGGGCAAAGCGGAGGCGGGCGGTGGTGTCTTCGCGAAGGAGGAGGCGGACGGCGGCGTTGCAGAGGCCGCACTCGCCGTCGAAGAGGAGGACGGGCTGGCGGGCGTCGCGACGCGCGGGGAACCAACGCGGGTCGAAGGTGAAAAGGTGGATCATCACCATGCCGAAGCTGAGGTCGGCGAAGTCGACCGTAGTTAGAATTCCGATATGCATCGCGAGCATGGAGCTCCAGGCGACGAGCCGACCGGTGCGGAATGCGCAGAGGGGGAGGAAGAGGATTTCCATCGCGAGCACGAACCAGGTGAGCGCGGCGTGCACGGAGGAGGGCGCGGCGACGAGGAGATCGCGAACGAAGCCGGGGCGGGCGAGCGGGTTTTCGAGGAGATGGAGGAAGGCAGTGCCGTTCACCCAACTGGGGCTTTCGAGTTTGATGATGCCGCTGGCGGTGTAGCCGGCGGCCAGGAGGAGCCAGGCGCCCCAGAAAACGAANCCNGGAAAATACCACGACGACNGCGCGTGGCGGCGGGCGCGAAAGCTCCACGGTTCGCCGGGCGGAATGAGGGCGCAGAAAAGCAGGATGAGTCCGACGTAGGGTAGGGAGGGATTCGCGATGAGATTGTTGCGATTGAAGAGCGCGGCCCAGCCGAACCAGAGCAGCAGGCTCGCGGTGCGGCGGAAGAAGCCGGCGGTGAAGGCGAGGCTGAGGGCGAGGAGTGAGGAAATGAAAACGAGCGTGAAGGCGGGGGAATCCCAGAGCGCGAGGGGATTGGGGAAAAGGCCGTGCAGCGGGTTGAGGGCGGGATCGGAGAGGACTCCTTGGTTCGAGAAGAGCTCGACGGCGTGCGGGAGTTGCGTGGCGAAATGGATCGCGAGATACGCACCGAAGACGATGCGGAAGAAGGCGAATTGGGCGGGCGAGACGGGATGCGTGCGGTTCATTGCGCGCAGTCGGGACGGAGAATCCAGACGTCGGAACGACCGCGGGTTTGGGTGCGGATTTCGACGCTGAGCTGGTGGGCGCCGGCGGGGAGATTGAATTCGCGGTGGAGAGGGCCGCCGGTTCTCAGGCCGTAGCAAAAGACGGCGGACCAGAGTGGCTCGGGCATGCGCGGCGCGTAGCTGAGCGCGGCGCCGTAGACGTTGCGGCGGTTATAGCAGCCCTCGAGGCGCGCGTAGATCTCGGGCGTGATGGGCAGCTCGAACGGCACGCCGTGGGCGTCGACGCCGCGGAGTGTGAAGCGCGAGGCGAAGGTTTCGAGGCCGTCGACGTCGGAGAACACTTTCGGAAGCGGCGCGGCGACGGAGACAAGCCCGATGCCGCGAAGGGCACGCGAGCCGGTGAAGTAACCGAGCAGTTGCGTGCAGCCGAGCGTGGTGATGAGGAGGGCGAGCAGATTGGCGGTCTTGGGGAGCAAGGAGAGCTGGAGGAGGAAAAGAGAAGCGTCGGTCTCGGGGATCAGCGGTTGAGACGGGGGGATTGAGCGAAGACCTCGGCGACGTCGGCGAGATCGCAGAGGACTTCGGAAATCTGGGCGAAGCGCTCCCGGAGTGCGGGGCTGTTGAAGTCGCCGGCTTCAACGTAGACGACCTCGGCGCCGTCGAGTTGGAGTGAAGGTTGTCGGGGGCCCGGGCGGGTTTGAACGGCGGCGGTGAGGCGGGCGCGCAACTCGGGGAGGAGTGCGGCGGAGAAGAATTCGGGTTGGTTGGTGCGGATGAACCAGGCTCGGTCGAACGCGGGATCGCCGACGGTGATTTCGCGGGCGCCGAAAAGTTCGGCGAGTTTCGAGCCGAGACCTTGGGGCGTGAGGGAGAAAGTGAGTCCGCCGTGGGCGCGCGGTTGGACGGAGAGCGCGGACCAAACGGTGCGGTTTTTGCCGGTGCCGGTGGTGTAGCCGTGGAGGCGGGCGGGTTTTCCGCGGAGGAGGCCTTCGGCCCGGCCTTGGGGCCACAGGCCGAGTTTTGGTCGGACGTGCGCAGGGGTGAGGCCGAGGCGTTGCGCGAGCGTGGTGAAATTTTGGTGGGCCTTGCGGCTTTGCGCGGCGGCCAGCTTGAAGAAGAGAAAGAAGAAAACTCCGAAGCCGACGACGACCAGCAAGGCGGGGAGCGCGGAGGCCATGGGACCCGACGGTGGCAAAGCGTGTCCGCGGATTAAAGGAAAAAGCCGGATGCGGGGAAGCATCCGGCCGGAGAGAGACGGTGCGCGCCGAGCGCGCAGCCGGCGATCAGTTGACGGCGATCTTGCGCGGTTTGACGGCTTCGACTTTCGGAAGCGAAACGCGGAGAACGCCGTCGCGGAGTTCGGCCGCGATCTTGTCGGTGTCGACGGCGTTGTCGTGCGTGAGCACGAGTTCGAACGCGGCGTCGGTCGATTCGCGGTAGAGAGCGGTCCAGTTTTCCGGACGCTTCCACTGGCGGCGGCCGACGATACGGAGTTCGCTGGAATCCGCGGTGAGTTCGAGACCGTCCTTGTGAACGCCGGGCAGGTAAACGGTGACGCCGAACGCGTCGTTGGTTTCCTTGATTTCGTAGAGCGGCTTCACGGTCGGGCCGAGCGGGGCTTGATCGTGGGAACGCTCGCGACGCACCGGAAGACGGTTAAGCGAGGGAATGAGAGTGTTGAGGAGAGACATGGTGGTAGATGTTGAGAGTTGAGTGATCAGGGTTGAGGGCGTCGGACGTTATTTGACCGCGACGCTGATCTTGCGGGGCTTGGCCTCCTCGCGCTTCGGGAGCGTGACGGTGAGGATCCCGTTTTCGTAGGTGGCGCTGACCTTGTCGGCCTGGACCTCGTCCGGGATGTTCACGGAACGGCTGAGCGAGAACGACTGTTCGGGCTGGCCATCGGTCGCGGGTGTTTTGCGCGTGGCGCTGATGGTGAGGTAGTCCTCGACGACCTCGACGTTGATGGCGTCGCGGCTCACGCCGGGCAGTTCGGCGCGGACGTAGGCATTGTCGTTGTCTTCGTAGAGATCGACCGGGAAGTGCGTCGACGTGTTGGCGTCGGTGAAGCTAGAGAGCGCAGCTTCAAACAGGCGGTCGATCTCGCTTTCGAGACCCGACCACGGGGATTGGGACCATCGCCCCAAGGTGGTGATCGGCTGACGATAGGAAGGATAAGTGTAACGAACGATTCTCATGGTCGTGATGTATTTGTTGGTTGTGGTTCGGTTTCCGCCGGAGCGGAGTTGTTGGATGCGCCATCAATCGCAGGAACGATGCCTCGCGGTCGGATGCACAAGCAGCGATGGGGGCGCCGGTTAGTGGGCGGCGGACGAAAGGCGTGGGAATGTTCGTCGCGGCGTGTGAACGCGGGGCGGGAAGTTTTTTCACACCGCGGAGGCGGCGAATCCCCGGCGACTACCGGTCGGCGGATTTGCGCTGGTGGCGCTCGGCGGGAGATTCGTGGTCGCGGTGCTCGGCGGCGTCTTGGACGGCCTCGCGGGCCTGCTCTTCGTCGTCCGCTTGTGGGCGTGGGGTCGGAGCCTGATCGGCGGTTGCGGGCTGCAGGACGAGTTCGATGAAGATCGGGAAGTGGTCGCTGCCGACGTCGGGGAGACGTTGAAGCTGGGCGACGGCGAAATGGTTCGAGTGAAACAAGTGATCGAGCGGGTAACGCATCCAGCGGTGGCGCGTGTGGAAAGTGGCGAAGATGCCGCGGCCGATGCGCGGATCGAGGGCGCCGACGATGCGTTGGAAGAGGTGGGTGGTGTGGCTCCACGCGACATCGTTGAGGTCGCCGGCGACGATGAACGGGGAGCGGACGTGGCGGACGATCTCGGCGGCGCGCACGAGTTCGGCGTCGCGGAAATCGGAGTCTTGGCCGATGTCGGGACGAGGCGGGCGCGGATGAAGAACGACGCAGTGCACGCGATCGCCGGAAGGCAGCACCAACGTGGTGAAAACGCTGGGGACGTCGTTTTCGACGAGGTGTTCGATTTTGGAAGATTCGAGCGGGAAGCGGGAGTAGAGCGCGATGCCGTAGGTGTTGTCCTGCGGGCAGAGGATGCGGTGCGGGTAATCGGCGTGGAGCGACGTGAGGGCGTCGGCCCAGACGCGATCGATTTCGACGCCGATGATGAGATGCGGGTCGGGCGCGCGGACGACCTCGAGCCAGCGGTCGAACGAGCGATTTTTCATGCAGACATTGGAGATCACGATGCGCAGGCGCGGGGCATCGGGAGAGGTGGCAGGCGGGGATTGGTAGCGCCAGCAGCGCGTGTAAGGCAGCATCTGGGCGACCTGAATCCCGACGGCGAGGGCGAGGAGAGCGAAGAGCAGCCATTCCCAGGGCCGGGCGTCTTCGAAGCCGACGTTGGTGAAGCCGAACGCGAGAAGCAGGAGAGCGCTAAGGGCGGCGATTTGGACGCGGGGAAAATCGAAGATGCGGATCCACCAGGCGCGGCCGCGAACGAAGGACAGCGCGGTCTGGACGATCACGACGAGGCTCAACACGGCGAGAGCGAGTTTGAGCGCGATCATGTGCGGCAGACACGTGGGAGGAGGCGGTGTTCTGGGCGGACGGCGGGCGGGGGAGATTTCGGGAAATTGACGGAGACGGATGGGAGGTGACGCCGGCGTGACGGAAGCTCGCGGCGGGAGCCGGACAGTCGCGGGGTGCTTATCGCGGCAGGTGACAGGACGGAGCGGAGAGATGGGTTGCGGACGGAGCGTCGGGATGAACAGTGTCGGCCCTTTCACCATTCATGAGCTTCGATTTTGATCATGCGCCGGAGCGTGCCGGCACCGATTCGCAGAAGTGGCAGAAGTATGCCGGGCGGGATGTGCTGCCGATGTGGGTGGCCGACATGGATTTCACGGTGGCGCCGGCGATCGTGGAGGCGCTGCACCGGCGCGTGGACCATGGGATTTTTGGATACGCGCGGCCGGTGAAGTCGACGGTCGACGCGGTGGTGGAGATGTTTCAACGGCGGCATGGCTGGACGATCCAGCCGGAGTGGATCGTGTGGCTGCCGGGATTGGTGGTGGGCTTGAACGTGACGGCGCAGGCCTTTGCCGAGGTGGGCGACGAAGTGATCACGCTCACGCCGGTGTATCCGCCGTTCATGAGCGGGCCGAAGAACAGCGGGCGCGTGTCGGTGAAGGTGCCGTTCGCGTATGATTCGTCGGCGCGGCGGTGGGAGATCGACTGGGAGGCGCTGGAGCGGGCGGTGACGCCGCGGACGAAAGCGTTTTTCTTATGCAATCCGCACAACCCGCTCGCGCGCGTGTGGCGGAAGGACGAGCTGGTGCGGCTGGGCGAGTTCTGCGTGCGGCACAATCTCGTGCTGTGTTCGGACGAGATCCACTGTGATTTGATTTTGGATACGTCGTTGACGCACGTCAGCACGGGCACGCTGGGCGGAGAGATCGCGAAGCGGACGATCACGCTGACGGCGCCGAGCAAGACCTACAACGTGCCGGGATTGGGGACGTCGATCGCGGTAATTCCGGATGCGGCGTTGCGCGCGCGATTCGTGCGGGCGACCGCGGGGATCGTGGCGGAAGTGACGAATCTCGGTTATGCGGCGTGCGAGGCGGCCTATCGCGACGGCGAACCGTGGCGGCAGGAGCTGCTCGCTTATCTGCGCGGCAATCGCGACGAGCTGGTGCGTTTCGTGGAACGCGAGTTGCCGGGGGTGGAGATCGAGGCGCCGATCGAGGCGACATATCTCGCGTGGCTGAACGTGGCGAAGCTGGGGCTCAAGGATCCGGTCGCGCATTTCGAGGCGCACGGAGTCGGGTTGAGCGACGGAGCGTTCTTTGCGTCGCCGCAAGGGCGGCATGTGCGCATCAACTTCGGATGCTCGCGAGCGACGTTGCGCGAGGGGCTTGCGCGGATGAAACGGGCGGTGGAAGCGGCGGCGAAAGCCGGAGCAGCGGGGGCTTAAAGCGCCTCCCCGCCGTCGGCTAGGGGCGGGAGCGGAGTGCGTCCTGGACGGCGGCGGTGAGGGCGGCGCGCGTGATCGGTTTGGCGAGAAGCGGGACGCGGAGCTGGCGGGCTTTTTCGTCGTATTGGCCGGAGCCGGCCATGCCGCTCATCACGAGAATGGGCAGATCGGGCGAGTGATGACGGAGATCGGCGGCGAGGGAAAAGCCGTCGCCGTCGCGCATCATCACATCGGTGAGGACGAGTGAGATCTCAGCGGAGCGTTCGCGGTAAACCTCGAGCGCCTCGCGGGCGGAGGATGCCGGGATGACGTGGTAGCCGGTGGCGGAAAGCAGCGATTGGAGGATGTCGCGCACACTGTCTTCGTCGTCGACGAGCAGGATGCCCTGGCCGCGTCCGTTCGCCGTGGTTTGCGCGGTCGGGGGCGAAGAGGAGTTGGCGGGCGCGGCCGTGGCAGGAAGCAGGATACGGAAGCGCGTGCCGCGGCCGACCTGACTTTCGACGGTGATGACGCCTTCGTGTCCCTTGACGATGCCGCGGACGGCGGCGAGGCCGAGCCCGGTGCCTTTGCCGTGACCCTTCGTGGTGAAAAAAGGATCGAAGACCCGTTCGAGGACGGAGGGCGGCATGCCGGTGCCGTTGTCGGCGACGACGATTTCCGCGTAGGGTCCGGGTTTGATTTCGCGGAAGGCGGCGGCTTCGGCGTCGTCGACGGTGTGGTTGCGCGCGAAGATCTCGATGTAACCGCCGTTGGGCATGGCGTCGCGGGCGTTGAGGCAGAGGTTGACGAGAACCTGTTTGAGTTGGACGGCGTCGCCGCGGATGGAGTGGAGGTCGGGCGCGGTGTCGAGGGTCACGGCGACCGACCGCGGGAACATCTGCGTGACGAAGCGGGTGAAGTCCTCGAGGAAAGGAGCGAGCGGGATCTCGGTTTGCTGGCCGACGGCGCCGCGCGAGAAGGCGAGGAGCTGGCGGACGAGGGCGGCGCCGTGTTGGGCGCTCGAGCGGATGGAGGCGAGGAACTGGCGGCCGTCGGCGTCGGTGACGATCGGCTCGAGCATTTCGGTCGAGCTGAGGATCGGAACGAGGACGTTGTTGATATCGTGCGCGACGCCGCCGGCGAGGAGGCCGATGCTTTCGGCGCGCTGGACACGAAGAAACTGGGCTTCGAGGCGTTTCTTCTCGGCGATGTCGGTGTTGATGACGAGGAAGCCGGAGGGTTCGCCGTTTTTGTCGTGCACGAGACTCCAGCGGCTTTGCATGACGAGCTCGGCGCCGGTGCGGGAGCGTTGCGGCATTTCGCCCATCCATTCGCCGTGCAGGAGCGTGGCGCGGCGGGCGGTTTCGACCTGCGCGGGATCTTCGTTCCAGAGCGCGGTGGCGTCGCGGCCGAGGGCGTCCTGGGCGCTCCAGCCGTAGATCCGGGCGGCGCTGCGATTCCAGTAGGTGATGCGATCATGCATGTCGCGCATGAGGATCGCGTCCTGGGCGCGATCGAGGAGCTCGGCCTGGCGTTCGATGCGTTCCTGCGCGGCGCGGCGTTCGGTGACGTCGCGGGCTACGATGATGATTTGGTTGATGTTGTTGGCGGCGTCGCGAACGACGGTGTGCTGCGCCTCGAGGTGGCGAATGGTGCCGTCGGCGCGGCGGAGGCGGAATTCGACGCGCGGATGTTCGCCGGTGCGGAGGGTGGTTTCGAACGCCTGGCGCAGGGCGGCGCGGTCGGCGGGATGGGCGTCGGCGAAGACGTCGTCGCAGTTGCCGGTGGCGTCGCGCCCGACGGCCTCGGCGTATGCCGGATTCTGATACACGCAGCGACCGGAGCGATCGAGCATGACGATGAGGTCGTCGACGTTTTCGGCGATCTGGCGGAAGCGCTCGCGATTTTCGCGAAGGGCTTCCTCGGTGTGCTGAAGGCGGCGTTCTTCGTCGGCGCGCGCGAGGGCCTGGCGGATGGCGGGGACGAGGCGGGACGGGCGGTCCTTGATGACGTAGTCGGTGGCGCCGCGTTGAAGGGCCTCGATGGCGCGCTCCTCGCCGATGGTGCCGGAGAGAAAAATGAACGGCGTGTGCGGGCGACGCTGACGGGCGAGTTCGAGGGCGGAGAGGCCGTCGTAGCCCTGCAGCGTGTAGTCGCAGAGGATCAGGTCGTAGTAGGCGCGCGCGAGGGCGGCCTCGTATTGCTCGCGGGAAACGGCGTGCTCGATCTGGCAGTCGGGCCAGTTGGTGGCGAGCCGGTGGGCGACAAGTTCGGCGTCGGGGGCGGAGTCCTCGAGATGCAGAACGCGCATGGCGGAAAACGGAGCGAGAGCGATCAGCGACCGCCGCCGGTGTTTTGCTGGGGCGGCGGCTCGTTGTGGATGGTCCAAAAGGTGCCGAGGTGTTTGACGGCCTCGATGAAGGAGTGGAAATCGACGGGCTTCACGACGTAGGCGTTGATGCCGAGCCGGTAGCTGCGAACGATGTCCTGCTCCTCGCGGGACGAGGTGAGCATCACGACCGGCATGGTGCGGAGATCCTCATCTTCCTTGATGGTGCGAAGGACCTCGAGTCCGTCGACCTTGGGCATCTTGAGGTCGAGCAGGACAAGGACGGGGTTGCCGGCGGGGCGGCTGGCGTAGGGCCCGCGGCGATACAGATAGTCGAGCGCCTGTTCGCCGTCGTTCACGACGACGATCTCGTTGACGAGATTATGCTCGGAGAGGGCGGCGAGGGTCATCTCGACGTCCTGGGGGCTGTCTTCAGCGAGAAGGATGCGTTTGGGCGCGCTCATCAATCGGAGTTGGCTTTTCAGAGTCCACAAAGACCGGCTCGGGAGCGCTGGAGAGGCCGAATGCCGCTGTGCGTCCGAGAGGTGCGGGGGAACGCATCACTGTCAATGCGGGCGGGCGCGGGATCGAGCGGCGGGGTGGGATTCGCGACTATTTTACAGCGGGCGCGGGGCCGAGGTTGGCGATGGGCGTGCGGGCGAGGGTGTCGGCTTGAGGTTGTGGACGAGGCTGACACCGTGAAGGCACGCATGCGCATCGGGCCGCACGAATTGTCGTCGAATCTTTTTCTCTCGCCGCTGGCGGGTTATACCAACCTGCCGTTTCGGTTGACGCTGCGCGAGTTGGGCGGGCTGGGCTGGGCGACGACGGATCTGGTGAACGCGCGGTCGCTGCTGCAGCGGAATCCGACGGCGATGAAGCTGGTGGCGAGTTGTGCGGAGGACCGGCCGCTGGCGATCCAGTTGTTTGGCAGCGTGCCGGGCGAAATGCGCGATGCGGCGCGGATGTGCGAGGATCTGGGCGCGCAGTCGGTGGACATCAACATGGGATGTCCGGTGCGGAAGGTGGTGAAGATCGGCGGCGGCTCGGCGATGATGACGGAACTGGAAAAAACGGCGGAGCTGGTGCGCGGCATGGTGGAGGCGGTGAAGATCCCGGTGACGGCGAAGATGCGGCTCGGGTGGGACGACGAGAATTTGACGGCGCCGGATCTGGCGCGGGTGTTGGAGGAGGCGGGCGTGGCGGCGGTATTCGTGCACGGGCGGACGCGGGCGCAGGGTTTTGCGGGAACGGTGAATCTGGCGGGTATCCGTTCCGTGGTGACAGCGGTGCGGAGAATTCCGGTGATCGGGAACGGCGACGTGACGACGCCGGAGGCGGCGAAGCACATGATCGACGAGACGGGCTGCGCGGGGGTGAGCGTGGGGCGCGGGGCGTTTTACGATCCGTGGATTTTCCGGCGGACGGAGCATTATCTGCGCACGGGCGAATTGCTGCCGGAGCCGGATTTCGCGGAGCGGGTGCGCGTGCTGCGCCGGCATTTCGAGCGGTATTGCGAGTTTTACGGGGAAGAGCATGGCGCCCGGCTGTTTCGCAAAGTGGCGCCGTGGTATGCGAAGCGGTTTGGGCCGGCGAAGGTGTTCAAGCAGCGGATCATCACGATCGCGTCGCGGGCGGATTTCGAAGCGGCATTGAAGGAGTATCTGGAGTGGCGCGCGGCGTTTTGCGACGAGAGCGGGGAGTTGAAGCCGAAGTTTGCGCCGCCGCCGATGGTGGCGACGTTCATGCGGCCGGAGAGCGAGCGCGGGGCGTTGGAGCGCGAGTCGATTCCGGTGCCGAAGGGGCCGGTGGAGGTGTGGTAGCGCGGCGGGCGCGCGGTTTTGAGTTCTGAGTTTCGGGTCGGGGTGAAACCAGTTTCACATGCAAACGATCGCGGGGTTTCTGGAGTTGGTGTTGGGGACGATCATCGCGCTGCTGCCGGTGATTAATCCGCCGGCGTCGGCGCCGACGTTTCTGACGATCACGGAAGGCGACACGCCGGAGCGGCGGTTGCAGCAGCTCCGGATGGCGTGCGTTTACATGGTGGGGATTTTGGTGAGCTTTCTCGTGGGCGGGACGTTCATCATGACGTTCTTCGGGATTTCGATTCCCGGATTGCGAATCGCGGGGGGATTGATGGTGGCGGCGATCGGGACGCGGCTGGTGATGGGGCCGCCGCCGACGCGCGCGGAGGAGGCGGCGAACGCGGAGGCGCGGGCGAAGCAGGATGTGTCGTTTTCGCCGCTGGCGATGCCGATGTTGAGCGGCCCGGGATCGATCGCGGTGACGATCGGGTTGGCGTCGCTCGCGGACGATTGGATCGACTACATCGCGATCGTGGTGGGGATCGTGGCGGTGTCGGCGATCACGTATGTGACGCTGCGGTTGTCGGAACGCGTGGTGTCGGTGATCGGGACGAACGGGATGAACGCGTTGTCGAAGATGATGGGGTTTTTGCTCCTCTGCATCGGAGTGCAGTTCATCGTGAACGGATTGATCGGAGCGGTCGCGGATCCGGAGGTGATGCGGATGTTGCGCGCGGGGATGGCGCGGCCCTGATCTGCGGCGGGTCGCGACCGCTTAGAAGCGGCGGGTGACGGTGGCGCCGGAGGCGTCGCGGAAGACGATCGCTTTGGCGTCGTCGGTGAGGCCTTGGAAGACGATGCCGAGTTCGGCATCGATCGTCTGGCCGGCGCGGAAGGTGCGGCCGTTGATGAGCGCGCGGGGAGGCGTGCCTTGGAAGACGCCGTTGATGCGGGCGTTGGCGACCCAGGAACGGAAGGCGGGTGTGGCGGCGGCGGCGGGGTCGGTGGTGACGTTGGGTGCGGCCGTCGTGGCGGTGATGCCGGGCGCGAGTTGAGACGTCGACGTCACGGGCGGTGGCGTGCCGGAGGAAAACGAGGAGGGCGGCGGGGTGCCGAGGGCGCGGGCGCCGGAAGGATCTTCGCCGTCGACGATGGCGTCGACGCGGTCCTGTTCGTTGGAGCGACGGGCGGCGACAGCGTCTTGTGCCTTGGCGATGGCCTGACCGGGCAGGGCGGCGATTTTGTTGAGCGAGTCGGAGGGCGTGGCGGCTTTCGGTCCGGACGACTTTGACGTGAAGGGGGGTGGAGGCGGCTCTTCGCGGAGGACAAAAAAATAGGTGGCGCCGGTTCCGACGAGAACGAGGCCGAGCAAGGCGACGAGGAGGGAAGTGCGAGATTTTTTGCGTCGCGGTTGAGGCGGGGGCGGCAGGAGGTCCTCTGCGGCGGCGTTGACGGGCGCGCGGACGTGGGGGATGGCGGGCGGTGGGAGTTTGCGGGTCGCGGGCGAAGCGGAGGGGTCGGCGACGAGGGGAAACGGAGGGGGTGAACCGGATTTCGACGCGGGAGGGAGGGCGCCGGGGGGAAGGACGGCGGGCGGCGGAGGTGGCGGCGGAAGCGTCGAACCTGTGGGAGAAGCAGCGGGGGAAAGAACGGGAGGAAGCGAGGTGGGCTCGGCGGGTGCGGCGGGCGAAGCGGGAGGCGTGGTGCGCAGCCGAAGTTTGAATTTCGGCGCTTCGCCCTCGGCGGGCGGAGTTTCGGGCACCGGGGGAATGACAGCCGGAGAAGCGGGTGGCGGGGAGGCCGATTCGGAGGGAAGCGTGGTGGTGGCGGGCTCCGGTTCGGGAGCGGAAAGGCGGGGCTTGAGGCGAACCGGTGGGGACGGCGCTTCGTTGGCGGGCGGGGGTGGAATGGGAGATTCGGCGGCGGGCTCGGGATTTTCGGTGGAGAGCTTGGGCTTGAGTCGGAGGCGGGGGGCCGATGGATCGGCGGCGCGGGCAGCGGGTTCGGCGGGAGCGGGCGGTGACGGGGGTTCCGCGGAGTCGGGCTTCGCGCGCGGCTTGAGGCGCAACGGTTGAGGCGTGGACTCGTCGCTCATCGGGCGGATGCAAGCAAGTTATGCGAAGGCGCGAAACCAAAAAGATTCACTGGCGGTGGTGCGATGGGTTCGCCACGCTGTCGGGCCGCATCATGAATTTGAAGCCAACGCTCATCGTTTGTCTATCGGCTGTCGCGCTGATCTCCTTAACTGGCTGCAATTTCTTTCGGAAAAACAAGAAGCCGAAGGAGGACTCGAGGCTGGCGTTGCAGGTGGAGGGAGAGTTTCGCGATCGCTGGATCGAAAAGCGCACGGCGGAGCTGACGGCGCAAGGAACGGACGCGGCGACGGCGCAGCAGCAGGCGGCGCGAGAATTTCGGGAGCGTTATCCGTATATCCGCGCGGGTGCGGAGTGAGGCGACCGCGCCGGGGTTCCGGCGCGGCGAGGTCGTCGACTTAAAAAATAGCGACACGCGGGAGGGAGAACAGCGGGCGTGTGCGGCGACGGACACAGCGGCGGGAAGGTTGACGCGGGGGCGTCGCGGGTGAGTGCTGGGCGGATGGAGCGAGGTGCGAAGACGTTGGGCGGGGGAAACGCGGGTAACCCGGTTGCGCGACGGAGTCGGGAAGGCGTGACTTCCGCGACGGGGGTGCGCGGGGCGATGGCGGCGGCGGGGGCTTATCTTGCGTGGGGATTGTTTCCGGCGTTTTGGAAACAGCTCGGGGAGGTGAGTGCGCTGGAGTTGATCGCGCACCGGCATGTGTGGTCGCTGGTGTTCGTGGGCCTGGTGATGGCGCTTGGGAGTGGCGCGGAGGAGTTGCGGGCCGGGCTGAAGTCGCGGGCGGCGCTGGCGTGGCATGCGGCGAGCGGGGTGCTGCTGACGGTGAACTGGTTGGTGTTCGTGTGGGGCGTGAATCGTGGGCACGTGGTGGAGGCGAGTCTGGGGTATTTTTTGGTGCCGCTCGTGAATGTGCTGCTCGGAAGATTTGCGCTGGGGGAGCGTTTACGGTGGGCGCAGTGGAGCGCGGTGGTGCTGGCTGCGGCGGGTGTGGCGGTGTTGCTCGTGCGGGTGGGGCACGTGCCGTGGATCGCGTTGTCGCTGGCGGCGACGTTTGGGGCGTATGGGTTGATCCGGAAGAAGTCGCCCCTCGGGCCGCTGGCGGGGCTGGGCGTGGAGACGCTGCTGCTGGCGCCGGCGGCGGTGGGTTTTCTCGTGTGGTGTCAGTGGAACGGCACGGGTGCGCTGGGCCGGACGGGGGTGGGGACGCACGCGTTGTTGTTGAGCACGGGCGTGGTGACGGCGGTGCCGCTGCTGCTGTTTGCGTATGGGGCGCGGCGGGTGCGGTTCACGACGCTCGGGTTGTTGCAATACATCGCGCCGACGGTGCAGTTCGCACTCGGCGTGTGGTGGTATCGCGAGCCGTTTTCGGCGGAGCGCGGGGCGGCGTTTGCCCTGATCTGGGCGGGGCTGGCGCTCTACACGGCGGACAACCTATGGAGCCAGCGGCGGCTCATGGCGGGAGGATCTTGATCAGCTCCATCTCGAACACGAGCGTGGCGTTGCGCGGGATGTTCGGCGGACGGCCGCGGGCGCCGTAGGCGAGGGTGCCGGGGATGATGACGAGACGCTTCTCGTTGAGCTTCATCAACGGCAGGATGTGGTCCCAACCGACGATGACCTCGCCGCGACCGACGCGGAAGCTGAACGGTTCGATCGGGTCGAGTTTTTCGTCGAACTTCGTGCCGTCGAGGAGCCAGCCGGTGTAGAGCATGCCGACGCGGTCGCCGCGTTTGGGCTGGGGGCCGTCGCCTTCCTTCAAGATGATGTAGCGGATGCCGGTGCTGGTGCGCTTGGTGCCCGGCCATTTCTTTTCGACGTATTCGATTTGCTCCGGCGTGAGGTATTCGGGTTGCGCACGGAGCAGGGGGGCACTGGCGAAAGCGATGACGAGGAGCGCGAGGCGCAGAACGAGCGGAAGCATGGTGGGCGATTTAGTGTGAAACGGTAGAATTACACGGATTTTTTTATGGCGGGGTGGTCGGCGATGCGAGCGAGCGCGGCGCGGAGGAGGGTTTTTCCCGGCTCCATGCGATGCCACGGCGAGGCGCCGGAGGGGTGCGGGAGGGGGATGCAGTCGGTGGTGTGGCCGTGGTAGGAGATCGAGAAGGATTTGCCGATGATGTCGTTGAGCGGGGCGGGCGGGAGGAATTGGGAGAGGGCGAGTTTGCCAACGGGGAGAACGAGTTGCGGGCGGAGGAGTTCGAATTCGTGTTGGAGCCAGGCGGAGCAGTTGGCGATTTCGTCCGGCGCGGGGACGCGGTCGCCGCCCTCGGGGCGTTTGCCGGGGAAGCAGCGGCAGACGGCGGCGAAGTAGATGCGGTCGCGGACTTCGTCCTCGGTCCAACCGAGGGCTTCGTTGAACCATTTGAAGAGGGTCTTGCCGGCGGTCCACGCGAAGGGGCGGCCGAATTTCGGTTCCTTGTCGCCGGGGGCTTGGCCGACAAGGAGGACGCGTGAGGCCACGGGGCGTCCGACAACGACCGGTCGGATCATGGCGGGGCAGCGCGTGCAGCGGCGGAGGGCGGCGAGGTGGGTTTCGATGGCGGCGAGAGACGGGCGCACGGAAGGTAAGCTCCAAGATCCAAGCTCCAAGATCCAGAGAAGAACCAGGGATCAATGATCAAAGGTCGATGGCGGAGGTGGCGGGGCGGGATGGGTGCTTGGATGTTGGTGTTTCTCCGGAGCTTGGTGCTTGGATCTTGGAGCTTTCCGCAAGGCGGATATCGCTCGGGGGATGTCGTTGTTGAAGCGGAATGTGCCGGCGGGGGTCTTCACGATTCGCGGGGTGATGGGAGTGTGCCATGTGTTGGTGGGAGAGAAAGGCGAGGCGGTGTTGCTGGATGCCGGATTGATTGGCGAGCAATGGCAGATCCGGTGGCGGCTGCGACGGCTGGGGTTGGGGCCGGAGAACGTGAAGGCGATTTTGCTGACGCACGGGCACCTCGATCACGTGGGGAATCTGGCGTGGGCGAAGGCGTGGACGGGCGCGCCGGTGTTTGCGCATCGACTGGAGCAGATGCACATCGACGGGACGTATCCGTATTCTGGAGTCGCGGTGTGGTGCGGGCGGCTGGAGCGGGCGGGGCGAAAGTGGCTGGGCGTGGGCGCGGCGGTGAGGATCGACGAGACGATCGGGGATGGCGACGAGCTGCCGTTTTTCGGCGGGTTGCGCGTGGTGCATTTGCCGGGGCACACGCGGGGGCACTGCGGATTCTACAGCGCGCGGCACGACACGCTCTTCAGCGGGGACTTGATCGCGAGCTACTGGTTTCGCGGGGCGGTGACGCCGCCGCCGATCTTCAATGCGCATCCGGAGATGATCGCGGGGAGTCTGGAGAAGGCGCGGCGGTTGAACCCGCGATGGATCGTGCCGCAGCACTACGACGTGCTGGATGGCGCGTTGCACCGCAGGCGGTTCGAGGGATTGCTGGGGAAGCGGCGGGGTTGGCGAGGAAAGGTGGTGGTGTGATTTCGAATTTCGATGGGAGATTTCGAAACGGGGGGCGGCTATTTGGCCTCGAGCTGATAGCCGACGCCGGGAATGTTGATGATCCAGCGCGGGTGGTCGCCGGCGTCGCCGAGTTTCTTGCGCAGGCGCCAGATGTGAGTGTCGAGCGTGCGGGTGTTGGGCAGGCAGGTGTAGCCCCAGACGACGTCGAGCATGCGGGCGCGGCTGACCGGAAGACCGCGGTTTTTGGCGAGAAGGTCGAGGATGGCGCATTCGGTGCGCGAGAGCCGGATGAGCTCCGGGCCGTGCCGTGCGGTCATGCGCTCGAGATCGACGACGATTTCGCCGAGCTCGATGCGCGACGGCGCGGCGGCGGCGGTCCGGCGGCGCAGGAGGGCGTGGATGCGGGCGAGGAGTTCGTCGGAATCGAAAGGCTGGGCGAGGCAATCGTCGGCGCCGAGATTGAGGCTGTCGATGCGGTGACGGACGTCGTGGTTGGGCGCGAGGGCGAAGATCGGCAGCGTGGGGCTGTTTTCGCGCAGGCGGGAAAGCAGGTCGGGGCCGAAGGCGGCGAGCTCGAGCAGGACGAGGGCGAGGCGGCGGTTGAGAGCGAAGTCGAACGCGCGCGTGCCGTCGGCGGCTTCGAGGAGGTGAAAGCCGCGGGCGGTGAGCAAGTCGGCGAGCAACGGGCGAAGGCGGGAGTCGGCGACGGCGAGAAGAAGGCGCGGGGGCTCGCGTGTCTCGGGTGGCGGCGGGACGAACAACGGGGCGTTTTCGACGGGAGAGAGGTGATCGTTGAACACGGCTCAGAGTTTCCAGCTTTGGAGGATGCGGACGTAGTTGGCGCGCTCGAGGGCGGCCGGGTTGGGGCAGCGGCGGTGGTTTAACGCGCCGCGGAACTCGTCGACGCTGGTGTAGTCGCGGTCGGCCATCCATTGGCGGAGATTGTGCAGCAGGGTGGAGAGGATGCGCGGACCGTGTTTCAGCAGAACGGATACGAGCTGCACGCTGTGCGCGCCGGCGAGGATGGCCTTGATGGCGTCGTCGGCGGTGTGCACGCCGCCGCTGGCGGCGAGGGAGATCTTCAGTCCGGGAGAAAGAATGCCGAGCCAGCGGAGGCGGAGGAGGAGTTCGGTGGAGTCGGAGAGCCGGAGCGAGGAGTGAGTTTCGAGATCCTCGGTGTTGAAGTCGGGTTGATAGAAACGATTGAAGAGGACGATGCCGGCGGCGCCGACCTGCTCGAGCTCGCGGGCGAAGTTGGGCAACGAAGTGTGAAACGGGGAGAGTTTCACGGCGACGGGTATCCGAACAAAGGATACGACGCTGCGGACGGTTTCGATGAGTTCGGCCTCGACCTCGTCGGCGGACAGCGTGGGGTCGGTGACGAGTTGGTAGAGGTTGAGCTCGAGGGCGTCGGCGCCGGCGGATTCCAGGCGGCGCGCGTAGTCGATCCAGCCGCCGGGACGGGTGCCGTTGAGCGAGGCGATGACGGGGATGGTGAGCGCGGACTTCAGGTGCTCGAGCTGGCGGAGGTAGTGGTCGGGCGTGAGCTGGTATTCATCGACGCGGGGGAAGAAGGAGGTGGCTTCGGAGAAGCTGTCGGTGGCCTCCTCGTTGCGGAAGAGGGCGCGCTGCTCGGCGTCGATTTGTTCTTCGAAGAGCGAGCGCATGACGATGGCGGCGGCGCCGGCGTCCTGAAGTTGTCCGGCGACGTGGGTATGGTCGCAAAACGGCGAGGCGCCGACGATGAGCGGATTGCTGAGGTGGAGGCCGAGGTAGGAGGTGGAGAGGTTCATGGGGCGGAGGGGGCTATGTCTCGTTCTCGTTCTCTTTATCGTTCTCGTTCTCGCGAGATGCGCTGCGGCTGCGTAGCGGCGGAGAGAACGAGAACGATTACGAGAAAGAGAACGAATCAGTTGGCGGGTGATTTGGGCGTGCCGTTTGTTTCGGGTTTGGTGGTCGGTGCAGCGAGGCGCTGGTAGAGCGCGTAGTGCTCGCGGACATACGACTGCGCCTGGGTGGCGAGTTCGTCGGCGCGGGCGGGCGCGATGTTTTTCAGGATGCCGAAGCGGGTTTCGTTCGCGGTGAACTTCGCGAGCTCCTGTTTCGGCGGAGCGGAATCGAGCTTGAAGGCGGTTTCGCCTTTCGCGGCGAGGCGCGGGTCGTAGCGGAAGAGCGGCCAGTAGCCGGTGTCGACGGCGAGCTTCTGCTGCTCGAGTCCGAGGTGCAGCGGATAGCCGTGCGCGATGCAGTGCGAGTAGGCGATGATGAGCGCGGGGCCGTGGTAGGCCTCGGCTTCGCGGAAGGCCTGGAGTGTCTGGCTGTCTTTCGCGCCGAAGGCGACGCGGGCGACGTAGACGTGGCCGTATTGCATGGCAATGAGCGCGAGGTCTTTTTTCGCGACGCCTTTGCCGCCGGCGGCGAATTTAGCGACGGCGCCCATCGGCGTGGATTTGGACGACTGGCCGCCGGTGTTGGAGTAGACCTCGGTGTCGAGGACGAGGACTTTGACGTTGGCGCCGGAGGCGAGAACGTGGTCGAGGCCGCCGTAGCCGATGTCGTAGGCCCAGCCGTCGCCGCCGACGATCCAGGTGGTTTTCTTGACGAGATCGTCGGCGAGCGCGTCGAGGCGCCGAGCGAGCGGATCTTCGCGGAGGAGCGAGAGCCGGGCGCGGAGCGCGACGACGCGTTCGCGCTGCTGTTCGATTCCGGCTTCGGTGGACTGGTCGGCGGAGAGGATCGTGCGGGCGAAGTCTTCGCCGAGTTTGAGCGTGAGTTTGGCGAGGAGCTCGCGAGCGGTGCGGGCGCGCTGTTCGACGGCGAGGTGGAGGCCGAGACCGAATTCGGCGTTGTCCTCAAAGAGCGAGTTGGCCCACGCGGGACCGCGGCCGGCGCTGTTGGAGCAATAGGGCGTGGTCGGGAGATTGCCGCCGTAGATGGAGGAGCAGCCGGTGGCGTTGGCGATGAGGAGACGATCGCCGAAGAGCTGCGTGAGGAGCTTGAGGTAGGGTGTTTCGCCGCAACCGGAGCACGCGCCGGAGAACTCCATGAGCGGCGTGAGAAACTGGGAATTCTTGATCGTGGAGGCGTCGATCTTGGTGCGATCAGGATCGGGGAGTTGCGTGAAGAAGTCCCAGTTGGCGCGCTGCGCTTCGAGGAGAGGAGGCTGCGGAGCCATGTCGATGGCCTTGTGGCGCGGGTTGGTTTTGTCCTTCGCCGGGCAGACCTGAACGCAGAGGGAGCAACCGGTGCAGTCCTCGGGCGCGACCTGGAGCGTGTAGCGCTGGCCGGGGAATTCGGAGGAGCGGAAATTGGTCGAGAGGAAACCTTCCGGCGCGGATTCGAGGGCGGCGGGTTCGACGAACTTCGCGCGGATCGCGGCGTGCGGGCAGACCATCACGCACTTGTTGCACTGGATGCAGATGGCGGGATCCCAGACGGGGATTTCGAGGGCGATGTTGCGCTTTTCGAAACGCGCGGTGCCGGTGGGCCAGCAGCCGTCGAGCGGCAGGGCGCTGACGGGCATGAGGTCGCCCTGGTTCGCGAGAAGTTTCGCGGTGACGGTGCGGACGAATTCGGAGGCGCCGGGGTAGGTGGGCGGGACGGTGACGTGGGCGTCGGCGTCGGGTAGTGAAGGAATGGATACCTCGCGCAGGCCGGCGAGAGCGGCGTCGACCGCGGCGTGATTCATCTTCACGATCTGCTCGCCCTTGCGGCCGTAGGTCTTGGTGATCGCCTTCTTGATGTGGGCGATGGCCTCGTCTTGCGGGAGGACGCCGGAGAGGGCGAAGAAGCAGGTTTGGAGGACGGTGTTGGTGCGGCGGCCCATGCCGCTCGCCTGCGCGACGGCGGTGGCGTCGATGACGAAGAGGCGGAGTTTTTTCTGGATGAGCGTCTGCTGCCAGTCGCGCGGGAGTTTCTTCCAGGTTTCCTCAGGCGAGTAGGGCGAATTCAGCAGGACGGTGGCGCCGGGTGCGGCGTAGCCGAGGACCTCGGCGCGACCGACGAAGCTGAACTGACTGCAGGCGACGAAGCCGGCCTGGCGGACAAGATAGGGGCTGCGGATCGGACGCGGGCCGAAGCGCAGGTGGGAGACGGTCATCGAGCCGGACTTCTTCGAATCGTAGACGAAGTAGCCTTGGGCGTAGAACGGCGTTTGTTCGCCGATGATCTTGATGGAGTTTTTGTTCGCCCCGACGGTGCCGTCGGCGCCGAGACCGACGAAGACGCAGCGGCGGACGTCGTCGGCTTCGAGGTCGAAGTCGGCGTCGTAGGGCAGCGAAGTGCCGGTGACGTCGTCGATGATGCCGATGGTGAAGCCGTGGCGCGGCTCCCAGTGTGTCAGGTTTTCGAATACGGCACGGGCCATGCCCGGCGTGAATTCCTTGGAACCGAGACCGTAGCGGCCGCCGACGACGCGGGCGGAGCCGGCGAGCGGGGAGCGGCCCTCGGCGAGGGCGGTGACGACGTTCTGGTAAAGGGGCTCGCCGAGACTGCCGGGCTCCTTGGTGCGATCGAGAACGGCGATCGCCTTGGCGGAGCGCGGCAGAGCAGCGAGGAAGGATTTGAGGTGGAACGGCTGGAAGAGACGGACGCTGAGGACGCCGACCTTTTCGCCGTGGGCATTGAGCCAGTCGGCGGTTTCGCCGAGGGTTTCGGCGGCGCTACCCATGACGACGACCACGCGTTCGGCTTCGGGGTGGCCGTGGTAGTCGAAAAGGTGATACTGGCGACCGGTGACGGCGGCGAAGCGGTCCATCGTTTCCTGCACGATGGAAGGCAGCGCCGCGTAGAAGCGGTTCACGGCTTCGCGGCCTTGGAAGTAGACGTCGGGATTTTGGGCGGTGCCGCGGAGCGTGGGGTGATCGGGAGTCATCGCGCGGGCGCGGAAGGCGGCGATGTCTTTTTCGTCGATGACGGCGCGGAGGTCGTCGTCGGAGAGCGGGGTGATTTTCTGGACCTCGTGCGAGGTGCGGAAGCCGTCGAAGAAATGGATGAACGGGACGCGGGCGCGGTAGGATGCGGCGTGAGCGATCAGGGCGAAGTCGGAGGCCTCCTGGGTGGAGTTGGAGCAGAGGAGGGCGCAGCCGGTGGCGCGGCAGGCCATGACGTCCTGGTGGTCGCCGAAGATGGAGAGGCCCTGGGCGGCGAGGGCGCGGGCGCTGACGTGAATCGTGAGCGGGAGGAGTTCGCCGGCGATCTTGTAGAGGTTGGGGATCATCAGCAGGAGGCCCTGCGATGCGGTGAAGGTGGTGGTGAGCGCACCGCCGAGGAGACCGCCGTGGACGGCGCCGGCGACGCCGGCTTCGGACTGGAGTTGAACGACGCGCGGGACTTCGCCCCAGAGGTTTTTCTTCCCGGCGGCGGCCCATTCGTCGCAGGACTCGGCCATCGCGGACGACGGCGTGATGGGGTAGATGGCGATGAGTTCGTTGAGGCGGAAGGCGACGGAGGCGACGGCCTCGTTGGCGTCACAGATTGTGAAGGCGGGTTTGCGGCCGGAGGAATTCATGAAAGGAGCGGCTTCGCGGGCGGGGGAAACGTGCTTTCATGATGGCAAGAAATGCGGGCCGGCTCTGCGCATCGGTTGGTTTTGGCGACGCAGAAGTTGCGCGGGGGTGGGCGTGCAGGCGGCGGGAGGAATCGGGTTGCGGGCCGAGAGGCGCGGCGCAAGGTGGACGCGAATGGACGAGAAGGAGAAAGTGCTCGAGGAGGCGCGGAAGGCGGGGTTCGATCTGGATTTGATCGATTCGAATTTGGCGCTGACTCCGGAGCAGCGGGTGTTGAGGCATGCTTCGGCGCTGGAGCTGGCGCAGGCACTCCGCGAAGCTGGCGCGAGGTATGAACAATCTACATCGACTGCTGCAAAAGCTCAGTGACGCGGGGCTGGAGTTTGTGGTGATCGGAGGCTTCGCGGGCGTGCTGCACGGGTCGGCGCTCGTGACGAACGATGTCGATATTTGCGCGGTGCTATCGCCGGAGAATGTGGAGCGGTTGCGGCGAGCGTTGGCGGACGCGCATCCCGTGCATCGGATCACGCATCAGAAGCTCTCGTTCTTGGACGTGCCCAAACCGGGAGAGCCCGTCTTCAACCTGTATTTGGAAACCGACGACGGCATCATTGATGTGCTGTCGACGGTCGCGGGGGTGGGCGATTTTGAGCGATTGAAGGAGCAGGCGATCGAGGTGCCGCTTTTTGGGCGACGGTGCCGTGTGATTTCGCTCGAGGATTTGATTCGGGCGAAGGAAGCGGTGGGGAGGGAGAAGGATTTGCTCGCGGCGAAGGAGCTGCGGGCGATTGCGGCGAAGCGGGGGCGGGTGGTGTAGGTCGGCTGCGCGAGGGTTGCGCGGCGAGCGCGCAATCTACTGGCCGAAGAATTTTTGGATGCGGCGGAGGGAGGCGACGAGGGCGTCGATTTCTTCCGGGTTGTTGTAGATATAGAAGCTCGCGCGGGTGGTGCTGGTGAGGCCGAGTTTGCGCATGAGCGGCTGGTTGCAGTGATGGCCGCCGCGGAGGGCGATGCCGTCTTCGTCGGCGAAAGTGACGACATCGTGCGCGTGAAGGTCGGGAAACGCGAAGCTGACGAGGCCGCCGCGGGCGTCGGATTTGGGGCCGAGAAGGCGGATGCCGGGAAGCTCGGAGAGTTTCTCGTAGGCGAGGCGACCTAGGGCGTTGTCGTGTTCGGCGATCGCGGTGCGGTCGAGGGCGTCGAGGTAGTCGCACGCGGCGGCGAGCGCGATGGCGCCGGCGATGTGGGGGGTGCCGGCTTCGAAGCGCTCGGGGGACGGTTTCCACGTGCATTTATCATAGTGCACGGTGACGACCATGCCGCCGCCGGTTTCGGTGGGTTCGAGGCGGTCGAGGAGGGCGCGGCGACCGTAGAGGACGCCGATGCCGGTGGGGGCGCACATCTTGTGGCCGGAGAAGGCGAGGAAGTCGCAGCCGATTTTTTGGACGTCGAGCGGCGCGTGGCCGCTGGACTGGGCGGCATCGATGACGGTGAGGGCGCCGACGGCGCGGGCGCGGCGGCAGAGCTCCTCGACGGGGTTGATGGTGCCGAGGGTGTTGGAGATGTGGGTGAAGGCGAAGAGCTTCACCTGCGGCGTGAGGAGCGTGTCGAGGGCGGCGAGGTCGAGGCCGAGTTCGGCGTTTTCACCGAGGACGGGGACGAAGCGGAGCGTGGCGCCGGTGGCGCGGGCGAGTTGTTGCCACGGGACGAGGTTGGAGTGGTGCTCCATCTCGGTGGCGAGGATGACATCGCCGGGTTTCAAGGTGCCGGCGAAGCTGCGGGCGACGATGTTGATGCTCTCGGTGGTGCCGCGGGTGAAAATGATTTCGGCGGGATCGGCGGCGTTGAGGAATTTCGTGATGCGCGTGCGGGCGCCCTCATAGGCGTCGGTGGCGCGGGTGGAGAGGGCGTGGAGGCCGCGATGGACGTTGGCGTTGTCGCGTTCGTAGTAGCGCGTGAGGGCGTCGATGACGGCGCGTGGTTTTTGGGCGGTGGCGGCGTTGTCGAGGTAGACGAGCGGTTTACCCCGGACCTGTTGGTGCAGGATCGGGAAGTCGTCGCGGACGTTGGGCCAGGAGGGCATGGGAAATCGTTCTCGTTCTCTTGATCGTTCTCGTTCTCCAGCGCCTCAACCTTCTCGAGAACGAGAAAGAGCACGAAGAACGAGAACGAGGGTCAGTCGGCGTGGGTTTCGGTCGTGGCGGGAGACGCGTCGCCGTGGAGAGCGTTGAGGGCGGCGTGCCAGCCGAGGGTGGCGCATTTGATGCGGGCCGGGAAGGCGTGGACGCCGGCGAAGGCGCCGATGTCGCTGATTTCGTCGGGGGCTTTGCCGGTGGTGACGATGTCGTGGAATTCGTTGAAGAGCTTTTCGGCGTCGGCGGCGGTTTTGCCTTTGAGCTGCGTGGTCATGAGCGACGCGCTGGCTTGGGAGATGGCGCAGCCGGAGCCGTCGAAGGTGATCTCGGCGATGCGGTCGCCGTCGAGACGCAGGTAGACGCTGCACTGGTCGCCGCAGGACGGATTCTCGCCGTGGGCGACGCGGGTCGCGTTCGGGAGTTTGCCGCGGTTGCGGGGGCGCTTGTTGTGGTCGAGGATGACCTGCTGATAGAGTTCGGTGAGATCGGCGGACATCGAGAGTGACGAAATCTCGATGGTCGGAACCAGGATGGCAACTCGCGAGGTGGGTTGGGCGGTGGTGGGAGTTATTCCCAATATTCGGCCCAACTGGTGGCGGTTTCGGTGACGCGGAGGCGTTCGAGGCGCACGTGGGGCGCGAGGGCGGCGAGACGTTGGCGGAGCGTTTGGAAGAGTTCGCGCGCGATGACTTCGGTGGTCGGATCGGTGTTTTCGAACGGAATGATGCGATCGGCGTAGGCGGCACGGAGTTCGGCGAAACGCGGGTCGGCGGTGTTGAGGGCGAAGGTGTGGTCGAGGCGTTCGATGAGGTCGGCGGCGGAGGTTTTGAGGGTTTTGAAATCGAGCACCATGTCGTGGGCGTCGAGGGTGTCGCTCGCGACGACGATCTCGATGGTGCGGCTGTGACCGTGGGGGAAACGGCAGGCGCCGGCGTGCTTGGTGAGCAGGTGACCGCTTTCGACGGTGAAGGATTTCGCGATGCGGAAAGGCATGGAGCGGCGGTGCGCGCGCGGGTGGCGGCGGGCGGGAAGGGGGCTTAGATGGTTTTGGAGAAACGTTGGGTGTTGTCGCCGAGGTAGGCGTCGAAGCGCATGGCGACGACGCGGAGCAGCGGGGTGCCGCGCGGCGTGACGGTGAGGCCGCGCGAGGTGCGTTCGACGATGCCGTCGGCTTCGAGATCGGAGAGCGACGCGAGCGGCGCGGAGTAGGCTTGGGCGAAGTCGAAGCCGAACTCTTGGGAGAGAGTGCCGAAGTCGAGACCGCGGTCGCACATGATCCGCATGATGATGCTGCGGCGGCGGAGATCTTCGGGGGAGAGCTGGAGGGTGCGTTCGACGGGAAGTTGTCCGGCGTCGAGGGCGGCGCGCCACGCGGGGAGAGTCTTGTGATTTTGCCGGTAGGTGGTGGCGGTTGAAGAGATCGACGACATGCCGAAGCCGTAGAGCGAGGCGCCGGCGTGAGTGCTGTAGCCTTGGAAATTGCGGTGGAGAGTTCCCTGGCGTTGAGCGAGCGCGAGCTCGTCGTCGGGGCGCGCGAAGTGGTCGAGGCCGATGTCGACATAGCCGGCTTGGGTGAGCTTCGCGTGGGCGAGAGCGAACATGGAGAGCTTTTCCTCGGCGGACGGGAGCTGGGAGCGGTCGTCGAAGATCTTCTGCGCGGGCTTGATCCACGGAACGTGGGCGTAGCTGAAAACGGAGAGCCGGTCGGGCTCGAGTTCGAGGACGTCGTCGAGCGTGATGGAAAACGAATCGGGCGTCTGGAGCGGCAGGCCGTGAATGAGATCGACGTTGATCGAGCGAAAGCCGTGGGCGCGGAGCCAGGAGAACGCCTGCTGATTTTGGGCGTGGGGCTGGATGCGGTGGATGGCGAGTTGAACGCGAGGGTTGGTGTCCTGAACGCCGAGCGAGGCGCGAGTGACGCCGATTTCGCGGAGGGCGATGACGTGATCTTCGGTGAGCCGGCGGGGATCGATCTCGACGCTGAACTCGGTGGAAGCATCGAGCGCGAAGGTGGATTTCAGCAGGGCGCCGAGCCGGCGGAGCTCGTCAGGCGGGAAGAATGTCGGCGTGCCACCGCCGAGGTGGATTTGAGCGACGCGGCGCGAGCGGTCGATGTGTTCCGCGGTGAGGGCGACCTCGCGAGCGAGGTCGTCGAGGTATTCTCCGGCGGCGTCGCGTCGGCGGGTGATGACGGTGGTGCAGCCGCAAAACCAGCAGCGTGTTTCGCAGAACGGGAGGTGAAAGTAGAGGGAGAGGGGCCCGGCGCCGGGGCCGTTGTCGGCGGCGAGCGCGGCGGCGATGTCGGCCGGGTTGGCTTCCGGGACGAATTGCGTGGCCGGAGGGTAGGAGGTGTAGCGCGGGCCCGGGACGGAGTATTTGCGGACGAGGTCGAGATTGATCGCGGGCGCGGAAAAAGCGGGTTCGTGGGGGGAGATCATGGCGGTGTGTGTGTGCGGTGACTTTGCCATCGATAGGCGGGTGCGACTGCGCGGGCGTTGTCGAAGGGTATGCGATTTTTGCCGCGTTGAAGGCAGTGCGGGTGAGGGGGTGGTGGTTCGAGGCGTCTCGCTCGCAGGGGGACGGCCGGGGGTGGCGGAATTCCGCGTTGACCCGGTTACGTGGGCGCGTTTGCTTCGCCGCTTCGACAGAAGACAGCCCCGTTTAGACGGGGTTGGTTCAGTGCCCGGAGAGGTGGCAGAGTGGTCGAATGTGCGTGATTGGAAATCACGTGTAGTCGAAAGGCTACCGAGGGTTCGAATCCCTCCCTCTCCGCCATTGGCCGCAAAAAGCGGCATTAGCTGTGTCCAAATAGCGGGCTCATAACGCACCTAAGCAGGCAAAAGGACGTAATAGGCGGTATAACAGGTCTAATGTTAGGACTTCGACGGAGGCGCAATTGAACGCAAGTTTGTGAGCGTCCCGCCGTCCCCACCCGCTGCGGATCGCCGTCGGTTCCCGGCGCTTCACCCGCGAGAAGCAGCAGGTTGTCCCACTTCTTCCCTCCCATCCCCTCCCCAACTTGCCCCCGCGTTTGCCCGTTTCGGACATCCAGCCCTGAGGACCCTTTCTGCCTTTCCCCTGCGAACGGCCGTCGTTGGTCGTTCGCATTTTGACTGAACCAAGCCCATGCAAATGACAAAAGACAAACTCCTAGCCAAATACGCGCTAGGCATTGCGTCAGCGGCGGTCTTCGCCACTGGCGTTTCGCAGGCACAACCTGCTCCCTCGGCACCTGCCGGGGAAAGTGAAGAAGAGGTGATTGTCCTCTCGCCGTTCGAAGTTTCGGCGGCCGAGGAGCGGGGTTATGCGGCGGCGACGACGCTGGCCGGTAATCGCCTCAACACCGATCTTCGCGACGTCGGAAGCGCGATCCAAGTCGTCACCAGCCAGTTCCTCGCGGACACCGGCGCGGTGAACAACGAGACGCTGCTGCAATACACGACCTCGACGGAAGTCGGTAACGTGTTCGGTAACTTCGCCGGTCTCGGCGACGGCGCGCGTCTCGACGAGCGCACGCGGTTCACGAACCCCAACCAAAACACGCGCGTCCGTGGTTTGACCAACGCGGATAACACCCGTGACTACTTCCTCTCGGACATTCCGTGGGATGGTTACAACATCGACCGCGTCGACCTGAGCCGCGGCCCGAACTCGATTCTGTTCGGTCAAGGCAGTCCCGCCGGTATCATCAACGCCGGCGTGAAGATGGCTTCCTTCCGCAACGCCAACACGGTTGAAGTCCGCGTGGACAACCACGGCAGCGTTCGTGGCACGCTCGACATCAACCGCGTGTTGCTGAAGGACGAACTGGCCATCCGCATCATGGGCTTGGCGGACAACCAAAAGTATCAGCAGCGTCCGGCGTTCCAAGACGATCATCGTATCGCTGGCGCGGTGCGTTATGAGCCCGGCTTCCTGAAGAAGGGTTCGGCGCGCACGATCATCAAGGCCAACGGTGAAGCGGGCAAGGTCCGCTCCAACCGTCCGCGCACGCTGCCCCCGCTCGACTTCATCACGCCTTGGTTCTGGACCGGTTCGGCGCAAGGTCGTTACGTCAGCGCGGGCTCGGACATCAACGGCAATCCCGTCGCGGTGGGCGATCCCCGAGTTTATCAGAATCTGAACAAGCTGGTGATCAATCCGCACATGGCGCAGAACGACAACTTCTACGCCCCGGAATTCGCGCACGGCTTGACCCGCCCCTCGATCAACGGCGGTCCGTATGGTGGCCGGTTCAACCCCTACTTCAATCCGTGGATTGGCAATTTCGGCAATGCGATCGGCGGCCCGATGGGGTATTTCGATACTCTTGGTAGCTCGACTCCCAGCCGCTATATGCTGCAGGAAATCCGCGGCAATTGGGGTATCAACAGCTCGGGTGAGCCTGACAATGGCGTGGGCGGTTTCCAATTCAACCGTCTCGTCAGCCTCAACAGCTATGGCACCTATGCCCAGCGCGCGGGCCTCCCGTTTGCCGAGTTCGGCGTCTACAAGGACAACTCGATCACGGACCCGACGATCTTCGATTACTACAACAACCTCCTCGACGGTCCGAACAAGAAGGAGTGGCAGGACTTCAATGTCATCAATCTGAGCCTCTCGCAGACCTTCTTGGACGACAAGATCGGCTTCGACCTGACGTATAATCGGGAAAGCTATCGCAACGGCCAGATCTCGTTCCTGTCCGGCGGCCAGCAGGGTATCTACATCGATATCAACACGACGGACACCGATGGCACCAACTACGGCGCCGAGCGGAATGGCGTGCGCATCCCCTTCGAGGACGGCACGCCCAATCAGAACCTCGGTCGCGCGTTTGTTGGCGACAATGGTTTCGGCGGCAACAACTCCTATCGGAGCGACCGTAGTTCGAAACGTGCCACGGGCTTTGTGACGCACGACTTCGACGAAGAAGGTTCCGGCAACTTCCTCACCAACTTCCTCGGCCGTCACACCCTGACCGCCTTGTGGGGACGTGACGAGCAGAAGACGGACAACCGGAGCTGGGCCCGTTATGCGGTCCTCGATCCACAATGGCGTGCTTTCATCAACAACACGGCCGTCTGGACTGAAGGTCAGAACTTCCTTCCCAGTGCCGTGATCTATCTCGGGCCCTCGTTGATGAACCGCAGCACGGCCGCCGGTGCCAACCTGCCGCGCCTTGAGAACGAGATCAGGCTCACCTCTGGCACGCTGAGGCTCTTCGACTCGCACTGGAACCGTTCGCTCAATCCGTCGGATCCGAACTATGTCAACCCTGGCGCCGAATGGCTCAATCCGACCCAACGGAACGATCCGGCTACGGCGCAGTGGTATATCGACAACAATGCCGACGACCCCTACACCTCCTTCCAATCGGAAAATCCCGCCAACTATGTCGGCTGGACCAACTTCCCGCTGAATATCACCGATTCCGAGGCAGCGCCCGGCAACCGTGACCTCTTGACGACCAACGCTCGCCTCCAGAAGAAGCGCACGACGTCCAAGGTGCTCGTCTGGCAGGGCCAGTTGCTCGACGGCGCGATCGTCGGCACCTTCGGCTATCGCAAGGACCGTGCCCAAGGCTGGAGCCGTTCGGTCAATGTCAACAGCGGCCGCAATGAAGACGGCGTAGCTCAGACCCGTCAGTATGGTCATATCAATCTCACCCCCGATGCCTACTATCTGCCGAAGACTGGCTCGGATCTCGAAGAGACCTCGAAGGCTTGGAGTATCGTCGCCCACTTCGACGAACTGCCCGGACTCAAGAACCTCCTCGAACGCTCCCCGGTTCGCATCAGCGCGTTCTTCAACAAGTCGAGCAACTTCCAACCGGAAGCCCTCCGCGTCGACGTGTATGGCGAGCAGATCGCGCTCCCCAAGGGCGAGACAAAGGACTACGGCCTCATCCTCGAGACCCGCGACGGCAAATATTCGCTGCGTATCAACAAGTATGAGACGGCCGCGACGAACGCCAACAGCTCGGGCCTCGGCGGCGCCGGCTTCCTCGGCAACTCGCAGGTCTGGGGTGGCAGCGCGGCCAACCAGTTCGAATATGACCTTGGCCGTGACAACCAGCCGAGCGGTCAGATCATCACCAACCAGGTGAACAACCGCCCCGCGGGCGCTCCGCAGCCTCCGGGCTGGTCGGCGCAGCATCGTCCGGGTAACGCCGAGTGGGATCCGACCAACAGCCTCTACAACTTCGGCACGGGTGGCCCGTATGCCACGCAGGAAGCCGCTTCCGCTTATGAGGCTCAAGTCGTCGCCGCTTGGCGCGCCTGGCAGGCGAAGGTTGACCCGCGCTTCTACGCCGCGTGGGGCATCAACCTCAACGATCCGTTCGACCAATCCAACCCCAAGGGGTTGACCGCGAACGTGCCGAACGGCTTCGCCCTGACCGAGGACAGCACCTCGAAGGGTTATGAAATCGAGCTCACCGCCGAGCCGATCCGTAACTGGCGCCTGCTGGTTAACGCGGCCAAGACGAGCGCGACCCGCCAGAACATCGGTGGCAAGAACCTCGCCGAGTTCATCGCTGGCTACGAAGATGCGCTCAACAACACCCCGGCCGGTGACATGCGTATCTGGTGGGGTGGCGCGGGCAACGAAACCGCGTCGTTCCAGTGGTATCAAAACGTCGGTGGTGAGTGGGCTCAGCGCAAGCTGCAGAACAACACCAACGTGCCCGAGCTGCGCGAATGGCGCGTCAACGGCATCACCACCTACGACTTCACCGAAGGCGCTCTCAAAGGTCTGAGCATCGGCGGTGGCGTCCGCTGGCAGAGCGAAGTGGTCATCGGATACCGTCCGGTCCCCGTGGCCGGCAAACCCCGTGAGTTGTCGTTCGACATCGCGAATCCCTACATGGGGCCCGCCGAGACGAACTTCGACTTCTGGATCGGTTACAGCCGCAAGGTCACAGACCGCATCAACTGGCGTATCCAGTTCAACGTCAGAAATGCGTTCCAGGACAACGAGCTGATCCCGATTACGGCGCAGCCTGATGGCACACCGGCGACCTATCGTATAGCCCCGCCGCGTGTCTTCACGCTGACGAATACGTTCACGTTCTAATCTCACCTGCTCTCGAAGCAGTCGCAGCGCCTCCCGGGTCTCCGGGAGGCGCTTTTCTTTTGAATCTGGCGCAACCGACCTCCCGCGACGACGAGCGAAACGGCGTCGAGCGAAAGTTCGCGTTTGCCCGTTGCCGATCGACGGCTTGGCATCGGGCGCTCATCCGAGCAGGGTGGTCTTCCAAATGAACGAACCGGCTCCGCATGCGTAGGGAATCTGTGCGCAGTCCATCGGCTTGCCTCGAAAAGCGTCCGAGCGACGCGTCGGAACTCTCCCGGTTCGTCGTCAATCTGGCGGCGGGGGCCGTCCTGTTGGTCTCCGTTTTTGTGATTTACGGGCCGTGTCTGAACGGCGCCTTGCTCTGGGATGATCCGGCGCATGTCACGCGCCTGGAGTTGCGGAGCTGGACCGGGCTTTGGCGCATCTGGTTCGAGCCTGGCGCTACGCAGCAATATTATCCGGTGCTGCATTCAGCGTTCTGGCTTCAGCATCGGCTTTGGGGCGACACGACCATGGGCTATCACGTCGTGAGCGTCCTTCTGCATGCACTCAACGCGTGCGGCGTGGCGGTCCTGTTACAGCGTTTGTCCAACGCGGCAACGGTGTCGGACCGGCAGGATGCGAACAGCGGCACACCGCGACGCGTCCTGGCCATCTCGTGGTTTGCCGGCTTCCTGTTCGCCGTGCATCCGGTTGCCGTCGAATCAGTGGCGTGGATCACCGAACAAAAGAACACGCTCTCGATGGCCTTCTACCTGGGTGCGGCGCTGGCCTACTTTCGTTTCGATGGGACGCGAACGGTCTCGAGCTACATCGTGGCGACGCTCCTTTTTGTCCTGGCCGTCGGCAGTAAGACCACCACAGCGACACTCCCCGCCGCGCTTTGGGTCGTGCTGTGGTGGATACGCGGGCGGCTGCAGTGGAAACGCGACGTTCTGCCACTGTTGCCGTGGATCGTGATCGCGATCCCCGCCGGGCTGGTGACCGCGTCGATCGAGAAAACGATGATCGGCGCCGAGCTCGTGGTGCCGGACTTATCGCTGATCGAGCGCACGCTGCTCGCCGCCCGCGTGCTGTGGTTTTATCTTGGCAAATTGCTCTGGCCGGCGGAGCTCACGTTCTTCTACCCGCTGTGGGATGTCGCGGCCGAGGCGTCGGGGTGGATTGGATACTTGCTCGCGGCGATCGGCGTAACCGCGGGCTTTTGGCTGGTGCGCCGCCGTTCCCGCGCGCCGCTGGCTCTGTGGTTGCTCTACGCGGGCACACTTTTCCCGGCACTCGGATTCTTCAAAGTCTTCCCCTTTCAGTTTTCCTACGTTGCGGACCATTTCCAGTATCTCGCGATGCCTGCGGCGCTGACAGGCATTGCCTTGGGTTTGGCGTGGAGCGCGGCGCGTTGGGGCGGAAAGTTTCGAACACTTCTGCCGATTGGGACGACTTTGCTGTTGCTCGGTCTCGCGATAAAATCTCACGCGGAAAGCCGACTGTATGTGAGCGACGAGGTATTGTTCCGGGCGAACATCACGGAGAATCCGGGCAGTTGGATGGGCTATCACATCCTCGCGCAGCGGATCGGAAAAACGCCCGAGCGTCGGGCCGAAGCGATCGCGCTCTTTCTTAAGGCCCTCGAGCTCAATCCCGGCAGCGCCGAAACGCGCGCAGCCTACGCGGGTCTGCTCGTTCGCGAGCCGGGACATAGTCACGAAGCCATCCCGCTTTTTGAAGAAGCGATTCGGATTCGGCCGACGTATGCGGAGGCGCACAACGCCCTCGCCAACGAACTCTTTGCGATTCCCGGACGAATGTCCGAGGCGATCGAACATTATCAGACCGCGATTAAACTCCGCCCCGACTTCGTGCTGGCCGAAGCGAACCTCGCGATGGCGCTGGCGCAGATCCCGGGACGGGAGGATGAGGCGCTGACTCATTTCGAACGCGCGCTCGGCACGATGCCGGACTACGCGCCGGCGCATTTCTATCTGGCGCGGCTGCTGGCGCGCATGCCCGACCGTCTGAACGATGCCGTGCGCCATTACGAGACGGCGCTCGCGTTGCGGGGTGGCTCCCGCGATGCGCTGTTCGAGCTGGGCGATATTCTCCTGCGGCTCGGGAGGACTACGGAAGCGGCGCGGCGGGTGGACGAGTTGCTAAGGTTTTCTCCCGATGACGTCGAGGCACTCAACCTGCGGGGCGTGATCTTCGCGCAGGAGGGGCGCATCGATCGCGCCCGCGCGGCGTGGCGTCGCGCGCTGGAGCGGGCGCCGGACTACGAACCCGCCCGCCGAAATCTTCTTCGCACCCAGTAACGCGGCACGGGGGGCGTCACAGTTGCTCGCGCAAGGCGGCGGGAATCAGCGAGCGAGCGAGCTCGCGAAGCTGTGGGTCCTCGATTTCGAGTTCGAGGGTTTTGCACAGAACCAGGAAGCGGAAGAGCGTGCCTTCGGACAACGTGCGGACGTCGGCATCGCTGATTTCGTAGAGGCACCGTTCGACCTGTTCGCGCGCGACCTCCATCCGGTTGGCGGTGGCGAGCACGAGACAGAGGCTGACGCGGCGGTCCCACGGGAGAAGATCGTCCACGCCTTCCTGAAGGCTCGCGGAGATGGTCTCGATGGTCTGGCCAAACGCGGCCCGGTCGCGGCGGGCGATGTCGGTGCGCGCCTTGGCGATCTGAGCTCCCAGATCCGCCCCGAATTCGTGCGCGAGCGTTTGAGACAGCATGCCGGCGAGCTGCATCTGGCCCATATCCAGGAAATATTCGGCCAGCCGGCTCAGGGAGGTGGCGTTGTCCTGGATGTCAGTCTGCTCGAACACGAAGAGTTGCTCCTGCTCGAACGAGCCGCGGTTCGGCACGTAATACGCCACCGGTCGGAGCCAACGCGGCGGCAGCCACGCGTGCAACAGCCCCAGGAAGGTCTGCTCGATCTGCGCGCCACCGAGCCGGGCGTATTCGTCAAGAAACGCGTCCCACGACGGAATCACGATGTGCGTGAGACCGCGTTGTCGGGCGAGCGCATGGGCTTCGTCGGCGTGGACGGCGCCGGCAATGCGAACGGCGGCGCGAAAGCCGTCCTCGTTTTCCCGATACGGCGTGCCGAGGCCCCGCAGCCCTCCGTGATAGATGAGCGACACGGTCAGATTCGGCGGCGCGAGCACGATCGCGTTCTCCTCGCCGCGCCGCTTGGCGAGCCAATGCGCGAAGTCGCGTTCGGCGAGGCCCTGCAGCTCGATCGGAGTGAACTCCGGATTGGCTGCATCCAACCGTGCTGGCAGGAGTGCGATGAGCCCGGGCAGGAACGCCGCGATGCCGCTGCCCAGCCAGACGAAGGCGCGGCGTTCCGGAGTCGTTTCTCCGGCCGCGACGAGCACAAGCGTGGCGGCGAGAAGATAGTGGAGCGTGCTCCACCAGCTAAGCTGCGCGCACGCGAAGGCGAACGACACCGCCACGGGCACGAGCAGCAGCGCGAGGGCGGCGCGCCGGTGCGGCGTCGTCTGGCGGGAGAGGAGAAGCCAGATCGCGGGCCCCAGCAGCAGCAGCGGAATCGCGGCGGCAGCGAGTGGGAGACCGATGCCGCCTTGCACGAGTCCTTTGGCGAAATTGTCGGCGGCGGGCGTTTCGTCGATCAGCGCCAAGCGGTCCGAAAACGTGTGTTCGGCCAGGAAGCCGGCATCGCCCTTGAGCCACATCGTCGTGGGCAGGCTGATCAGGGCCAGCGCGGCGAGCGCGGTGAGGCTGTGGCTGCGGCGCGGCTGTTTTTCGCGACGGAAGAGCGCAGGCAGCCGGGCCAGTAGCTCGCCACCGCCCCACCAAGCCACGGCGTAGAGCGGATGAAGGGTGGTGAGCCGCAAACCGCGCAGATCGAGATGCGCGGGAGCGTATTCAACGAAATAGGCGAGCAACGTCGTCACGGCGCCTGCCAGCCCCCACGCACGCCACGGCAGGTTCGGTTGCTTGGGTTGACGGCGGCCCAACCACGCCGCCACGAGGGCGCCGACACCGATCGAAGCGAGCAGCAGGGCGACGTTCACATCCACCCACAGCGCCAGAGCGCCCAAGATGCCCGCGGCGATGAACCAACGGCGAGTCGACGGCGCCGACGAGGCGGGCGTGAAGATGCCGGCGAGCAGGGCCATCAGGCTGACGAAGAACAGGACGTGCTTGAGATTTCGCGCGTCGGGCGCTCCGGGCACGAATCCACCGGCGAGCGGAAACGAAAAGACGAGTGCGAGCGAAAGCAGCAATGCGGGCAGACGACCGAAGCGCCAGGCGACGAAGCCGGTCGCGAGCAGGACGAGGATCCCGTGCAGCAGCGGATCGGCCCAGAGCGCGGCTTGCTCAATCGCGAGTCCGAGGGGCTGGCCGGTGAACAGATGGAGGCCCCAACCCACTGCCGCGAGCCACCAGCGGTAGGGCGAAGGAGAATGGACCGGTCGGCCGGTTGGCGCGTTGTCGTAATCGACCCGGCGCAAGCGCCACTCGCCTTGCGCGACCATCTGCTGCGTTTGCAGAATCCACTGGTAGCTTTCGTTGTTATGGCCGGGCGCGATCAACATCCGCACCCCGCCCGCGTAGCCGGTGGGCGATTTCGGATCCACCGCGACGGGGGCGGCGGGTGTGCTGACCAGTTCCACGCGTTGCGCCCGCGTTCGGTGCATCCAAAACAGCACGAGAACTGCAAGCAGCGGGGCAACGAACCAGAAACGGAGTAAATTCCGGACGGGGGGAGTCATGCGCGGGCGCGAGCGCGGCCGATGCTGGGTGTGGACGCGGGCTTAGCAAGTCCCGTCCCGTCGCGAGGGCGCGAGATTTCGTTGGCGGGTTGAAGGAGAAGGGCGGCCGCCGGTGTTTTGCCCACCATGAGAACCTTTCTGCTTACGATGCTTGCCGGAGTTGTGTTGGGTGGATCGGCCGTCGCGTCCGAGAAGGCATCCGGTGCCGCCGAAGCGACCGCGGATTTGGCGCAGGAGAAGCCTGCGATTCAAAAGGGGATGACCGCGGAAACGGTGCTGGGCCTCATCGGCAAGCCGCGTGAGATCCGCCCCGTCGAGGCGGAGGGCGCGCGCGGCGAGTCCTGGATCTACCGTCGTGTCGCGAAACGAGTGATCAACCAAGTGGCGCCGACTACCCAAAAGGTTCCGACTTGGGGCGGACCAGGGGTGAATACGAAGAATGGCGAGATCGTCGACGTCGACGTCCCGTTCATGCGAAACGAGCGCGTCACGATCTATCAGATCACCGCGCTTCTGTTCGTCGACGGAAAGCTCGTCGCCTCGAAACAGTGGTATGAGCGCGAGAGCCTTTTCGATTGATCCGGGGCGGAGCCCAGCGGGCGTCGAGCCCTTCCCTCGGTCCTTGACTCGTCCGGAAGGGGATTGTGCTGTTTCGCGGCATGCCAGCCGGCGAGAACCCCCGCATTGCGCCCCCCTCTTTGCTCGCGCTGACCGCGTCTGTTGCCCTGTCGCTCGGCGCGTGTGGCCCGGTGGCTTTTGCGGCGGCTGAAGTTTCGGCCGGATTGGTGGAGCGTCCGCTCGCGCCGAGGGTGCACGGGACCGGCCCGACGCTCTTCACATCGCTCCCGCCGGAGCAGACCGGCATCGTCAATGAAAACACCTACGCGGACCCCGAGATGTGGGGGAGTCTCAACCGCGAGTTCGCCCTCGGCGCGATCGGCACGGGCGTAGCGATCGGCGATTACGACAACGACGGCCGGCCCGACATCTTCGTTGTCAGCAAGACCGGGCAAAGCCGGCTCTTTCGCAATCTCGGTAATTGGAAATTCGAGGACGTCACGGCGGCGGCGGGTGTCGCGACCTCCGGCGGCGCCCTTGCGCAGGGGCTGAGCTGGGTGAAGGGCCTGGTCGGATCGTCCAAGTCGACGACCGTGAGTCCGTGGACGCAGGGGGCGGCGTTTGCCGATGTGAACAACGACGGGTGGCTCGACCTCTACGTCTGCCGTTTCGGCGCGCCGAACCTACTCTTCATCAACCAGCGCAATGGCACCTTCACCGAGGAGGCGGCGGCGCGAGGGCTGGCGCTCGTCGACTCGAGCGGCATGGGCAATTTCTGCGATTACGACCGCGACGGCTGGCTCGACGTCTACATCCAGACCAACCTGCTCGACTCCGGAAAGGCGCCGCACGGCCAGCGCGATCAGCTCTTTCGCAATCGCGGCGACGGCACCTTCGAGAATGTCACGGAGCGGGCGGGAATCGACAACCTGAGCCTCGCGCACTCTGCGACCTGGTGGGATTACAACGAGGACGGCTGGCCCGACATCTATGTCGCCAACGACTTCGAGCCCGCGGACAAGTTGTATCGAAATAATCGTGACGGCACCTTCACCCAGGTCTTGCACGACGTGGTGCCGCAGGTCGCTTACTCGGCCATGGGCACCGACCAGGGCGACGTGAACAACGACGGCCGCATCGACATGTTTGTGGCCGACATGGCCGCGACCACTCACGAGCAGGACCAGCGCAGCATGGCGGCGGCGCGCGAGTTGATTCGCGAGGATGCCGACAGCCCCACGCTCGCGCCGCAGGTCCTGCGCAACACGCTTTTCCTCAACACGGGTTTCGATCGCTTTCTGGAAGCAGGCGTGCTGGCCGGTATCGACGCGACGGACTGGACCTGGGCGGTGCGCTTCGAGGACCTCGACAACGACGGCTGGCTCGACCTCTACGTGACCAACGGGATGGTGCGGGAATACAATAACGTCGACCTTCGCGACGAGGTGATCCTTCGCGAGAATTCCGACGAACGGCTGCGCGTGATGAAGGACAGCCCTGTCCTGAACGAACGGAATCTCGCGTTTCGAAATACCGGAGACCTGCGTTTCGAGGAGGTGGGAAAAGCGTGGGGCCTCGATCAGAAAGGCGTGAGTTTCGGAGCGGCGTTTGGCGATCTCGACGGCGACGGCGACCTCGATCTGGTCTTTTCCAATTACGAAGCGCCGGCGTCCGTGATGCGCAACGACAGCGCGACCGGACATCGCGTGATTATCACGTTGCGTGGAACGGCCTCCAATCGTTTTGGCGTCGGCGCCATCGCGCGGATTGAGACGTCCGCGGGAATTCAAGTGCGACAGTTGATGGTGGGCCGCGGATATCTTTCCAGCAGCGAGCCGGTGCTGCACTTCGGACTCGGCGACGCGGGGCGCATCGACCGGCTGACGATCGACTGGCCGAGCGGGCACCGGCAGGTGTTCACGGATTTGTCCGTGGATCGGCACTACACGATCACGGAACCGTCCGACCCCGCGCCGATCGCGGGCCGTGGCGAAAAACCGGCCGTGCGTCACCCGCCGGCGGATACGCGACAGTTTGTGGACGAAAGCGCCGCGCGCGGCCTGTCGCTGCGCTCGGAGGAAACGTTCACGCCGGACCGCCAGCCGTTGCTGCCGACGCGGTTCGATCGACGCGGACCGGCGCTCGCCGTGGCCGACTTCAACGCGGACGGCAAAGACGATCTCGCTTTCGGCGGCACAGGCCGGCAAGCCGCGCAGCTTCTCACCGGCGGCCCGAGGTTTACGGTTGCCGGGACGTTGCCGACGTCGGCTCTGGATGACGGGCCGCTGCTTTTCTTCGATGCCGACGGCGACGGCGACGCGGACCTGCTGCAGACGCGCGCGGGCACCAACCGCAATCTCAACTCTCCCGAGTATCAGCCGCTGCTTCATCTGAACCACGCCGGTTCGTTTGTTCCCGCCCCGGATGCGCTTCCGCCGCTGCCTTCGAGCTTGGGCGCAGCCGTCGCCGCGGATTTCGATCGCGATGGAAAGCTCGATCTTTTCCTGGGCGGGCGCGTGTTGCCGGGCCGTTATCCGACCGCGCCGCGCAGCGCGCTTCTGCGCAACATCGGCGGGCGTTTCGAGGATGTCACCGCGGTGCTGGCCGCCGGGCTGGGCGAGGTCGGAATGGTGAGTTCGGCTTTGTGGAGCGACGTCGATCAGGACGGCTGGCCGGACCTCGTGCTCGCGTTGGAATGGGGCGGCGTGCGTTTCTGGCGAAATCTGGAAGGGCGCGGATTCGAAGATCGGTCGGAAGCGGCCGGTTTCACCTCGGCGGGAACGGGGTGGTGGACCTCGCTGGCCAGCGCGGATTTCAACGGCGACGGCCGGCCCGATTACGTCGCGGGTAATCTCGGATTGAACACAACGTATCGCGCTCCGGCGGTGTTGTTTCACGGGCAGTTCGGATCCGGTCCGCCGCAGTTGATCGAAGCGTCGTATCACGGCGGCCAGCTCTATCCGCGCAGGACGTTGAAGAGCTTGAGCGCGGTGATTCCGGCGTTGCGGCGTCGGTATCCAAAGAACAACGACTTCGCGAAGGCGACGCTCACCGAGATGCTCGATGCCGACCGGCTGGCGAAGGCGAAGCGTTACGAGGCGACGGAGTTGCGCAGCGGGGTATTCCTGAGCCAGCCAAACGGGACGTATCGCTTCGAACCGCTGCCGCGCATCGCCCAGATTTCGATCCTGCAGGGTCTCGCCGTGGGAGATTTCGACGGCGACGGACACACTGACCTTTACGCGGTGCAGAATTCCTACGCGCCGATTCCGTCGATCGGCCGGTTCGACGGCGGGCTGAGCCAGCTTCTGCTGGGCGATGGACGCGGAGGGTTTCGTCCGGCGGCGCCGCTCGAAAGCGGCTTGGTCGTTCCCGGCGACGCGAAGGCCCTGGTGGTGCTCGATCTCGACGACGATGGCTGGCCGGACTTTCTCGTGAGCCGCAACGACTCGACGACGCTCGCCTGGCGCAACCGCGGCGTGAGCGGACGGCGATCGTTTCGTGTTTTGTTGCAAGGACCGCCGGGCAACCCGACGGCGGTCGGCGCGCGGATCACCCTCGAGCTCACCGACGGAACGCGGCAGCAGCACGAATTGCACGCCGGCGCCGGCTATTACAGCCAGTCCGCGCCGGGCGCCTTCTTTGGCTTCCCGGCAGCCAATCCACCGCGGCGGCTCACGATTGCGTGGCCCTCCGGGGCCGTCACGACGCGTGACTTCACCTCCGCGCCTCCGTCTGTGCTCAATGTGTCCGCTCGATGAATCTGGCTCTTCGAATCTCTGTCCGTCGCCTCATCGGCCTCTACGCTCTCGCGCTGGGATGCGTTTGCATCGCCGGCGACTTGCCCGCGCAAACGCAGCCGGAGAGCACACGCCGCATGGTGGAGCGACTCGCGCGTTTGCCGGAAACGGCCGACGCCCTCATCAATCCCTACATCGCCGGAAAGGCGGCGGAGATTTATCGCGTTCGTCGCGACGCCGCGCGCACGGCGCGTGAGCGGCTCGATCTCACGATGCAACTGGCGACGGCGCTGTTGAACGACGGCCAGACGTCCGCGGCGCTCGAGGAACTCGACGAGTATGACCGTTTGCTCAGCAACCCGGCGATCACGCCGACGCTCGAGCTGGCGGCGAAATTCCTCGAGATCAAATCGGTGGCCTTTCTCCGGCTGGGCGAGCAGGAGAACTGCCTCCTGAACCACAACGGCGATTCGTGCCTGTTTCCGATTCGCGGCGGAGGCGTGCACCTCCGGCCCGAAGGCTCGCGCCACGCGATCCGCACCCTGAACGAGTGGCTGGATCTCAATCCGAATCCCAACGCCGTCTGGCTCCTGAACATCGCGCACATGACCCTCGGCGAGTATCCCCACAAGGTGCCGCCACAGTGGCTCGTGCCGCCGCGGTCATTGGAATCTGAATACAACCTGCCACGGTATCCCGACGTCGCCGGGGCGCTCGGCCTCGATGTCGACGATCTCGCCGGAGGCGTGGCGCTGGAGGACTTCGACCGCGACGGCTTTCTCGACATCGTCGCGTCGGCGGCGGGCCTGCACAGCCAGCTCCGCTATTTCCGGAACAATGGCGACGGCACCTTCACCGACCTGACCGACGCGGCGGGGCTCACCGGTCTGACCGGCGGGTTGAACATCAATCACGCCGACTACAACAACGACGGCTATCCCGACATCCTCGTGCTGCGCGGCGGCTGGCAGGGAAACGACGGGCGGTATCCGAATTCGCTCCTGCGCAACAACGGCGACAACACGTTCACGGACGTGACCGAGGAGGCGGGCCTGCTGAGCTTTCATCCGACGCAGGCGGCGGCGTGGTTCGATTTCAACGGCGACGGCTGGCTCGATTTGTTCATCGGCAACGAGTCGATCCCGCAGCTCAACCAGATCCATCCCTGCGAGCTGTATCGAAACAATGGAGACGGCACCTTCACCGAGTGCGCGGACGAAAACGGGGTTGCGTTCGTCGAATTCGTGAAAGGCGTGGCGAGCGGCGACTACGACAACGACGGGCGGCCCGACCTCTACCTGTCGTCGCGCGGCTTCCCGAACCGGCTGCTGCGCAACGCCGGCCCGGCCACCGCGGGAGGCCCGAAAAACGGCGCGTGGCGTTTCACCGACGTGGCCAAGACGGCGGGCGTCGCGGATCCGCTGCAGAGCTTTCCGTGCTGGTTCTTCGACTACGACAACGACGGTTGGCTGGATATTTTCGTCTCCGGTTATGCGATCGCCAACGCGGGCGACGTTGCCGCCGACATGGTCGGCGGGCCCACGCGGGCGGAGCGCGTGCGTCTGTATCGAAACAATGGTGACGGCACGTTCACCGACGCGACGCGTGCCTCCAATCTCTACAAGGTCGTGCACACGATGGGCTGCAACTACGGCGACCTCGACAACGACGGCTGGCTCGATTTCTACCTCTGCACCGGCGATCCCTATCTCGGGACGCTCATCCCCAATAAAATGTTTCGGAACGACGGTGGGCGGCGCTTTCAGGATGTGACGACGGCGGGCGGATTCGGCCAATTGCAGAAGGGACACGCGGTCGGCTTCGGCGACATCAACAACGACGGGATGCAGGACATCTACACGGTGGTCGGCGGCGTTTACTCCGGCGATCATTACCCGAATCAGCTCTTCGCGAATCCGGGAAACAACCATCGCTGGCTGAAGCTGCGCCTGACCGGCGTGCAGTCGAACCGCCTCGCGGTCGGCGCGCGCGTCAAGGTGGTCGTGCAAACCGAGGCGGGCGAGCGATCGATCCATCACGTGGTCAGCACGGGCAGCAGCTTCGGCTCGAATCCACTCGGCCCGGAGATCGGGCTGGGCGCGGCGACGAAGATCCTGCGCGTGGAGATCTTCTGGCCGGTGACGGGCCAGACGCAGGTGATCGAAAATCTCGAGCGGGATCGGGTATATGCGATTCGCGAAGGCGAAACCGTGGCGACGGAGATTTCTCAGCGTGGCTTCGCTTGGCCGCAGTCCGGTGAGGCGTCGCATCACTCGCATGCGCAACCGAATCATCATGGGCACGGCGGCGGGCATGACCATTGATCGCGAAGCGAGGCGCGGGCTCGCGTGGCTGACGGTGGCGCTGACGCTGCCGTTCACGTGGGCCGGCGAGCCGGCGGGAGCGTTGTCGGAAACACCCCTCGCGGCGCCGTCGCGCGCCACGGGGCGCGCGATGTTCACCGAGCTTCCGCGCGAGCAGACCGGCATCGACGCGATCAATCACTACGCGGACCCGGGCATGTGGGCGGAGCGCTATCAGGAGCTCGCCTACGGCGCGATGGGCACGGGCGTGACGATCGGCGACTACGACAACGATGGCCGGCCGGACGTATTCGTGGTCAGCAAGACAGGCCCGAGCCGGTTGTTTCGGAATCTCGGTCAATGGAAGTTCGAGGACGTGACGGCGCGCGCGGGATTGGAGGAAGGAGCGGAAACAGGAATCGGCGGAACGTTGCGCAGTCTGTTCGGCAGCGAAAACGCGGCGAGTCATGCGCGCCCGAATTGGACGCAGGGGGCGACGTTCGTGGATATCAACAACGACGGCCTCCTGGATCTGTATGTCTGCCGTTTCGCCGCGCCCAACCGGCTCTACGTCAACCAGGGTGACGGGACGTTTGTCGAGGAAGCGCAGCAGCGCGGACTGGCGCTGGCCGACGCGAGCGGCATGGCGGCGTTCGGTGACTACGACCGCGATGGCTGGCTCGATGTTTACGTGCAGACCAGCCTGCTCGATGCGACGAAGAGTCCCGGCGGGCAGCGCGACCGGCTGTATCGAAATGTCGGCGACGGACGATTCGTCGAAACGACCGAGCAGGCCGGAATCGCCGGCGAGTCGATGGGGCATTCGGCGACCTGGTGGGACTTCGATGACGACGGCTGGCCCGATCTCTACGTGGCCAACGACTACGCCGTGCCGGACCGCTTGTATCGAAACAATGGCGACGGCACGTTCACGAATGTCATCGACGCCGTCGCGCCGATCACGGCGTTTTACGCGATGGGCGCGGACTTCGGCGACGTGAACAACGACGGCCTGATCGACTTTCTCGTCGGCGACATGGCGGCGACCTCGCTGGAGAAAGATCTGCGCGGAATGGCCGGATCGCGGGCGCGCGCGCAGACGATCCCGGACAATCCCACGGCGGCGCCGCAGTTGATGCGGAACGCGCTGCTGTTGAACACGGGGACGTCGCGGATGATGGAGGCGGCGTTTCTCGCGGGTTTCCCGGCGACGGACTGGACGTGGTCGGTGCGTTTCGAGGATCTCGACAACGACGGCCGGCTCGACCTGCACGTGACCAACGGGATGAGCCGCGAGTATCACAACGCCGACCTGCTCGACCGGATCATGGCGCTGGAAAATCCGGCGGATTCGCGGCGTTTGATGAAGGAGTCGCCTGCTTTCAGGGAGCGCAATCTGGCGTATCGGAATCTTGGTGACTTACGGTTCGAGGAGGTGGGGGCGGCCTGGGGGCTCGACCACGTCGGCGTGAGTTTCGGGGCGGCGTTTGGCGATCTGGACGGCGACGGCGATCTCGATCTGGTTTTCGCGAATTACGAGGCGCAGCCGACCGTCTTGCGCAACGACGGCGCGGACGGAAATCGCGTGGTGATCGCGTTGCGCGGCCGACGGTCGAACTCCTTTGGCATCGGCGCGAAACTCCGGCTCGTCACGCAAGCCGGCGAGCAGGTGCGGGAGCTGGCGCTGGCGCGCGGTTATCTTTCGAGCAGCGAGCCGGTGGTGCATTTCGGACTCGGCGAGGAAGAGAAAATCGTGCGGCTGACGGTGGAGTGGCCGAGCGGGCACGTGCAGGACTTCGAGAACCTCGCGGCGAACCGACGCTACACGATCGTCGAGCCTTCGGCGGACGTGTCTGCTCGTGCGGCGAAACGGGAACGCCCGGCGGTGCAATTCAGCGACGTGAGCGTGGCGCGCGGTCTGGCGATCGAGTCGAAGGAAAGCTTTCAGGCGGATGCGCAGCCGCTGCTGCCGGTGCGCTTCGATCGCCGCGGCCCCGCGCTGGCGGTGGGGGATTTCAACGGCGACGGGCTCGACGATGTTGTGATGGGCGGCACGAGCGCGGAGCCGGCCCGGGTGTTCGTGCGCAGCGGAGAGCGCTTCGTGCTTTCGCGGACACTTCCGGCGTCGCAAGTCGACGACGGGCCGCTCCTGGCTTTCGACGCAAACGGCGACGGGAAAATCGATATTTTGCAGAGCAAAGCCGGAACGAATCGCCCGCCTGCGACGGCTTATCAACCGGTGTTGCACCTGAACGACGGCGCGGGCGGTTTCGTGGCGGTGGCGGACGCGGTGCCGGCCTTGTCGGTGCCGACGGGCGCGCTGGCTGCTGCGGATTTCGACCGCGATGGAAATCTGGATGTCTTTCTCGGCGGACGAAACGTGCCGGGCCGTTATCCGACGGCGCCGCGAAGTGCACTGCTCCGGAATCGAGGCGGACGATTCGAGGACGTGACCGACGCGTTGGCGCCGGGATTGAAGGAAGCCGGCATGGTGACGTCGGCGCTGTGGAGCGACGTCGATGGCGATGGATGGATCGATCTGGTGATCGCGCTGGAGTGGGGCGGCGTGCGGTATTGGCGCAACGATCAGGGCGGACGTTTCGTCGACATGTCGGAAGCGGCCGGTTTTTCCTCGGCGGGGAGCGGGTGGTGGACTTCCTTGGCGAGCGCCGACTTCAACGGGGACGGCCGCATGGATTTTGTCGCGGGTAATGTCGGACTGAATACGCCCTATGTCGCGCCGGCGGTTTTGTTTTACGGCCGGTTTGGCGGCAGCGGGGCGTTTCAGATCATCGAAGCGCGGCAGGAGGACGGTCGGCTGCGTCCACTTCGGTCGCGTTCGGAATTGAGTGCGCGGCTTCCGTCGGTCGCGCGGCAGTTTCCGAAAAACGACGCGTATGCGGCGGCTTCGATCGAGGATATCGTGGGCGCGGAGCGACTGGCGACGGCGCAGCGTTACGAAGCGACGCAGCTTCAGAGTGGCGTGTTCCTGAGCGCGACCGACGGACGGTATCGGTTCGTGCCGCTGCCAAGGATCGCGCAGATCGCGCCGCTGCAAGGAATCGTCACCGGGGACTTCGACGGGGACGGCCATCAGGACATCTATGCGGTGCAGAACTCGTTTGCGCCGATCGCGGGGATCGGGCCGTTCGCGGGCGGCGTGAGCCAGTGGCTGCGTGGGGACGGTCGCGGCGGCTTCGAAGTCGTGCCGCCGCATCGCAGCGGGCTTGTCGTGCCGGGTGACGCGAAGGCGCTGGTGCGACTGGATTTCGACGCCGATGGATGGACGGACTTTCTGACGACGCGAAACAACGGAACGACGATCGCGTGGAGAAATGGCGGCGTCGTCGGGCGTGAGTCGCTCCAGGTGCGGTTGCGGGGCGCGGCGGGAAACCCGACGGGGATCGGCGCGCAGCTTGCGCTCGAATTCGCCGACGGGTCGCGTCAGTTGCAGGAATTGCACGCGGGCTCCGGCTATTACAGCCAATCGGCGGCGGCGGCGTTTTTTGCGTATCCGGAAACGACTACGCCACGACGGCTATTCGTTCGCTGGCCCGACGGGCGGACAACGACACGAGAGATTTCCGGGACGACGGCGGGGGTGTTGGAGCTCTCGCCGTGAGGATCGCCTGCGAGCAGGCTCCCGCATGGGAGCGGGTGATGATGGTCGCGGACTGAGGTGGGGGGCGCTAGGGGCGCCAGGGTTTGCCGAATTTTTCGCGGAAGCTTTGGTTCAAGCGGGCGGCATGTTCGCGGGGAACGCGGGGCTGATCGGCGACGCGTGCCATCCAGATGCGAGCTTCGGCTTCGTCGCCGCGGGAAATCGCGTTCAGCGCGAGCACCATCAGGAGGACCGGATGGGCGGGATCGGTTTCGAGCGCGAGGCGCATTTGTTGGATGCCTTCGGCTTCGCGACCGGCGGAGATGAGCGCATTGCCGAGTTCGATGTAGGCGTCGGGCTCGTTGGGACGATAGCGGATCGAGAGATTGTATTCGTTGATCGCTTCGTCGATGCGGCCCGTGGCCTTGAGACGGCGCGCGCGCATGAGGTGAAGGCCGGGCGATTGCGGGCAGTTGCGAAGGCCGGCGGCGAGCGTGCGATCGGCGGCGACTTGATCGCCCTGGCGTTCGTGCAGGGCGGAGAGGTGCGCCCAAGGATCGGCGAAGGAAGGATCCAGCACGGTGCAGCGTTCGAGCTGTTCGCGGGCGGTGCGGACGTCGCCCTGGCGCGCGGCGAGGGTGCCGAGTTGGAAGCGCGTCGAGACGTCCTTCGGGTCGAGTTCGAGTGCGCGCCGGAGCAGAAGCAGGGCGGTGGCGGGGTCGCCGTTGCGATCGGAAACGCCGGCGGCGAGCGCGAGGCGATAAGGGTCGTAGCAGGCCTCGATGAGTTCGTCATACCACGGATCGGGCGGATCGCGATGGGCGCCGAAGGCCTTTTGGGTTCCGCGAATCGCGTCGGCGCGCTCGCGCTGGCCGAGTCGTTCGTAGAGGTGGACGATGAGATCGTAGCCGAGTTGGAAATTGGTGAGCTGGACGACCCGCTCGATGCGTTCGAGGGCGGCGCGGTCACGCCCCGCTTCGTAGTCGATGCGCGCGAGGCCGAACAGGGCGTAGGGTTCGGCGGGGTTGCGCTCCAGCACGGCGCGGTAGGTGGCGGCGGCCTCCTCGATGCGGGTGGCTTTGAGCAGGCTGTCGCCGAGCCGGAGCGCGGCGGGCGTGTAGTCGGGCGCGAGTTTCACCACGCGCTGCCAGAGTTCGATCGCGGGATCGATTTCGCCGAAGCCGGCGAGGATCGTGGCGTGAAGATGCGGCCAGCGCGGTTCGGCAGGCTCGAGCTGCGCGAGGCCGACGTAGCAGGCCATGGCTTCGTCGAGGTAACCGTTGGCGTGATACACGCGCGCGAGTTCGACGAGGCCGTCGCGTGCGGTGCCGCGGGTGCGGGCGCGCTTGTCGGCGTCGTTCACGACTTCGCGAAGGACGGGGGCGGCGTCGGCGAGATCCGGCGTCGCCGGCAGGGTGGCGAGGACGGTGTCGAGGCGTGCGCTCGTGGTGTGCCACCACCAGCCGGCGCCAGCGGCGGCGAGGGCGATGAACGCGACGAGAGCGAAAAGAAGTTTCCGGGACATGGGAGCGAGCGATGGAGGCGGAGCGGCGCGTTACTGTTTGAGGCGCCAGAGGGTGATCCGGCCCATGTTGTCGAACGGAGGATAGATGTAGAAGCCGCCGGTCACGAGGGTCGGGCGGCCGTTGCCGTCGAAATCGCCGGCGGCCAGCGTGATCAGGTCCTTCGGCTCGCGGGCGAGGATGTGCGGTTCGAAATTCGTGCGGCCATCGTTCTTGAACCACATGAGCGAAACCACGTTTCGATTTTTGTTGTTCCAGTCCGAATACGCGGCCGAGGCGACGACGTCGGGATGGCCGTCGCCGTCGAGGTCGACGACGATCGGGCTATAGGCGCCGGGCAGCGGGCCGATGCGGCGATGGCGAAAGTTGCCGTCGCCGAGATTTTCGAACCATTGCAAGCCGTGCCATGGACGCGGACCGGGGGTCGCGGCGGGGCCGAAGCCGTCGCCATTGGAAAACACGAGGTCGGGTCGGCCGTCGCGGTTGAGGTCGCCGACCGAGAGACCGCTGCTGCCGTAGTCTTCGTTGGTGGAGCCCCAGATGCGTCGCGGGGTGAAGCGGCCGCCGCCTTCGTTTTGGAAATAGTAAACCTCCTCCCATTGCTGCGAGATGAGCGCGGCGATGTCGGGGCGGCCGTCGCCGTTGAAGTCGGCGATGCAGACATTGATCGCGCCGGAAAGCTCGAGGAGGACGTGACGGCGGAATTCCCACGGGCCGGTGCGTTCGAGCCAGGAGACCTCGCCTTGATCGTAGCCGAACTGGGCGAGGATGAGATCGAGCTGGCCGTCGCCGTTGAGGTCGGCGGCTTGCGCGTCGACGACGCGCGAGGTGTTTTCGAGGATGGTGCGAGTCGTGAAGTTTTGCGCGCCGTCGTTTTCGAGGATGAACACGGTGCCGACGCGATCGTTGTGCGGGAAAACGACGGCCATGCTGGCGACGACGACGTCGAGATCGCCGTCGCCGTCGATGTCGACGGCCTCGGAATGCACCGGAGCGCGCAGATTGCCGGCGAGTATCTTTTCTTCGAATACGCCGCGGGAGGTCTGACGGAACCAGAGGATCTGGTTGTCCTGCGCTTCGGACGCGAGGACGTCGAGCAGACCGTCGCCATCGAGATCGACCGGTCGGACATGGGCGATCCACGGCGGGCGCGTGAACGGCGCGCTGATCTCCTGCGGAGTGAGGAGGTCGAGCGCGGAAACGGGCGCGGCGCGGCGCGCAGGCGCGCCGGCGTTTTCGGAGGCGGCCGGCGGGCGGCGACAACCACCGGCGGCGAGAATGCCGGCGCAAGCGAGAAGAAGGACGAGGCGGGGCGGCACGCGCAGGGCGGAACGCATGCGGCGAGTCTTACGCCCGGGCGGGAAGTTGCAGCGAAAAACGTTCAGGTTTTCGGCGGCAGCGAGGCGCCGTCGCACCAAGTGCCGTCGACGAGCGTCGTGGTGTGAAGCGAAGGCAGGCCCAGCGTGTGCTGCTGGAGTTGACTCGCGAGCACCTCGACCGCGAGTTCGCCGACGCGCTCGCAGTTTTGGCGAATGCCGGCGATGGCACCGGTTTCGTTTTCGAGGAAGATGTCGACGAATGCGACGTCGCGCGGGGTTTCCAGCCCCATCGCTTTCAACCGCGGCAGGACGAAAGGAGAATAGCTTACGATCACCTCGGGTCGATGTTCCGCGATCCATTTCGCGAATTCGGGTTCGGGCACGGCGAGATCGGATTGGATGGGTGCGACCGCTTCGGTGCCGTAGAAGAGAACCGGGATGCGCTCCTCGGCCGGGAATTTCAGTTGTTCGGCGAGAAAGCCGGCCGACCAGGCGAGATTGCCGATTTCCGACCACCAATGCGGCATGACCAGACCGATGCGGCGGTAACCGGCGGCACGCACGCGGCGGACGGCGGTTTGAATGATGAGCCGCTGGTCGTTGGTGACGGTGTGCAGCGTGGGGAGCTGGGGGAGCGGATCGATCGCGACGGCGGCGAAATTGGGCCAGTTCATCTCCCGCAGGTTGCGATCGCAGGCCCAGTGCGAGGCGAAGAGGATGCCGGAGATGCCGCGCGAAAAAAGGATGTCGCTGAGCCGGCGCGGCGTGAGGCCGGGCTCGCCGAGCCAGAAGTGTTCGAGCTGGTAGCCGAGCTGCGGGGCGCGGAAGGAGGCGCCGTGAAAAAACCGGGCGTGAGCCGGCGCGTTTTTCCAATCCCAGCGGCCGCCGGCGCAGGTGACGTAGGCGAGCGTGGAGACCTGTTTGGTGCGCCGGATGCTTTTGCGGTAGGCGACGAGCGCGCTGAGGTCGGGATCGGGGCGGTAGCCGAGTTCGAGGGCGAGGGTTTGAAGTTTCCTGCGGGTTTCGAGCGGGAGACGGGGGCTGTTGCGAAGAGCGAGGGAAACGGTGGTGACGTGGACGCCGGCCTTGCGGGCGACATCAGCTTGCGTGATCCGGGGCTTCATGGGCTGTATGCCGCCGAGGGTGACGCAAAACGCGCGCGCCCGCCAATCAATACGAGCGCCGTAGTGAGAAAATGGATGCGGCACATGGGCGCCGCACGGGAGAACGCGCAACGAAACGTCACCGCGCTGCGACAGCGGACGCGTTGAGCGCGAGAAGCCGCGGTTCCTCGCCGCGCACGAGGGCGGCGCGCCAGGCTTCGTCGCGATCGGTGAAGGCGCGTTGTTGTTCCGCCGTCGACTGGTGATTGTGCGCGGCGGTGGGAAGCGGCGCCGCCTCCTTGGCGGCGGGAATCCGGTTGAACGCGGCCCAGATGCCGACGGGCGGGCAGACCGTATCCAAAAAACCCATCGACACGAGGGACGTCGCGCGGATGCGCGGGGCGAAGTTCACGGTATCGAAGTAGCGCGCGGTGGCGGCGACGCGGGGATTCTTGCTGTCCCAGTTCGGATATCCGGCGGTGCGGCCGAAAAGATTGCCGTTGGCTTCGGCGCCGGCGGGCACGTGCACGATCATGTGCGTGGGTTTCGGATGCAGACCGCAGACCGCGAGGCTCTGTTGTCCACCCATGCTGGTGCCCGTGACGAGGAAGATCTCGCCGTTCCAATCGGGCCGGCTGGTGAGGTAGTCCGCGGCTCGATACGCGCCGATATACATTTGCAGGAAGTAGTTTCGGTCGCGGTCGTCGTTGTAGATCGTGTTGTAGCGACGAATCAGGGCGGGCAGCGCGGCGTAGAATTCCGGCGGCATGTCGCCGGGAACGTCGTGCGGTTCGATATTGAGGACGAGCCAGCCCGCGGCGGCGCGATCCGTGACCCAGGATTTTTGAAGAGGGTAGGGACCGCCGGCCCATTGCAGGAGCAGCATGGCGGGGAATTTTCCGTCGCGGGCGGGCTTCGCGAGCTGACCGTAGACTTTGGCGCCGGCGATGTTGTCGAGGGTGAGCGTGGCGTAGTCGACGCCTTCGACGCCGCTGTCGCCGGGCTTCAAAACGGGGTTGGCGGGGATCTCATGGAGGAGCGCGATTTTCGAACGCCAGAACGCGTCGAAGTCGTCCGGCGCGGGTTCGGCGGGCTTGATCTGTTCGGGCGCGATGGCGGCTCCGAGCACGAGTCGGCCGGGCGTTTCGGCGCCATCTTTTGCTTCAGCGGCGTCGACGGGCTGAACCTCGACGTAGAGCATGGCCGGCTCGTGAAGCGTGGTTTCGAGGGTGGCGCGGCCGTTGGAAAAATGGATCGGGCCGGAGGCGATGACGTCGAAGTTGTTCTTCTTGACGGTGTAGGTGAAGGCGGGCGCGTCGGACTCGGCGGACGAAAGCGTGAGGGTCCATCCCGCTTTTTGGCCGGTTTTATAGATTCCGGATGCGTCGAACGGCGTGGCGGCGAGCGTCGGCTGGGCGGCGGGGGCGACGCTGCCGGACAACAAGATGGCGATCCAGAGGCCGGTGGCGAGGAGGCGGGCGGGGAGGGCATTCATGCGGAATGCAGGTCTTGGCTGAGGTGGGGTTTTGGGGATTTCCGAAGGAGGAACCAGCGCAGTCGTAGAGACGGATCGGGGCGGGAGAAGTCGTCCAGTGCGCTCACTTGAGAACACGGATCGGTCGGGAAATTCCCGAAGCCGAGTTGTCGCCGTGAGATAGCGATTGTGAGTGCGGCAACTTTTTCCAAAACCGTCTTGCGCGGGGTGGGCTGGCAAACAACCCTTCGGGGGATTTTCTCTCTTCACATCCACTAACCCGATGGTCTCTTCCAACACAGAACTCGCCTACCAGAGCCAGATCGAGGGTGGCATCATTGTTTCGAAGGCGGATGCCGTGGTGAACTGGATCCGCACGAACTCGATCTGGCCGATGCCGATGGGCTTGGCGTGTTGTGCGATCGAGTTGATGGCGGTGGGCAATGGCCGGTTCGACATCTCGCGTTTCGGCGCCGAAGTGATGCGTTTCTCGCCGCGGCAATCGGACTGCATGATCGTCGCCGGCAGCGTGACCTACAAGATGGCGCCGCAAGTCCGCCGCATCTACGACCAGATGATGGCGCCGAAGTGGGTGATCGCGATGGGCGCGTGTGCGAGCTCCGGCGGAATGTATCGCAGCTACGCGCACATGCAGGGCGTCGACCGGATTTTGCCGGTGGATGTTTATATCAGCGGCTGCCCGCCGCGCCCGGAGGCGATCATCGACGCGATCATCAAGCTGCAGGCCAAGATCCGCAGCCAACCCGCGGCCAAAGAACTCTTCAAAGCTTCAGCGTGACCATGCAGCCAACAGTCGAGAGTCCAGAGTCCCGAGCGTCCGTTGGGGCGCGCCGCGACGGAGCCGCCTTCACGGTCGGCTTCGCGCTTCACTCGCCGCGATCGACTCCCCGCTCATTCGCGCCATGACCGCCGTCGCCGACGCTGTTACCCAGATCAAGGGACGTTTCCCGCAGGTGACGGATCGCGCCAGCAGCGATCACCCCGCGATCAATGTTCCGCAAGCCGACGTGGTCGCCGTGCTCACGTTCCTGCGTGACACGCTGGGATTCGATCATCTTGCCGACGTCACCGCGGTCGACTGGAGCGAAGGCGTTTCGCCGCGCTTCACGGTGATGCATCACGTCTATTCGATCGCTCGCGGCGAATACCTCCGCGTTGCATCCGACTGCCTCGACGATGCCGAACCGTCCGCGCCGAGCGTGGTGGGTCTCTGGCCCGGCGCCAACTGGCACGAGCGCGAGTGCTACGACATGTTTGGGATCAAATTCGTCGGCCACCCCGACCTTCGCCGTATTTTGATGTGGGAGGGCTATCCGGGGTGGCCGCTGCGCAAGGACTTCCCGCTCGCGGGCGTCGAGACGCCGCTGCCGGACCCCGAGATTTACGAGACGACAAAGACGCCGGTGATCCCGGCGCCGATGATGGGCGGGCCGTTCGTGGCCTCGCCGGGTGAGATCAACCTCACCGAAGCCGAGCCGCGCGCGAAGGACGAGAGCTGGAACGAGCGCGTCGAGAAACCGAAGAACTGATCCCGATCGCCGACCGCTGAGCGCAAACATGGCCACCGAACTCAACGTTTCCGAATCCGCCGCCCGCATCGCCACCGCCCAACAGGCCGGCGTCGGCTCGCCCGCGCAGCCCGATCAGGATGTGGTGGGCGAAAAGATGTCGCTTTCCATGGGGCCGTCACACCCATCGACGCATGGTGTGTTGCGCATCCAGATGGAGCTCGACGGCGAGATCCTCACCAAGGCGGATCCAATTATTGGATACCTCCACCGCGGCGACGAGAAGATCGCGGAGAACATGACCTACAACCAGTTCGTGCCCTACACGGACCGGTTGGATTACCTCGCGCCGCTGGCCAACAACATGGCTTACGCGATCGCGGTCGAGAAACTCGCGGGCCTCGAAGTGCCGCCGCGCTGCCAAGCGATTCGCGTGATCACCGCGGAAATGGCGCGCATCTCGTCGCACCTGATGGGCCTCGGGGCGTTCGGTCTCGATGTCGGTGCGTGGACCGTGCTGGTGCTCTCGCTCAATCAGCGCGAACACCTCTATCGCCTTTTCGAAGAACTCACCGGCGCGCGTTTCACGACGAGCTACACGCGTATCGGCGGTGTTACCCGTGACGTCCCCGACGGCTGGCTCGATCGCGTCGGCAAGTTCTGCGATCAGTTCCTGCCGGCGCTCGAAGAGATTCTCGGGCTCCTGACGCGCAACAAGATCTTCACCGACCGCACCGTCGGCGTGGGCGTGATCACGAAGGAAGACGCGATCGCCTACGGTCTCACCGGCCCGAACGCCCGCGGTAGCGGCGTCGCGCTGGACCTGCGCAAAGACAAGCCCTACTCCGGCTACGAACAATACGAGTTCGACGTGCCCGTCGGCACGAAAGGCGACAGCTACGATCGCTACCTCGTCCGCGGCGAAGAAATGCGCCAGTCGGTCCGGATCATTCGCCAAGTCATCAAGACCTTCCCGGGCGGCGACTGGTATGCGAAGGATGCGCGCAAAATCTTCGCGCCGCCGAAGGACAAGATCCTCTCCTCGATGGAGGAGTTGATCCAGAACTTCATGATCGTGACGGAGGGGCCGCAGATTCCTCCGGGCGAAGTGTATTTCGAAGCGGAAAACCCGAAGGGTGTCCTCGGCTTTTTCATCGTGAGCAAAGGCGGCGGCGTGCCCTACCGCCTGAAGATCCGCTCACCCTCGTTCTGCAATTTGTCGATCGTTCCGAAGATCTGCACCGGCATTCTGATCTCCGACGTCGTCACCATCCTGGGCTCGCTCGATTTCGTGATGGGCGAGTGCGATCGGTGAATTTTCGAAACCACGAAATACACGAAACACCCGAAAATGTCCGAGCCGCTGAATTCCGAAGCCCAGATTCTTTCGTGTGTTTCGTGGTGAAACCCATTTCTAGCGTTCGATGAATCTCAAACCTGAAACTCTCCAGCGTATCGACGAGGTAATTACACACTACCCCGTGAAGCGGAGCGCGACGTTGCCGTTGCTGCACCTGATTCAGGAGGACGTCGGCTACATTCCGCCGGAAACGTTCGAGTGGGTCGCGGCCAAGCTCGAGATTCAGCCGATCAACGTTTACGACGTCGTTACGTTCTATCCGATGTTCCGGCAGAAGCCGATCGGCCGCCGTCACATCAAAGTCTGCCGCACGCTGTCCTGCGCGCTGCGCGGCGGCTACAAGACCTGCGAAGAATTTGAAAAGCAGTTCAACACGAAGGTCGGCGAGATTTCGCCCGACGGTGAAGTCACGGTCGAATTCGTCGAGTGCCTCGCGAGCTGCGGCACCGCGCCGGTCGTCCTGATCGACGACGAGCTCCACGAGAACGTCGACACCGCCAAAGCCAAACAGCTCAGCGACCAGATCAAAGCCGAAGCCGCAAAGCGCCGCTGATCGAGCGATCGAAAATCCGAAATCGAAAATCGAAAATCTTCGACATGCCCGCTCCCGAACAACGCCGCATCATCTTCCGTCACATCGACGAGCCCGGCTACACGAACGACATCGCGTGTTACCTGCGCCACGGCGGCTACGAGATGTTGAAGAAGGCGGTCACGCTTCCGCCGCAATCGATCATCGACGAAGTGAAGAAGTCCGGCCTGCGCGGCCGCGGCGGCGCGGGTTTTCCCTGCGGCGTGAAGTGGGGCCTCGTCGATCGGAAGAGCGGCAAGCCGATCTATCTCATCGTCAACGCCGACGAATCCGAGCCCGGCACGTTCAAGGATCGCTACATCATCCACCAGGATCCGCACCAGTTGATCGAGGGCACGATGATCTCGTGCTTCGCGAACAACGTGAAGCAGGCCTACATCTACATCCGCGGCGAAATGCCCCACGGGGCCCGCATCCTCGAGCGCGCGATCCAGGAGGCCCGCGACCATAATTTCGTCGGTCAAAACATTCTCGGCACCGGCTACTCCTGCGACATCTTCGTCCACCGCGGCGCCGGCGCCTACATCTGCGGCGAAGAAACCGGCCTCATCGAATCGCTCGAAGGCAAGCGCGCCAACCCGCGCATCAAGCCGCCGTATTTCCCCGCGGTCCTCGGCCTCTACCAGTGCCCGACGATCGTGAACAACGTCGAGACGCTCTGCCACGTGAAGCACATCGTGGAGATCGGCGCCGAGGCGTATTCGAAAATCGGGACGCCCAACAACACCGGCACGCGCATCTTCTGCGTGAGCGGACACGTGCAGCGCCCCGGCTATTACGAATTCGAGACCGGCAAGATCACGATGGGCCAGTTGCTCTACGACGTCTGCGGCGGCCCGTTGCCCGGACGCAAGTTCAAGGCCGTGATTCCCGGCGGATCCTCGGCGAAGATCATGCGCTTCGGCGAACGCTACAAAGGCAAGCGCAAGGTCGGCGCCGAGATGGTGGACTACGATTGGGGCGTCGAAGACGTGCCGATGGATTTCGATTCGCTCGCGTCGGTCGGCACGATGGGCGGCTCCGGCGGCGTCATCGTGATGGACGACTCCGTCAACATGGTCGAGGCGCTCGCCAACATCAACGCGTTCTACTCCCACGAAAGCTGCGGCCAGTGCACGCCCTGCCGCGAAGGCTCGCTCTGGATGAAGCGCATCACATCGCGCATGGTCCACGGCAACGCCCGCGAAGAAGACGCCGCGCTGCTCAAGAGCGTCGCCGATCAGATTCCCGGCCGCACCATCTGCGCCTTCGGCGAAGCGTGCTCATGGCCCACGCAGAGCTTCATCGCGAAGTTCGGCGAGGAGTTCAAAAACTACCACAAAACCAAACAAGAGCCGAAGCCCGCCGACGCGCTCGAACTGGTCTGAAATTTTTAACCACGAAATACACGAAACACACGAAAACCGAATGAACGCGAAGACGACGAAGGCCCGCTCTCCCTTTCGTGTATTTCGTGTGTTTCGTGGTTAATCACCTCCGCTTTCCGAAATGATCGCTCCGCCCAAACCCGACCTCGTCACCGTCAACATCGACGGCAAGGAAGTCGCCGTGCCGAAAGGCACGAACGTCATCGAGGCCGCGCGTCTCGTCGGTGTCGACGTGCCGCACTATTGCTATCACCCGAAACTCTCGATCGTGGGCAACTGCCGCATGTGCCTCATCGAGATGGGCCTGCCCGCCGTCGATCCCGCGACCAAGGCGCCGATCATCGATCCCACGACCGGCAAACAGAAGATCAACTGGATGCCGCGCCCGCAGATCGGCTGCGGCACCAACGCCACGCCCGGGCTTCACATCCGCACGACCTCGCAGCTCGTGAAGGATTGCCGCGAGGGCGTGATGGAGTTCCTGCTCATCAATCACCCGCTCGACTGCCCGATCTGCGATCAGGCCGGCGAGTGCAAACTGCAGGAGCAGGCGACCGGTTACGGCCGCGGCTACTCGCGCTACATCGAGCCGAAGAACGTGAAGCCGAAGCGCACGCAGCTCGGTCCGCGCGTCACGCTCGACGACGAACGCTGCATCCTCTGCTCGCGCTGCATCCGCTTCTGCAAGGAGGTCGCCAAGGACGACGTCCTCGGCTTCATCGATCGCGGCAGCTACTCGACGCTGACCTGCTTCCCGGGCAAGCAGCTCAC